>ERZ1027254.808-NODE-808-length-15247-cov-10.271656_pt1 | contig 15247 bp, 15 predicted proteins | sample MGYA00519473_ERZ1027254 | MGnify/ENA primary metagenome ERZ1027254 (study PRJEB26926, sample SAMN06164781) | human gut metagenome | biome: ENVO:00009003; feature: ENVO:2100002; material: ENVO:00002003 | host: Homo sapiens | place: USA | collected 2012 ...
TGCAGATTGTACTTTCCTGCGTTTTAAGCAGTAATCTGAAAAAGGAAACGCTGGTAGAAAGAATAAGGTATCAGGGATAGCAAGTAATATGTAGTGAACTAGGTCTTAACGAAGAGGAGAAATAGATAACTTCCAATTTGTATGTATGGTAAATCTAAACTGTATTTTAGCAATATTTCCTGAGTGGGGGCAGAAAGCGCCCCCACATATAATAAACAAAGGGTTCAAGGGAAAAATCCCTTGCTAGAACAGCATTTGGATGGAGACATCTCTAATGCGTATCTAGCCGTCGCTGGGGACTGATATATAAGAAGGAATATTGTTCGACATGCGCAGTATTGTCATTTTGACAATTTTGTATTATTCACGGGTTTTAAACTTGATGGGGATTGCGTCCCCATACCTACGTGAAAATATAATTGCGGGCGATTACATTTTAGCAGATACGCAAGCGTTTCTGAGTAAGCGTCACAGACAACAAAATAAGAAAATTTTGATAAGGCATATCACTGGAATAAGTGATTTTTTTTTTTTTTTTGTTTTCAAATATTCAATTAACTGAAAAAGTAAAAAAGTTTTCCTCAGGGGCTGCAAAAATACCTTTCAGCGTTTCGTATTAATGAAAGGGTATTTTTTGCAGGAAAAATAAAAAATTTTCATCAAGAGCCTGTGTTTATGCCCTTCATCTTTTATATATGTGTAAGAACATTTTTTAGCCGGCATAAAAATGATTTTTACAACAGTTAGAAACAGAAATGAGGCGAGAAAAGAATGAAATATGAATACATGAAGGAGTCAGAGCAGATGATTCAGTACTTTCGGTTTCCGAAGTTTTTGCTAAAACTGCGAATTTCTCAAACTGCAAAATTCCTTTATATGATTTTGTATGACCGGGCGCGGATATCGAGAAAGAATAGCTGGATAGACAAGTATGGAAACGTTTATCTGATATTTCCAATAGATGAATTGTCTGTTCAAATCGGCAAATGCAAATCTTCTGTAAAAACAACATTGAAGGAATTAGATGATGAGGGATTATTGGTTCGCAGATTCGGTGGATTTTCAAAACCTAATCATTTATATGTAAAAATTCCATTTGATGAGATAGGTTTACAGCCAGTTGACAATAAGGCGGTTGAAAAGATGGCTATAACAGAGTCAGAAAAGCAACCATCATCTAGCCGAAAAAATGGCTGTGCAGGAGTCGGAAATGTGGCACCTAGTAAAGTAACTGAGAAATATAAAAGAAATAAATATTATGAAGTAAATTAAGGTAGTTTAATATGGAAGTGGGATGACGCTCTGGCTTAGGCTGGAGTGTTTTTCTGTGGAAAAAACATAAAAAAAATATTATAATAAAAAAGAAATTTTAAGAAAAACGGAGGAGTTAGGAAAATGAAATCGAAATCCGGAAACAAGAAATTATGGATTGCAGTTATTATTTTCGTATTGATGATAGCCGGAGCAATCGGCAATCATTCGGATAATAAGAAAGAAAAGCCTGACAGGGAAAGTTTCGTTGCCGCGGAAACACAGACTGAAACAGAGACAGAAAGCAATACAGAGCCTGGTGGTGATACGGAGGATTTTGTTACCGAGGGAGTCATCAGTAATACCTATAAGACAGATAGCAGTTCCGCCGGACAGATGCAGGTGCATTTCATAGATGTAGGGCAGGGCGATGCTGCCTTGATAGCTTGTGATGGTCATTACATGCTGATAGATGCCGGCAATAATGACAAAGGAACAACGGTACAGTCCTATCTTATGAGCCAGGGTGTAGAGAAACTGGATTATGTCATAGGAACGCATCCGGATGCAGACCATATTGGCGGACTGGATGTAGTAATTTATAAATTTGACTGCGATACAATTATCATGCCGGATGTGGCAAATGACACCAGAACCTATGATGATGTGGTGCAGGCAATGAAGTCCAAGGGCTATCAGACCACTTATCCGGTAGTTGGAGAGACTTATACTTTGGGCGGAGCAACTTTTACCATCGTGGCACCGAATGCAGACTATGGAAATGACATGAACGACTGGTCGGTGGGTGTGCTGGTGCAGAATGGCAACAACCGCTTCCTCTTCACCGGAGATGCAGAAGAAAAAGCGGAAGAGGACATTTTAAATAATGGAATTGATATTTCGGCAGATGTCTATGCGGCAGCGCATCATGGAAGCAAGACAGCCACAAGTCAGGCTTTTTTGGATAAGGTATCACCGACTTATGTGGTAATCAGTGCCGGTGAAGGCAATAAATACGGACATCCTCATGCAGAGGTGCTGAACCGTTTGCGGGCAGCAGGCAAATCTGTGTTCCGTACCGATGAGCAGGGTACGATTGTAGCAACATCGGATGGAAATGATATCACCTGGAACTGCTCCCCATCAGAAAGCTGGAAAGCAGGAGAACCGACCGGAAGTAGTGATAGTACAGCAAATAATTCCACAGCAGACAGCACTACATCATCAGGCAGCAGTGATGCAGGTATAGCTGCAGATGCATCCGGCAGTTCAAATAGTGACAGCAATTCCGTTATGGTACATATTACAGACACCGGTTCAAAATATCATTCGGCAGGCTGCTCGTATTTGAAAAAGAGTGACCATGAGGTGACTCTGTCAGAGGCGAAGAACATGGGTTTGACACCATGCTCAAGATGTAACCCGCCACAGTAAAAATTTAATGAGAAAAACGAATCGCCAAGCCCCTTGCACTTTTTGTTTGGTTAGTATACAATAAACGAAGTTAGTAACGACTAACTTTGCGTGAATTATAGGGACTCCTTTGGAATATGGAGACGGCAATATCCATATTCACCGGAAGAAATATTCTTCCGGGAGGAAAAGTCCTGTATCTGACAAAATGAAAAGAAAGGTGATAATAGGACATGAATTACTTAGAGATTGAAAAAGTAGTTGGACGTGAGATTTTGGATTCCAGAGGAAATCCTACCGTGGAAGCAGAGGTATATCTTGTGGATGGTACAGTAGGAAGAGGAACTGCACCAAGTGGTGCATCTACCGGAGAATTTGAAGCTCTGGAATTAAGAGATGGAGATAAATCAAGATACCTTGGAAAAGGTGTTACAAAAGCAGTAGAAAATATCAATACAATCATCAACGATGCAATTATCGGAATGGATGCATCTGACATCTATGCAGTAGATGCGGCAATGCGCAAAGCGGATGGAACCAAGGATAAATCCAAATTAGGTGCAAATGCAATCCTTGCAGTATCCATTGCAACAGCCAGAGCAGCAGCCATTTCTTTAGATATTCCGTTATATCGTTTCTTAGGCGGAATTTCCGGAAATCGTCTTCCGGTACCAATGATGAATATTGTAAATGGCGGATGCCATGCATTATCATCCGGACTTGATGTACAGGAATTTATGATTATGCCGGTAGGCGCACCAAGCTTCAAAGAATGCTTAAGATGGTGTGCAGAAGTATTCCATGCACTTGCTTCTATTTTAAAAGAGCGAGGACTTGCAACCTCTGTTGGTGATGAAGGTGGATTTGCACCTGCATTAAAATCAGACGAAGAAGCAATTGAAACCATCTTAGAGGCAGTAAAGAAAGCAGGCTACGAGCCGGGCAAAGACTTTAAGATTGCTATGGACGCTGCATCCTCCGAGTGGAAGAGCGAAAAAGGAAAAGGATACTATAAGCTTCCAAAGGCTGGTACAGAATATACCGCAGAGCAGTTGATTGAACACTGGGAAGCATTATGTGAGAAATATCCAATCATCTCTATCGAAGATGGTCTGGACGAGGAAGACTGGGAAGGATGGCAGAAGCTTACTGCAAGACTTGGAGACAAAGTGCAGTTAGTAGGTGATGACTTATTTGTTACCAATACCGAGCGTCTTTCCAAAGGAATTGAACTGGGTGCGGGAAATGCAATCTTAATTAAGTTAAACCAGATTGGTTCCGTATCTGAAACCTTAGAGGCAATTAAGATGGCACATAAGGCTGGCTATACCGCAATCAGTTCCCACCGTTCCGGTGAAACAGCAGATACCACAATTGCAGATTTGGCAGTTGCATTGAATACCTGCCAGATTAAGACCGGTGCACCAAGCCGTAGTGAGCGTGTTGCAAAATACAACCAGTTACTCCGCATTGAAGAGGAATTAGGTGACAGCGCGGTATATCCTGGAATGAAAGCATTTAATGTGAAATAATGTACTCCTATAGATAAAAGATATTCTTTAACAAACCAGAAAGGAAGCTGCAGAGATGCGGCTTCCTTTCAAGTTCAAGTCCTTTCAAGTTTGTCAGAAAGTGTATACGACAGCCCCGGGATGTTATATAATATAGAAAATATTATTTATAGAAGAAACAGGATCAACCGGCAGGGAGAAACAAATGTCAGAAATAGAGGAAATCTTAGAAGCACAGCATAAATATTTTATACAGGAGAGACAAAGAAGCTCGCCTTTCGCATTGACATGCTAAAGCGGCTGGAAGAAGCAGTAATCAGGCATGAAAAGGAACTGTTACTGGCGTTGCAGAAGGATTTGGCGAAAGCACCCTTTGAAGGCTATGAGACAGAGGTTGGAATTGTGCGAAGGGAATTAGCTGATACGATAGCTCATTTGAAACAGTGGGACAAACCGAAGCGGGTAGGCACGCCAATCGTGCATTTTCCGTCTGTCAGCACAATTTACAGAAAGCCTTATGGCAGCGTGCTTATTATGTCACCGTGGAATTATCCGGTGCAGCTGACATTGATTCCACTGATTGGTGCCATAGCAGCAGGGTAAAGAAAACGGTGATTTCCAAGGTGAACTTTGGCGGCGGCTGCATCAATGATACCATTATTCATTTGTCCAATGAGAAGCTTCCCTTTGGCGGAGCAGGAAACAGCGGCATGGGAGCGTACCACGGAAAGCATAGCTATGAGACCTTCAGCCGGGAAAAGAGCATCATGGAAAAGGGCAACTGGCTGGACATTCCATTCCGCTATCCACCTTATGGGAAACGTCTGCCACTCCTGAAAAAGTTATTGAAATAGTATTCTCAGAAAATATATTTATGTAAACTCAAATAAAAGAAAAAGAAAAAATGCATAAAAAATGGATAAATATGCATCAAACTTAGTGACTATTTGTTTTGCGAAAAAGGTTGAAAAAACCTTCCCGATATGGTAGAATTTTTACAATTTAGGTAGACTGTGCAGGTTTGGTGCATTTTTTATGCAAAAGGAAGGAAAAAGAGATGACTGACTCTTTTTTTTTGCGCAGGTATCGGAAGAATAGAAAGGACAGGGTGAACAAATGAAAGCTTTTCTTATATTGGAAGATGGCAATGTATTTACCGGAACCAGCATCGGTTCAACACGGGAAGTCATCAGTGAAATCGTATTTAATACGTCGATGACAGGGTATTTAGAGGTACTGACAGATCCATCTTATGCAGGACAGGCGGTAGTAATGACATATCCTTTGATTGGAAATTATGGAATTACACCGGATATGGAGTCAGGACGTCCATGGGTGGATGGATATATCGTAAGAGAATTATCCAGAATGCCAAGTAATTTCCGTTGTGAAGGAACCATTCAGGATTTCCTGAAAAAATACGATATACCGGGAATTGCAGGAATTGATACCAGAGCATTAACCAAGCTCTTACGTGAAAAAGGAACAATGAATGGAATGATTACAACAGATGAGAATTACAATCTGGATGAGATTATTCCAAAATTAAAGGCTTACACCACAGGAAATGTGGTAGATAAAGTAACCTGTGAAGAGAAAAGCGTATTGCCTGGAAAGGGCAAAAAAGTAGCACTGTTAGACCTTGGTGCTAAGAGAAACATCGCCCAGTCATTAAATAAAAGAGGCTGTGAAGTTACCGTTTATCCGGCACACACCACAGCAGAAGAAATTTTAAGCACGAATCCGGACGGAATCATGTTAAGTAATGGACCTGGAGATCCGAAGGAGTGCAAGGAGATTATTGCAGAGATTCGTAAATTATATGAATCTGACACACCGATTTTTGCAATCTGCTTGGGACATCAGTTGATGGCACTTGCAACCGGTGCAGACACATATCATTTGAAATATGGTCATCGTGGAGGAAATCATCCGGTTAAGGATTTAAAGACCAACCGTGTATACATTTCCAGCCAGAACCATGGTTATGCAGTAGATACCAATACCCTGGATGAGAAAATTGCAAAACCGGCATTTGTAAATGTAAACGATGGAACCAACGAAGGATTAGAGTATGTCGGAAAGAACATTTTTACCGTACAGTTCCATCCGGAAGCATGTCCGGGACCACAGGATTCTGCTTATCTTTTTGACCGTTTTATTGAGATGATGGGAGGAACGAAATAATGCCTAAGAATAAAGATATTAAAAAAGTATTAGTAATTGGTTCAGGTCCGATTGTCATTGGACAGGCTGCAGAGTTTGACTATGCAGGAACACAGGCATGTCGTTCTTTAAAAGAAGAAGGAATCGAAGTTGTTCTGGTAAATTCCAATCCTGCTACCATTATGACAGATAAGGATATTGCAGATGAAGTTTATATCGAGCCATTAACTGCAAAAGTATTAGAGCAGATTATCATAAAAGAAAAACCGGACAGCGTCCTTCCTACCTTAGGTGGACAGGCAGGTCTTAACCTTGGTATGGAGTTAGCAGAATCCGGATTCTTAGAGAAACATGGTGTCAAACTGATTGGTACAACTGCTGAGACAATTTTTAAGGCTGAGGATCGTCAGGCATTTAAAGATACCATGGAAAAAATCGGTGAGCCATGTGCACCATCCCAGGTAGTACACAATGTAGAAGATGGTATCAAATTTACCAATACCATCGGATATCCGGTTGTACTTCGTCCTGCTTATACCTTAGGAGGAAGCGGCGGCGGAATCGCACATAATGAGACAGAGCTTATCGACATCTTATCCAACGGACTTCGTCTGAGCCGTGTCGGAGAAGTACTGGTAGAACGTTGTATCGCAGGCTGGAAAGAAATCGAGTACGAAGTAATGCGTGATGCCAATGGAAACTGTATTACTGTATGTAATATGGAAAACATTGACCCGGTTGGTGTACATACCGGAGACTCTATCGTAGTAGCACCTTCCCAGACATTAGGTGATAAAGAGTACCAGATGTTACGTACTTCTGCACTTAATATCATTTCCGAATTAAATATTACCGGTGGATGTAACGTACAGTACGCACTGCATCCGGAAACCTTCGAATATTGTGTTATCGAGGTTAATCCTCGTGTATCCCGTTCTTCTGCATTAGCATCCAAAGCAACCGGATATCCGATTGCAAAAGTTGCTGCAAAGATTGCACTGGGCTATACCTTAGATGAAATCAAGAATGCAATTACCGGAAAGACATATGCAAGTTTTGAGCCGATGTTAGACTACTGCGTAGTAAAAATCCCAAGACTTCCATTTGATAAATTCATCACTGCAAAACGTACGTTAACAACACAGATGAAAGCAACCGGAGAAGTTATGAGTATCTGCAATAACTTTGAAGGTGCCCTGATGAAAGCAATCCGTTCCTTAGAGCAGCATGTAGACAGTCTTTTATCCTATGACTTCAGCAAGCTTTCTGATGAGGAATTACAGGAGCAGTTACATGTAGTAGATGACCGCAGAATCTGGGTTATTGCAGAAGCACTGCGCCGTGGCTTATCTTATGATAAAATTCATGAGATTACAAAGATTGATAAATGGTTTATTGACAAACTGGCTATCTTAGTTGAGATGGAGCAGGCTTTAAAGACAAAACCACTTACCGTAGAGCTTTTAAAAGAAGCAAAACGTATGGAATTCCCGGATAAAGTCATTGCAGAACTTACCGGAAAGAGTGAAAAAGAAATTCATGACATGCGTTACGAAAATGGTATCGTAGCAGCCTTTAAGATGGTTGATACCTGTGCCGCAGAGTTTGAAGCATCCACTCCATATTACTATTCCGTATTTGGCAGTGAAAACGAAGCAGAAGAGACAACACCGAAGAAGAAAGTTCTGGTATTAGGTTCCGGTCCAATCCGTATCGGACAGGGTATCGAGTTCGACTACTGTTCCGTACACAGCACCTGGGCATTTGCCAAGGAAGGCTGGGAGACAGTTATCGTAAATAACAACCCGGAGACCGTATCAACAGACTTTGATATTGCAGATAAACTGTATTTTGAGCCGCTGACACCGGAAGATGTTGAGGCAATTGTAAAATTAGAAAAACCGGACGGAGCTGTAGTTCAGTTTGGTGGACAGACCGCAATCAAGCTGACCGAAAGCTTAATGAAGATGGGTGTCAAGATTCTTGGAACCAAGGCAGAAGATGTAGATGCTGCCGAGGACCGAGAGCTCTTTGATGAAATCTTAGAGAAGACCGGAATCCCAAGAGCAGCAGGCGGAACTGTATTTACCGCAGAAGAAGCCAAAGAAGTTGCACACCGTCTGGGTTATCCGGTACTGGTTCGTCCTTCCTATGTATTGGGCGGACAGGGTATGAAGATTGCATACAATGATGAAGAGATTGAAGAATTTATCGGAATCATCAACCGTATTGCGCAGGATCACCCGATTCTGGTTGATAAATACCTGATGGGTAAGGAAATCGAAGTAGATGCCGTATGTGATGGTACAGATATTTTAATTCCTGGTATCATGGAGCATATCGAGCGTACCGGAGTACATTCCGGAGACAGTATTTCCGTATATCCGGCACCGACCATCAGTGATGAAGTAAGAGAAATGCTGGTAGAATATACTAAGCGTTTGGCTCAGGCATTACATGTAGTAGGACTGATTAATATCCAGTTTATCGTAATGGACGAGCAGGTATATGTCATCGAAGTAAATCCACGTTCTTCAAGAACGGTACCATATATCAGTAAAGTTACCGGTATCCCAATCGTAGACCTGGCAACCAAGGTTATCATTGGAAATACCATCAAAGGAATGGGCTACACACCGGGACTTGCACCAACCGCAGATTATATCGCAATCAAGATGCCGGTATTCTCCTTCGAGAAACTGCGTGGAGCAGAAATCAGCCTTGGACCGGAAATGAAGTCCACCGGAGAATGCTTAGGAATTGCCAAGACCTTTGATGAAGCTTTATACAAAGCTTTCTTAGGAGCAGGTGTTCAGCTTCCGAAATATAAGCAGATGATTATGACGGTAAAAGATGCGGACAAGCCGGAAGCAGTCGGTGTAGCAAAACGTTTTGCAGCCTTAGGCTACAAGATTTATGCAACCAGAAGTACTGCAAAATATTTACAGGAGCATGGCGTAGATGCACTGCGTGTCAATAAGATTACCCAGGAGTCACCAAACGTTATGGACTTAATCTTAGGACATAAGATTGACCTTGTCATCGACACACCTACCCAGGGAAATGGTGATAAGAACCGTGACGGATTCCTGATTCGTCGTAATGCAATTGAGACCGGCGTATACTGTATCACAGCAATGGATACAGCCAATGCACTGGCAACCAGCTTGGAGAATGCCCAGTCAGAGCTTACTCTGGTAGATATTGCAACCGTGAAGAATATTTAAGAGCAACCCAAAACAGCCTCATGTGTTTCGAGTGGAACACATGAGGCTGAAATTTTTGTTGCCGTGCATCTGTAAGAAGCTGCCGGTAACAGGCACTGCAGGCGCAGGCTGCGTTTATATAATATATACAAAAACGGAAACATAATTTGAATAAAAATGACAATTGACAAAGAAATGTAAAATGGTTAATCTGATAGGTAGTTGCTGAAGAATCAGCGGGAGTACTGAGCTATGAAAAAATGAGATGAAATGATTAGATAGTACAATTCATAGATTCCGGAATTCTCCGGTGATAATCCCAAATGATATGAGGCAATAAAAATAGAATAAGTATGCATATGAGGTGGCAAAATGGAAGAGAGAGTGGACTATCTGCCGTTAGGAAGTGTTGTTATTGTGCATGGAGGTGTAAAAAAGTATGTAATCGTAGCAAGAGGACTACAGCTAAAGATAAATGGAGATTACAAACTTTTTGATTATGGAGCATGTACTTATCCGGAAGGAATGATGGGAGACCGGTTAATGTATTTTCAGGCATCTGATATTAACAAGGTAGTATTTAAGGGGTATACGGATGATGATGAGAGAATAATGGTTGATAATATTCAAAAAGCAATGGAGAGTCTTGATGTAGAGCGGGCAGATGTTCGAAGACTGAAGCAGAGTATGAGGAATTAATATGGCTAAAAAATATGACAATTCCAAATATCAAAGTTTAAAATCACAGAAAAGTGCAAATGAGAAAAAACAGGAATCATACAAGAGCGAAATTAATGATATAGAAGTTGAGATTGAGAGACTTCGGGTCGCTTATAATACCCTGGATGATGCAAAGGAAGCGTTGGAGGATATAAAGAATATTCATAGTAATATGCCGACTTTCTATGAATCATTATGGACGGGAAATAAGGCACAGTATTTTTATGAAATCTGTGAGAGTGGCGGATTGAAAACAGGATATGATGGATATATTTCCGGTATTGATAGTGTAGAAGATGAAATCAACTGGGAGATTAATGCTTTAAAGGAAAAACAGAATGAGAAATATGGAGCACTTTCGAAACTGGTAAATGCATGGGATGATTTATGTACAAAAATTCGAAACTTTTTTAATTAGCAGGAATGTTTAAAACAGGAGTGGAACAGATGATAACTATTTTAGATGAGATAGCCACGGAATCAGATATCGGAAAAATATATATGGATGCATGTGGTCTTTCACTGGAGGCAACAACAACAGATATTAGTGGAAAATCAGAAGCATTAGAGAAGTTTTTAAGCAGTTATGAGAGTCTTGCAAATATAGTAAGTGCTTATGAACAGATATTGATTTCAGATATATGTAATATATCTGAAATATCAAATTCCTGGATAGAACGGGACAGAGAGCAGAGTAATCAGTTAAAGGAAAGTAATACATTGTTAGATTTACTGGAATATCCATAGAAGGATGGGGGAGAAGAATGGAAGGGTTTGTAATCAAATATACAGATATAAATAATCTGTTATGGGAGTATAAGTCAAAGCTGGAAGGCTTGATAAGTAAGTTGGAAACGTGTGAAAGAAGTATAAATCAGTTTATTCAGAGTGACCAGTTTATAGGAGAGACGGCAACAGCAGCAAAAAATTATTTATATGATGTACATATTACTATGATATCCTGTTTAAAGGTGGCAACGCAAAATATGCTAGATGATATTGCTTATCATAAGGCATGTTATAATGAGATAGATGGTTCGACGAACTTTAGACTGGATGAGGAAGCAATCCGGGAGTTTCGCACAAAACTGGCTACGAATTCAGCGGATGCGGAATCTTATGCTCAGAGTGTACAGCAGGCGGTATCCAATATCTCGGATATTTCAGACGTGAATACACCGGGAACAAATGGTATAATAGAACTGCATGAACAACTGGATCAGGAACTTTTGAATTTTATTGAGACAATTCAGACACAGGAAAGTACTATGGTAACAATTATTGAAAATACAGTAGATCTCATGGTTGACAGTATAAAAAACTGCCTTGGAAAAATAGGAACCAGTAAAACAGCAATCACTACTTATACAAGCAATAGTTTTTATGCTGACATCGATGTGTATACACTGGCATATCTGAGTGAATATTTTTATCAGCAGCATACAGTTAATCAGGAAACTTATGATGCAATATGGGATGTAGAACAGCAGCTAAAAGATGCGGCAGAAGAACGGGAAGTGCAAGGTGTTATAAAAGCAATCGGCGGAATTGTACTGGTTGTAGTTGGTGTAGCATGTATTGCAGCATCGCTTGGAGCAGCAACTCCGGCAGTGGTAGCCGCAGGTACAATGATTGGAAGCGGAACAACCGTTTTTGGAATTACAGATACAGCCGAAGGGGCACAGGATGTTTATTATGGAAGTATTAGTGATCTTGACAGTACGGCTGTGAATCAGCTAAAAGAAGTAGTCTTTCAGGGAAATGAAGAGGCGTATTATTTTACGGAGGGTGTATTTTCTTTCGCAGCATCAGCCTTTATTCCAATTGGGAAAGCTTCGACAGTAGGAAAACTTACTTTTCGAAGCGGTTCAACGATAATTGCCAAAGAAGGACTTTCAACATTGGCGGGCGAGGGTGTCTCGAAGTTGACAACAGATTTATCGGGGAACCAGACTGTGGGAATGATGGCAGGAATGCTGGCCAGCGGACTTACTTCACATGGGATGGATAAACTGGATGTGAAATTTAAACAGAAATCGTTTACTGATTTGATGAAGCAGGGAATGGTTGAAAGTAGTAATTTCTCTGTAGATGATATAATAAAAGGGGTAGAGAATGGAGAAATTCAATTAAGCAATAATATTCAAAAAGGTAATTATGGAGAAATGAAAATGGATGCATATTTTGAAAGTCAAGGATATGAGAGGATAAGTCTTGATAGAGTGACTGATTTAAATGCACCAAATCATCAGGGAATTGATGGTGTATATTACAATCCAAATGGTCATCCGCCTTATGTAATTGGAGAAGCAAAGTATGGAAGCTCAAGATTAGGAAATACATTAGATGGACCACAAATGAGCGATGATTGGATATATGGAAGTAATAGACTTTTAAAAGCAGTAGGGAAGGAAATGTATGATGATATTTTAGTTGAGGGATATGGAAAACAACTAATCCATATTGATAAAAATGGTGTGTTAGATGTGACAGCAATAGATTAAAGGAGACCAAGAGAATGAGAGATAGTATTAAAAGTGAAAAATATTTTGATGAATTCATAGCAGAAGATACAGCTAGAATTTTAAAATTAACAAAAAAAGTAAATGACGGAGAAGTTAGACCAGAAAGATTAGTACCAGTAAAACAGGGAATTTTTCGTATTAAACTTGGAATTATAATAGCAAGGTATTCTAAGGGAGATAACATAGCTTGTTTAAGAAGTGATTTTATGGAAATATATGAAGAGTGGATAATGTCCTTCTTTTCACCGGTTGCATATAATGAGAATTTAAAGATGATATCACTTGCAGTCCTATTTGAAATAGAGCAAAAACTGATTACATTAACAAAAAGAAAACTGAAAGAAAAAGCGGTAAAGGACTGGTTGTTGCTTTTTCTGATGGGGGAAAAACAACCTAATTTACCACTTTTATTTCCAGACAGATTTCAAATAATGAAAGAGTTAGTTAAAGAAAGAGATAAATCAGAGTTATTGGAGAAATATTTGAAAGAAGACTGGTATAATAAAGAATACGAGTGTTATGAGGCTCATAAAAGTGACCAGAATATATATTATGGTTACTGGAGTTTTGAAGCAGGAGCTATTGCAAAAATATTAAATTTAGATGACAGTAATTTGAAGAATGTGCCATATTATCCATACGATTTGGTTCATTACAAAAAGTAAAATTAGTAAATGATTCGAGACAATATATTATGAAACCAATATATGCAGAAAATATTATAGTAGCAATAAAATCGTGCGGCTGTGTAGAGTGGTATATTTTAGACAAAGAGTATTGCTTTTTAGATTATCCTAAGCTAGAAGAAGCATATCGTAAGAAAGGCTATAATGATACTTTTGATGATGATTCCAGATTTGGCATAAAAGTAGTAAATGAATTGTCGAAAACACAATTTTTGGATCATATAAAAGAATATAAAATTACAGCCGAAGAATTAAAGAAAATGTTAATGAAGGAATCTGATTATAATGATAAATTAGCATATAATCCATCTATTTTAATAGATTTTGAAAATCGGGTATTTATATCGTATTATGCTGAACCGGAATCGTTTGAAGCGTTTGTTCCAGATGGCTGGATAGGAAAGTATCAGGATTTTACAGAAGAAATACCAGAAAAACAGAGATATTGGATGGATGAAAACGGTAAAAATTTGATAGGAGAGTAGGAATGGATAATAATACAGTTACAATTTTAAATGAAGAATTCGAGAATGATAAAACAGGTGAGAAAGTACAGGGAATAACAATTATTGTAGAGGGAAAACTTAAAGAAGTGCTTGATTTGCTCATGAAAAATAATCCTAATTACAAAAATTATACAGAAATTGTTCGGGATGCTTTTTTTAATGGCATTAATTCAATGATAAGAGAGCATAAATAATAAGCACAAAAGAAGTAGCTGGTAGATAATAATACGGAGGGTATTGGTATGGAATTTAATGAGACACAAACAATGGCAATTAATTTTACTAAAATGGCAAAAGAAAAAATGGGGGATAAGGTTAAAGATTTTTGCATTTCGGACGTATATGATGATGTGAATAACCGAGCATTCAGCGTGGAATTTACAGCATATGATTATTTTCCAATAAGGTTGAACTATGAAAGAGGAAGATTTGGATGCTGCATTTTATATGGAGAAAGAACAGTGGCATTAAGTAACTCACAACAATGGTGGGAAGAAGCTGATTTTGCTGTCTTTTTTAAAGAATTAGAAAGAGAACTGAAGTTAAGAATTCTGGATAAATTCTTAAAAGCGCATCGTTGGCGATGATATGAAAGAAGCACTACTAAGGGGAAACAGACATTGCGTGATACAGTAATGAATGAACAATATTTTGCAGAATATATTCTGGAAGAGACAGAGCGAATAAGAAAATTTCAAAATAAATTAAAAAATAATGAGGTAAGAGAAGATAGAATTTATTCTGTAAAAAGAAAAATAGATGCGATACAATTTGAATTACTTATTGCAAGATATTCTGCCGGTGAAGATATAGAAAAATTAGAAAATGATTTTATGCAGTTATTAAATGATATGCCATTGTATTGGAATGGTAATTCCAGCTATATTGATATGCTGTGGATGATGGCACTTGCAATTTTATTTGATGTAAGTAGAGAAAAGTTTGGTATATTGTCGGATTTGGTAACTCAATATAATCGGAAAGATGCTTTGTTGGAATTTTTTGTTAATTACAAAATGAATGGAAGCATAGAACAACTGGAAGGAGACTATTCCTTTGGCTTCTCATATGATAAGTTGACGGATATTGTTGCAAATAAAGAAAAAGCAGTTGAAAAATTAAAAGAATACTTGGAAAAATATTGGTATGTGGGACATAAAAATATGGGATGGTACGATATTCATAAAGCAAAAGAAAAATTGTATTACGGTTACTGGAGTTTTGAAGCAGGAGCTATTGCAAAAATATTAAATTTAGATGACA
>ERZ1027254.870-NODE-870-length-14399-cov-13.566648_pt1 | contig 14399 bp, 7 predicted proteins | sample MGYA00519473_ERZ1027254 | MGnify/ENA primary metagenome ERZ1027254 (study PRJEB26926, sample SAMN06164781) | human gut metagenome | biome: ENVO:00009003; feature: ENVO:2100002; material: ENVO:00002003 | host: Homo sapiens | place: USA | collected 2012 ...
ATAGGAGTCCGTCTCGTGGGCTCGGAGATGTGTATAAGAGACAGATATAATAGTAAATAAAAGAATTTTGAAATACACATACGGAGGTAGAATAAGTGAAATTATATGAAAATGGTGCTTACCTTTTAAACGGTAAGGAAGTAATAATTGATGGACCGGAGGCTCAGGCAGCTGTCAAAAGCAAGACCGGCATGGACATCGATAAACAGACAGCTAAGCAGGAGACAATTGCTTACGGTATTTTAAAGGAGCACAATACATCCGGCAATATGGACAAGCTTCAGATTAAGTTTGATAAGCTTACATCGCATGATATTACATTTGTAGGTATCATCCAGACAGCACGAGCTTCAGGACTTGAGAAATTCCCTATCCCGTATGTACTTACAAACTGTCACAACAGCCTTTGTGCAGTTGGTGGAACAATCAATGAGGATGACCACATGTTTGGTCTCACATGTGCAAAGAAGTACGGTGGAATCTATGTACCACCTCATCAGGCAGTTATCCATCAGTTTGCACGAGAGATGCTTGCCGGCGGCGGAAAAATGATACTTGGTTCTGATTCACATACACGTTATGGTGCACTTGGTACTATGGCAGTCGGCGAGGGTGGACCTGAGCTTGTTAAGCAGCTTCTTGAACAGACATATGATATTGATATGCCTGAGGTAGTAGGCATTTACCTGACAGGAGAGCCAATCAAGGGCGTTGGACCACAGGATGTCGCACTTGCAATTATCGGAGAGGTATTCGGAAACGGATTTGTAAAGAACAAAGTTATGGAGTTTGTAGGACCGGGTGTGTCTAATCTGAGCGTTGACTTCCGTATAGGTGTCGATGTTATGACAACAGAGACTACATGTCTTTCTTCTATCTGGAGAACAGATGACCAGGTTAAGGAATTCTTTGAGATTCACGGTAGGGCTGAGGACCACAAGGAGCTTAATCCGGGTGAGGTGGCTTACTACGACAGATTTATTGAGATTGATTTAAGCCAGATCCGCCCAATGATAGCTATGCCATTCCACCCAAGCAATACCTATACTATCGATGAGCTCAATGCAAACCTCATGGATATTCTCGATGACTGTGAGAAGAGAGCTGAGGTAAGCTTTGACGGCAAGGTGAAGCTTGATTTAAAGAGTAAGGTAAGAGACGGAAAACTGTATGTAGACCAGGGAATCATCGCAGGCTGTGCAGGCGGTGGATTTGAGAATATCTGCGATGCGGCTGACATATTAAACGGACATTCAATCGGAGCAGACGAGTTTACACTGAGTGTTTACCCGGCATCTACTCCAATATACATGGAGCTTGTGAAAAACGGAGCTGTAGCAAAGCTTCTTGAGACAGGTGCAATCGTAAAGACTGCTTTCTGCGGACCTTGCTTTGGTGCAGGAGATACACCTGCCAACAACGCATTCTCTATCCGTCATTCAACAAGAAACTTCCCTAACAGAGAGGGTTCTAAGGTACAGAACGGACAGATCAGCTCAGTGGCACTCATGGATGCACGTTCAATCGCTGCAACAGCAGCAAACAAGGGCTTCCTTACATCAGCAGCGGATATTGATGTCAACTTTACAAAGCCAAAATATTTCTTTGACAAGACTATATATGAGAACCGTGTATTTGACAGCCATGGAGTGGCAGATCCTTCAGTTGAAATCCAGTTCGGACCAAACATTAAGGACTGGCCGGCAATGAGTGCGCTTCCGGAGAATATGCTCCTTAAGGTGGTTTCAGAGATTCATGATCCTGTTACTACAACAGATGAGCTCATTCCTTCAGGAGAGACATCTTCATATCGTTCAAACCCTCTTGGACTTGCAGAGTTCGCACTTTCAAGAAAGGATCCTGAGTATGTAGGCAGAGCAAAGGAAATCCAGAAGGCCCAGAAGGCTATAGAGAGTGGTGAGTGCGCAGGAAAGGCTGTTCCTGAGGTTGCTGAAATCATGGGAGTAGTAAAGAAAAAATTCCCTGAGGCAAGCCATGAGAATATGGGCTTCGGAAGCACAATTTTTGCTGTTAAGCCGGGTGACGGCTCAGCAAGAGAGCAGGCTGCCAGCTGCCAGAAGGTACTCGGAGGCTGGGCAAATATCGCAAACGAGTATGCCACAAAGAGATACCGTTCAAACCTTATCAACTGGGGAATGCTTCCATTCATCATCGATGAGGGAGAGCTTCCGTTCCACAACCTCGACTATATCTTCCTTCCGGGAATCAAGAAGGAAATCGAGGATGCAAAGACGGAGTTTGAGGCATATGTTGTCAAGGATGGTGAATTAAAGCCATTTACACTGAAGATGGGTGAGCTCACAGATGATGAAAGAGAGATAATATTAAAGGGATGTCTCATCAACTATAATCGTAAATAAGGAGAGTTTAATCCGATGGAAGAAACCGGAAAAGCTGGTAAAAAATCAAACATTGAGATAAATGCAGATAAGGGTGCGAAGCAGAATTCGCACCCGGGGCGTGAGGAATGGCCACATCTGATCAGAATAGGTGTCATGGTATTTGTCACGTTTGCAGTCAGTATACTGTTTTTCTTTGCACTGTACAGATTTGAGGGCTTTGCAGGCATATGGAGCAAGCTGCTTGCGGCAGCAATGCCTATTATAATGGGACTTGTGCTTGCATACCTGATGAATCCTGTCATGCTGTGGCTGGAAAGATGCTTTAAAAAGCTTCTTTCCAAAAAGATGAAAAGCGAAAGCAAGCTGCGAAAGGTTTCAAGAGCTCTTGCAATCACAGGCTCGGTTATTATTCTGGTAGCGATTATTTCGCTCCTCATTGCGGCTATTGTGCCTTCTGTCATAGCAAGTATATCAGGACTTATGAAGACACTGCCAAATGATGTTGCGGCATTCATCAACATGATAAAGAACGGCAATTTCGGGGACAGCAAAATTGCTGAGCTCGCGAGCACAGGTTTACAGAATGCAACCGACTACATTGAGGATTATGCCACAGAAAAGCTGATTCCTGAGGCACAGAAGTATGTTGCACAGATTACAACCGGTGTGATTTCGGTAGTCAGAGGCTTATTTAATTTTATTATCGGAATAATCGTGATGGTCTATGTGATGAGTATTCAGGAGACTCTTGCAGGACAGAGCAAAAAGATAATATATGCTGTCTGCAAGCCAAAGACAGGCAATATCATCATTGAGACGATCAGAAAGACAAATGAGATTTTTGGAGGCTTCATAAGCGGTAAGATTATAGATTCTCTGATTATAGGTGTGATTGCATATTTCGGATGTCTGATTTTAAGGATTCCATCATCGGTGCTCGTTGCAGTGATTATCGGCGTCACAAATGTGATTCCGGTATTCGGACCGTTTATCGGTGCAATTCCATCGTTACTCATAGTAGTAATTCAGAGTCCGTGGCATGCGCTTTATCTCCTGATATTTATTGTCGTGCTGCAGCAGGTGGATGGCAATATAATAGGGCCTAAGATACTTGGCTCATCTACCGGTCTTTCGACCTTCTGGGTTATGTTTGCCATACTAATCGGCGGAGGAATGTTTGGTTTTCTTGGAATGTTACTTGGTGTTCCAACCTTTGCTGTGATATACTATATTGTGAAAAGAGTTGTTAATTATGCTCTCAGGAAAAAGAAGCTTCCTGAGGACACAAGGGATTATACAAAGACAACAGGCGTAGATACAAAAAATAATAAGCTTAAATACGAGTAGGTGAAATAAGTGGATAAATACGAATACAATCTCAAGCTGGATCAGATAAAAGCCCTAAGCGCCGAGGAGGGCTATATGAGCGCAGCAGAGATTGCGGATAGCATAAATTGGAACAAAATTAAAAATGTAAATACACTCGTTAAAATCGGCGAAATCTACGAGAAGGCCGAAAGATACCAGGATGCAAGGGACATACTTTTAATGGCCTATGACCGTTCACCAATCGGCAGGATGATTATATACAGACTGGCTGAGGTCGCCATCAAGATGGGGGATTATGATGCTGCTACAGAGTATTATGATGAGTTTGTTGAGATAGCGCCTCATGATGATATGAAGTATGTATTAAGATATGCCATCAAAAAAGGGCAGGGAGCTTCATTTGATGAGCTTATCACTATTCTTGAAGAATACAAGGATGAAGAATACACTGAGGAGTGGGCATATGAGCTTGCATATCTATACCACAAGGCCGGAAAAGCCGATAAGTGTATAGATGCCTGCGATGAGCTCATTCTGTGGTTCGGAGACGGACCATATGTGGAGCGTGCGCTGGAGCTTAAGATGCTTTATCAGCCACTTACCAAGGCTCAGGAGGAAAAGTACAGACGATTCAAGGCAGAGAAGGAAAAGCCGGCTAAGATAAAGGATGAGGCTGAGGTCACTGAGATAGGTGCCATGGAGATGGTAAAGGGCGGAGAGATAGTGCATGATGACGTAACTATTCCGCAGATTACTGTAAATCAGGAGAAGTTCAATACTGTAAATTTACAGCAGGAGATTGCCAAGGGTATGCAGCAGATCATGGAGGCCAAGGGCAAGAATGAAGTTGCTGATACGATGGATACCATCAAAAAGATAGTTGAGGATATTCCTTATCTCAAGCTCGAAAAGGAGCAGGAAGAGTATGTACAGCAGCCGGAAGAGACAGAGCATATCGCTACAGATGAAGAGATAGATGGTTCACTTAAGTTGAATTTCAAGGAGCTTTTGGGTGAAGACGCTGACGGACAGATGTCTATGGTCATGAGTGAAAAGACTCAGCTTGAGCATCAGATTACAGGACAGATGTCTATACAGGATGTGCTTGAAGAATGGGAAAAGACCAGACATGCGGCTGAAATTGCACTTAAAGAGGCTGAGCAGCAGAAACTTGAGTCAGCTAAGGCAAGAGCACTTCAGGAGGCAGGAGACATCATGGAGAGACTAAATGATGTCATTCCAAAGCTGGATGCAGGTGTCACTCCGAAGGAACTTCTTGAGGAGGAGTATTTGAAGGTCCCGGTTGATATTATAGAGCAGAAAGCTGCCGTGAAGGAGCCTGAAGAAGAGCAGAAACCGGATATGCAGGAGCTTTATGCAGAGGAGACTGTGGATGAAGTACAGGAGCCGCAGGAAGCACCGGAAGAGGCTATAGACGAAGTGCAGGAGTCACAGGAAGCACCGGAAGAGGCTATAGACGAAGCACAGGAGTCGCAGGAAGCACCGGAAGAGGCTATAGACGAAGTACAGGAGTCACAGGAAGCACCGGAAGAAGCTATAGAAGAAGTGCAGGAGTCACGGGAAGTACCGGAAGAGGCTGCAGATGAAGCAAAGGAACCGGTTGGAGAGCCGGAGGATATAATTATGGCAGAGGAGTCTGAGAAAGACGAGATACTCATGCAGCCGACTACCATGATGCCTGAAATAACAGATGATATGTTAAATGTCGATGATGATACATCAGATGATGAGACTTCACAGGAGAAAGAAAACGTTTCTGAGAAGAGAGATTTTGATCATGTGACATCATTTATCGAGCAGGAAATAGCCAAGATGACAGCAAAGAATCCGGGACTGGAGAAGAAGCTGGATATGGCTAAGACAAGAAAAATGCCGGATATTTCATTGCCGGAGGATTTAGAGAGCGAAGAAGATGACTCGAAATTGAAAGAAACAAAACATATAAAAGAGCTTACAAGCGAACAGAAAGCTATATTTTCATATTTCATACCGGTAAAGGGTATGGAGGATCAGATCTGCAAGGCATATAATGCAGTGCTTGATCATTTCAACAGGAAAGAAAACGCATCCACAGGCAACCTCATTATACAGGGAGAGCAGGGTTGCGGAAAGACAATGCTTGCTACAAGCTTTATAAAGGTATTACAAAAAGATGGTGAACAGCTTACAGGAAAGATGGGCAAGATTGATGCTGCCGCACTCAATAAAAAGGATGTGCAGCAGGTAGTCAGAAAGATAACAGGAGGCTGTCTCATCATAGAAAGAGCCGGTGATATCGACCGCAGCATAGCTGCCCAGCTATCATTTTTGATGGAGCATGATATTACAGGAACACTCTATATACTTGAGGATACATCAAAGGGTATAAAGAAGGCTCTCTCAATGGATGAGGGCTTTGCATCCAAGTTCACGGAAAAGATATCGGTTCCTATTTTTACAAATGATGAACTCGTATTGTTTGCCAAATCGTACTCTGCAGAGCTTGGGTACAAGATAGATGAGATGGCTATTCTGGCATTGCATAACAGAATCAGCAATATTGAGAGGATAGACCAGGCTACCACTCTGACAGAGGTCAAGGATATAATTGACGAGGCCATAGACAGGGAGGCTCACAGCGGACTTAAGAAGGCTATAAGTATTCTGACAGCCAGGCGATATACAGATGATGACCGAATTGTACTCAAAGAGGATCATTTCAGGGAAAAATAAATACTTATGGGGGGTATATATATGTGTAATTTTACAGCAATGGATTGTTACCTGTTTGGTCAGGCAACACACTATGATATCTACAAGAAGATGGGTGCTCACTTAGCTGAGCGCAAAGGAAAAAAAGGAGTGTGCTTTGACGTCTGGGCGCCACATGCGAGGGAAGTATACGTGTTTGGTGAGTTTAACGACTGGAATGAGACCAGTCATGAGATGAAGCGTGTAGAGCCGGAAACCATGGGAGTGTATGAGCTTTTTGTACCGGGAGCGCAAAAGGGTCAGATGTATAAGTTTATTATAGTCACTGAACAGGGTGATAAGCTGTACAAGGCGGATCCATACGCAAACTACGCAGAGCTTCGTCCGGGAACAGCGTCAATCATCACAGATATCGAGCACTTCACATGGACTGACAAAGAGTGGATGGATAAGAGAGCAGCAAAGTCAGATGCTGATGTATATTCTTCACCTATGGCTATATATGAGTGTCATCCGGGCTCATGGATGAGACATCCGGGCAGGGATGATGAGGGCTTTTATACATACAGGGAGCTTGCAAAATCACTCATATCCTATGTGAAAACTATGGGATATACACATATTGAGCTTATGGGTATTTCAGAGTATCCGTTTGATGGCTCATGGGGATATCAGGTGACAGGCTACTATGCACCTACATCGAGGTATGGAGAGCCTGAGGATTTTGCATACTTTGTTGATCAGTGCCATAAAAATAATATCGGAGTAATCCTCGACTGGGTACCTGCACATTTCCCAAAGGATGCGCATGGACTTGCCAATTTCGATGGAACAGCCACATATGAGTATGCAGACCCAAGAAAGGGAGAGCATCCCGACTGGGGCACAAAGATATTTGACTACGGTAAGAATGAAGTAAAGAACTTCCTTATCGGAAGTGCACTTATGTGGATAGAAAATTACCACGTAGACGGACTCCGTGTGGATGCAGTTGCGTCAATGCTTTATCTTGACTATGGAAAGAACGACGGACAGTGGGTGCCAAACAAGTTTGGAGGAAATAAGAACCTCGAGGCAGTAGAGTTTTTCAAGCATATCAATACACTCATACTTGGAAGAAATCACGGAACTGTAATGATAGCCGAAGAGTCTACCGCATGGCCAAAGGTAACAGGCAAGGTAGAGGAAGACGGACTGAACTTCAGCTACAAGTGGAACATGGGATGGATGCATGACTTCCTTGATTATATGAAGCTGGATCCATATTTCCGTAAAAATAACCACAACAAGATGACATTTGCGATGAGCTATAATGAGAGTGAGAAATATATTCTGGTACTGTCACATGATGAGGTGGTACATCTGAAGTGTTCTATGCTCAACAAAATGCCGGGCTTAGAAGGGGATAAATTCAAGAACCTCATGGCAGGATATGCATTTATGATGGGACACTGTGGAAAGAAGCTTCTTTTCATGGGACAGGAGTTTGCACAGAAGCAGGAGTGGAGTGAGGAAAGAGAACTCGACTGGTATCTGCTTGAGAATCCGGAGCATAAAAAGATCCAGAACTGGGTAAAGGAGCTGCTTCACCTCTATAGGAGAAACCGCTGTCTGTATGAGCTGGATTCAAGCTGGGAAGGCTTTGAATGGATAAATGCAAACGATGCAGACAGAAGCATCTTCAGCTTTATCAGAAAGAGTAAGGATGGCAAGAATAATATGCTTTTTGTCATCAATTTCACACCGGTAGAGAGACCTGATTACAGAGTCGGAGTGCCAAAGCACAAGACATATCAGCTCGTTTTAGATAGTGAGGATCCTAAGTTTACCGGCAAAACGGTACAAGAGCCTGTAAAGAAGGCTGCAAAGGGCAGAGGCAGGGCAGCAAAACAGTCATATAAGAAGCTGGACTATAAGGCAGTCAAATCAGAGTGTGACGGCAGACCATTTTCATTTGCTTATCCACTTGCGCCTTACGGAGTTGCTGTATTTAAATACTAATATATCGGTAAATAGCAGGGTAAAGGACCGCGCCAATTTAAGGCGCGGTCTTTATTTTTGCGTATTATATGTCGATATATAAAAAAGATAACCATTCAGAACCACCCCCTCACATATGAGCAAAAAATATCCATAAATAAAGGCTGCAGAGATGGTATATATGCAGGCACGGAGCAGGAAATATGCAGATAGAGAATTTGATTAATAAAAGCACAGATACGAAAAATACGGACACAAAAACCATAAATGACATGACAGCGGGTATGCGGGTGTCAGACTACATAAAGACAGACAGCAGTGACAATATGTCAAAAAAGGCGGCTGTTGTCGGTTCGTCAAATTCTGTTGATATGTCGGATACGATATATGCAAGACCACAGGCTAAAAACGAAGCCGGGAACAACGATGGCACAGATATGGCAGAAAATCTGCTAAATGACATGAATCAGACCTCAGAAAACAGGCGAAATGATATGATTGTCACTGCAAGCACCACCACGAGTGATGATTACAAAGCTGCAAAGGATGACGGATATGATGTCATTGTCACTGAGACCGACAAGATAAAAGCAGTGCTGGCAAAGGCTGGTGTAGATATATCCATATATGGAGATGACCTGAGCAGGGAGCAGCTTACAGACATCACGGGAAGCCAAACTGAAGCGGCCATGCTTGTTAATCAGATGAAAGCATATGATATTCCTGCTACAGATGACAATATAAAGGCAGGTACAGATGCCATAGACCGGGCAAAGAGCCTTACAAATATATCCAATGAGACAAAGGCATATTTGGTCAGAAATAACATGAATCCGACGGTTTCCAATGTATACAAGGCTACGTACAGCAGCAGTCAGGTACAAGATTACAGGCAGAAAACCAAAATGACGGAGATATCAGATGAGCTGTTTGAGGAGCTTAAGCCACAGCTAAAGCAGATATTAGAGGAAGCTCATATAGACAGTAGTGATGAGAATCTGAATCAGTGCAGATGGCTGATAGATGAAGATATAGCCGTTACACCTGACAATGTGCAGCTTGCGAATCAGGTAGACTGCATCAACGCAGCAGAAGAAAATGTGAGCAGTGATTTTTATGCAAGGGCAGTGACAGAAGCACTGGCAATGGGAAAAAAGGCTACAGATGCCACTATGTCACAAGATGGTCTGACATTTGACATGGCAAAGAAAGCCTGTGATGTATTAGGTGAGGCGACCGCAGATGACATTGTCACATTAGAGTCAGATAACATACCTGTCACGATAGAGAATCTGTCAAAGCTTATAGCTGCAAGGGGCAAGGATAGTGCAGCATCGCAAGCCTCAGCAAATAAAGCTGCGGACAATCAGATTACAGACAGCCGGGAAGCAAGGCTTGTGACAGCTCAAAGAAAGCTTGAGGAAGCGAGACTTTCCATGACAGCAGAAGCCAACCTTTCACTCATAAAAAAAGGAGTTTCAATAGACACAGAGCCTATTGAACGTGTAGTGGAGCTGCTTAAGCAGCAGGAAAATAAATACTACGGAGCGCTGTTTGGTGAGAGCAGTGTAGAGGCATCTGATGATAGGGTACGTATGTACAATAATGTCTGTGATATTTTCAATCAGATGAAGCAGCAGCCGGCGTATGTACTGACCCTGGAATCCGCTGATGACACTGTGTATGAGCTGTATACAGCAGGCAAAGCAATGAAGCAGTCATTAGAAGCAGTAGCCTCAGGATATGAGACTCTTATGACATCACCGCGGGCAGATATGGGAGACAGTATATCAAAAGCATTTCAGAATGTGGATGATATACTTAAAGAGCTTCAGATAGATACATCTGAAAGCAATCGCAGGGCTGTGCGGATACTTGCGTACAACAGTACCGACATCACAGAGGACAATATAAAGCAGATAAAGTCTGTAGATGAGCAGGTGCAGAGAGCATTCAGCGATATGACACCGGCGGTGACGATTGAGATGATAAAAAGAGGCATATCACCGCTTGATATGAGCATGAGTGACATAAGTGACACTGCCAGACGGATAAAATCAGAAAATCCTGACGAAAGGGATGAGAAATTCAGCGAGTTTCTCTGGAAGCTTGAAAAGAAAAATGAAATCTCAGAGGAGGAAAGAGACTCATATATAGGCATATACAGGCTTATTTCACAGGTGGAGCAGTCAGATGGTGCTGTGATAGGCTCACTTGTTAATCAGGGAGCAGATATTACAATGAAAAATCTGCTTACAGCGGTCCGGGTACGAGGAAAGAGTGCCATGGACTATAAGGTGGACGATACCTTTGCCGGAGTGGACAGTGTAAGCAGGGGCATTAAAATTGACTCACAGATAGAAAGCGCATATCATACAAACTGCCTAAGGGATGTGCTTGATACACTTTCACCTGAGAAAATGGAGTTTGTGCAGGATGACAGCTGGCTTGAGATGACTCCGGAGCAGCTAAGGCAGGCTGTATATGAGGCCAACGAGGATAACGCACTGTCAGAGCAATATGCCACGGAGCAGCTAAGACAGTTCAATCAGGCAGTTTCGGCGCCTGAGAACGTATATGCTTTTCTAGAGAAATATGATGTAAAAACAACCGCGGTAAACCTCATGGCTGCGTCACGGCTAATGAAAAATCCGTCAGAGGCAGTAAGAAATCTTTGGGAGCGTGGAGACAGTGCTACGGCAAGGGCTCTTTTGGATGAGACTCTCAGACGGTTTTCTGAGTCGGTCAAAAATCCAAAGGAGCTTGCGCAGGCGCAGGAAACGCTGGCTGATACAGCTGAGCATGTTATGGATTCGATGATTATAGAGGATAGGCACACAGGTTCAATAGACCTCAGACAGATGAAGCTATTATGCAGTCAGCTAAGGATAGCTTCAAATATGTCGAGACAGGAAAACTATATTGTACCAATAGAGACTGCAGACGGGGTCACAGGTATGAAGCTTCGCATAGTAAGAGGTGAAGATAAAAAGGGACTGGTTGACATATTCCTTGAGGATAAAAAATGCGGCAGGGTAGCTGCATATTTTGAGGCAAAGGAAAACTCAGTATCTGCTATGATAGTCACAGACGATGAGCAGACTAAAAAGCTGTTTGAAGACAATATCACTATGTTTGAGGCAGGAATAAGTGATGGTGAACAGCGTGTGCGCATAGATGTGGCACTGGAGCATGATATATCTGCAAAAGAGTCTAAGATGTCAGATAATGAGACTAAAAAGCAGCTTGATGGCAGCGAAAGTGTCCAGACAACCAGACTATATCACATCGCAGAGCAGTTTATTGTAAATGTCCAGAGGGTGATTGCGCAAGATAGTCTTGTGACACCGATATATATTGCATGTGCCAGGTCATCCTGATAGTTTTTGTCAGTAAGAAGAAGTGTCTCAGCAGGATTACTCAAGAATCCACATTCTACGATTACGGTCGGGGATGTGGATTTTTTAAGTATAAAGTATTCTTTATTGGGCTTAATGCTTCGTGGATTTGCGACACAAAGAGAAGTGTTTAAAGCTCCAAGGACAGAGGATGCGAGCTCTTTTCCTGCATCAGAGGCTTCATAATAGAATACCTGTGGACCGCAGCTTGAACTGTCCTCAAAGCTGTTTTGATGGATACTGATGCTGACTGCCACATTGCTTTTAGACATCAGGGCAGTTCTCTTTGTCAGATCATCTGTCTTTGGATGCTTGGAATTATCCGGGGCGAGGTCGCAGTCGGTGGTTCTGGTCATGACAACAGTAAAGCCTCTGTTTTCAAACAGCTGTTTAAGAGCCATTGCAATACTCAGGTTGACATCCTTTTCCATGACGCCGGAGGTGGAAATCTTACCGGGATCACTTCCACCATGGCCCGGGTCTATTACAATAACAGTTGAATTAGTGTTTTTGCCGGTATTTTTTGCAAGGGCGCAGACACCTCTTCCGAGGTAGAAGGACAGAATAAAGAGAGCTAAAATAAGACAGTATTTGTTTTTCTTAATAATGTACATATATTTTTTCATATAAGATACCTATAAAAAACCCGATGCACATAGAAGGCATCGGGTGTGTTTGTATATTATATGATTGGCTGATATTATTTATAACCCATAAAAGGTACTGAGTTAGACTGTAGCTGTTAAAGGTACGGCCTCTTTCAGTAAGCCTTAAGCAATCAGTTCAGATATTTGATAACAGTATCCCAGACAGATGAATTTTCAAAGCCAAGCTTCCAGAATGCTGCACCGGCGAGCTTATTGTCGTCGACGAGCTTGAGCCTTTTCTCTAAAGATGTACTGTCCTCGAGCCATACCTTGTACAGCTTGTTGGATACAGACCACTCAGCGTAGTTCTGACCGGATTCCTCATCAAGAGCAGCAGTGGCATTGTTTGTGGCAAGCTGTGCTGCAGCTGCGTCCATACTATATACCTGTGAGGCAACAGTGTACTTTGACTGATCCTCGGTATCGGTTACGGCATCATCGTCCTCCTTTGGAGTGAGCTCCCATATTCTGGTATAAAAAGGCATGCCGAGAATAATCTGGTCAGCGGGAACCTCCTTCAGAGTGGATTCAACACCCTCAGTTACCCACGGAATAGAAGAAACTGAGCCGGCATCAGAGCCCTTATAGTGTTCATCGTATCCCATAATCACAATATAATCGGCAAAGTTTGCCATATCAGAGCGATTGAAGAACTTGTTGAAGCTGGCAGGTACTGTGACATCAACTGAAAGTGATATGCCGTTATTGTGACACTTTATGGCGAGCTCTCTGATAAACTCGATGTAAGAGTCTCCATATGCTGCTTCTGTGATATTTTCAAAGTCAATATTTACACCATCAAGCTCATAGTTAAATGCAGCCGACATAATCTGATTGATCAGGGTAGTTCTCGTGGATGTATGTGTGAGCACATATGCTGCATCTACATCAGTATTTTCAAAGTTGCTGAACAGTCCCCATACCTCGATGCCCTGGGAATGGCAGTAGCTGACATAATCCTTGCTTGCTATATCTGCCAGATTACCGTTGTTGTCATTTAAATAAAACCAAGTTGGTGACATTACATTTATGCCCTTGGTTGATGAAATTACCTGGGGCACTTTACTGTTTGCTGACTGGCTTGTTACCTGATTCCAGGCAAGACAGATATCCTTATCCTTCTTGATATGCGTAAAGGTCTCTTCTTCATAGTCAGGATTCGTAAGCTTAGTTTTTTTGCTCTCGGACAGAGCCTTGCCCTTTATATATCCAATAACACCATCCTCAGTGGCAATCTTATCCCATTTGTCACCGGAATCAAGAATAGTAATCTTGTCATCCTTTTTCACCTCTTTTAGAATGGGGCTCTTTATGCCGCCCTTTACGCGGACCTGGGTAGACTTGTTTACAGTGGCACTGTCTATTTCATCCCATTTGCTTGTGATGACGATGCGTGCCGGGTCATCATATGACTTAAAGGTGATATTGGAGTACTGTTTTACATAGTCTAAAGCGATAAGCGCAGAGTCAGAGGTGGCTTTCACGATCGGATAGCCAAAGTCATTGGTCTGCTTGGTGACACTGTAGCTATTGCTGTCAGCCGCAGCTGAGATGATATCAGATGCGGTTGTGTAAAGAAGCACATTCTCATTTGCATCCCAGTAAAATCTGGAATTTAATGAGTCGTGAACAAATTTGTAATCAACGTATATTTTTTTATCTATTATTTTAGCCTTGTAATCGGATAGCTCATTATCTACAATGAGAGCAGCCTCATCATCAGAAGAGATATTGAAATACTCTTTAAGATCCTCTGTCTTTTTCGTAGGGGTGTATTTATTGATAAGAGCAGTTATACCCATTATTATTACAACGAGGATAATAAGTCCGGTTACTATAAGTGCAGGCAATAATTTCTTTTTCATGTGTAAAAATCCTTTCCTATTATTTGGTGTCGAAATTGCTTAAGCTAATTATACCATTGTGAAATAGCATATTCAAATAACTGTCTCTTATACACATCTGACGCT
>ERZ1027254.889-NODE-889-length-14190-cov-3.385426_pt1 | contig 14190 bp, 9 predicted proteins | sample MGYA00519473_ERZ1027254 | MGnify/ENA primary metagenome ERZ1027254 (study PRJEB26926, sample SAMN06164781) | human gut metagenome | biome: ENVO:00009003; feature: ENVO:2100002; material: ENVO:00002003 | host: Homo sapiens | place: USA | collected 2012 ...
ACGAGATAGGAGTCCGTCTCGTGGGCTCGGAGATGTGTATAAGAGACAGGGAGGAGTTGAACGCTGCCGAGGCCGTCCTTTCCTCGATCCAGCAGGAGATCGCCACGCTTCAAGGCAAGATGGATCGGGAACTCGCTTCCTTGGATGAGCAAGAGAAAGACGAGCTGGCTGCTTTGGATAAGGAACTCTCCGTCGCGAGGGAAGCTATCTCGGAGGAGATCGCACGCAAGAAAGCGGAGTTGGAAGAGCGCAAATCCGGATATGACAGGGAGCAATTGGATAGCTTGACCGCTAGCGGTGGCGATCCGAAACGTTTGGAGGAGATCCATTCCCGCTTGGCGTATATCGGTGGGGAGATCAAGTATATCAACGAGACCAAGGCTTTGATTATCGAGTATCTGAAAGATAAGCGAGAGATGCTGGATAAGGTACCCGACTGGACGGCGGAGAGCCTACGTTTGCAGCAGATCATCCACGGGGAACAGGAGGAATTGAAAAAGCGTCTGGCGGACGTGAACCGGAATATCTTCAAGATAGATGCCGAGCTGAAGGAGCTGAAGGAGGCCAACCGGAAAGCGTTGGAGAACCGGGAGGAATATCATCGCTCTACCCTGTTGGACTGGTTTACCTCTAGGGAATCCGTCTTCTCTTCCATGAACCGTACGGATACGAATGGCGATTGCCGTTCCTTGGTACGGGAGATCACGATCCGCGTCAGCGAGCAATCCCAGAAACTTTCCGAGCTGCGCAAGGAGATAACCGCCTACACCGGCAATTTCTCCGAGGATAATGTGTTCGCCTTCAAGACGAGCTTCTCGGATGATAAAGAGTATATGGATTTCGCTTGCGACTTGAAGGAGTTTATCGACGAGGACAAGGTCTCGGAATACCAATCGCGTATCAATACCCGCAACTCCGATATCTTCCGGCAGATTACGGCGGACACGAAAAGCATGGTCTCTCAGGAAGGCAATATCCGTGGCGTGGTGGATCAGATCAACGCCGATTTCAAGGAGAAGAACTTCGTGGGGATTATCCAGTGTATCGAGATGCGTATCGATCCGAGCCAGAACAAGATCGTCAATCTGTTGAAGGAGATCAAGCGATTCAACGAAGAATATAGCTGGGATTTGGGGCAGAACCTGTTCGCTTCCTCGGCCGACGATACGGTTACCCGGGAGAAGGCGACGACGTTGCTACGTGAGTTGATCAAGTCGATGGACGCTTATTCCGGCAACTTGATCCGTCTGGCGGATTTCTTCGACCTTAAATTCCGGGTGATCGAGAACCGGAATGATACGGGCTTCGTGGAGCGCCTTACGAACGTAGGCTCCGAGGGTACGGATATTCTGGTCAAATCTATGGTAAATATCATGTTGCTGAACGTGTTCAAGCGGAACGCCTCCACGGTGTTCTCCGATTTCAGGCTCCATTGCATGATGGATGAGATCGGGAAGCTACACCCGAATAACGTGGCGGGGATCTTGAAATTTGCCAACGACCGGGATATTCTCTTGATCAATGGTTCACCGACCGAGCAGGATGCCCTGTCCTATAAGCACATCTATAAACTGGAGAAGGACGGCGATAGCTTCACCCGGATCCGGAGGGTGATCACGCAGTTCGATTAGGCAGGATCATAGCCGAGGCTTTCTCACCGATCATAACTGAGGCTCTCTCACCGGTCATAGACGAGGCTCTCTCACGGGTCATAGACGAGGCTTCGACACCCATGAGAGAGCCTCGTCTATGACCATACCCGTGACGAATGTTAAAGCCCTGCGATCTCATCCAGCCAAAGCGTAGCCATCGCGTCGCTCGGCATTCGCCAGTCTCCACGCGGGGAGAGGCTGATGGAACCTACTTTCGGGCCGTCGGGCAGGCAACTGCGCTTGAACTGTTGCTGGAAGAAGCGGCGGAAGAAGGTATGGAGCCATTTCTTGAGGGTGGCATCGTCGTAGGTTTCCCCGAATGCCCGCTTCGCCAAGAAATAAATCTTCGCGGGGGAGGCACCGAAGCGCAGGAAGTGATAGAGGAAGAAATCGTGCAGCTCGTAGGGGCCTACCAAATCCTCCGTCTTCTGCTTGATATTTCCATGCTCGTCGGCGGGAATCAATTCCGGGCTGATCGGAGTGTCTACTATATCTAATAACGTGGCGCGGGAAGCCTCGTCTACCTTGTTGTTGGCAACCCATTCCACTAAATATTTAACCAATGTCTTGGGAATGCTACCGTTGACGCCGTACATAGACATATGGTCGCCATTGTAAGTAGCCCAGCCCAAGGCAAGCTCCGAGAGATCCCCCGTACCGATCACGAGGCCGTTCGCTTGGTTCGCCACGTCCATAAGAAGTTGGGTACGCTCGCGGGCTTGGCTGTTCTCGTAGGTCACGTCATGTACATGGATGTCGTGATCAATATCCTTGAAATGTTGGACGCAAGCCTCCTTGATGGAGATCTCCCGGAGGGTCACGCCCAGGGAGCGTATCAAGTCGCAGGCATTGGTATAGGTACGATCCGTCGTCCCGAAGCCGGGCATGGTGATGCCGATGATCTTATCCCGTGGGATCTTCAAGGCGTCGAAGGTCATGACGGTGACCAGTAGGGCCAAGGTGGAATCCAGTCCCCCGGAGATGCCTACGACGGCGGTTTGGGCGTGGGCATGGAGGACACGCTTGGCAAGTCCCGCTACCTGTATATGGAATATTTCCTCGCAACGTTCTTTCAAGGCATCGCCGGAAGGGGTAAAGGGATGCGGGTCGATTACCCGGGTCAAGTCCAGCGCCCGGTTGGGAAGGCTGAATGAGACTACGGTGCCGTTATCCATGTTATGGTTGAGATAACCCTGCATGAAACTGGTGTTGATCCGTCGGTCGTTCTGTAAGTTCTGGATATCGATCTCGCTGATAACGAGTTGCTCCTCCATGGAGAAACGCTCGGATTCCCTTAACAACGTGCCGTTCTCTGCTATGATACCGTTTCCCGCGAATACGAGGTCGGTACTGGATTCCCCGAAACCGGCGGATGCGTAGACGTATCCGGCGATACAACGTGCGGATTGCTGGCAGATCAAGGATCGTAAGTAAGCATGCTTACCGATCAACTCGTTGCTGGCGGATAGATTGAATATCAAGTTCGCCCCCTGCATGGCTAGCTCGGAGCTGGGAGGGATGGGAACCCAAAGATCCTCGCAGATCTCGATACCCACGCGTACCTCATCATACTCGAAGATCAGGTAGCAATCCAACGGCACTTCCCGGTTACCGATCGTGATCATGGATTGCTGTAGGTGTGAAGAGGCCGTGAACCAACGCTCTTCTTGGAACTCCTTGTAGCTGGGCAGGTAACTTTTGGGCACTACCCCCAATATCTCGCCCCGTTGGAAAGCGACGGCGGCGTTTATCAGTTGGCTCCCGCTGACAAGCGGGCAACCTACGATCGTTAGTAAATCCAGATCGGCGGTGTTGTTCACTAAATCCAGCAAGGCTTTCTCGGCGTTTCTGAGTAAGGTCTCTTGCGAGAACAAATCCATGCAAGTATAAGACGTAACCGATAATTCGGGGAAGGCGATAATCTGGACCTCTTTTTGGGACGCTTGGCGCATCAATCCCTCAATCTGTTGAATATTATAAAAGCAGTCAGCCACTTTAACCTGTGGTACGGCTGCCGCTACTTTGACGAATCCGTAATTCATATTTGTTATTGTTTATCTGATAGATGTTCTTAATTTATCGGGGTTTTGACGACAGTCCCACAACAATACGATACGTATGGAACGTTTTCCTTCTTGGGTATATATAAGTTTATGATGTCCCTCGATCAAGGAGCGATATTCCTTGTCTCTATCGGCGAAAGTCTCTTCTATAGTACCAATAAGAGGATTGTTCTTTATCCGGATACAATTCTTCTCCAACTTATCGATAAAGTTGAGAGCAGCTTGTTTTCCAAAATGCTTTAAACAGTAGGCTATGGCTAAATCAGCTTGTCTTTTCGCACGGGGTGCCCAAATTACTTTAGCTTGTTTCTCCATGTCTCAAAGAATTGGTGCATATCATCCTCATTGATGCCTTTACCTTCTTCTAGCTCTTGTTCGGCTATATCTATTTCCCTATTGGCTTCTTTCAAACTGAATGAAATGGGAGATGCTGCATTCGCCTTGGACATAATTCGTTTCATATATTTCTCGATCTTTAGGACCGTTTCCATATCGTCTATTTTATTGAGATACCTCTCGATAAAGCTTTCTCTCCATTGTTGTAACTCTATTGTCGTCATATCAATTTCCCTTCTATATATTTATGCCCCAAAGGTATGTATTTTGTATGGGATAAAAAAGAAGGAGAGGTATACTTCGCAGCATCCTCTCCTTGTTAACACAAAACAATCAACAAAAAACTACTGTCTGAATAAGACTATCTGATGAATAAAAGCTCACGGTATTTCGGCAAGGTCCATATCTGGTCATCGACAACCAGTTCCAACTTGTCGATATGGTAACGGATGGCTTCCATCATCGGGACGATCCGGTCGTGGTAAGCGATCGCCTTCTCCCGCTCGCTCTCTATCTTGTTGGCTATCTTGCGGGCGTTGACCATCTCGTCCACTTTTTCCTTGATGAAGATCGTGCGGTTCGCTATATCCTCGATGATCTCCATGTTCTTGGAGGATAGATGGGCGGCTTTATCGGCGGGGAATAATTCACGCATCTTATATACGTTGTCGATCAAGGAAGACTGGTATTTGGTGGCCATCGGGATGATATGGTTCATTGTCAGGTCGCCTAATACACGGGCCTCGATCTGGATCTTCTTCGTGTACATCTCCCATTTGACCTCGTTGCGAGCCTCCAGCTCCTTGCGGGTCATGACTCCCGTGGACTCGAACATGCGGACGCTGCTATCTTTCAAATAAGCGTCGAAGATCAAAGGCACGCTGGTCTCGCAATCCAAGCCCCGGCGTGCGGCCTCGGCCTTCCATTCCTCGCTGTAGCCATTGCCGTCGAAATGGATCGCCTTGCATTCCTTGATATCCTTGCGGATTACCTCGATGATAGCGGCGAACTTATCCTTTCCGGTGGCTATCTTAGCGTCTACCTCGGCTTTGAACTGCCTCAACTGATCCGCTACGGCGGCGTTCAATACCAGCATGGCGGCGGCGCAGTTCGCGGAGGAACCTACGGCACGGAACTCGAAACGATTACCGGTGAAGGCGAAAGGGGAGGTACGATTACGATCCGTGTTATCGATCAATAACTCGGGGATACGGGCGATATCGAGTTTCATGCCTTGCTTTCCCGCTAGGTTGAAATCTTCCGTGTCGCTGTTCTCCAGATGTTCCAATACCTTGGATAACTGTGTACCTAAGAAGCTGGAGATGATCGCTGGGGGAGCCTCGTTCGCTCCCAGACGATGGGCGTTGGTCGCGCTGGAGATGCTGGCCTTCAGCAATGCGTTATGGGTGTACACGGCTTTCAGTACGTTGACCACGAAGGTCACGAAGCGCAGGTTGTCTTCCGGCGTCTTACCCGGTCCCATCAAAAGGATTCCGGTATCGGTTCCCAGCGACCAGTTATTGTGCTTGCCGGAACCGTTCACGCCTTTGAACGGTTTCTCGTGCAACAGGACACGGAACCCATGTTTGCGGGAGATCTTGCGCATTAGGGCCATGATCAGTAAGTTATGGTCATTGGCGAGGTTGCATTCCTCGAAGATGGGAGCCAGCTCGAATTGGTTCGGGGCGACCTCGTTATGACGGGTCTTTACGGGAATGCCAAGTTTCAATGCCTCAACCTCGAGGTCTTTCATGAATTCCATGACACGGGTGGGGATGGCTCCGAAGTAATGATCCTCCAACTGTTGGTTCTTCGAGCTTTCATGTCCCATCAAGGTTCGGCCGGTCATCAACAGATCGGGACGTGCGGCGTATAGGCCCTCGTCTACTAGGAAGTATTCCTGTTCCCAACCTAGGTAGGCGTATACTTTCTTCACGTCCGGGTTGAAGTAGTGGCAGACATCGACCGCCGCCTTGTTCACGGCTTCCAAGGCTTTCAGCAAGGGAGCTTTGTAGTCGAGGGACTCGCCTGTGTAAGCGATGAAGATCGTCGGGATGCACAGGGTGTCTCCTACGATAAAAGCAGGGGAGGAAGGATCCCAAGCCGAGTAGCCACGGGCCTCGAACGTATTGCGGATACCGCCGTTCGGGAAACTGGAGGCGTCCGGCTCTTGCTGGATCAGTAGTTTGCCCTCGAATTCCTCAAGTACGCCGCCTTTGCCATCGTGCTCGATGAAAGCGTCGTGCTTCTCGGCGGTACCTTCTGTCAAGGGATGGAACCAGTGGGTGTAGTGGGTAGCGCCTTTTTCCATCGCCCATTTCTTCATGCCGGAGGCCACGGCGTTCGCTGTCTCACGGTCTAGCGGGGTACCGTTGTCGATGGAGTCCACCAGTCTCTCGTACGCTCTCTCTGGAAGATATTTGAACATCTTCTCACGGTTGAATACTAACTCACCGTAATACTCGGAAGGTCTCTCGGCGGGAGTGGTTAGCTCGGTCGCTTTCTTTTCGAACGCCGATTCTACGACTCTAAATCTTAACTTTGACATAATACCTGATGATTATTGTTGTTTATAGTAAATGACTTATCTTAGCCACTTCCTCAGCCTAGCCATGGCCTCTAGGGTGTCATCCCTATCGCCGAAAGCGGTGAGGCGTAGATAACCTTCCCCGCTCGGCCCGAATCCCACTCCGGGGGTTCCGACTATCTTGACTTCATAAAGCAGTTTGTCAAAGAATTTCCATGAGGAGAGGCCGTCCGGGGTCTTTAGCCAGAGGTATGGGGCGTTATCGCCTCCGTATACCGTGAGACCGCAGTTTTGCAGGCCCTCTTTCATGATCTTCGCGTTGGTCATATAATAATTGATAGTAGCTGTTACTTGCTGTTTCCCGGCGGTGGAATAAACCGCCTCCGCACCCCGTTGGGTTATGTAGCTGGTTCCGTTGAATTTCGTGCATTGGCGACGGTTCCATAATTTGTTCAACTGTACCCGTTGCCCGTCCAGCGTGAAAGCGTTCAGCTCCTTCGGTACAACCGTGTATCCGCAACGTATTCCCGTGAATCCGGCGGTTTTAGAGAAGCTCCGGAATTCGATGGCTACCTTCTTCGCTCCTTTGATCTCGTAGATAGAGTGGGGAATATTTGGGTCCTGTATATAAGCCTCGTAAGCGGAGTCGTACATGATAAGCACGTCGTTGGCGAGGGCATAGTTTACCCATTTCTTCAATTCGTCCTTAGTCAAGGTCGTTCCGGTCGGGTTATTGGGATAGCAGAGGTAAAGGATGTCCACCCTGCGACTGGGCAGATCCGGTACGAAGTTGTTTTCCGCCGTGCAAGGGATGTATACGACATCGCTCCATTTCCCGTTTTCCAATACCCCGGTGCGTCCGCTCATTACGTTCGAGTCGATGTAGACCGGATATACGGGGTCTGTCACCCCGATACTATTGTCGTGGCGGAGCATGTCACCTATATTTCCACAATCGCTTTTCGCCCCGTCGCTGATGAATACCTCGCTCGGTTCGATAAAGACTCCCCGGCTGGCATAATCGTTCTTGATGATAGCGTCGATTAGGAAAGGATATCCCTGCTCGGGGCCATATCCGTGGAATGTATCCTTGCTCGCCATTTCTTCCACGGCTTTATGCATCGCCTCAATAACGGCGGGGGCAAGTGGTTGCGTAACATCACCAATACCCATTCGAATGATCTTATCCTTGGGATGGGTAACCTTGAAGCTGTTTACCTTTTTCGCGATGTCGGAGAAAAGGTAATTGTTCTGTAGTTTCAGGAAATGTTCATTAATTAGTGCCATACTCAGTTCTTTTGTTTTTATGTTGTTGTTTTTGTTGTTTTGTCTTGTTCCCCATGTCAGACTTTGATGAATCCCTCGAACACGTTGACCGCTCCGCCGGTCATAAAGACCTTACCGCTCCGCTCGTCCCACTCGATGGTTAAAGGGCCCCCATCCATGATGACCTTCGTCTTTCGCTTTGTCTTCCCACGTACGACCCCGGCCACGGCGGTGGCGCAAGCTCCGGTTCCGCAGGCTTGTGTGATGCCGGAACCTCGTTCCCACACCCTCATCCGTACCTCGTCCGGCTTTAGCACCTGCACGAACTCCACGTTTGTCCGGTCCGGAAAAAGCGGGAGGCATTCCAGTAACGGGCCTACGCTTGCCAGACCGACCTGGTCCATCTCGTCCACGAAGATAACCAAGTGAGGATTTCCCATAGAGATGACGGTGCCGGTGTAAATTTCTCCTCCAGCCTCAACCTCCAAGGCCATCTCGCCTACGGCAGGCATTCCCATATCTACCGTGACCTCGGTGACCTCTTCACGCTCTATTTTCAATTGTAGCTCTTTGATACCTGATAAGGTCTCTAAGGTAACCTTGTTCTTTTGCGTTAGGCCGGCCTCATAGACATATTTGCCAATGCATCTGGATGCGTTTCCGCACATCATCGCCTCGGAGCCGTCCGCATTATAGATATGCATACTGAAATCCGCGATGTCTGAAGAACCTATCAAGACCAAACCGTCAGATCCTATGCCTGTGTGCGGCTTGCTCCATGCGATAGATAATTCCTCGGGATTGTCTATCGGATAGGCCATCGTGTTTACATAGATGTAATCATTTCCGGCACCGTGCATCTTTGTGAATCTGATTGATTTTGTCATTTTGATGATATTATTCTTTGTGTTATTTCTTTTTGTTTTATTGTGATGCAAATATATAACGTTTTGATAAGTATATAACAGGTGAGAGGCTCGAATGTTTTATAAATATGAGGTTTGTAATAGATTGAAGTTATAATATATGCTTTTAATTATAAATGATAATTAGAAGTGCGTGTTTTGGTTTTATATCGTAATATATGCTTTGTGAATATGGGTTGCTGTAACTGTAAGTAAAAAAACTATATATCTATCTATTTGCTTAAAATAAGTCTGTTTGTCTGACGAGCCTCTTTTTCAAGAAGCCTCAACTAGGGATAGATAATGGATGAAAATACGTATTTAACCACTGATTTCTACGTAAAAGGTCATGTTTTGTCACACGAAAGGTCGCATTGGGCGACGCAAGTAGTGGCGTTAGCCAACGCGATAGGTCGCGTAAGGCGATACATATAGTCGCGTCGGGCGATACAACCGTATGAAATGCCTCTTTTATCCGTATAAAAAATATGTTTTGACCCGTATAAATGTGAACTAGCATGAATTATTTTTCTAGAATAAAAGGTCGTATTTGGCTAATATATTACTAAACAATCATTTGCTAATATTTTTTCTCATATTTAGGGACGAGAAGTACATCAGGCCAGAAAAATCAACTCTCCGGGAGTTTGGTTTACAAATTGACAAAAAGAAAGGAGCTACTCGGTTTTGTTTCCGGATAGCTCCTTTTATCAGATTAACTAATTATCTAGATAATTTATTTTACGAACTTAACAGTTGTCTTATGAGCAGATCTCAAGAGCTTAGACTGATCGATTGAGATCATATAAATACCGTTCGGCATATTCGGAGTACTGATGTATTGCTCATCGCTAGTGATGATACCCGTAGAAACAACTCTACCTACCATATTAACGATTACATAATTACCCTTACCATTCTTTACATAAAGACCGCTAGCGGTTGTAGATACCGTAACTTCTTGAACCTCGTCACTGATAGTCTCGTTATCGGTGATGATACCCATAGCGTCAGATGTAATATATAATGTCGCCATGCGGACATTTTCTTTAACGCCATCGCCATTAGGATCAACAGCAGGACTAAAGTCTACCGTAATCTTAGTATCATTTGTAGGAGCCGTAGCCTTGATATTCATGACTTTTTCTTTACTGCTTCCTTTCAAGAAGTTGACATCTACGATCATCTTTGTATCTTTTAAGCTCGTAGCTTCAACTTTTGTCGTTGCGTCGATTTCCATTACACGAATAACCTCATCTTTTTTAGCTTCGTAAATAGAATCGATTGTAATAGTGTAATTGGTTTCTGCGCTTGCTTTAAGATTACTAACGACACCATTAACAAGAGAGGACATAATAGAATTGATCGCTGTGCTCATTGTTGCTGGCATTGTAACGATCTGTTTAGACATTGGAGTCCAAGCTGTATTTACGTCAGCACGTACTGAATCTGTTGTCGTTAAAACTAGATTTGCTCCAGATACGCCAATTGTCGGAGTCAACTTCTTGTATCCTTTGATTTTGCTAGATGCGGCATCATATGAAGTCAAGACAATAGAATCAGCAGGCATGCCTGTTGTCGATTTCAAGTTTGCATATACGACGGCGTCACCCATTGGCAATTTTGCGTTAGGTGCTTGTAGAGGTTTACCGAATAAGCTAGCCTTGATTACATTATCAGTCATTAATTTCGTCATATCAACAGATACTTGGAAATTAGGGACTTGGGCCAATGATTCAGAGAGGCTACGTAAATTTTCTTCTAAAGTAACATTGTAATCAATCGTACCTGTACTATTAGAATTCTCTGCAAGACTAATTAATTTACCATCTTTAAGAGGAAAATTAGGCATCATGCTACCTAGTGTTCCCAAGAAGCCTAATTTTAATTCTACAGATAAACTACTGAATGGAAGGATAACTCCCTTATCTTTCGTGTTTATTAATATTGATAGCAAATTAGCAGGTATACCAGTCTCTGCATCAGTCATAGCAGCGGCACTAACATCAATTTTCTCGGGCAATTCAATTTTTACATTGATTCCATTAACAGTAACATTATATTCTTTATAGTTACTGAATGAAAGTTTTACGTCATTTACTAAGCCCGCAATGATATCTCCCATTCCTGCATAGTCAGGAGGCAATATTTTAGAGAAATCTAAAGAACTGAGATCTAACTTTAGACTATCCGGAGTAGCCGAGATTGTGTTTAGTTGATCGGCACGTAAACTTGATACTTGTGGCAAAAATAACGGGGAGTTGATAACATTTTCGATATTAGGATTAGCTAGGGACATGAAATCAACACCACTGATTTGCTTTACTTGATCAAAAACAGCAGGTACAATAACTTTAACAACAGCAGCCTTTTCTTTATCTGTTAATTGTTTTTGTTGTTGTGCCATCACTGGGGTGGTAGCCATGAATGTAGCGGCTGCCAAACTAATGCATGTAAAGATTTTCTTCATATAAATTTGTTTTAAAGTGTTTTATGACTCTAGCTGGCAAAGTTATTATAAAAATTAAATGCACCAGCGTTTATTATTCATAAAAGTTGGTGCATTTTGCTACTAAAGAAAAGAAATATTCGTCAATAAGCGGATTCATGTACGTCTTTTATGGCCCTGCCGCTTGGCTCGTTCATGTTTTTGAAAGCCGAGTCCCAAGCTAAAGCCTCTGCGGTAGAACATGCTACGCTAGGAATGGAAGGTACGCTTCTCGCTGCGCTTTCGCTGGGGAAATGCTCTTCAAAGATGGAGCGGTAATAATACTCTTCCTTGTTTTGGGGCGGATTGATCGGGAATCGTTTAGCGGCATTCGCCATCTCTTCATCAGTGACCGACTCGGAGGTTATTTTCTTTAATGTATCGATCCAGCCATAGCCTACCCCATCCGAGAATTGCTCTTTTTGCCGCCAAGCGATCTCCTTGGGCAAGCTGTCGGAAAATGCTTCTCGAAGTATCTTCTTCTCGATGATCGTACCCGGGCACATCTTTGCCACCGGATTCAGACGCATGGCCACATCAAGAAACTCTTTATCCAAGAACGGCACTCGTCCTTCTACGCCCCATGCGCAAAGGCTTTTGTTCGCGCGCAAGCAATCATATAAATACAGTTTGCTTAATTTACGCAGGGTCTCTTCATGGAAAGCCTGTGCGTTCGGGGCCTTATGGAAATATAAATATCCCCCGAATACCTCGTCCGCACCCTCGCCGCTTAGTACCATCTTGATACCCATGCTCCGGATCACACGGGCCAATAAATACATGGGGGTGGAGGCTCGGACGGTAGTGACATCATAGGTCTCGATATGATAAATGACATCTCGTAAAGCGTCCAATCCTTCTTGTATCGTATAATGGATCTCATGATGAACCGTACCGATCGCATCCGCTACTTTACGGGCGGCGATCAAGTCCGGGGCATCTTTCAATCCGATGGCGAACGAGTGGAGTTGAGGCCACCATGCGTCCGCTTTCCCATTGGTCTCGATGCGTTTCGCTGCGTATTTCTTGGCGATAGCGGAGGTGATGGAGGAATCCAAACCTCCGGATAGAAGGACGCCGTAAGGGACATCGCTCATCAGTTGGCGTTTGACGGCGGCTTCCAGCGCATCGTGAAGTTGTTGTACGTCGGTAGGATTATCTTTCACGTTGGCGTAATCCATCCAGTCACGGGTGTACCATCTCGTGAGTTTCCGGTCTTCGCTATAGAAATAATGACCGGGGAGGAACGGTTCGTAATGAGTGGCGAAGCCTTCAAGCCCTTTTAACTCGGAAGATACCATCAAGTGCCCCTTGTCATCGTATCCGATGTAGAGCGGGATCACGCCGATCGGGTCACGGGCGATCAAGTAAACCTCTTTCTCCTCGTCATAGAGAGCGAAGGCGAAAATACCGTTGAGATCCTCGATGAAATCAATCCCTTTCTTCTTGTATAAGGCGAGGATCACCTCGCAATCGGAGCCGGTTTGGAACTCGTAATCGCCTTTTAACCGTTCTCGTAATTCCTGATGGTTGTAGATCTCTCCGTTGACGCAGAGGATGAGTTTCCCGTCGGGGCTGACCAAAGGTTGTCCTCCGGAGGCGGGGTCTACGATGGAAAGGCGTTCATGGGCCAAGATAGCGGTTTTGCCTTGGTAGATACCACTCCAGTCCGGCCCCCGGTGACGGATTCGTTTACTCATTAATAACGCTTGTTTACGCAGGGCTTGCGCTCCGTCGTGTATATTGAATATCGCTGTTATACCACACATGATCATTAAAAATTGAAAGTTGAAAATTAGTTGGTTTGTAAGAAACGGTCGATGGATCGGGCGACATTACGGCCGGAGGCCATCGCTTTTACGACTAGGCTCGCTCCGATGACAGCGTCTCCGCAGGCGAATAGGTTGCTGTTGGCGGTATATCCGGCGTTGTCTACGGCGATGTTATCGCGGTTGTCGGTAGCCAATCGCAGTTCTTTGATCAATCCTTCTTGCTCTGGATGCAGGAAGCCCATGGCGAGGAAAACCAGATTGGCCTCGATGATCTCTTTCTTGCCGGTCTGTCTCATTTGCGGACGGCCTCCGTCTGGGGAGGGAACCCATTCGACTTCTTCTACCTCAACCCCTATCAGGTTGTTTTTCTCTCCGATAAAACGGTTAGAGGCTAGGTTCCACCGGCGGATACAACCTTCCTCATGGCTGCTGCTGGTTTTCAGTACTTGGGGATACATGGGCCAAGGTTTCGCCGGATTCTGTCCGACGGGTGGCTGGGGCATGATCTCGATCTGGGTGACACAGGCCGCCCCATGACGGTTCGCTGTCCCTACGCAATCGCTACCCGTATCGCCTCCGCCAATCACTAAGACTTTCTTGCCCTTACAATTGATCTGGCTTTTGGGAGGGATCGGGATGCCTTCTAAGATCCGGTTCTGCTGGCTTAATAACTCCAAGGCGAAATGTACGCCTCTTAAATGACGTCCCTCGATAGATAGATCCCGGGGAACCTCGGCGCCGATCGCTACGCAAACAGCGTCGAAATCTTTCACTACATCTTTCGCTAATATCTCTTTGCCGACCATCGTGTTTACACGGAAAAGAATCCCTTCTTGCTCCATGATGCGGATACGGCGATCGATAATGTGCTTGCCTAGCTTGAAATTGGGGATGCCGAAGCGTAGCAAGCCGCCCGGTAACTCATCTTTCTCGAATACGGTGACTTCATATCCTTTTCGGTTCAATTGGTTCGCTACGGTCAATCCGGCGGGACCGCTACCGATCACGGCTACCTTTTTCCCGTTGCGTACCGGTTGGATAGGCTGTACGTATCCTTCCCGGAAAGCGGTTTCCACGATAGCCGCCTCGTTCTCACGGATCGTGACAGGTTCGTCGCAGCTAAGTTTCAGTACTGTCTCTTATACACATCTCCGAGCCCACGAGACGGACTCCTATCTCGT
>ERZ1027254.896-NODE-896-length-14108-cov-5.306625_pt1 | contig 14108 bp, 15 predicted proteins | sample MGYA00519473_ERZ1027254 | MGnify/ENA primary metagenome ERZ1027254 (study PRJEB26926, sample SAMN06164781) | human gut metagenome | biome: ENVO:00009003; feature: ENVO:2100002; material: ENVO:00002003 | host: Homo sapiens | place: USA | collected 2012 ...
GATCTACACCCTAGAGTTCGTCGGCAGCGTCAGATGTGTATAAGAGACAGCTTTTCTGGAACAGGCCGTCTGTCTCTTTACGGCTGAAACCAATTACCGGAGTTCTCCCAGCCCGTTCGGCATCCGTATGGCTGACCGCCGGAACGGCATCCCCCTGCATGTTGACATCAGCGACCTGCCGATGAAACGCGGTATCATCACGAACCGCAACAAGTTTGTTCTCGGCCCCAGCGGTAGCGGCAAATCCTTTTTTACCAACCACCTGGTCAGACAATATTATGAACAGGGCACGCATATCCTGCTGGTGGACACGGGCAACAGTTACCAGGGACTGTGCCGTATGATCCATGACCGTACGCACGGTGAGGACGGCATCTATATAACGTATGAGGAGGATAATCCGATAGCTTTTAATCCTTTTTATACGGATTCCGGACAGTTTGACGTTGAAAAACGGGAGAGTATCAAGACGCTGATCCTGACTTTGTGGAAACGGGAGGACGAAGCTCCGAAACGTTCGGAGGAGGTGGCCCTGTCGGGTGCGGTGAATGCCTATATCCGCAGGATTACGGATGACAGGGCGTCCAGGCCGGATTTTAACGGCTTCTATGAGTTTGTCCGTGATGACTACCGCCGTATGATCGAGCAAAAGAAGGTGCGTGAAAAGGACTTCGATATTGACGGCTTTCTGAATGTGCTGGAACCGTTTTACAGGGGCGGGGACTATGACTTCCTGCTGAACTCGGACAGGGAGCTAGACTTGACGAACAAACGGTTCATAGTCTTTGAACTGGACAACATTTCCTCCAACAAGGTCCTGCTTCCGGTGGTTACGCTTATTATCATGGAAACTTTTATTTCCAAGATGAGAAAGCTCAGGGGAATCCGCAAGATGATATTGATTGAAGAATGTTGGAAAGCCCTGATGTCCGCCAACATGAGTGAATACATCAAGTATCTCTTTAAAACCGTCAGAAAGTATTTCGGTGAGGCTGTGGTAGTGACACAGGAGGTGGACGACATCATCTCCTCGGATATTGTCAAGGAGGCGATCATCAACAACTCGGACTGCAAGATACTGCTCGACCAGCGTAAATATATGAACAAGTTCGAACATATCCAGAAACTTCTGGGACTGACGGAGAAGGAGAGGGGGCAGATCCTTTCCATCAACCGTGCGAACCGTCCCGGCCCTTTCTACCGTGAAGTCTGGATCGGGCTGGGCGGAACACACTCCGCCGTTTATGCGACGGAGGTCAGTGCGGAGGAATATGCGGTGCGCCCGTAAAGGAAATTTGACGAATGTCGCTTTGGCAAGCGACTGGGCAAGTGTTTAAAATGCCCATTAACAACCGCTAACCGGAGGGGAAAACCCCACAAGGGAACATAGCACGTTGGTAAAGCCATAAGTCAGCCAACTGTCAGGCTGCGACCGAATGGCAAGTTAAAATGATAGATATGAGGATAAAGCCTGCATTGGTTGAACGATAGTCCGAGCAGTCGTATCCTTGGGCAATGACGGAAGACAGTTGAATAATTCTTCGGAATTATACCGTTATGTTGCGGTACTACACTGATGACACGTAGCAGGAGTAGCATAAACTTACCGCAAGGCAACTACCATAAGTAGTAAAGGACGAAAGTCGTATCCGACAATCTATCGAGCCAAATAGTCGTCAAATTTCTAAACGGGGATTGCCTAAACCGGAAAGCCAGTTGTAGGGCTATGGGGTCTGCCCCTGAATATCCGGCATGGCAACGGAGCTTCCATAGTAGTCTGAGCAGGGTAACGCCCTGTACATGGCGAAGGGGAGCAGCTAATTAAGTTTAACAATTTAAAGGAAGATGTGAGAGACATGAGAAATCCAGAAAATGTGTTGAACAGTCTGAGTAAACACAGCGGTAACTTGAACTATAAGTTTGAGCGGCTGTATAGAGTGCTGTTTAACGAGGAAATGTTTTATGTAGCCTATCAGAATATTTACAGCAAGACAGGCAACATGACGGCAGGAGCCGATGGTAAAACCATTGACGGAATGAGCATTGACCGAGTTGAACAACTGATTGGCAGTCTTAAAAATGAGACTTATCAGCCTAATCCGTCCAAAAGGACGTACATACCTAAGAAAAACGGGAAAAAACGTCCGCTTGGCATACCCTCTTTTGATGATAAGCTGGTACAGGAAGTAGTCAGAATGATACTTGAAGCAATCTATGAAGGTAGTTTTGAACATACTTCACATGGGTTTCGTCCCAAACGAAGTTGTCATACTGCTCTTATAGATATACAAAAGACATTCACTGCCGTGAAATGGTTTATTGAAGGCGATATTAAAGGATTCTTCGACAATATCAATCATGACGTACTGATTAATATTCTTCGGGAACGTATCGCCGACGAGAGATTTTTGCGGCTTATCAGAAAATTCCTGAATGCCGGATATGTGGAAGACTGGGTATTTCATAGAACGTACAGTGGAACTCCGCAAGGCGGGATTATCAGCCCAATACTGGCTAACATCTACCTTGACAAGTTCGACAAGTACATCAAGGAATACATCAATCGGTTCAATAAAGGGGTAACAAGAAAAGGCGACGCTCGATACAAGCTCTACGAACAGCGAAGATACCGACTGGCAAAGAAACTAAAGAATGAGAAAGATGTAAAGGTAAGGAAACAGATGACCGCCGAAATTAAGCGGCTACGAGAAGAACGGAACAACTATCCGGCACGTAATGAAATGGACAGCAGTATCAAACGGTTAAAATACGTGAGATACGCAGATGACTTTCTGATTGGAATTACCGGTAATCTTGAAGACTGCAAAACAGTAAAAGAGGATATTAAGAATTATTTGAATGAAGCTCTTAAACTGGAACTGTCAGACGAAAAGACACTGATAACCAATGCGCAGAAACCAGCGAAATTTCTCGGATATGACGTATTTATACGTAGGTGTAACGATTTACGTAAGGATAAGTACGGTAAAACGGTTCGTGCATTCGGACACAAGCCTGTATTGTACCTGAATTTTGAAACGATGCGGAAGAAACTCTTTGATTATAAAGCCGCAAGAATCGCGGTCGTCAATGGCAAAGAGGTTTGGAAATCCATCGTCAGAACGTACATGCTGAACTTGGATGACTTGGAAATAGTCAGTCAGTTCAATGCCGAAATCCGAGGGTTCTATAATTACTACTCAATAGCCAATAACAGCTATGTCATCAATTCTTTCTATCACATTATGTCATACAGCATGTATAAGGTATTTGCGAACAAATACAAATCATCTGTAAAGAAAATACTTCTGAAATATAAAAAGAACAAGGTTTTCCAAGTGGCATATGAAAATAGTAAGGGTAAGACACTTTACCAATCATTTTATCATGATGGTTTCAAACGCAAAAAGGTTGCAGGGAATATTTACTGTGACACTATTCCACGGACAGTTTCCATAACAGGTGGACGTAACAGCCTTATGGAAAGGCTGAAGCTCCAAGTTTGCGAATTATGCGGTGCTACCGATAAACTCGAAATGCATCACGTTCGCAAACTTAAAGACCTGAAAGGTAAATCCGACTGGGAAAAGAAAATGATAGCTCGAAGACGAAAAACTTTGGCTGTCTGCTCAAAGTGTCATGCAAAAATAGACCCCGACCGAAGAATCAGACTGAATTAATTAGTGGAGAGCCGGATACAGGGAGACTTGTAAGTCCGGTTCGGAGGCGAGTACTCGGAAACCTACCATAGAAATATGACAAGGCGCTGGGTGCTTAGCCTACGTATACACGACCGAGGAATCCGAGAAGCTGGAACTCCATGAACTGACGCGGGAACTGGGCGGCAATCTGGAGCTCGCCGTCCGGCGGCTGGCTGAGAGGCAAAGAGAGGAACAAAAACAAGTATCAACCCCTAAATGAACGAAGTTATGAGAAACAGACAATTGGTGAGGCTGGCGGTATGTCTGGTCGGCATGGCCGCCATGGTATTGCAAAGTTGTATGGAAGCAAACGGAACGGACTGTGACAGACTCTGCGGTTCGTGGAGCAGCGTGGAGGGTAAGCCTGACGTGCTGGTCTACAAGGAAGGCGGAGCCTATAAGGTGACGGTCTTTTCCCGCAGCGGAAAGACGCGTGTCCTGAAACCGCGGACCTACCTGCTGGTCGAGGAGAACGGCAACCTTTTCATCAACACCGGATACCGTATTGACGTGTCCTATAATGAAGCGACCGACGTGCTGACTTTTTCCCCCCACGGTGATTATGTACGTAATGAAAACAGACGATGAGAACGGGAGGCATATGGAAAAAGGCAAGCCTTGTTTGTACGGTGTTTCTGCTGGCAACCGTACAGTCAAGCGCTCAGTGGGTGGTTACCGATCCCGGAAACCTGGCCCAGGGTATCATCAACATGTCGGACAATATTGCGCATACCTCCAAGACGGCCACGAACACCGCGCAGAGCTTTTCCGAAACGGTCAAGATTTATGAGCAGTCCAAAAAATACTATGACGCCCTTAAATCCGTGAACAACCTGGTGAGGGACGCCCGCAAGGTGCGTGAAATCATCCTGATGGTGGGTGACGTGTCGGATATCTACGTCACCGGCTTCGGCAGGATGATGAAGGATGAGAATTTCTCGGCAAGGGAACTGGATACCATCGCTTCCGGTTATACGAAACTGCTAGAGGAGAGCAACGGCGTATTGCAGGATCTCAAGCAGGTAATTGATGTAAGCACCCTTTCCATGACGGACAAGGACCGTATGGATGTGGTGGACGAATGCTACCGTGACATGCGCCGTTACCGGAACCTTGTCAGCTATTATACGAACAGGAATATTGCCGTGAGCTACCTGCGTGCCAGGAAGAAGAACGAGATGGACCGCGTAATGAGGCTCTATGGTGATGAAACCTCCAGATACTGGTAGCCTATGGTACTGTTGTCGATAGATTTTGCAAACCTCCATACGATACTGGAGAGTCTGTATAATGAGATGATGCCGCTTTGTGAGGACATGCTGGATGTGGCGAAGGGCGTTGCGGGGCTGGGTGCCCTGTTTTATGTCGCCGTCCGTGTCTGGCAGTCGATGGCCCGTGCCGAGCCGGTGGATGTCTATCCGCTGCTGCGTCCTTTTGCGCTGGGTATCTGCATCCTGCTGTTTCCGACACTGGTACTGGGGACGATGAACAGTATTCTAAGCCCTATTGTACAGGGGACCCACAGGATGCTGGAGGGGCAGACACTGGACATGCAGCAATACAGGGCGCAGAAGGATCAGTTGGAAAGGGAGGCCATGATGCGTAATCCCGAAACCGCCTATCTGGTCAGTGATGAGGAGTTTGACCGCCAGCTGGACGAGCTCGGCTGGTCTCCGGGAGACGCCGCCACCCGTCTGGGAATGTATATGGAAGTGGGCATGTATAATCTGGAGAAGAGTATCCGTGACGCTTTCCGCAGCCTGCTGGAACTGCTCTTTGCAGCCGCCTCGTTACTGATAGACACGGTAAGGACCTTTTTCCTGGTAGTCCTTTCCGTACTGGGTCCGATAGCTTTCGCCATTTCGGTGTGGGACGGCTTCCAGTCCACGCTCGGGCAGTGGTTTACAAGATATATATCGGTCTACCTGTGGCTTCCTGTCAGCGACCTGTTCAGTTGCATGCTTGCCAAGATACAGGTGCTCATGCTCCAGAGCGATATTGCGGAACTGCAGGGAAATCCCGATTATTCGCTGGACAATTCAAACTGTGTATACATCATTTTCATGCTGATCGGGATTGTCGGCTATTTTACCGTGCCGACCGTTTCCGGCTGGATTGTCCAGGCGGGAGGTGGCGGCAACTATTCCCGCAATCTGAACCGTACGGCGACTAAAGCCGGTGGTTTCACTGCCGGTGCCGGCGGTGCGGCACTGGGTAATATTGGAGGGCGTATACGTGGAAAATAAACAATCAAAAACGATTCACAGATGGAATTCAAGTCATTGACCAATATTGAAAGCAGCTTCAGGCGTATCCGCCTGATGCTGGCAGCCTTTGTATGTTGCTGCACGCTCATTACCGGCTATTCGTTGTGGAGTTCCTACAGTTTTGCCGAGAAGCAGCGTGAAAAGATCTATGTGCTGGACGGCGGCAAGTCGCTGATGCTTGCGCTCTCGCAGGATCTTTCGCAGAACCGTCCGGCGGAAGCCAGGGAGCATGTGAGGCGCTTCCATGAACTCTTCTTCAGCCTTTCACCGCAGAAGGACGCCATCGAGCACAATATCCACCGGGCTCTGCTGCTGGCTGACAAGAGTGCCTACCATTATTATGTGGACCTTGCCGAGAAAGGGTATTACAACCGTCTGATTTCGGGTAACATCAACCAGGTTGTCCAGGTGGACAGTGTGGCCTGCGACTTCAACAGTTATCCCTATAAGGCGAGGACGTATGCCCGGCAGATGATCATCCGTGAGAGCAATGTGACGGAGCGCAGCCTGGTGACGGAGTGCCGGCTTCAGAATGCTGTCAGGTCGGATGACAATCCGAACGGGTTCATTATCGAGCATTTTACCATTATGGAAAACAAGGATTTAAGGAGTGCCGACCGATGAGAAGAAGAAAATACCCGTGGAAACAGGCGGACATCCTGATACACCGATACTGCCGCAGACTGACGACAGGGCAGCGGTTGGCTGTCATCGCCGTTGCATTTGCCCTTTTTATGGCAGGCTGCCTGTATATGATCCTCTCTTCCCTTTCCGGTTTCGGAGAACCGGGCGGGGGACTGAAAATTGAGCATATCCGTCCTTTGGATATAAAGCCGGAGAAAGATACAACCATTCACTTTAAAGACTATTATGATTATGGACATTCAGAAAATCAGGACACTGTTAGGCTTGTCTGCTGACAGACCTTTGAGTCCGGAGGAAAAACGCAGGCGTATCAGATATATTGTCTATCCCGCCATGTGCCTGCTCTTTGCAGGTTCGTTATGGCTGATTTATTCGCCGTCTGAGAAGGAGAGGGCGGCGGAGGAGAAAGAGAAGGGATTCAATACGGATATTCCCTCCCCCGGACAGCAAAGGATGGACGGCAACAAGGTGGACGCCTATGAGCGTGAAGAATTGGAGAAAAAGGATAAGTTCCGTAAAAATGCATTTCAGGAGATGGCCTCGCTGTTCGGCAGTTCCGGTAAGGATACGGTGCACCTGCCTGAAGGCATGGCGGAATTACCGGTGGAAGAGGCGGATAACCCCTCTACAGGTTCCCATAATATTGTCCGTTCTTCTGCCGGTGCCTACCGTAACATGAACCGTACGCTGGATAATTTTTATACCCGTGCGGAGAACTCCGAAAGGAATGAACTGCTCCGACGTATCGAAGAGCTGGAACATGAACGGCAGAATGAAAAGCCGTCGCAGGAGACTACGATGGAAGAGAAAATGGCGCTGATGGAGAAATCCTATGAACTGGCTGCCCGGTACAACGGGAGACAGGCGGCGACGACTTCTCCGGCAATGGATAAAAGACAGCGGACGGCTGTCAAACCGGTAAAACAGGTCCGGCATCAGGTGGTGTCTTCCCTGTCACAACCCGCGAGCAACGGGGAATCAGGGAACGGATTTGCGGGGGAAAGGAATGTAGGGTTCAATACTCCTGTGGGGAAAGTGCTGACTTCTGACAGGAATACCATTCCTGCCTGCGTACACGGTACACAGACTGTTTCGGACGGTCAGGCGCTACGTATCCGCCTGCTGGAACCAATGGTGGTCGATGACCGGTTTATTCCCAAGGGGACGATCCTGACCGGCGGAGTCCGTATGGAAGGTGAACGGCTTGATATCCTTGTTCAGGCGGTTGAATATAAAGGTACGGTTATTCCTGTAGAACTGGAGGTTTACGATGCGGACGGCCAGCGGGGAATATCGGTCCCCAACTCGATGGAGTATGATGCGGCACGTGAGATAGCGGCAAATATGGGAACCTCCATGAACGGCAGTATTAATATCTCTACGGATGCCGGGGCGCAGATCGCTTCGGACCTGGGAAAAGGAGTGATACAGGGCGTGTCGGGATATGTCGCTAAAAAGATGCGGACGGTGAAGGTCACTCTGAAAGCAGGACACAGGCTGTTGCTTCATTCTCCCGAACAGTGAGACACAAAAGCAGTAAAAGAAAATCAATCATTAACCAACCAATCAAGATGCAATCGGATATGAAAAAGATTCTGATGATGTTTTTTGCCCTGATGACGGGTGTGACGGCTGCCAGTGCGCAGTTGAGTAGCGGGGATTTTTTTGAGGGACTGAGCCGCAAGATCGGCTTTAGCCGGATGATAGCCCCGCACGGGCTGGAAATCACTTATGATAAAACGGTACATGTCATATTTCCTTCCCCGATCAAGTATGTGGACCTGGGGTCCACCAATCTGATAGCCGGAAAGGCGGATGCGGCGGAGAACGTGATCCGTGTGAAAGCGGCTAAAAAGCATTTCCGTGATGAGACGAACATGAGCGTGATCACTGAAGATGGAAATTTTTACACGTTCAATGTCAGGTATGCGGATGAACCGCTCCTGCTGAACGTGGAGATGTGCGATTTCATCCATGACGGTGAAACGGTGAACCGTCCGAACAATGCCATGGAAATCTATTTGCAGGAACTGGGCAATGAGTCCCCGCGTCTGGTACGCCTGATTATGAAGTCCGTGCACAGGCAGGACAAAAGACGGGTCAGACATATCGGCTGTAAACGTTTCGGGGTCCAGTTCCTGCTTAGGGGGCTTTATACCCATAATGACCTGCTGTACTTTCATACACAGCTAAGGAATGAGACGAATGTCCCGTTTGATGTGGATTTCGTGACCTTTAAGATTGTTGACAAAAAAATCGTGAAACGTACCGCCATGCAGGAACAGGTGATCTATCCTTTGCGTGCCTGCAACTATGTGACCCGTGTGGATAGAAAGGCCTCGGAACGTACGGTGTTCGCGTTACCCAAATTTACGATACCGGAGGACAAGAAACTGGTGGTGGAGATGTATGAGAAACAGGGAGGCCGCCACCAGATGTTTGAGGTGGATAATGAGGACCTTGTGCGTGCTGAACCCGTCAACGAATTGAAGGTACGATGAGAATGACCGGAAAATTTGTGTTGCTGCTTGCGGCTATGCTTGCCCTGTTTCTGGGGCAGGCGCAGGCCCAACGCTGCCTGCCGGGTATGAAAGGTGTGCAGCTAATGGCGGATATGGTTGACGGTTTTTATTGCGGGAAGGACCGTAATGATACGGGATTCGCTTTCGGACTTGCCGTTTCTACCTATGCCAGGGGAGGAAATAAATGGGTATTGGGCATTGAAATCATGCGGCGGTATTATCCCTACCGTAATACACGTATCCCTTTGGAACAGTATACTGCGGAAGGCGGCTACTATTACAATTTCTTTTCCGCCCCGGGGAAAAATGTATTTCTGAATATTGGTGCTTCGGGATTGATGGGGTATGAAACTGTAAACGGTGGGAAGGGACTGCTCTTTGACGGTGCCGTCCTGAAAAAACACGAATCGTTCATTTATGGTGGTGCAGTGACACTGGAAGCGGAAACTTATCTTTCAGACAAGGTCGTCCTGTTACTACGTCTTCGTGAACGTGTTCTTTGGGGGAGTGCCGCAAAGCACTTCCATACCCAATATGGCTTGGGCATCAAATACATTTTATAATGACTAAATCCATACGAAAAATGAAAAAGATACTTGATCAGATAATGATATTGTGCTGTATGGCAGCCTCCTTGTTTTGTTTTGGCTCTTGTAGTGATGACCTGGATATTCAGCAGGAATATCCGTTCACGGTAGAGGCGATGCCCGTAGCGGACAAGATAGCCGGCGGTCAGACGGTGGAAATCCGTCTGGAAATTACTGAGGAGGGCAATTTTTCCGGAACGCTTTATACTCTCCGCTATTTCCAGCCTGACGGGAACGGATTGTTGAAACTGGAAGACGGTACGGTTCTGAAACCCAATGACCGCTATTTATTGAGTGAGAAGAAGTTCCGGTTGTATTACACTTCAAGGAGTACGAATGAGGCACAAACGATTGATTTGTACTTTGAAAATAACTGGCAGGATGTCCGGCAGCTGAGTTTCAGTTTCAATAACAGGAATGACGGGGCGGAGAAAACGGAAGGAGGAGCCCGTGCCCAGTAAATTGAGCAGGATGTTCTTGAACTGCAGTGACGAGAAATACACTCCGGGATACGGAGTGGCTCCCATCATCAAGTATCTGCCTGAGGGGAAGATCATATGGTGCCCTTTTGACACGTGCCACAGCGAGTTCGTGCTTCATCTGCAGGAAGCCGGATTTCAGGTAAAATACTCGCATATAAGTACCGGACAGGATTTTTTTGCTTACGAGCCGGATTGTTGGGATATTATTGTATCTAATCCGCCTTTCAGCAGAAAAATGGACGTTTTTGAACGCTGCCTGCAACTGGACAAGCCGTTCGCCCTGCTGATGTCCAATTTCTGGCTGAACAGTGTCGGTCCGTGCCGGCTGTTCAAGGACAGGGAGCTTCAATTGCTGATGTTTGACAAACGCATCCAGTTTGACAAAGGGGGAGGTGTCCCATTTGGCAGCAGCTATTATTGTCACCGTCTTTTGCCTAAACAAATCGTGTTTGAGGAGCTGGCGGTCCGCCGGAATGATTACAGTCGTATGCATCGGGATGTGGATAATTTGAATCGGAATATTGCGGAAGAAGACACCGGACTTTCCTTAGACGTTGTTTGAAAGCACAAACGGAAAAATGGATTATGGGAAAAAACTTTTTTTATTGTTCTTTCGATTTCCGCCTTTTCCGCTCGTACCGGAAATCCGCCTTCCATGATTGACAAGGTGGAAGAGGGAGTTTGAACTTTTCTATATACCTTAGATTACATGCTATCGGAGCCGTGAATAGTATACCATATTGCTCGCGGCTCTTTTATTATAGGGTTCTGCCCAGCAGTATTGACAGACGGTAGATATATTTGTTGTATTTTTTGAGACACTCCATATCCAGTGTTCCGTTATGGTAGGGACTGGATTTGTCCGTGTAGAAGAATATGTCTACTTTACTGCTGTTTCTTTGAATATCCACCCCTTCAACTGGTATTTCTTCCGGGTTGTCATATTCTTCCAGCGGTAATTCCTCAATTGAGTTCCATTTGTCCATTCCAAGCAGGTTCAGTTTCCGGTTGAACAGGACGAAACCTTTCCTGGAGTAATCAATTCTTATACCGTATGGACGGTCCAGATAGAAACTTTCAACGGCCTTTTGTGCATACAGGCTCGAATTATTATTTTCCATTTTGAGTATTGATATAAGTTTTCTTTTTCAATAAATGTTTGTAAAAGGGAAGCAAAGATACAAAAAATAATTCTGTGTAAATTTATAGACGGATGAATTTGAATTTAATAAAGTAGAGGAACTGGGGAACAGTTGACTGTTTATGGGGAGATGCAGAGAGAGTATAGGGCAACCTGAATAAATTGGTGAATACGACAATTTTATCCGTTCTTTTTTTTAACTTTGTATTTCGATTAAACTGTGGGGTATGCCACAATAAAAACGATATAAGTAGTATGGCACGTGCTGGATTTATTGATCACCGGAGGATGAAAGTTGAAGCTAAAAATGGCGATGCTTGTATCATCGGCTTTACGGGGGATTTGAACAGCCTGGTTAATGAACGTTTTGACAATGCATTGTCTGAATCTCAGGAAGAGGTATTTAACACACATTACGGTGTCCATATGGACACGGTGTGGGAATTTAACAGATACCTTGTAAAAAACAACTATAGCCATATTATCCGTTTTCAGTTGGGCCGGGAGCAGGAACGAATGCGGACCGGGGTACGTATCGGGCAATTATATGAAGGGAAGAAAATGGATACCAAGACATTGACTACCAGATACGGTATTGATGTGGTCAATCGGTATTGTATTGAACAGGGACGGTATTCGGCGGGTTTTGATATATTGGCTAAGGTTGCTACTACACTTGACTGTAAGATTGATTTTGTTACTAATAAATAAGTTTTATGTGTACTGTCAGATATCATTTTGCCTATGACGAGAACAATTCCATCATAGATATTGATAATGTATCTTCCGAGTACAGAAAAGAACATGATTTTCATTGTATCTCGTGCGGTGCGTTAATGACTGCCAGATTAGGTAATGAGAAAGCACATCATTTTGCCCATAAAGGCGGTGAATCATGCAGTTCGGAAACTTATCTTCATAAACTGGCAAAATTGGTGTTGAAGAGAAAGTTTGATAATTCGCAATCTTTTGGAATCGAATATGCTTTGCGGATCAAATGCTCCCGTAACCTGTCGTGCCCGTTCTATCAAAAAGAAAAATGTCATGATATAATAATGGGAAAATATGATTTGAAAGAGTATTATGATACCTGTATGGAAGAACAGCAGGTGGGTGACTACCGCGCTGATTTGCTCCTGACAAATAGTACCCGGAAAGACAGGGTTCCAGTTTCTATTGAAATCTATGTGACTCACAGGTGTGCGAAAGCTAAAAGAAGCTCTGCCCTTAAAATAATAGAAATTCACATTCGGTCGGATAATGACATCAGGCGGTTGATGGATTGCCCTATCTGTGAAAATGAACAGGAAATAGTATTCTATGGATTTAAACGGGATTCTGTAAAAAGTGTTCTTTTAGATAAACGGCAACTGTTTCGCTTCCTGCTCTTTCAGAGCGGGAAAGCTTATGTCTCCAATTATGAGGATATGCCTGTATGCAATGAGGGAAGAAGAAACCGTAGTGCAATTCTCGAACTGAATATTGACGGGGATTATTGTAATTACGTCGGTGAACCGTCAATATATGATTATGGATTGATTAGGGCGCTACAGGAAGGTTTTGATATTAAAAATTGTCGCTTGTGCAAATTTCGCCGTTCTGGTTATGGGACAAGCATGAATCCGAATTTCTGTTGCTTGAGTAAAAAGTATGGTACCCCCAGATATCCGGAAGCTACCGAAGCAGGGCAGTGCAAATATTTTGTTTTGGATAATGATAAGATTACCAAACTAATCCCATCCATGCCACCGATGGAAAAACTATAACTTTGCCATGATAGTAGAAACAATGAGCTATGAAGAGATAGCAAGGGAATATGATAAGATTCATGATTCCATTTTCCCCCGTTCCAAGGAACGGATAGACTGCCAGGGTATGCGGCGGTATCTTCTTAAACATAAGAATGAAGAGAATGTATGGTTCAAGCAGTTGGATTATAAGGTAGACCATAACACTACGTTTTGTGTTCTTCCTTTTACACCCGGTTGGAAAGCATTCCAGCGATATGGCTGTCATCCTTATGTAAAAGTCTATTTGATTTATCTGACTAGCAAGGGGTATATGTTACTTGTTCGTGGTGGTGAGAAGGATGACGAATATGCATTCTTCACCTCGCACCTGTTTGACCGCTATCGGGAACGTGAATTGCGGGACCTTTCAATGGACAAGAGGGAGGTTATCAAGGAGTTTTTTAAACATAATGGAGATATTTGCAGCGTTCCTTTTCCTATTGAAAAATATCCCGACAATCAATTGGGTATTACTGGTAAAGGAGTGATTTTTATCCAAAAGATAACAGACAAAATCTGGCTTAATAAAACTTATATACGTAGGGACCAACTGCAGGAAGGTCAGTTTGAAGCTGCCATGTGTACTGAGGAGGGAATGGCATATGCGCTGGAACAAAGAAAGCGGATACAGGAACTCTTATTAAAGTATCCGTATCAGCACATGCATATTAATTATTTTTGAATAGTCCGGCAATTTGTCCATTGTGAATGATTCTGTTTTACAGTTGCTTGCCGGACAATGGAAGGTCCGGCAAGTTCTGTTGATTTTTCATTCTATGATTCCATTTTAGTTGTTTTTCACCCGGTTCATCAGTTGCCCGGATATCTCATGCAGCTCCCTGCTGCGTTCCGGCTCCTGTTCCCGTGCAAAGGCGGTGATGCCCTGTGCCAGTTTCCAGAGTGTTGCCCCTCCTGTTATGCCGTCGTCGGGGTTGTTGTTCATCTGTCTCTTATACACATCTGACGCTGCCGA
>ERZ1027254.931-NODE-931-length-13736-cov-4.857101_pt1 | contig 13736 bp, 8 predicted proteins | sample MGYA00519473_ERZ1027254 | MGnify/ENA primary metagenome ERZ1027254 (study PRJEB26926, sample SAMN06164781) | human gut metagenome | biome: ENVO:00009003; feature: ENVO:2100002; material: ENVO:00002003 | host: Homo sapiens | place: USA | collected 2012 ...
AATGTATAAAGATGAAAGTATTTTTTAGAACGGAGGCCCGCATGGGAAATATCATAAATTTGAAAAAAATGATGTCGGCAGCCATGTTTGCAGCTGGACTGCTGGTCAGTATGAACAGTGCTTCGGCACAGCAGGATGAGCAGGAACCGCTGGCGCTGTTGCAGCTGGATGTTGACGGCAACGGCAGTCTGGAAACTGTGGAACTGTATGGTGGTCAGATGACTCGCGGCAGCAGTTACAGGAATGATTTTTTATTGCTTTTAAAAGGCAGTGACTCTGAATTGCTGACGGCATATGTACCAAGTATTAATGGCGGTTACGACTGCAGTTTAGAAAAAGCAAGGTTTACGGGCAGAGGCGAACAGCTGATTTTGTCTGTTGGACAGGGAGGCGACGATGGCAGTATAGAATATCGTATCATTGACTTTGCTGATCCTAAGGCGGTGAAGGAGATTTTTACTGGCAGCGATAATGCAGGTGTAGCGGCAACTGCGGAATTTGTGCCGGATTTTCGCAGTAAAATTGCTTTTGCAGACGGCAGCACTAATTATGAACTGCTTCCCAAAGAGAAAGAGTTTTATGAACAGCGTGGGCTTTATGACGTTGACGGTACCTTATTAAAGGGGTATCGACGCCCGTATGTCGGGAAAATACATTCGCTGGTTGCTGTAGATATGGAGCAGGACGGGATTTTGGAACTGTTGTCGCTGCAAAACATCAGTGGGTTAAACAGGGAAGACCTGCTTGGGAAGCTGGCCGGGGTGTGGTCATTTGATGGCAGCAGTGGCTGGAAATTAAAAAGTAAAACTTTTTACAGCGGCGGCAAAAATAAAGACGACAAATTCCATCGCAGCTATAATGAAAAAAACTGGCGGATTTTACCGAGGCAGGCGGTGCATGACAGCAGCAGCGTAACTTATCCTGTTTTTACTGCGATTGCGGCGCCTGAGGTGCAAAATAAGCTCAATGGAGATTTTGCGATTATTGCTGGTCCTTATTTGCAGAATCTGGCAACTGGAGGCTGCGAACTTGATTATACATTGACCTTCGTCAGTGAAAAGTTTATCAGTATGGTGTTTTTTGGTGTACTGGATGAAGGTGAAAAAGAAATTTTTGCTAAGATACCATTAAATATTGATGTACAAACTGGAGCACAATTGGCACTGGGTGATGTTTTGAATTTACGTGATGCCGATTTACTTCCGGTTTTAAGGTTGCTGACAAAGAAAGATAAGGTGGATTTCAGTAAAGGTATTCCTGAAAGCTGGTATTATAACGGGACTAATTTTGTGTTTTGTCAGCGAAGTGAAACCGGCGAGTGGTTGGAAGCAACGGTGGCTGCAAGCGATCTGAAAAAGTTTTTACTGAAACCGGAATTATTTTAAAGAGAACTGACTGGTCAGTCAGCAAATAGTGAAAAACAGAGAAAAAATACGAAAAATTAAGAAAAAAGGCTTTAATCGGTTAAAATAGCGGTTGCGTTTATAATTACGATAAACTATAATAAGAGTATTCTTGAAAATAGCGGAGCCGTGCGCCCTTTTACAGGGCGCAGCCGTTTTTTTGAATACGTGAGGAGGATATATTTATGCTGAGTTTTTTTGATAAAGGCCGAAGGAAAAAGGCCTTGGCTGTTGCGGTAGCGGCATTTACCGTGATGGCTTTGGCTGGCTGCAGCAAAGAGCAGCAGGCACCACAGGCAACGTTGGTTAAAACGATGGAAGTTATCAAACGCGATACGCCGATCGTTTATGACTATACAGGTTTTGTGCAGGCGCAGAAAGAAGTCAATTTGATGGCGCAGGTCAGTGGACAGATCACAGGAAAGTATTTCCTGGGCGGTGAAAAAATAACTGCGGGACAGACCTTGTTTACTATTGATCAGCGTACATATCAGGCAAAAGTTCTGAATGCACAGGCCGGACTTGCCAGTGCCCAGGCAACTTTGATTCGTACCAGCCGTGATCTGGAGCGTTATAAAAAGCTATATGAGCAGAACGCTGTTTCCAAGCAGGAGCTTGATAACAGGGTCGCTGAGGCCGAACAGGCGCAGGCTGCTGTTGATGCACAGCAGGCTTTGCTGGAAAATGCCAATATTGATCTGGGAGAAACTAATGTCGTTGCGCCTTTTGACGGACGTATAGATACCAATGATCTTTCTGTAGGCAACTATGTTACTGCCGGTCAGACTGTTCTTGCTACTATTTCTAATACAGATCCGGTATTTGTAGAATTCAGTCTGGCAGAAAACGAATATTTAAAACTTCTGAGCGCTCATAATGATGCAGGTGGAGCGTCGTTGGAAAATCTGACGATCGTTTTGAGCGATGGCAGCACTTATTCTGAAAAAGGCCGTGTCGATCAGGTCAATCGCAGCATTACGCAGGGGACAGGTACTTTGTCGCTGAAAGCTGAATTCCCAAATCCTGCTAAGATCCTGCTGCCTGGCATGTTTGCTCATCTGCAGGCCAACAGCGGTACTGTACATGACGCTAAGCTGATTCCGCAGCGTGCTGTAACCGAGCTTATGTATAAGAAATTTGTTTATGTACTTGGCGATGATAATAAAGTATCCATGCGCGAAGTTACATTAGGGCCACGTATCGGTCGTTTGTGGCTGGTTGAAAGTGGTCTGGAAGGCAACGAAACGGTTGTTGTCGAAGGCATCAACAAAATTAAACAGGGTTCTGAGGTAAAACCTGAACCGATGACCGAGGCAGAATTGGATACTGCTGTATCTTTGAAAGAATCCTAAGGAGGTAACTAGTTGTGGCACGCTTTTTTATAGACCGTCCGGTCTTTGCGATAGTGCTGGCAATACTTATTACCTTACTTGGTACTATTGCCGGATTCAGCCTGCCAATTGCTCAATACCCGGATATCACCAAGCCGCACATTGCCGTTTCTACGAACTATGTGGGTGCTAGTGCGGAGGTTGTTGAGGAATCTGTTGCGCAGGCGATCGAACAAAAAGTTAATGGTGTAGAAAATATGCTGTACATGAACTCTACTAGTACCAGCGTAGGCGAATACACACTTGACGTATATTTCAATCTTGATAAAAATGCAGATATCGGTTCTGTAGAGGTGCAGAACCGTGTTTCTCAGGCTTCGTCCTCCATGCCGTCAGAGGTAAGTGCTTACGGTATCACGACAGCCAAGAAATCTGCTGAGACCATCATGTATTTTGCGTTGCACTCACCTGATGGAACGTTTGATACGATGTTTCTTACATCTTATGCGATGACAAACTTCCTTGATGCCTGCAAACGTGTTAAGGGTGTTTCCAGTATTGATATTTTTGGTCAGGAATACGCAATGCGCCTATGGCTGCAGCCAGATAAAATGGCTCAGTTGGGTGTGACCGCAGATGATGTTTCCAATGCAATCAAGAGTCAGAACATTCAGGCTCCTGTTGGTTCTATTGGTACGCGTCCTACAGCGGAGCAGCAGGAATTCCAATATTCTGCTAATGCCCAGGGGCGTTTGTCGACTCCGGAAGAGTTTGGTAATATTATTGTCCGTTCTCAAAACGGCAATAACTTGAAGCTTAAAGAAATTGCGAAAATTGAAGCTGGTGCCCGCAGTGATAACGTTGCTGGTTATCTGAACGGCGGTTCTTCTGTTGTTTTCCCTGTTTACTTAACAAGCGACGCTAACGCTTTGGAAACCGTCAATAACATCAAAGCCGTATTGGCCGATGCTGAAACGCGTTTTCCGGAAGGTATGGAGCTGACTATTGTTCAGGATAATACCCAGTTCGTACGCGAAGCGCTGGAAAAAGTAGCTCATACTTTCTTTGAAGCTTTGGCGCTGGTTATTCTTGTTGTATTTATTTTCCTGGGCAGCTGGCGTGCAACGCTTATCCCGCTGCTGGCGATTCCTGTTTCTTTGGTTGGTACCTTCGGTGCGTTCGTGCTGATGGGATTTTCGATCAATACTTTAACAATGTTTGCGATGATTCTTGCTATCGGCCTCGTTGTTGATGACGCGATCGTTGTTGTTGAGGCAGTTGAGCATCACATCCAGGATAATGGAATGACTCCAAAAGAAGCTACTTATCGGGCGATGAAAGAAGTTTCCGGTCCTGTTGTGGCGATTGCGTTCGTTTTGGCAGCAGTATTTATCCCGGTTGCATTTACCGGCGGTACTGTTGGTCAGCTTTATAAACAGTTCGCTTTAACGATTTCTGTTTCTATGGCGCTGTCAGCTATCGTAGCATTGTCTCTGACTCCAGCGTTGTGTGCATTGCTGTTGAAACCGCATGATAAAGACGAAGTCAAAGGACCTATTGGTAAATTTATCCATAAGTTCAATGTCTGGTTTGCCAATACTTTAAGTAAATATGTTAAAAATGTTGAAAAATGTATCCGTCATGCAAAAATCTCAATGGCCGTTTTGCTGGTTATGGTTATTTTATTGGGCTGGGTAGCTAAGGTTACTCCTACCGGATTTGTGCCAAGTGAAGATCAGGGTTATTCTGTAACGTCATTTAATTTGCCGGAGGGTGCATCCAGTAATCGTGGTATTCAGGCTATGATGGAGCTGGGTGATAAGATCAAGTCGCTGCCGGGCGTTAAATATGTTATGGAAGTATCTGGCTTTGATATCCTTACTGGCGCCCCTAAGTCCAGTGCCGGTCTGATCGTTGCGGCGATGGAAGATTATGACAAACGTGATAACAGTGCTCAGGATATAGTGCCGCAGATTTATGGCATCGGTGCCCAAATGCCGCAGGTAAGCGTTATGGCGTTTGATCCGCCTGCATTACCGGGTGCGTCCAGCACAGGCAGTTTGAGTATGTACCTGATGAATTTGGGCGGTGACGATATGGAGCGGATGCAGGAAGTTGCTAACGAATTTCTTGCTAAAGCCAATCAACGTCCTGAAATTGGTATGGCTTATACCACCTTTAATACTAATACGCCGGTTTATCAGTTTAACGTAGACCGTGAAAAAGCAGAGTCTCTAAATGTACCTGTAGCAAGCGTATTTACAGCTTTACAGACTTTCCTCGGCGGCAGTGAGATCAATGACTTCAATGCTTTTGGCCGTACTTGGAAAGTAGTTATGCAGGCGGATGCAAAATATCGTACGAATGTTGATGATATGCGTTATTTCTTTGTACGCAGCAATAACGGCGATATGGTGCCTCTTAATACCTTGGTTACTGACGAAGGTAAAACAAGTTCTGCTACTGTAACCCGCTTCAACGGTGTACGAGCTATTAAAATAGCTGGTAACCCTGCTACAGGATATAGTACAGGTCAGGCTATGACTGCACTGGAAGAAACTGCTGCAGAAATTTTGCCGACTACTTATACCTATGAATGGGTAGATCAGAGCCGTGACGAACTGGAAGCAGGAAACAGATCAACACAGATTTTCATTATTTCTCTGATCTTCGTATTTTTGTGTCTGGCAGCTTTGTATGAAAGCTGGACTATCCCGTTGGCAGTTATGCTGTCAGTGCCTGTTGCCGCCCTTGGCTGTTTTGGCGCTCAGTATCTGCGCGGTTTGCAGAACGACGTTTATATGCAGATCGGTTTGATCATGCTGATTGGTCTGAATGCTAAAAATGCGATTCTGATCGTAGAATATGCAAAGATGAACATGGAAAATGGCGAACCTGTAGTTAAAGCGGCGCTTGATGCTGCCAGACTGCGTTTGCGTCCGATTCTGATGACATCCTTCGCGTTCATTCTTGGCTGTGTGCCTTTGGCGATTGCAACAGGTCCAGGTGCCGGTGCCCGTGTTTCTATGGGTAATGCCGTTGTTGGCGGTATGACCTTTGCTACGATGATCGGTATCTTTATGATCCCGGTATTATTCGTTGTCGTTGAACGTATTTTCAACAGAAAAAAACACAGCGAAGAATAAATTTAGGTGTTTTGTAAATATATAATGCCCCGTCTTAAAGACGGGGCATTATTTTTTTGCAGGATTTTTTTTATTTATGTGGTATTTAAAAAAGGTAACTGAAAATTTCTGACAAAGAGTGTTTAGAGGTAAAAGCAGATGAATGAATTAAAAAATAAAAGTAAATTTCTCAGAGATGTCTGGTACCTGACCAAAAGTTATTGGCAGTCAGAAGAAAAGGGAAAGGCTTATTTGCTGTTGACGGCAATCATAGCACTAACTTTAGGCGTAGTGTATATGCTGGTGCTGTTGAATAAATGGAACAATTCCTTTTATAATGCACTGCAAAATTACCAGACCGAACTTATTTTTGATGAGCTGATACATTTCGGCTGGCTGGCTGTGATCTACATTATTCTGGCAGTTTATGCCTTTTATTTGCAGCAGGTACTGGTGCTTAACTGGCGTCGTTGGCTGACTAACAGGTATATTGATGAATGGTTGAAAAATAAGACCTACTATCGTCTGCAGATGTTCGGCTCTGATACTGATAACCCTGACCAGCGTATTAGTGAGGATGTGCGTTTGTTTGTTGAGATGACGTTAAAGTTCAGTATCGGTGTTTTAAAGGCTTTTTGTACTTTTGTGTCTTTCGTATTTATTTTATATGAACTGTCAGGTTCACTGGAATTTACTTTGGCGGGGCAAGTGTGGCATATTGAAGGCTATCTGGTTTGGGTAGCCTTGGTTTATTCCATTGTTGGCACAGGGCTTACTCATTTGATTGGTAAAAAACTGGTAGGGCTGAATTTTGTTCAGCAACGTTATGAAGCGGATTTTCGTTTCAGTATGATGCGAATGAGGGAAAATGCTGAAAGTGTAGCGTTTTACAGCGGTGAGAAACAGGAAGGCGGCGTATTTAAGAAGCGTTTTAAACTGCTGCTGGATAATTTCTGGAAGATAGTAGAAAAACAAAAACAGTTGGTCTGGCTTAATTCCGGCTATTCACAGATTGCAATTATTTTCCCTTTCGTAGTGGCTATGCCGCGTTACTTAAGTAAGGAAATAACATTAGGCGGCCTGATCCAGATTGCCAGTGCCTTTGGCAGGGTGCAGGAATCATTATCATATTTTGTAGATATGTATGCTTCTTTGGCTGAATGGCGGGCAGTTGTAGAGCGTCTTACGGGTTTTGGGGTACATATGCACGAGGTAAAACAGGAAAAACCGCAGATTGATCTTGAACGAATGGAAAGTCGCAACGATACTATCGTAGCTGCGTCCTTGCAGGTTGAATTACCAGATGAAAGGATCTTATTGAAAAATGTCAATTTTACTTTAGTACCCGGCCGAAATAAAAATATCCTGATCAAAGGCGCAAGTGGCAGCGGTAAAAGTACATTGCTGCGTGCTGTGGCTGGTATCTGGCCATATGTGCATGGTAAATTGGAACTGCCTGCTGCCGAGAAACTGATGTTTATTCCGCAAAAACCTTATTTACCATTGGGAACATTGAAAGAAGCGTTGCTTTATCCAGGCAGTTGCCATAAAACAGATGAAGAGTTGGTGATGTTGCTGGAGCAATGTCGGATTGGCTACCTGGCAAAAGACCTGTATGTCGAAGCAGACTGGTCACATGTGCTTAGCGGCGGTGAACAGCAGAGGCTGGCTTTTGTAAGGGCACTGATCTATCAACCGTCATGGCTGTTTTTAGATGAAGCTACTTCTGCTTTAGATGAGGAGACAGAAGCGGTGATGTATAAGCTTGTTGAAACTTTAATGCCGGATACTACCATAGTCAGTATTGGACATCGCAGTAGTTTGAGCAGTTTCCACCAAATAGGGTTGTTTATTGATAAAGGTCAGCACAGTGTTATTGAACGGGCCTTGTGAAAATAATATCAGGCATAGAATTTTGTAAGTAGAATTTACTGTTTTTTGTTAAAAGAAATTTTTACTTTGCTGTGATTTGCTTATATAATAAATAAAGAAGCAGTTTTTCAGAAAGGAAGTGTAAAAAATGATGCCATTGGAAATAGCTCCTAAAATTTATGATGTGGGTGTTGTTGACTGGGCTGTGCGTGATTTTCACGGATATAAGACGGAACGCGGTGCTTCATATAATTCATATTTGATCATGGATGAAAAAATCTGTTTGATCGATACAGTGAAAGCGATGTTTGCTGAAGAATTATTGGCAAAGATTGAACGTGTTGTCGACCCTGGAAAAATTGATTACGTAATAGTGAACCATGTGGAACCGGATCATGCAGGGGCATTGCCGGCGCTGGTCAAAGCGGCTCCGAATGCTAAGTTTTTTATTACAGCTCAAGGGAAGGCGGAAGCAATTCGTCATTATGGTGATTTATATGATTTTCAGGTCGTGAAGGATGGCGATAAATTATCATTAGGCAAACGTGAATTGACTTTTGTAACTTTACCAATGCTGCACTGGCCTGACAGTATGGCAACCTATTGTGCAGATGATGGGATTTTGTTTTCTAATGATGCTTTTGGCCAGCATTATGCGGCTGCTAAACGTTTTGATGATGAAGTGGATCTGGGAATACTTTTTTATGAAGCAAAAAAATATTTTGCCAATATACTCTGGCCATATGCGAAATTAATTGATAAAGCGCTGGCGAAAGCAGCGGCGCTTGATTTAAAGATGATAGCTACAGCCCATGGTATTATCTGGCGCAGTCATATTCAGGAAATTATTGCCAAATATGCTGCCTGGGGCAAAGGCGTGAGCGGCAGCAGTGTAGTTATTGCCTATGATACGATGTGGGGCGCTACGGAGCAAATGGCTCGTGCTGTGCTGGAGGGTGTTGTCAGTGCCGGTAGTGATGCTGTGCTGCTGCGTATGAACGAAACTCCGAATAGTACTGCTGTTGCGGATTTATTTGAAGCAGGTGGTATGATCATCGGCTCTTCAACACTGAACAGCGGAATGCTGCCCACTATGGGCAGTCTGCTTGTATACCTTAAAGGCTTAAACCCAACAGGTAAAAAAGCAGCTGTTTTCGGTACATATGGCTGGGCCGGCGGAGCTCAGAAAGATATGGAAGCTTTGCTGACAGCGGCTGGTTTTGAGTTGGAACCGGGTTTTACCTGTAAATGGAAGGCACAGCCAGAAGACCTGGAAGCAGCAAGGCAGCTTGGTTATGAATTTGCCAGGAAGCTGCAAAAATAAAAAAATTGATCAAGCAGACGAGTTTTATGCGTCTGCTTGTTTTTTTCTGCTGAAAAGATGTTCACGAATAATTTACTTGCCAAAAGTCGAAAGGTCAAATATAATAGAATTAATCTAATTATAGATGCCGGCAGAAAAGTTTGACTTTAATGCTGAAACGATAAAAGGAAGGTAATTAAGATGAGAAATCTTGCAGATGCAATAGAAAATTTCATCATCAGACAGCTTTTAGAGGACAGAGAGGACGCTGTTTTAGTACAGCGTAATGAACTTGCCGATAAACTGTCGTGCGCACCGTCGCAGATCAGTTATGTGCTGAGCACGCGCTTTACTCCTGAACGGGGGTTTATGGTCGAATCCAGACGCGGAAGCGGCGGCTTTGTCCGTATTGTAAGGGTGATGCCTCATGAATTGCAGGAAGAGAACTGTGAGCCGACAGTGCATGATTTGATTGAGCACTGGGCTGCTAACCGTTTGATCAGCAGGCGCGAAAAATCACTGTTGCAGTATATGATGGAAATTCTGGATGCTGATGAAGCTAAAAAAAGAGCTGTTTTGGAGACGGCTATTACTAAAATGACAGAACGTGAGTGAGGTGAATTGATATGTTATGTCAGAAATGCGGATTAAAAGAAGCTGTGGTCCACGTGGTATGCGTGGTCAACGATAAACAAATCGACAAATGGCTGTGCTCGGATTGTGTTGAAGAATTGGCTCCGTCTAATTTTTTGTCGGGAACTGTTTTCAATGCCAAAGAGTTTTTAGATGGGCTGTTGAAACCAAAAGCTAGAGAAGAACAGATCATGAATCGTTTTACTGAACGTGCCAAAGGTATTTTGGAAGACGCGATGCGTTTTGCATTGGATAAGGGTCATGATCATGTTGGAACAGAACATATCTTGCTGGCGTTGCTGAATGTTGAAAATTGTTTTGCCAAGAAGATTCTAGAAAAACTTGGCATTGATAATCAGGCGGTCATAAAAGAGCTGGAAAGCTGGATGGAGCCCGCTGGCAGCACTGAGCTGATGATCAGTTATACCCCGCGTGCCAAACGGGCCTTAGAGCTTGCTGGTGAAGCAGCAGCAGCTTTTAAGCTGCACTATGTAGGGTCCGAACATTTGCTGTTGGGTTTGCTGCGTGAAGGAGAAGGCGTGGCTGCTCAGGTATTGCGGCGCTTTAACGTTACGGCAGAACAGGTCATGAAGGTCATTAAGGCTGTTTATGATAATCAGCCATTGACAGATGGCAATTATAATGCTGGCGACAGCGATGTGGAAACAAAGAGCAATGTGTTGGAAATGCTGTCGGAATTTGGCCGCAATCTCAATCAGCTGGCTTCAGATGGAAAAATTGATCCTGTTGTTGGCCGCGAAAAAGAGGTTGAACGCATTATTCAGATTCTGTGTCGGCGTACAAAAAATAATCCGGTGTTGATTGGAGAGTCCGGCGTTGGTAAAACGGCTATTGCCGAGGGCCTGGCCCAGCGAATTGTTGACGGTAATGTTCCGGAGATACTGCGTGAGAAAATTGTGTTCTCGCTGGAGATCGGGTATCTGGTGGCGGGAACAAAATACCGCGGTGAATTTGAGGAACGTTTGAAAGAATTACTGGAAGCAGTAAAAGAAAATAAAAATATTATTCTTTTTATTGACGAACTGCATACTATCATCGGAGCAGGTGCCGCAGAGGGCGCTATTGATGCTGCAAATATTATAAAACCGGCTTTGGCCAGAGGTGAAATGCAGGCTATAGGAGCCACTACTTTAAACGAATACCGGAAAAATATTGAGAAAGATGCGGCACTGGAACGTCGTTTTCAACCTATCGTTGTAGGTGCTCCTGATGTTAATGATTCAATTGAGATTTTGAAGGGACTGCGCGATAAATATGAAGCTTTTCATCGTATTCAAATCACAGATGAGGCGATTATGGCGGCAGTGCGTCTGTCTGATCGTTATATCACTGACCGTAATCTCCCGGACAAAGCTATCGATTTAATGGATGAAGCCTGTTCGAGGGTACGGCTGCAAAGCTATAAGATTTCCTTGCCGCAGCGGGAAATTGAACAACAGCTTGAAAAAGTGCGCATTGAAAAAGAATCGGCTATTACTCAGCAAATGTATGAACGTGCTGCTGAATTGCGTGACGCAGAACGCAAGCTGCAGGAACAGCTTGATGGTGAGCGTCAGTCGCAGCGCAGTGGATCAAGCAGCAAATTGACGGTAAGTGAAGAAGATGTTGCCGAAGTAGTTGCTTCCTGGACAAATATTCCACTGCGTAAGCTTACCGAAGGTGAATCTAAAAGACTTATTCATTTGGAGGAGGCGCTGCATGAGCGTGTGGTCGGTCAAAATGCGGCTGTTGACGCTGTTGCAAAAGCTATCCGTAGAGCCAGAGCCGGGTTTAAGGATAAAAACCGCCCTGTAGGATCGTTCCTGTTCTTAGGACCTACCGGGGTAGGTAAAACAGAGCTGGCTAAAGCGCTGGCAGAGAACCTTTTTGGCGATGAACGTGCTTTGATTAGATTTGATATGTCTGAATATATGGAAAAGCATACTACTTCTCGGTTGGTAGGTGCTCCTCCTGGTTATGTTGGTTATGAAGAAGGCGGTCAGCTGACAGATGTTGTGCGCCGGCGGCCCTATTCGGTAATTTTGCTGGATGAAATTGAAAAAGCGCATCCTGATGTTTTCAACTTGCTGCTGCAGATTATGGAAGACGGCCGCTTGACTGACGGGCAGGGACGGACTGTTGATTTTAAAAATGCTGTTATCATTATGACCAGCAACGCTGGTGCCAGAGCTTTACTGGACAGCAAGCCGTTGGGATTTGCGACTGGTGAGAAACAGGTAAACGACGGACGCAAAAGTGCTGTATTGGAAGAAGTAAAAAGAATCTTCCGTCCTGAATTTTTAAATAGAATTGATGAAATTCTGGTCTTTGATCCGCTTGGTGAAGCAGAACTGCGACAAATTGTCGAACAGATGCTCAAAGAACTTTCAGGTCGTTTGCAGGAAAATGGCCTTGATATCAAGGTTACTGATGAGGCTAAGGCCGAGCTTTTAAAAGCTGGCAAGGATACGCGTTATGGTGCACGGCCTCTGCGCAGGGCTTTAAGGAAACTGGTTGAGGATCCTGTTTCCGATTTGTATCTGGCTTCAGAATTAAAACGCGGTGATACTATTTTGACCCGTACTGATGAGGCTGGTAAAATCTATTTTGATAAAGAAGAAGCGCACAAGGAAGAAGCCTTGGTTGCAGCTGGAGAGGAACGTCCGTAATGGCAAAACCGAAAATACGTTTCGTTTGTCAGTCGTGTGGTTATGTAACGGCTAAATGGTTGGGAAAGTGTCCGGAATGTGGTCAATGGGACAGCTTTGTCGAAGAAATGGACGTGCCTGAACGTCCTGGACAGAGTTACCTGCCTGTAGGCGAAACCGCTAAGCCCAAACCGTTGCATCAGGTGGCGGAACAGTCCCTCAGCCGTCTGCAGACAGGTATCCGTGAATTTGATCGTGTGCTTGGGGGAGGGATTGTTCCCGGCAGCCTGGTTTTGTTGGGCGGAGACCCGGGCATTGGCAAGTCGACTATGCTTTTGGATGCCGGCATGAAGTTTAGCCGGAATAATATAAAAGTTTTGTATGTTTCTGGTGAAGTATCAGAAGCGCAAACAGCAATGCGGGCGAGACGTTTAGGCAGCAGCGGTGAAAACCTGCTGGTGATGACGGCTACCGATTTGAATATTATTTTACTGCAGGCACAGGAAGTGCAGCCGGCATTGTTGGTAATTGATTCTATTCAGACTATGTACAACAGCGAGCTGCCTACTGCAGCAGGCAGTGTCGGACAGGTGCGCGAGTGTACGGCGAAATTGCTGCGTTTTGCAAAAACCAGCGGCATTGCCGTGCTTATTATCGGTCATGTGACTAAAGACGGTAATATTGCCGGCCCGCGATTGCTTGAACATATGGTCGACGTGGTGCTGCAGTTTGAAGGGGATAGATCCTATTCTTTTCGGGTGCTGCGTGCCTTGAAAAATCGTTTTGGCTCTACAAATGAAAGCGGTATTTTTTCTATGGAAGCCAGTGGGCTGCAGGAAATAAGTAATCCAGCAGGATTATTCCTGGAAGAACGCAGTAACGATGCTTCCGGTTCAGTTGTTTGTGCCTGCCTGGAAGGTAACAGGCCTATTTTAGTTGAAGTGCAGGCTTTGGTTGCCAAAACACCGTATGGGATGCCCCGACGCACTGCTGTTGGATTTGATTATAATCGGGTCACTATGCTTTTGGCGATTTTGGAACGGCGCTTAGGAATGGATTTTGGCGCTTACGATGCTTACGTCAATGTAGTTGGCGGGATGAGAGTCACTGAGCCAGCTGCAGATCTGGCTGTGGCTGCTGCGCTGGTATCCAGCTATCGTAATCGGCCGATTCCGCATGGCGTATTAGTCATGGGTGAAGTGGGGCTTACAGGAGAAGTGCGACGAATAGGTTCGCCGGAAAGGCGTATCAAGGATGCTATGAATCTTGGCTTTAAAAGATTTGTTTTGCCAATGGGCAAGCTGTCATTGGATGAACCCTGCAATGGTGTTGTGCAGGTTAAAACTTTGGAAGAAGCGCTGGATAAGGTTTTTGCTTAAAAGCTGTCTCTTATACACATCTCCGAGCCCACGAGACGGACT
>ERZ1027254.950-NODE-950-length-13448-cov-5.407825_pt1 | contig 13448 bp, 6 predicted proteins | sample MGYA00519473_ERZ1027254 | MGnify/ENA primary metagenome ERZ1027254 (study PRJEB26926, sample SAMN06164781) | human gut metagenome | biome: ENVO:00009003; feature: ENVO:2100002; material: ENVO:00002003 | host: Homo sapiens | place: USA | collected 2012 ...
TAGAGTTCGTCGGCAGCGTCAGATGTGTATAAGAGACAGGTTGCAGGGTACTGTCTGGGCGAGTGCCAGGATACGGTCTTTCCCGTCCCAGTGCGGAAGGTCGTACAGATAATCTTCCAGCGGATTGAATACCGGGATGCGGTTGGAGTAGATATATCGGCTGATGTCCCTATCCCACAGGGGAATGCCTTCGCTCTGTGCGTCGAGGGCAATGCTGTTCAGCGTGCGCTTGTCGATGGGGGAGAAGCGGAAACGGAACGAGTGGCGTTCACGGTATTCCACCTCACCCACTTGGGTGTTGTAGCGGAAGTCGTAGCGGCGTTTCATGAACTCGTCCGTCTGTATGGCAAGTCTTTGCTCTTTGCTGAGGCTGCTTTGGGTATTGAAGCCTTTGTTCTCTTGGTAAACGCTTCTTACAATCTGCCGGATGACAGTCTCTTTTTGGCGCAGATAATAATGGAAATAGGTACGCTTCACGGTCTCTTCTTCGGGGATGCCCGAACGGAAACAGTTCTCGGCAAGGCGTACGGTCAGGGAGTGCAGGCTGTTGTCGGCACCGGCACCCGTCGCTTCGGCGAAAGTCTTCTGCAAGGCGGCTTCAAACAGCATGATGATGGCTTCTTCGGCTTCATATCCCGGCACGGCGCGCGTCAGGGGTGACTTCTCGTCTTGCAGGGCTTCCCGATAGGTGGTTTCGTCGGGCATGGAGGCGGGCTGTGCAAGATAGAACTGTATGGAGTCCGGGCGGTACATGGCTTCGGGGTCGAAGGAGAGGCGGGAGTACTGTTCCAGCTTGGGCTCTTTCAGCAGAATGTCGAAAGGCAGTTGGGGCTGGTAGCATTTCACGGCAAGGCGGTAGGCATGGGCGTGGAATACTTCGGCTTCTTCCCGTTTGCCCGGCAGCGAATTGTTCGGACGGGTGAAGGTAGTCCAAATCTTTACAGTCCGTCCGCTGGAACCGGTGAATACGAGCCGCGTCTGGGGCTGTTCCCAGGCAAGACGTTTCACAAGGGCTATTTCGGACTTGCCGGAAAGCGGGCCTACGGTCAGTTCCACGATGCCGTTGTAGGTTTTCATCTGGCAGACACCGTTCGTCTTGCGGAATTCGGCTGCCGGGAGTACTTTGGGCAGTCGGTCTGCCTCGTTGCAGCGCTTGCCGGGCAAGCAGTATCGCAGTTGCTGGCGGAAAGTGGATACGGGCTGGGTTTTGGTCTCCGTTTTGATTTTCTGTAGGAAGGTGTCTAAGTCTGTCGTGCTCAGTGTCAGATTCCCGTCTTTTTCTCTCAGTTGGGTGATTTTCATTTCTATTTTTTGTTTTGTCACATGCAGGCAAAATGGTTTGCTTACAGTGTACTAAGGTACGACAATCAGGCTCTTTTTGCAAGTGATTCCATGCTTTTTTAGGTCTATTCCAGCGTTTTTCTGTGGAAAATCTGATGTTTTGAGTCGAAAAAGCAGGTGATTTGGGATGCTTTGTGCAGACTTCCACGCTGGTTTTTGCTTGTTGAAACAAAAGGTTTTGCTTGTTGAAATCAATAGTTTTCCTAAGGAAAACTCTCAGTTTCTCTTGTTGAAACTTTTATTTTAGAAGGTTTAAACCAATGGTATTTGTTGTTGAAACTTTTGGTATTTGTTTAAGAAACTAAAAGTTTCATACTGAGAACTAAGCATATATCACTATTCTGTGGTGAATGAAGTAAGTATCGGATACTGCTTTTGTTATGGCGTGATGGATGGTTGTGAAGATTTTTATCTATCACGGGTATCTTTCACGCTTTAATCGGTTTATAATCAAAAGGATATCCCCCTCTGCGTGATAGCATGACAGATGTTTTTCAAAAATAAACTTTGTAGAAGCTGAGCTGTCCGGATGCTTCAATCGTTGTAGCTGTATTCTTCGCTGTATCTCTCGAATTTCGGTTCTTCGGCAATTCCGTATTGTTTGAAAACCTGACGGATATATGCTTGTGCCTTTGGAAACAAGCCTTGTTCCTGGCGGTAAAAGCGATAATAGGTGGTCTTGCCAAAGTGTCCTACAAGCTGGTTCCTCATCGGGGCTGCACATTTGTGGGGTACGTTGTCCAGCAGGTGCCGGATGCCCCATGCAACCCGGCACTTCAGGGCTTTCCGGAAATGAGGGCAGTTGGTGGTATCGGCAGGGATACAGTTCGGATTGATGATGCTTAAAGTAGGACATTGCGAGGTGCAATTGGTAGCAGCCAAGTGGTGCAGGCATTCTTCCTTATGGACGCACTGGCTGTTGAAGCAATGTGCAAAGCCATAAGGCACAGACTGGTAGTCGAATTTATTTTCCATATGTTGTTTGCTTGTCTACGGTTAGGGTGTAGAACACGGCTGTAAAGGTAAGGAATAAAGCCTCGTTTGAAGTATTTGCAGACAAAAAAAGAGTATAATTCTTCTTTAAAGTGAGCTGAACTTGCTATATTTGTCATAATTCCTAATATCTGGTATATGAAAAATAGAGTAAGTTTTTTTTGTCTGCATACGTGTCTTCTCCTGTTCAGCTTTTGGACAATGTATCCTGCCTTGGGGCATGCGGCTGATGGGGATGTTATTTCCCGTTTGAAGTTCAAGCAGATTTCTACATTAGACGGATTACCGACGGATGAGGTCCAGAAAATATATCAGGATAAGGAAGGGTTTTTGTGGTTTGCTACCCGGTATGGTTTCTGTAAATACGACGGTTACCAGATTACTGTCTATAAATCGAGCTTGAATACTCCCGGTTTGTTGACCAGTAACAACATTTATTGTTTTGCCGATGACAATGACGGCTTCTTGTGGATTGGTACACAAGAGGGGTTGAACACACTCAATAAGAAAACCGGAGAAATCCGTCAATATACTGCGCCTGCCATTCCAAACAATGCGGTCTCATGCCTGTTGGTCACCCGGGAAAATGAGGTATGGATTGGTACGGATTCCGGCTTATGCCGGTATGTGGCAGAGAAGGACTCCTTCGTGATGTATGACGGCAAGTCCACCGATGGTATATTTCCCGCAGCTTCCATCAAATCGTTGTTCGAGGACTCGGATGGGGATTTGTGGGTCGGTACCTGGTCCAGTGGTCTTTTTCGTTATTCCCGGAAGGAGGATAAATTCTATGCATATCCCAAAATCAATGAACGGAACTCGGCACATGTTATCTATCAGGATTCCAACCGGAAAATGTGGGTCGGTGGTTGGGATTGCGGATTATTTCTCTTGAATCATCCCAAGGATATGGCAAACGTGTTTTATACACATTATTCGCATCGGATAGGGGATGATGCCAGCTTGTCGGACAATATTGTTTATGATATTGTGGAGGATGTACACACCCATACCTTGTGGATAGGGACCCGGGTGGGGCTGAGCATTATGAAGCAGGAGAATCCCGGTACATTCATTAATTACAAGTCGTTGCATTCGGCATATCATATACCTTGTGATGAAATAAATTCACTGTTGCGCGACCGCTTCAATAATATCTGGCTGGGTTCCATTGGCGGCGGTGTCCTGATGATAGACACGAAACAATCTCCATTTACTTTCTATTCTTTGAATCTGGCAGAGGATGACGTGCCTACTACTGCCGTCCGCGCTTTGTTTGCCGATGCAGATAAAGACCTTTGGCTGGGTACCGGAAGTTATGGGCTGGCACGCAAGGATTATGAAACCGGTGTGTTGTCGTTCTTTTCCCATATCCCGGAATTCTCGGATATTCCCAGTGTACCCACGGTCAATTACATTATTCAGCGTAAGAATGGAGAAGTATGGTTCGCTACCTATGACGGTGGTATCTTGATTTATGAGAAAGGAGAGAAAGTGAAGGTGCTGACTGAATCCGACACGCCTTATCTCTATTCGGATTGCGTTTCGGCCTTGTGTGAGGACAGTAAGGGGAATTGTTGGGTAGGCTGTCGCGGCGGTATGGGAATCAGTTTGGCCGATGGAGGGCATTATAGGTTCGGAACACTTTCTTTTGCCGGAGGCGGGTTGGCAGATTGGTATCATGTGAAGGACATTGTGGAGGATGCGGATGGCAGCTTCTGGATTGCGACAGCCAACTATGGAATTATACATATTATGGGGGATGTGCAGCATCCCGAAACGCTGAAATATAGTAACTATAGTTATAACAACGGCCAGCTGGCAACGAACTCGGTGTTGTGTTTGCATGTGGATAAATCGGGAAGGCTATGGGCCGGAACTGAGGGAGGAGGGTTGTATCTATATGATTATAAGGAAAATGTATTTACGGAAAAGAATCAGGAATATCAGCTGTCCGCTGACATGATAGGGTCTATAGAGGAAGACAGGCAAGGGTGTCTATGGATGGGGACCAATATGGGGCTGGTACAGCTTTTTGTACCGATGGACGAGGATTTGGCTACGGTCCGTGTCTATACGACAGCAGACGGTCTGCAGGATAACTTCTTCATATCACAGTCTTCTTGTAGTAGGGAGGGCGAGTTATTCTTTGGAGGAAATAAGGGTTATAACAGTTTCTTTCCTGCATCTCTGGAGAAAGACAATGAAGCCGTGCCTTATCTGATTACGGATATAAAAATCTTCAACCGTTCTTTTGCGGTATTGGAACCGGAGGTCAGAGAACGGATTTCTTCTGTCATGCCTTCGTTTACACGGAAGTTAGATCTGCCTTACGGATATAATAATTTCAGTATTGAATTCGCATCCCTTACTTATAAGAATCCCGGTTTAAATCGGTATGCCTATCAGCTTGTAGGTTTTGACAAGGATTGGCAATATACGGATGCCAACCGCCGTTTTGCCTATTATAATAATTTGAAGAGCGGCACTTATCGGTTCCGTCTGAAAGCCACCAATGAAAATGGCATTTGGAGTCAGGAAATCCGTGAACTTGAGGTGGTGGTATTACCACCGTTCTGGGCTACATGGTGGGCTTATATCATTTATGCACTGATAGGGGCAGCTATTGTCTGCTTCATTCTCCGGACAGCAAAGAACAGGATGCAGCTGCGTAATGAGCTGCATCTTCGGGAGATGGAGAAGTCCAAACTGGAAGAACTGAATCATGCCAAATTGCAGTTCTTTACAAATATCACGCATGAACTGCTGACTCCGCTGACCATTATCTCGGCTACCGTCGATGAGTTGAAGATGCGGTTTCCCGGGCATGACGACCTTTATACGGTAATGGGTAGCAATATCAGCAGGCTCATCCGTCTGTTGCAGCAGATTCTTGAATTTCGTAAAGCAGAAACCGGCAATCTGAAGTTGCGTGTCTCTCCAGGAGATGTGGCGGCGTTTGTGAAAAATGAAGCCGAATCTTTCCTGCCGCTTGTCAAAAAGCGCAAGATACATTTCTCCGTACTCTGTAATCCGGAGTCGATTATCGGTTATTTTGATACGGACAAGCTGGACAAGATTCTCTACAACCTGCTTTCCAATGCCGCCAAATATAATAAGGAGGGTGGCTATATACAAGTCACGCTGATGTATGCCGAAGACAGGGACTTCGTCCGGTTGCATGTAAAGGATAATGGCAGTGGCATTTCAAAGGACAAGCAGAAGAGCCTCTTCAAGCGGTTCTACGAGGGGGATTACCGGAAGTTCAACACCATTGGTACGGGCATCGGCCTTTCTTTGGTAAAGGACTTGGTGGAGCTGCATGGAGGAAGCATTGAAGTGGAGAGCGAGGAAGGCCGGGGAACGGAATTCATCGTGACCTTGCCCGTAGACCGCTCTTACTTTAAGGAAGAACAGATTGATGAGGAAGCTGTACTTCCGGTACAGAAAACCGTTACCTATCTTGAAGAGGAGAATGCGGAGAATGTGGTTGCTGAAAAGCCCAAAGCTCATACCATACTGGTGGTGGAGGACAATGAGGAGCTTTTGCAGTTAATGGTCCGGCTGCTGAAACGTGAATACAATGTCCATACGGCCGAAAACGGTCAGGAGGCTGTGACTGTGCTTGACAATGAGGATATTGACCTGATTGTTTCGGACGTGATGATGCCCGTAATGGACGGCATCGAGTTTTGCAGGTGTGTGAAGAACAAGTTGGAACTCAGTCATATTCCCGTGATTCTTCTGACAGCCAAGAACAAGGAGGAAGACCGTGCCGAAGCTTATGAAGTGGGGGCGGATGCCTTTATCAGTAAACCGTTCAACCTGGCCGTGCTGCATGCACGCATCCGCAATCTGCTGAAATACAAAGAACGCAAGGCGCATGACTTTAAGAACCAACTGGTGTTCGAAATCAAGGAACTGGACTATACCAGCATTGATGAGGACTTCATGCAGCGTGCCATTGACTGCGTAAACCGCCATCTGGAAGATTCAGATTTCGACCAGCCCCAGTTTGTGGAGGAGATGGGCACCAGCAAGTCCACCCTTTACAAGAAACTGAAATCCCTGACGGGACTGAATACTTCTGCCTTTATCCGTAACATCCGTCTGAAAGCGGCCTGCCGCATTATGGAGGAGAAGGGGAGTTCCGTGCGTATTTCCGATCTGGCGTATGCCGTCGGTTTTAATGACCCAAAATATTTTAGCTCTTGTTTCAAAAAGGAATTCGGCATGTTGCCAACGGAATATCAGGAACGCTTCATACAGTCATAGATCAAGTCAAATTATGCTTCAATTAGGTCGAATAACTAAAATTCTACCTCGTAGAAGCATTATTGGAGGTCTTCCTATCAGCATTCGCCTACATTTGCCATTGTTTTCACGGTTAAAATGAAGAGTGAAAGTGAAACAATTAATGTTTAATCTTAAAGTTTATACAATGAAAAGACAGAGATTCTTTGAAGGACTCGGGCTGAAAGTGTATGTCACTTTGGCCATTTGCATGGCCCTTCTGTTGAATGTTCAGTTCTTGAACGCACAGAGTTCGACAATCAATGTAAAAGGTGTGGTTAATGATGCGATGGGACCGGTGATTGGTGCCAGTGTAGTGGAGAAAGGGAATGCGACGAATGGAACAATTACCGACATTGACGGTAATTTCTCCTTGAAAGTCCCTTCGGATGCCACTTTGACAATCAGCTTTATCGGTTATAAGACGGTAGAGCTGCCGGTGGCTGGAAAAACATCCTTTACTGTGACTCTGAAAGAAGACAGCGAAATACTGGACGAGGTGGTAGTGGTAGGTTTCGGCACGCAGAAGAAGGTGAACCTGACAGGTTCTGTGGGGCTGGCTACGGCGAAGGAAATTGAAGCACGTCCGGTAGCGAATGCCACGCAGGCATTGCAGGGCTTGGTACCGGGCTTGCAGATTACGACCAATACCGGTGAACTGGACAAGAACATGTCCATCAATATCCGTGGCAACGGTACCATCGGTGACGGCTCAAGCGGAAGTCCGCTGATTTTGATTGACGGTATGGAAGGTGACATCAATACGGTGAATCCGCAGGACATCGAGAATATTTCTGTATTGAAGGATGCTGCCGCTTCCTCTATTTATGGGTCGCGTGCACCGTTCGGTGTTATCTTGGTGATTACCAAGAAAGGCAAATCGGGCAAGCCGACTATCAACTACAACAACAGCTTCCGCTTCAACAGTCCGGTGAATCTGCCGGAGATGATGGACTCCTATACCTTTGCCAACTACTTCAATGAGGCTGCACGCAACGGTCAGGACAATGCCCAGTTCTCTGATACAGTGATGCAGCAGATGCTTGACTTCCAGGCTGCGGGAGGTACTAATCGTGGCGGTTTGCCTACTGATGGCAATGTATGGGGTAAACCGGCAGGCGACCCGTTTACTACGGCGTATGCCAATACTGACTGGTTTTCCGAAATCTACAAGGGTTCTTCCTTCTCGCAAGAACATAATTTCAGTGTAAGCGGTGGTGGTGACAAGTTCAATTATTATGCTTCATTGGGCTATCTGGATCAGAATGGTTTGCTCCGTCATGGTTCCGATGACTTGAAGCGCTATAATGCTACTGCCAAATTTGGTGCCGAGCTGACCAAATGGTTGAAGTTCAATTACAGCTTGCGTTATGTCCGTCAAGACCTTGGCCGTCCTACCAATTTTGGTGGCGGTTTGTATGAGAGAATTGGCCGTCAGACTTGGCCTAATCTTCCGGTTTATGATGAAAACGGCTATTATTTTAATGGTAATGCCGATACGCCGGCGATGTCACTTGCATTGGGTGGTGAGCGCGATGTGCAGACAGATAAGGTTTATCATCAGGCAAGCTTGGTATTCGAACCCGTGAAGAATTGGATTACCAATGTTGAGTTCAACTATAGTACCAATTCTATAGATACACGTGAAACCGGACTTCCTTACTATAACCACGATGTGAGTGGAAATATTGTGGATACGCAAGGAACCTCAAGTCTCTATCAAGACTACAAGAAAGAGAGCTACATGAACTGGAATATTTACTCCACTTATTCTCTTGCTATCAATGATGATCATAATTTTAAGGTAATGGGTGGTTTTCAGTCCGAAGAAATGCGCCAGAAGTTTTTTAGTGCCAAAGGATATGGCTTGCAGGTGGAAGACCTTCCGGAACTGGACTTGATTTCGAATATTGACGGCGCCGGTAAGGATAAGGTGCCCGAGGTGGGTGGCTATCGTAATGAGTGGGCCACAGCGGGTTTCTTTGGCCGCTTGAACTATGATTATAAAGGTCGTTATCTGGCAGAGGCCAATCTGCGCTATGATGGTACCTCCCGCTTCCGCCGTGGCAATCGTTGGCAGTTGTCTCCCTCCTTCTCTTTGGGTTGGAACATTGCCCAGGAAAACTTCTGGGAAGATTTTGCGGATGTTTGCAATCAGTTGAAGTTCCGTTTCTCTTATGGTGAACTGGGGAATATGAATACAAACGGCTGGTATCCTACTTATCGTGCCATGACATTGAAGCAGGCAAACGGAAGCTGGCTGCAGAATGGACTGAAACCAAACACTGCTTATGTAGGCGACCTTATCAGTACAGCCTTGACTTGGGAGAAAGTGCGTACCTGGAATATCGGTCTTGACTGGGGGCTGTTCAACAACCGTCTGACCGGGTCATTCGATGCTTATATCCGTTATACGGACAATATGGTAGGTCCGTCTGTAGAGTTGCCCGCTACATTGGGTATTGCGACTCCCAAGACCAATAACTGTGACTTGAAGACGAAGGGTTGGGAACTTACCATCGGATGGCAGGACCGCACCAACTTCGGTATGGGCTATGGCATTAAGTTCAATGTTTCTGATGCACGTACTTATATAGACAGATACCCGGGTAACCCGACAAACTCAATCAATACTTATATCGCAGGCCGCGAGATTGGTGAAATCTGGGGCTTTGAAACCGTGGGAATTGCCAAGACAGATGATGAGATGCAGGCGCATCTGAATAAAGTGGGCGGACAAAGTGCCATCGGTTCCGGCGTTTGGACTGCCGGTGACATCATGTATGCCGACCAGGATGGCAAACCGGGCATCACCAAAGGTGCACAGACTTTGGAGGACCACGGTGACTTGAAGGTGATAGGCAACAATACTCCCCGTTATCATTTCGGTCTTGACTTGAATGCCAATTACAAGGGATTTGATGTTCGCCTCTTCTTCCAGGGAGTGATGAAGCGTGACTACTGGCAGGGTTCCAATATCTTCTGGGGCGTTGGCCAATGGGGTATGTGGTGGTCAACCGGTTTGAAGGAACACGAAGATTACTTCCGTGATGAACCCGTCGGGCTGGCCGGTCATGAGATTGCCGCCAATGTCAATTCATACTATGCGCGTCCGAGATTTGACAGTACCCAGAACCAGGAAACCCAAACCCGCTATCTGCAGGATGCGTCTTATATCCGTTTGAAGAACTTCCAGCTTGGCTACACATTGCCTGCTTCCATGATTCGCAAAATCGGTATCACCAACTGCCGCATCTTCGTATCGGGCGAGAATCTGTGGACGGGAACCAAACTGAGCAAGTTGTTCGATCCCGAAACCATCAGCGGTGGTAACACGGACAGCAATGCTTCTGCACCTATCAAGAGTGCCGGTAATGCATACCCGCTTTCAAGAACTTGGTCTTTTGGACTTAGCGTATCACTTTAATCCCATAAATAATGAAGAATATTATGAAATCGAATTATAGATATATTGTAAAAGCGTTCATGGCAATGGCAGTGATTGCCGGAACGACTTCCTGCGATGATTTTCTGGACAGAGAGCCGATGTCAAGCATTTCTCCCGAAACCTATTACTCCACTGCGGCCCAGTTGGAAGCCAATCTGAATGATGAATATCCCAATGTCCTTCCGTCATTCGGCCAGTGGACTTATGGCATCTTCGGTGAAGACAAAGGAACCGATAACCAGATAGAGGTGAATGCCAATGACCGCTATACCCAGGATCGCTGGAAAGTACCTCATAGCGAAAGTGACAATTGGAAGTTCGAACGCATCTATCGTATTAATTTCTTTTTGTCTGAAGCACTTCCCAAATTCGGTGAGGACATGAGCGGTTCACAAAATACAATTTCCGGGAGTGTAGCCACCATCAAGCACTATATCGGAGAAATGTACTTCCTGCGTGCTTACGAGTACTTTAAGAAGCTTCAGTTGTTCGGCGACTTCCCGATTATCAACCAACCGCTTGCCGATGAGATGGAAGCTCTCCGTGAAGCCAGCAAACGTTTTCCGCGTAATGAAGTGGCACGTTTCATCATTTCCGATCTTGACAAGGCTTATGCCTATATGAGTGATGTCGATATGGCGACGACCCGTATCAATAAGGATGCTGCGATGCTGGTTAAGTCACGTGTGGCACTGTTCGAGGCTACTTGGTTGCAGAATTTCAAGGGTACGGCATTCGTACCTGGTGGAGAAGGCTGGCCGGGGGCATCTCTTCACAACAATTACCAGTATCCGAGCGGAAACCTTGATAATGAAGTGAAGTACTTCTTGGAACAGGCCGTAGAAGCTTCCAAACTTGTAGCAGATAAATACAAAGGGAATTTGACGGAGAATACCGGTGTGTTGCAACAATCAGCTGATGACCCGTCAAATCCTTACTTTGATATGTTTGCACAAGAAGACCTTTCGGATGTGAAGGAAGTACTGTTGTGGCGCCAGTATGCCCGCGGACTCTCTACTCATAACATCAATGCCGCTGCCGGACGTGGTAATTACCGTATCGGTCTGACCCGTGGATTCGTACAGAATTTCCTGATGAAGGATGGTACTCCGGTTTATGCTCACGGTTCTTATGCGGATGGTGACGGCTATTATATGGGCGACAAGACGGTTGCTGATGTACGTGTAAACCGTGACCCGCGTCTCAGTATCTTCCTGAAAGAACCGGGACAGAAGAACATCCTTTTTGAAGTTGATAATAATGAAGGTACGGAGGTTGTGATGGAAGAGCCCTATCCGGCCATTACGAGTGGTGACGGTGAGCGTGGCTATGCTACCGGCTATGCATTGCGCAAGGGTGGTTCATTCAACCGTAAGTATTATGCCAATGGCGGTGGTTATACGGCAGCTGTATGTTTCCGTGCAGCTGAGGCTCTGCTGAATTATATGGAAGCAAGTTATCTGCTCAATGGAACGCTGGATGCTACGGCTCGTGAATATTGGACTGTACTTCGTCAACGTGCCGGCATCAGTACTGATTTTGACAAGACTATCGCTGCAACGGACATGAGCAAGGAGGCTGAAAATGATTGGGGAGCCTATACGGGTGGAAGTGTCATCTCTGACAAGACTCTGTATAATATCCGTCGTGAACGTCGTTGCGAGTTCCTGGCTGAAGGTCTTCGCTACATGGACTTGTGCCGTTGGCGTTCTATGGACCAACTGATGACTGCTCCCAGCCATCTGGAAGGTATGCATTTGTGGAATACTCCGATGGAGGACTGGTATTTGGATGATAATGGAAAATCCATTTTGGTTGCTGACGGGACAGACAAAGCTAATGTCTCATCGAAAGACAAGAGTGAGTATCTCCGTCCGTTCGAGAGAAGCAGCAACCAGTCTGCCTATAACGGCTGTACTTGGAAGATGGCACACTATTTGAATCCTATCATGATCAAGCAGTTCCAGTTGACAGCCACTTCGGGAGCGGATGTATCGACTTCCATTCTTTACCAGAATCCTTATTGGCCGGTGGTAGCTGACCAGCCGGCTGAGAAATAAAGGCATTTTTCAATAGGTATTTGATTTAGGGGGTAGGATACACTTTCCGGTGAGAAGGCGTCCTGCTCCCTTCTTTATAAATAGAAACAAGACAGAGTATGACTAATTTTAATTTCAAGTTTTTAGGGGCATGGTTGGTTATCGTAGCGTCAATCACCGGTCTGCAGGCACAAAATGATTCCACCTTAAAGGGAAAGGACGAAATGGTTCCGGCCGGAGTGTGGAACGATGTAAACGGGGAGTATATTAATGCACACGGTGGTGGTATACTGTTATTTGACAGTAAATATTATTGGTTCGGTGAACACCGTCCGGCAAAGGGATTCTCTACGGAAGTGGGAGTAACTTGCTACTCTTCTACCGATTTATGTAACTGGAGATACGAGGGGGTGGCCTTGTCTGTATCGGAAGAAGCGGGCAATGAAATAGAGAAAGGCTGTATTATGGAACGTCCCAAGGTGATTTACAACAAAAGGACGAAGAAATTTGTCATGTGGTTTCATTTGGAGCTGAAGGGTAAAGGCTATGAGGCTGCCCGTGCGGGAGTGGCTGTCAGTGATTCTCCGACGGGACCTTATTGTTTTGTTTCTTCGAGTCGTGTCTGCCCTGGAATATTTCCGCTGAATATGACGGAGGAAGAACGGGACATGCAGTGGAATATGGAACAGTTTGAAGAATGGTGGACACCCGAGTGGAGAGAGGCTGTAAATAAGGGGTTGTTCGTGAAGCGTGACTTGGAGGGCGGACAGATGTCCCGTGACATGACATTGTATGTTGACGATGATGGGATAGCTTATCATATCTACTCTTCGGAAGAGAATCTGACCTTGCAAATAGCCGAACTGACAGATGACTATCAAGGACATTCCGGAAAATATGTCCGTCTCTTTCCGGGGGGACACAATGAGGCACCGGCCATCTTCAAGAAAGACGGCACTTACTGGATGATAACCTCCGGATGTACCGGTTGGGCACCCAATGCGGCGCGTCTGTTCTCGGCTCCTTTCATCTGGGGACCGTGGACACAGCATCCCAACCCTTGTCGGGGTGAGGGAAGTGATAAGACTTTCGGCGGTCAAAGCACTTACGTATTGCAGCTTCCCGGTAACCGCTACCTTTTCATGGCCGATATTTGGCGGCCCAAGAGCCTGATGTATTCGGAATATCTTTGGATTCCGGTCCGGTTTGATGAAGAGGGGATGCCTTATCTTACCCTTTCCGGCAAATGCAATCTGTCAGATGGTCGTTGATAAACCCGGAAGCTTGCAGATGGGCATAGCAAATGGTAGAGCCGAAGAACTTGAATCCCCGTT
>ERZ1027254.960-NODE-960-length-13346-cov-45.319690_pt1 | contig 13346 bp, 13 predicted proteins | sample MGYA00519473_ERZ1027254 | MGnify/ENA primary metagenome ERZ1027254 (study PRJEB26926, sample SAMN06164781) | human gut metagenome | biome: ENVO:00009003; feature: ENVO:2100002; material: ENVO:00002003 | host: Homo sapiens | place: USA | collected 2012 ...
TAAATCGCTCATTTTAAGCTATTCTGAAGATTTTGGCAGAATTTTTCGGAAAAATTGATGTGGATACTGTTTTTATTAGTATCTTTGCAGCGATTTATAAGGTGAAAACCCTCTATACCAAAATTAAAACTGGATAAAATTTTTGATTGTTAAATAAATAAAGGTTATGAAAAAGTTATTAATTGTTTTGGCAATGTGCGGTTTGTCAATGGGCTCAATGGCTCAGGAGACAACAGCAGATCCTGTAGAGAAGTACAGCGTTGCAACAAACTCATTCTGGAGCAACTGGTTTGTTCAGGTTGGTGCAGATTGGAATGCATTCTATTCAAATCAGGAGCATGGTCAGGGCCTCTCACGTAGCCCGTTCAAGAGCTTCCGTGCTACTCCTGGTTTCTCTGTAGCTATCGGTAAGTGGTTCACACCGGGTCTTGGTCTTCGTACCAAGTTCTCTGGCGTTTGGGGTCGTACCGTAGTTGACGAGAACAAGCACTCTAACCATATTTGGACTCTTAACGAGAACGTTCTCTTCAACCTCAGCAACATGCTCTATGGTTATAATCCTAACCGCGTTTGGAACTTCGTTCCCTTCGTAGGTGCAGGTATCAACCGTAACTGCTGCGCTGACCGCTATGCAATGAACCTCTCAGCTGGTATCCTCAACACATTCCGCGTAAGCAAGCACGTAGGTATCCACTTCGAGCTCGGCTGGAACTACGCAGAGGAGGATCTCGATGCTGTTAAGCCAGACGGCAAGGGTGGTCGTATCTGGGAAGGCAAGGACAACAAGCTCTATGCTGAGCTCGGTCTGACCTTCAACCTCGGTAAGGCTTCTTGGGACAAGACTCCTGACGTAGACGCTATCAAGGCTCTCTCACAGGCTCAGATTGACGCTCTCAACGCTCAGCTCAGCGACGCTAACGCAGAGAACGCTCGCCTGAAGAACCTCCTCGCTCAGAAGAAGGATGCTACAGCTGCTGTTAAGGAATACGTAGGTACTCCGGTATCTGTATTCTTCAACATCAACAAGTCAGTTATCGCTTCTAAGAAGGACCTCGTAAACGTAAAGAACATGGCTGAGTATGCTAAGGATAACAACGCTAACCTCCTCGTTACCGGTTATGCCGATAGCGCAACAGGTAAGCCTGCTTACAACCAGAAGCTCTCTGAGAAGCGTGCTGAGACCGTTGCTAACGAGCTCGTTAAGATGGGCGTTAGCCGCGACCAGATCACAACAGAGGCTAAGGGTGGTGTAAAGGATCTCTCTCCGATCTCTTACAACCGTCGTGCTACTGTTCAGGTTAAGTAATTTCAGAGCTTAACAACAAGTAACATAATACAAAAAGGGTGTTTTTCCTGTCAAGGAGAAGCACCCTTTTTTAGTTATGAATTTTTAGTTTTGAATTAGGATTTTGTCGGCTTCGCCGATTTTGAATTGAATAATTTAGTAACTTTGTGGGTATGAATAAACTTAAACGATATTTCCGTTGGCTGTGCCGCATCGGGTATTGCCGTGGTTTCGGTGTGCAGTCGCCCTCGGCATACCGTTTCATCCGCTATGTAATCAACGAGCACTATCCGTATTATGCTTATTCAGACCTGCGCAGCGAATTGCCCGATGTCAGCTGGCTGGAACGTATGCGCATGGAGCTGTATTTTCGCATTGCCAACTTCCGTCAGGCGAGCACATGGTTCTGCTACGGTGGCGACACGGCATTGCTGAAGAGATATGTAAGCAGCGGATGCAAGGCGTCGGCTGTACGCGCTGTTCAGACAAAGGAGGCAAGGGACGGAAAAATGGAAGCAGAGACAGTAGAAGTGGCGTTTATCCGTCCCGTTGAGGGAAGCGAAGACTTCCTAACGTCTGTATTGCAGCATTCTGATATGGACACATTGATATTGGTGGAGGACATCTATGACAATCCGTCCGCCAGAAAAATGTGGCAGACTATCCTGTCAAACCCTCGCGTCAGCGTCTGCTATGACCTTTACTATCTCGGCATCGCATTTACTGATACAGACCGATACAAGACCAGTTACATCGTGAATTTCTGACATTCTGTTACATCGTAAATTTCTGACATTATGAAGTTTTATACCCGACTTGGCGACGATGGCACCACCTCGCTCTATGGAGGCAAGCGTGTCATGAAGGACGACATACGCATTGAAGTGAGCGGCGAGATTGACGAACTGAATGCCCACATAGGGCTGCTTGCCGCTGAATCCGATGCGGAGGTATCGCGTTTTCTGGCGGAGATACAGGCTCGGTTGTTCATCATCGGATCCAGTCTTTCGTCCACGGCGGGCAATCGTACTTGGCGTGTCGGCAAAGACGTACGGGGAGAAGGCAGTCTGGGATGCGACGAAATAGCAAGGCTGGAGCATGAGACGGATCGCTTGCAGTCTATAGTTCCTGCTCTCGACACCTTCGTTCTGCCCGGCGGAAGCGTTGCTGCAGCTCAAGCTCATGTGTGCCGTACGGTATGCCGCCGTGTGGAGCGCCGTTTGGTAACGCTTAGTCGTGAAGAGCATATAGACAGCCTTCTGATGCAATTTGTAAACAGATTGTCCGATTATTTTTTCAGTTTGGCTTTATATTTAAACTTTATTGAAGGTTGCGACGAAAAAAAACTCTATATTACTTGCAAATAATACAAAAATTACTATTTTTGCAGTTGGAACAGGAGGCACACGGCCTATAGGCCGGAATGTCTGTTGATTGGCATCGTAAAAAAGCGATGGCAGCCTCTTTGTGAAACATTAAATTTTGAACCGTAAAAACTTAAGACTATGTATTGGACACTTGAATTGGCTTCCAAACTGGAAGACGCACCCTGGCCTGCAACTAAGGACGAACTTATAGACTATGCTATGCGTTCCGGCGCTCCGCTCGAAGTGCTCGAGAACCTTCAGGAGATAGAGGACGAGGGCGACGTATACGAAAGCATCGAGGACCTTTGGCCAGACTATCCTTCAAAGGACGACTTCCTCTGGAATGATGACGAATACTAAAAGCTCACGAGCTGACAATGCTTAAAAGCAAAAGAATATAAGCGGTATAGGAATTCTACAGCAAGATACCTATACCGCTTTTTTCGGTCTATTACCTCTAAATATAAACTGCTTCAGAATGAAATATGCAACCTATAAGTTGCATATTTCGTTTTAAATGTCTATATTTGCATCAGAAAAGACATTATATATGAAATTTGTAAGAGCTATAGCAGGTTATAATCATCTTTGGGCTGTCAGAGATGAAGCAAAAGAAGCGGATGAGTTGACAATGCTTTTTTGATAAAGACAGTTTTGTGGACTTTTTTGAGGAGGATTTATTATGAAAGAGAAAACATTAAAATTTCTTGAAAGAAATCTCAGTAGAGAGCCTTCTAAATTTGCAGAAGAAGCAAAGTGGAGGCAAGACAATGAAGTGTGGCTGAAGTGGTCGCAAGGCATCGCCATGAAGATTATTGATTATATGCAGGAACACAAACTCTCACGTGCAGACATCGCTTCACGTCTTGGTTGTTCTCCGCAATATGTCAGCAAGATATTGTCTGGTCATACGAACTTCTCATTCAAGACAATAGCGGATATAGAGAAGTGTCTCAACATTCATATAATGGAGGCTTCCTTCGTATGATAGATTGAATACTAAAAGCTCACGAGCTGACAAAGCTTAAAGGCAAAAGAATATAAGCGGTATAGGAATTCTACAGCAAGATTCCTATACCGCTTTTTTCGGTCTTATTCCGCCGAATAAACTGCTCAAATCTGTATATTGTTTATTCAAAGTTCTTGAGTTCTGCAAGGTTCTGCTCTATCTCCGACATCGTATTCTTATGTTTCTTCCAGCCCAAGTAGGCACATGTTGCACCGGCGAGTACACCGAGACTGACAAAGAGCAATCCGAGTGGCGAAGTGGTATGTTCAAAGTAAAGCGTGGCACAGATGCCAAAGACACACACAGGTACGCCAATCACAGACTCAAAGAAATAGCAACGTTTGTAGTTGGTAATATTACAGAGTTGTTCGGCTGGTGTCTTCATGACATTTAAACGGGAAAGCACAGCCAATCGGCAAGTCACCATCACTATGCCAAGAAGACAGACTGCCTCTAAGATGTAGAACGATATGTCGTGGAAGATTCCCTTGCTATACAACAAAGGATAAATGGCAGCTGCAATAAAGAGCGTTACGAAGAAATTGAACATTCCCTGCTTTTGAAGCTTCTCGTATGTAGTCTTGTTATTGCCTTTGATGATTTCCTCCAAAGTGCGTTTGTTATACACCTCACTTTTTGAGAGTCGCTCGTCGAGCATATTCCACTTTTGTTTCAAATCTTGTAGTTCCATAATAGTTTCTGATTTTAATGATTAGACATTTCCCTTAGTCTTGCCTTGACGCGGTTGATGCGCACTCCCACGTTCGAGACCGATATTCCGAGGATTTCCGCTATCTCCTCATAGCTCTTATTGTCGAGCCACAGCAGAATCAGCGCACGTTCCAATTCGCCGAGCTGGCTTATGAGCTGATAGAGTTCTTTCAGTTGTTCCCTTTCCGATTCCTCAGGAAATAGGTCGGCCATCGACGTCGTAATGCTCACGGTCTTTGGTTGCCTGATGTTATGGCGAAGCCGTGAGATACAGGTGTTAACGCTGATGCGATAAACCCATGTCGATGGTTTGCTCTCGCTTCGGAATCGCGGAAAGGCTGTCCAGAGGTTCAGCACCACCTCTTGATAGAGGTCGCTTATGGTCTCATCCTCGGTGGCATACATGAAGCAGACTTTATATATCACCTGCTTGTAGCTGTCCACCAATCTGAGAAACCTTTGTCCTAATTTGCTTTTGTTCATTTTTAATTAATTGTTATCGTTCGACTCTTTACCCTATTAGTCGCATGACAATCAGAAAACTTACGCAGGGAGGGAATCATTTTTTATTAAAACTTTGATATCGCACTAATGTAAAATCCATCGGTAAAGGTACTTCAAATAATTGAGAAATAAAGGCGATGAGGAAAATAATGGGAATACCGACTAATCGGAAAAGTAAGCGAAAATAATTCTCAGAAAAGTTGTAATATTCCTCAATATATTGTATATTTGCACCTGATAAGTTCGGAAAAATGTCAATTTTGACACAAATCAGAAGTTGTTAGTGTAGGTATGAGGATAAAAAGAGACATAATAGATAAATTCAAGGATTGGAAAGATGCAGAAAAGCATAAGCCAATCCTTTTGAAAGGTGCCCGTCAGATAGGCAAAACGTGGGCTATGGAGGAGTTTGGAAGGGAATGTTTCGATTATACGGCGAAATTTGACTTTGACCGCCAGAAAGAGTTGCTGTCAGCCTTCACTGTGTCAAAAGAGCCTTCACGCATAATTAAAGAACTCGCCCTTTATAGTCCAGTTCCCCTTATTCCTGGTAAGACACTTCTTATATTCGATGAAATACAAGAATGTGAGGAAGCGCTCAATTCGTTAAAGTATTTTTGTGAGGATGCTCCCGAATGGCATATTATTGCGGCAGGTTCGCTGTTGGGTGTGGCTGTTAAGAGGAGGAGAATGACCGTACCTGTGGGAAAGGTGCAGGTTATGCGTATGCATCCGATTACGTTCAAGGAATATCTTCGAGCCAGCGACATCCAGACATTCAATTTTGTTGAACAGATAGAACAGCCTGAGAAACTGCCTCTTATTATACTTGACAAGTTGAAGTCGGAATACCGCAGATACATGGTGTCTGGAGGAATGCCGGAAGCTACTGTAAGTATGCTTGAAAATCAGGGTATGCAAGCAGTGGATGACATATTGCAAGGCATATTAGACTTTTATGAGTTAGACTTTGCCAAGTATGCAGAACCTCGCGAGATACCGCGCATTCATGCGATTTGGCACTCACTTCCGTCTCAACTTGCCAAGGAGAACAGAAAGTTCATATATAAGATTGTAAAGAAAGGTGCGAGAAGCCGTGACTACGAGGATGCTTTGCTGTGGCTTGAAGATGCTGGCATGATATATCGTGTGAACGCGGTGTCGAAACCTGGAATGCCTTTAAGTGCTTACGAAGAACCTGACATTTTCAAGATTTATGCCAGTGACTGCGGATTATTGCGGCGATTGGCCGGACTACCGGGAAGCATAGTCATAGACCCGACTGCCAACTACACGGAATTTAAAGGTGCAATGGCAGAGAATGCAGTGCTGCAAAGTGTGTTGCCTTCATACGGTTCTATGCCTTACTATTGGTCTTCGGAGGGAAAGGCAGAGATAGAGTTTCTTTTACAGCGAGAGGAAGAGATAATTCCGGTAGAGGTAAAGGCCGAAAATTGTGTCAGTGGTAGAAGTATAGTTGTGTATAACGAACGCTACCAACCCAAGAACCGCATACGTTTCTCGTTTCTCAACTTACAGCAGAACTGTGGAATGCTTGCATGTCCATCACCTTTAGCGGAATGGGCTATGAAATGGTTAATCAAATAATTGTTGTGGAGAATGTCCACCATGCAAATATCGTACAAATGGTAAAAATGTGTTACAAAATAAAAATCAATTCTAGAGAATTAAAAAGCTGTTTTTATGGTGTTTTGCTGTGCAAACAGCACCCGAGCTTAACAATAGCGCCACTTTTACACTACAATAGTGCCACTATTAGAGTGTAAAAGTGGCGCTATTGCATGATAAAAGTGGCACTATTGTAGTGTAAAAGTGGCGCTATTGCAGCAAAAAACGGCTCTTTTGCGAATCTGATTTCATAATATTTCTCTGGAAAACCGCATAATGTACTGTGTATGAGCGCATTGCCTCTAAACGCTCAAAACTCAAGAATTTTGCACCAAAGATTTTGTTGTGCGCTCAGCTCATAGTATTGAGCATTAGAAATACAAATATTGTCAGGCAAACTAACCGCCAAACAGGAATTTTATCAGCGAGAGCCGGTTAGGCAGGGCTTTGACAAAAACCTTTCTCCACATACCTTTTGTTGGCACACCCTTCGGGTTCATGATATCGTTTGGCGAATGGGCTTTACGAGAGCGTTGCTCTCGACACCCATCCTCCAAACGATATCATGAGTGATGCCAAAGCATCACTGTGCCAACAAAAGAAAAACATAAAAAACACAAGGTAGCGGATGGCACCCGCCAATCAGCGCCGTGTCCCGAGGGGACACGTATCTATCAGAAACCCACTGCAAGCTCCGAAGGAGCGCAGCTGTGGGACAGGGATCCCCTCACCCTCTCTTGGTTCCGCAAAGCGGGACAGACTATCATCCTCAACATCATAGGGGATGCGTCAGTCCCCCTTCGGGTAGGGTGTTCAAAATCCTCATAATTCTTATGTCCAATTTATCCCCAAAATATCCACCTAACTAACAGTAAATCAATAAACTGCATTTTTTTAATCGTGCAGGATTTCCATTCCGACACATTATGCATATAATTGTTGCAGAATATCAATGAGTTATGACGTTTATTGGGTCAAAAATCGTGCAGAAAAAATTGCGGATTTTGAACACCCTACCCTTCGGGGAACTCATTGGGGGCAGATTTACCCACAGCTGCGCTGCTTCGCAGCTTGCAGTGGGTTTCATGATATAGGTCCCGCTCCGCGGAACCTGCAGCTCAAACTTAATCTGCTGGTCGTTCGTGGGTGCGTGGCTACGGCGAGACGCCATAGCCTCCTATGTTTGTCACGGCAAGCTCATTTATAATCCCACCGCTAAGCTGCAATTTACAGCTGTAAAGGCAAACTTAGGAGGCTATGGCGTCCCGCCGTAGCCACGCACCCATAAACTTACGGTTGATTCTATAGAGCGATAGCGCCGCTTTCACATTACTTTACCATCTGTCTCGCTTGCCATACTTGCGCTTGTCGTAGTGCTTGTGATGCTTGTCGTAGTGCTTGTGATGCTTGTGGTGCTTCTTTTCGTAGTGCTTATAGTGCTTGTCGCAGTGCTTGTGGTGCTTGTCGTAGTGCTTGTGATGCTTGTGGTGCTTCGGATACTTGTGGTAGATATTGTGGACGTATACGTCGTCACGCCATTCTATCGGGCGATAGAAGTAGTAAGCCTCCTTGAATCTCTGCCATTGTCTGGCTGTGAGCATTCTCCTCAACTCCCTGTTGCGGCATTCCCATCCGTATGAGTCGATGTCACGGTAGCTGCGGATGCCGTTGAGATAGTTTAGATTGATGTTGAGTATACCGTTGCGCTGTGCTTTTGAAAGTCCCAATTCCAGCACCATCTTGTCCGTGATGAAGGTGGCTTCTGCGCGGACGTTGGCGAGTCTCTGTGCGTACGCGGATGTCATCATTAAGAATGCCGCTACGATTGCTAATAATATACGTTTCATAATCCAAATTGGTTTTAAGGGTTATTACTTGGTTTGTTAGTTTTCTGCTGCAAAGATAGCTCATTCACGCTTGTCGGGCAAGGGAAAATCCATAAACGCTCGTATGGTTTTCCCTAAACTGTATAGGGAGTTGCTATAGCCGTATAGCTGCCATTTCTGAACAGCTGTGAAAATACTGCTTGGACGGACCGAAATTGTTAAAATCGCCAAAATCTGAGTATTTTTATCATAAGTATGTCGTATAGATATTTAAAAATGTGTAATTTTGCAGCTACGTGCCAAAAATGCCGAATAATACAATAATATATAAATATACTACATTACAAAAAAATGAACATTTCATTCGAAAATCCCGACAAAGTGAATGGTCTGTTGACCATCACAGTCGAAGAGGCAGACTTCAAGGACTCTGTCGAGAAGACACTCAAGGACTATCGTAAAAGAGCAAACATCCCCGGCTTCCGTCCGGGTCAGGCCCCGATGGGTCTCATCAAGCGTCAGTTCGGCGTATCTGTACGTTACGACGCAGTTAACAAGTTTGTAGGCGAGCAGCTCTACAAATACATCCAGGACAATAACATCCAGATGCTCGGCGAGCCCCTGCCTTCTGAGAAGCAGGAGACTCCGGCTGACATCGAGAAGCCCGCTCCTTATACATTCGTGTTCGACGTAGCTGTTGCTCCTGAGTTCAAGATTGAGCTCAACGGCCGCAACAAGATCGACCACTACACCATCAAGGCTGATGACAAGCTCATCGACGAGCAGGTGGAGATGTTCCAGGGTCGTGCCGGCAAGTACGAGAAGGCTGAGGAGTATGACGCTGAGAAGAACGACCTTCTCAAGGGCGACCTCCGCGAGCTTGACGCTGAGGGCAACACTAAGGAAGACGGCATCACCGTTGAGGGCGCTGTTCTGATGCCTTCATACATCAAGGTAGACGAGCAGAAGGATCTCTTCAAGGGCTGCAAGCCTGGTGACATCATCACCTTCAACCCCCGCAAGGCTTATCCGGAGGGAGAGGCTGAGATTTCTTCACTTCTCAAGATTGACCGTGAGGTAGCCAAGACTCTCGAGTCTGACTTCAGCTATCAGGTCACTGAGATTCAGCGCTTCGCTAAGGCTGAGCTAGGTCAGGAGCTCTACGACCAGGTATTCGGCGAGGGCGAGGTAAAGAGCGAGGAAGAGTTCCGCAACAAGATTGCCGAGACTCTCAAGCCGCAGCTCGAGCAGAACGCTGACTACAAGTTCATGATCGACGTACGCAAGTACTGCGAGGACAAGGTTGGCGAGCTGACATGGCCGGACGCACTCCTCAAGCGCATCATGCTCCTTAACAACAAGGACAAGGGCGAGGACTTCGTAGAGAAGAACTACGAGGAGAGCATCAAGCAGCTCAAGTGGCACCTTATCAAGGAGCAGCTCGTTAAGGCTCAGAACATCAAGATTGAGGACGCTGACGTTAAGGCTGCTGCCGTTGAGATGGCTCGCATGCAGTTCGCTCAGTATGGCATGACCAACGTTCCTGACGAGTATGTTGAGAACTACGCTAACGAGCTTCTCAAGAAGCGCGAGGCTGTTGACAACTTCGTAGAGCGTGCCATCGACATCAAGCTCGCTGCTGCCCTCAAGGCTGCCGTAACTCTGAACGAGAAGGAAGTAACTCTCGAGGAGTTCAACGAGATGATGAAGTAATACGATATACTTTTTATCATACAAATACAGTAAAGGCTGTCATGTCGGAGCATCAGATGCTTCACATGACAGCCTTTTTTGTGTTTATGGCTCAGAGAGCTTTCGCTTATTCGGCGTAAAAGAGCTATCGCTTACTTGGCGTAGAGAGCCACGATGGTTTCATACTTCTCCTGCTTGCCGCTGGTCTGGCGCGGTTCGCCGTTCTCCTTGGCGTAGCTGACGAGCTGTTCGAGTGTGAGTTCGCCCTGCTCGAACTTGCGTCCCATGCCTTCGTCGAAGCTGGCATAGCGCTCCTTGAGCATTGCGGGCAGCTCGCTCTCGGTGAGGATTGCGGCAGCGTTCTCCAGGGCGCGTGCCATGGCGTCCATGCCTGAGATGTGTGCGATGAAGATGTCCTCGGGGTCGGTGCTGTTGCGGCGCAGCTTGGCGTCGAAGTTTGAACCGCCGTTGCCGAGTCCGCCGTTGCGGATAACCTGCATCATGGCCTGTGTAAGCTCGAAGTTGTCAATGGGGAACTGGTCGGTGTCCCATCCGTTCTGTGCGTCGCCGCGGTTGGCGTCGATGGATCCGAGCATGCCGTTGTCCACAGCCACAGCCAGCTCGTGCTCGAAGGTGTGACCTGCGAGAGTGGCGTGGTTCACTTCGATGTTCACCTTGAAGTCTTTGTCCAGTCCGTGTGCGCGGAGGAATCCCACAACAGTCTCGGTGTCCACGTCATACTGGTGCTTTGTAGGCTCCATCGGCTTCGGCTCGATGAGGAACGTGCCGTTGAATCCATTTGATCGTGCATAGTCGCGTGCCATGCGGAGCATCTGTGCCAGGTGTTCCTTCTCACGCTTCTGGTCAGTATTGAGGAGCGACATATATCCCTCGCGTCCTCCCCAGAACACGTAGTTGGTGCCGCCGAGCTTTATGGTGGCGTCAATGGCGTTCTTTATCTGCAAGGCAGCGCGAGCCACGACGTCGAAGTCGGGATTGGTGGCTGCTCCGTTCATGTAGCGCTTGTCAGAGAACACGTTGGCTGTGCCCCAGAGCAGCTTGATGTCCGTGCCCTTCATCTTCTCGAGGGCGTAGTCGGTGATGGCTTTGAGGTTTGCCTCGTATTCGTCTATGTCGTCAGACGGATCGATGAGGTCGACGTCATGGAAGCAGAAATATTCGATGCCGAGCTTCTCCATTATCTCGAAGCCAGCGTCCATCTTGTCCTTGGCACGCTGGAGAGCGTTGTCAGCCTTGTCCCATTCGTAGGTGCGTGTCTGTCCTCCGAACTGGTCGGCTGAAGCCTGACCCAGTGTGTGCCACCAAGCCATAGCGAACTTCAGCCAGTCCTTCATCTTCTTGCCCATCACCACCTTCTCGGGCTGATAGTAATGGAATGCCATGACGTTCTTGCTGTCCGGTCCCTCGAAGGGGATTTTTCCGATCTCGGGGAAATACTGTTTTGCCATAATTCTTTTGGTTTTTTGTTGTTTTATTTGGTTCGTGTTATTTGATTGTTTCTTCGAGCGTATTCTTCCATCGCGCGTATGCTTCCTGGTATTCGTTGGCGAGCTGCGCTTCAGGATATATTGTGTCGAGCTTCTTCAGCGATGCGAATGCCTCGTTGCTGTCAGCGTAAATGCCGCATCCCATACCCGCACCTCTTGCCGCTCCTACGCTGCCGTCGGTGTCGTAGAGGTCGATGGTGGCTCCGCTTGTGCTGGCGAGTGTCTGCCTGAATATCGGGCTGAGGAACATGTTGGCTCGTCCGGCATGTATGCGGCTTATCTCCATTCCCATGCCTCGCATCACCTCCATGCCGTAGCAGAACGAGAACACGATGCCCTCCTGCGCTGCACGGATGATGTGTGCGCGGTTGTGCTTGTTGAAGTTGAGCCCGTGGATGGAGCATCCCGTCTCGCGGTTCTCGAGCACGCGCTCGGTACCGTTGCCGAACGGTATGACGGTCAGTCCTTCGCTGCCCACGGGTACGGTGGCTGCGAGGTCGTTCATCCGGGGGTAGGAGAGGTCTGGCGCGATGTTTCGGCGCACCCATGAGTTGAGACATCCCGTGCCGTTGATGCACAGCAGCACGCCCAGCCTTGTGGCGTCGTCCGTATGATTGACGTGTGCGAAGGTTCCGACGCGGCTCTTCGGGTCGTAGCCCACCTTGCCGAGCACTCCGTATACGACGCCCGACGTGCCAGCCGTGGATGCTATCTCGCCGGGATTGAATACGCCGAGCGACAGCGCATTGTTGGGTTGGTCGCCGGCGCGGTAGGAGATGGGCGTGCCTTCCGCCAGTCCCGTCTCATTGGCTGCCTGTGCCGACACGCGGCTCTGTACGGCAAAGGTAGGCACGGTGTCGCATATCATGTCGGCGCTGATGCCGAGCGCTTCGAGAAGCGGTTCGGAGACGCGTCTTTCCTTGAAGTCCCAGAAGATACCTTCAGAGAGTCCGGCCACGGTGGTGTTGGGTACGCCGGAGAGCTTCATGGCAATGTAGTCGCCCGGAAGCATCACCTTATATATACGCTTGTAAGTCTCTGGCTCGTTCTCACGCACCCAAGCCAGCTTCGCTGCAGTGAAGTTGCCTGGCGAATTGAGCAGATGCGACAGGCAGAAGTCTTCGCCGAGCTTGGCCAGCGCCTTCTCTCCGTAGCTGACGGCACGTGAGTCGCACCAGATAATGCTGTCGCGCACGGGGCGCAGGTCATGGTCGACGCAAACCAGTCCGTGCATCTGGTAGGAAATGCCAATAGCCTTGATGTCGCAACCGCGTGCTCCTGTCTGTCGCATGACCTCAGCCAGTGCGCTCTTGGCGTCGCGCCACCACATCTCCGGATCCTGCTCTGCCCATCCTGTCTTCACAGCTTTGATGGGAGCTTCGTCCGCAGGATAGAAAGCCGATGCTGCACATTCACCGTTGGCTATGTTGACAAGCGAAGCCTTGACGCTGCTGCTGCCCACGTCCAGACCTAACAAATAGTTCGTGTATGTCATGTATGTGTATATTATATAATGTATATTTAGGTTTAATCGGTTTGTGTGTGAATTTAGGCATTATGATGATAAGGCAGTCTTGCACTTCAAAAGTACAAAAAAAATATTAGTATAAAAACGTAATGGGTGTTTTTTCTACACATTTAACATTGCGAAACATAAGCTTCATATCTTGATTTGCGGAGTTGGCAAAGTAAAAACATATTTATATTGATTTAATTTGGTAGGGTGGATTTAAATTGTTACCTTTGCCCCATAATAATTAACCTGTTGGCGGAATTAATTTAGTGCATACTTAATTCTGCCAATGGGTTTGTCGT
>ERZ1027254.991-NODE-991-length-13074-cov-5.504340_pt1 | contig 13074 bp, 6 predicted proteins | sample MGYA00519473_ERZ1027254 | MGnify/ENA primary metagenome ERZ1027254 (study PRJEB26926, sample SAMN06164781) | human gut metagenome | biome: ENVO:00009003; feature: ENVO:2100002; material: ENVO:00002003 | host: Homo sapiens | place: USA | collected 2012 ...
TCAGATGTGTATAAGAGACAGATGATTATTTGAGTATCTTAAGTTACTACTTTTATACTTGGTTGCCTTGAAGCTTTTATATTAGCATAATACTTTTGCATTGTTGGAAAAGGATGTAGTAATATTACATCTAATTTATTAATTAAAAGTCTAATTTATGCAAAACAACACTTCAAGGTTTCTACAAAAGAAGCGAGCGCTTTCTCTTTTAGGAGGGCTATTTATTACAGCGAGTGTATTTGGTCAGAATCTTACGGTAACAGGTACTGTAAAGGATGTTACAGGGGAACCTGTTATTGGGGCAAATGTTATCCAGGAAGGAACGTCGAATGGTTCTATAACGGATATTGATGGAAAATTCTCTTTAAGTATTCCTAAAGGATCGGTTTTGGTGATTTCTTATATAGGATACGCAAGTCAGAATGTAACAGTGACAGGTAACCAGCCGCTTGTTATTACTTTGAAAGATGACACGGAACTATTGGACGAGGTAGTTGTTGTGGGATATGGTACGATGAAAAAGAGTGACCTGACAGGAGCAGTAGGTTCTGTCGGAGCGAAGGATATGAAGAACTCTCCAATATCTAACGTAGGTCAGGCACTGCAAGGTAAAGTTGCAGGATTGCAGATTATAGATAGTGGTAAGCCCGGAGATAATGTTACTATTCGAGTACGTGGTATTGGTTCTATCAATGATAGTAATCCGTTGATAGTAATTGATGGAGTACCTACAGATTTAGGACTTAATTCTATCAATATGGCAGATGTCGAGCGTGTTGATGTTCTAAAAGATGCTTCTGCCACAGCTATTTATGGTTCTCGCGGTGCTAATGGTGTAGTAATGGTTACTACGAGAAAGGGAGAAAGTGGGAAAGGTAAGCTTTCTTTCAGTGCTAATTGGGCTGTACAGAATGTTACGAATCAACCAGAGATGTTGAATGCGAGCCAGTATGCAGCTTATAGCAATGATATGCTTTCTGCAGCTGGGCAAACAACAAATCCTTTGTGGGCAGATCCTTCTTCATTGACTTCAAGTACTGACTGGCTCGATGAAATGTTCCGTACAGGAATATCACAGAACTATACAGTCAGTTATTCTGGAGGAAGTGAAAAGTCTCATTACTATGTTTCAGGCGGATTTCTGGAGCAGAAAGGTGTGGTAGAGAGTGTTAAATACCGTCGCTTTACATTTCAGGCAAACACGGATTCTCAGGTTTTGGACTGGTTGAAGTTTTCAAATAATCTGACATTTTCTACCGATACTAAGACTTCAGGAAGCTATGATGTGGCTGGCGCGATGAAGGCACTTCCTACGCAGCCGGTCAAAACGGCTGAGGGAGACTGGAGCTATCCTGGTTATCCGGACTACGACAATCGTTCACAGGCTAACTGGTACGGAACGATGCGTAATCCTATTGGGCCTATATACAATGATAGCAAGCGGACGGATGGATATAATTTCTTGGCCAATATTTCAGCAGAAATAAAGTTTTGTGACTGGTTGCAATTTAAGTCAACATTTGGCTATGATGCTAAATTCTGGTTTAATGAGGACCTATATCCAAAGTATGACTGGACTGCTTCTGGAGAAGCTGGTGAAACAAGTAAATACCAAAGTAGCGACAAGTCTTTTACCTACTTATGGGATAATTATTTTACGTTTAACAAAGATTTTGGGAAGCACCATGTGGATGCGATGCTAGGTAGTTCTGCACAATGGAACAAATACAATTACATGAATGGTAATGTGTCTGGTTTCTTGTTTAATGAATTCAGTCAGTTAGCCAATGCAAAAGAAATAACAGGCTTGACGGGTTCCATGAATGAATGGGCTTTACTTTCGTATATGGCCCGTGTCAATTATTCGTTTGATGACAAATATCTGGTTACGGCTACTGTGCGACGTGACGGTTCTTCACGTTTTGGAGAAAATAATCGTTGGGGTACATTCCCTTCTGTGTCATTAGCATGGCGTATATCCAAAGAATCTTGGTTTCCACAAAGTGAGGTCGTGTCCGATTTAAAATTACGTGCAGGATATGGAGTAACCGGTAACCAGGCTTCAATTGGTAATTATGATTTTGCAGCATTGTTTGATATCCGTAAATATGCTTTTGGGGGCAAGGTGGTCGATGCTTTGACCACAACAAGTTTGTATAATCCGGATGTTCGTTGGGAAGCTATCCATCAGGCTAATGTCGGAGTAGACTTAAGTTTGTTTAATTCGCGTGTAAATCTATCTTTGGATGCTTATGTAAAGAATACAAAGGATATGTTAGTTTCAGCTTCAGTTCCTATTACTGCCGGATTTGATGAAACAGTCTCAAGTTGTCAGACTAATGCTGGAAAGGTCCGTAATAAAGGTGTTGAGCTGGCTTTACATACTTATAACTTTGTTGGAGGGGATTTTAACTGGGATACCAGCTTGAATTTGACTTATAATACCAATGAGATTGTAGATTTAAATAGCAACATACCGATGTTCCGTAATGAGATTGCCGGTGAAAATGTAATTCGTTTGGCTAATGGATTTCCGATAAATACTTTTTATGGGTATGTGACTGATGGTATTTTCCAAAATTGGGAGGAAGTTAATTCACATGCATTCCAAAGTACGGAAACTAGTCCGGGTGATATTCGTTTTAAAGATTTGAATAATGATGGAAAAATTAATGAAGATGACCGTACTGTTATCGGTAATCCATCTCCTAAGTGGATATTCTCAATGAATAATAACCTGAGTTATAAAGGATTTGATTTGTCTATTTATTTGCAGGGAGTGAGTGGAAATGATATTTTTAATGCAAATAATATAACGAATGAGGGAATGGCTGGGGCTGCGAACCAGACTACGGCAGTTTTGAACCGTTGGACAGGGGAAGGAACAAGTTATGTTATGCCTCGTGCGGTACTGAATGACCCAGCTAAGAATAATCGTGTTTCTGACCGTTGGGTTGAGGACGGCTCTTATCTGCGTATAAAGAATATTACGTTAGGATATAATTTCCCCAAAAAATGGATAAAGAAGTTAACCTTGGAGAATGCACGTCTGTTTATTTCTTGTGATAACGTCGCTACTATTACAGGATATTCTGGTTTTGATCCTGAAGTGGATATTAATGGAATTGATAACAATCGTTATCCTATTTCCAGAACGTTTAGTTTGGGAGTAAACTTTAATTTCTAATTTGAAAAAGCACTTATTATGAAACATATTACTTATATAATATTGGCATCTGCCTTGCTGACTTGTTCTTCTTGCAGCGATTTTTTGGAAAAGTATCCTAAGGATTCTCCTAGTACTACTATTCCTGTGAGCGATGATTTGGCTGTAGCTATGACTAACGGATGTTATCAGTCTTTACAGTCTATGAATCTTTATAACCAACGTATCTGGAGTATGGACATTTGTGCCGGTGATAGTGAAGCTGGTGGCGACCCTTCTACAGGTACTGATGGAGTTGAAACAAAAGAAGTTGCTAATTTCTATGCAACTCCAAGTAATAATCTTGCAGTTGGATTATGGAGAGGAGGATATACTGGAATCGGTAATTGCAATACAGCCATTCAGTCTTTATCAGCTAATGCGGATAATATTTCTCCGGAAATATTGACCCGTTCTTTGGGAGAAGCTTATTTCTTGCGGGCGCATTATTATTTTATCTTGGTTCGTTGTTTTGGAGGAGTTCCTATTCGTACAGAACCGGCTAAAGTTAGTGACCCTAAAGACATTGCCCGTAATACAGCAACAGAAGTCTATGACCTGATTATAAAAGATTGTAAGGAGGCTATAGAACGCTTACCTCAAAAAAATGAGTTAGCTCCAGCTGACTTAGGACGTGCTACTAAGGATGCCGCTTGCACTCAGTTAGCAAAAGTTTATTTGACTCTTGCTTCATACGGTAATACCTATGCATCTTTAGCACCCGAAGAAGGATTTTATCAGGCAGTTGTTGATTTATGTGATGAGATCGCTACGATGGGATATGATTTGGCGGCTTGTGATTATGCCTCTCTATGGAATGAGAATTTAATTAAAAATAAGAATAGTGCAGAATCTATTTTTGAAATACAATATTCTGGAGAGAATGCAGGAACGGGCGGTTTTTGGGAAAATGATGGACAGTCATCCTGGTGTTCAACATTTATGGGGCCTCGTACCTCTGGATTTACTTATGGCTCTTATGGGTGGAATCAACCTACTGATGAATTCTTTGAATCGTATGAAGAAGATGATAAACGTAAAGATATTACCGTATTTTATGAAGGATGTCCGGATTTTGATGGAAAGTCCTATAAGGCAAGTTATGCTTTTATGACTGGGCGTAATGTGCGTAAATTTATTATTCCTATTTCTTTAAATTTATATCAGGATGCAGAGACAAGTCCTCAGAACTTTATAGCTTACCGTTATGCGGATGTATTATTGATGAAGGCGGAGGCTTTGAATGAATTGGGTGAAACGGTTCAGGCGCAAACTCCATTGAATATAGTACGACGTCGCGCCGGATTAGGAGAATTTCTGTCAACTAATAAGGAGGAAATGAAGGAGAAAATCATTCATGAGCGCCGGATGGAACTTGCATTCGAAGGTCATCGCTGGTTTGATTTAATTCGTATTGATGGGGGAGATTATGCCTTGAAGTTCTTTAATTCTATTGGCAAGGTAAATGCAACTAAAGACCGTATGTTACTACCTATTCCACAAGTAGAAATGGATGCGAATGCATTGATGGTACAGAACCCTGGTTATTAATAACTTAAACTTATAGATTATGAGAACTCAAAATATATTTTTTTATTTATCCGTATTGCTTTGTTGTGTTTTTACGTTAAATTCTTGTTCAGAGGATTTGACTGAAACAAATAAAGGCTATGATGTGCTGACATTGACTGCTGATAAGGAGGTGATTAATCTTAATGAAAATGATGCAGCTTTGACAGCTCTAACATTAAAGTGGACTAGTGGTACAAATTATGGGACAGGAGCGCGGTTGAATTATAAGTTGGAGCTGCGGGAGAAAGGAAGTACTGAACCAACAGAACCATTGTTAAATAAGCGATTTAATGATCAGGAACTTTCTTATGCTTTTACAGTTAGAGAGTTGAATGATTATTTGCGTGCCGCTGGCATTAGCTTGACGTATGGTGAAACGATTGAGGTTGAAGCCACTGTAATTGCAGAAGTGATAGGACATGAAGAAGAGTATGAACAGGTTTCCTCTGTATCTTTTAAGGTGACTACTTATGAACCGGTTTCTGAGACATTATATATTTGTGGTGATGCAACTCAGGGTGGATGGAATACAGAACAAATGGAAATGTGTACTCTGATTGATAACCAGCAACCAGGTATTTTCAATGTAACGATCGCTTTGACTGAGGGTAAGGAATTTAAGTTCTTTACTCAAAAGGACTTTCTTTCTATTGCTTATGTTTGTGCTCCAGGCAAAGAACAAATATTGAGTGATGGCATGACGACAGATATTATTCAGAAGCTGGATGATACAGTGGAAGACTTGAAGTTTCAGGTAACAGAAACCGGAACCTATAAGCTTACGATTGATTTGTTGAATAATACATTGAGTATAGCTAAGAGCACTCCATTGGCTCCAGCTTTTAATTCGTTATATTTTGTCGGTAGCTTTACTAATTGGAAATTTAAACCGATGAAGCAAGATCCTGTGAATCCGTTCGTATTTTTATATGGTGATGTATTTACATGGACTCCTGATGGTGAGTTTAAGTTTGGAACCATAGATGATGGAAGTTGGGATAACATGTATATGGCAACTCAGGATAAAGCCCCATATACGGATACTAATGTAAAACTGGGTGGTCCAGCTCAGGATCAGAAATGGGTTTTGAAAAAAGATGAATGCGGAAAGGCCTATAAGATTCGTCTGGACATAACAACAGGTCAGGAAAAAATGGTGATGACTCCTTTTGAACCTTATACGGAAATATCCTTGATTGGCAGTGCCACTCCCGCAGATTGGAACTTACCTTCTTCTGAGCCAATGACAAAGATTGACGAATATACTTATCAGTGGACTGGAAATCTGACAGCAGGTGAAATTAAGTTTACCTGTGATAACCAGTCTGATTGGATGGGAGCTTGGTTTATGGCTGTAGAAAATGGTCTTACATTTGAAGCAGGTGAATATGATATGTACTGGATTGATAAAAAGAATCCAGATTATGGTTATGAAAGCTTAGATAATAAATGGGTTGTGACTGAGCCGGGTAATTATACGATTACTTTGAATCAAGCTACAGAAAAACTCTCAGTTAAGAAGAATTGATTAATTTAGAATTGTTTATCATGAAAAAAATAATTTACTTGGCAGGAATTTTTCTCCTTTTTACTGCATGTAAGAACGATGACGGAGCAGGAATGGCAAATTTGGAATATGAAGGAGGGGAAGTCTCTGTTAAAATAGAGGAAGGAACTAGTATTTCTTTATTTACGGATAAAGCTTGTTATGCACCAGGAGAAACAGTAAGTTTTGGGATTTTAGGTGACATTCCGTCGAATGCAAGAATTCGTTATCGTCATTTGGATGAAGTAATTGAAGAACAACCTTTGGCTGGTTCGTCATGGACGTGGACTCTTCCAACTGTAGATTTTACAGGTTATATGGTTGATATTTATGCATCATCGGATGATAAGGAAGTAATTTACGGAACGATTGCGGTTGATGCTTCTAGCGATTGGAAACGATTTCCTAGGTATGGATTTGTGGCAGAGTTTGGTCAGAAATCGGATGAAGATATAAAGGATGAGATGTCTTATTTGAGCCGTTGCCACATTAATGGTGTACAATTCCAAGACTGGCATAATAAGCATCATTGGCCTTTAGGAAGTACTCGTGATGGACAGATTATGCCTGTGTATAAGGATATTGCCAATCGTGATGTATATACGGAAACTGTGGAAAAGTATATTGAGGTGCAGCATGCTTTGGGGATGAAGTCCATTTTTTATAATCTTTGTTTTGGTGCTTTGGATGGTGCGAATTTGGATGGTGTGAAAGATAGCTGGGGGCTTTTCAAAGATTATAAGGCAAAAACGCGTGATTGCCATGAATTGCCTGATAGTTGGAAAAGTAATATTTATTTGACAGATCCGGGGAATAAGGCATGGCAGGACTATTTGATACAACGTAATACAGACGTATATAATCATTTTGCTTTTGATGGTTATCAGATAGACCAGTTGGGAAACAGAGGAACCGTATTTAATGTCTATGGTAAGGAAGTTGATTTGCCACAAAGTTATGCGTCATTTATAAAGGCAATGAAGCAGGCACATCCAGATAAGAGGTTGATTATGAATGCTGTCAGTCGCTATGGCGCAGAACAGATAGCCAAAACAGGAAAGGTTGATTTTTTGTATAATGAGGTATGGGGTAAAGATAATGACCGTACTGAGGCGAAATTTAGTCATCTGAAAACAATTATAGATGAAAATAATGAATACTCTGGCAATCAGTTGAACACCGTATTTGCAGCCTATATGAACTATTGGCTGGCTGAAAATGTAGGTGAATTTAATGCTCCTGGGGTCTTGTTGACCGATGCGGTGATGTTTGCGTTGGGAGGTTCGCATTTGGAACTTGGCCCTCACATGTTGTGCAAGGAGTATTTCCCTAATGACAACTTGAAAATGACGGAGGCTTTAAAAAAGGATATAATTCATTATTATGATTTTATGACTGCCTATCAGAATGTGCTTCGTGACGGTGGTTCGTTGACCACGAATGTGGATATTGTATCTACTGATGGTAAATTTGAGGTTCAGGCTTGGCCTCCGGTTAAGGGAAAATTGTGTACAATAGGGCGTAGTCTGGATAATTGTAATGTCATTCATTTGTTGAATTTATCACAAGCTGATAGTGATGAATGGCGTGATGATTATGGAACTATGCCGGAACCAGATACAATTGAAAACCCTTCCTTTAGTATTTGTCCTTCACGTTCTGTGAAAGGTCTTTGGATGGCATCACCTGATTATGCCGGAGGAGCCGTAATCCCAATTGCATTTAAGGTAAATGGGAACCGTTTAGAGTTTACTTTGCCTTCATTAAAATATTGGAACATGTTGGTTGTTGAATATAAATAAGAATAAAAAACAGTATGAAGCTAAAATTAATTATATCTGCATTATTATTTTCAGCATTAAATGTTGATGCTGATGTGGTAACATCACCTAATGGAATCGTTTCAATTGATTTCCAGTTAAAGAATGGGATACCTACTTATAAAGTAGATTACAAAGGTAAACCTGTAATTAAAGAAAGTAGATTAGGTCTGGAATTACGTGATGGAAAGAATTTGATGGATGGCTTTGAACAACTTAATGCTACTACATCTACTTTTGATGAAACTTGGCAGCCTGTATGGGGTGAGGTCAAAGAAATACGTAATCATTATAATGAACTTCTTGCAGAGTTGAAGCAGCCATCAACAGATCGTTATATGAATATTCGTTTTCGGGTATATGATGACGGCGTTGGATTTCGTTATGAATTTCCCCAGCAAAAAAATTTAGTTTATTTTGTAATAAAAGAGGAGCATAGTCAGTTTGCTATGACTGGTGATCATACGGCTTGGTGGATTCCTGGGGATTATGATACACAAGAATATGATTATACAGAATCTAAATTGTCAGAAATACGTTCATTATTGTCTAATGCGGTAACTTCTAATGCTTCTCAAACTGTATTTTCCCCAACAGGAGTGCAAACATCATTGCAGATGAAAACAGATGAGGGGTTGTATATTAATTTGCATGAAGCAGCTTTGGTTGATTATTCATGTATGCATTTAAATCTGGATGATAAAAATTTAGTATTTGAGTCATGGCTTACTCCTGATGCAGACGGATTCAAAGGACGTTTACAGACTCCATGTCATTCTCCATGGCGTACAGTTATGGTCTCTGATGATGCATGTGATATTTTATCATCTCATTTGATTTTGAATTTGAATGAGCCATGTAAAATTGAGGATACTTCTTGGATTAAACCTGTAAAATATATGGGGGTATGGTGGGAGATGATTGCTGGAGGGAAGCCATGGAGCTATACTAATGATATTCCGTCCGTGAAGCTTGGAGAAACGGATTATCGGAAAGTAAAATCTAATGGTAATCATCCTGCTAATACAAGAAATGTGAAGAAGTATATTGATTTCGCTGCGAAACATGGATTCGATCAGTTGTTGGTAGAAGGATGGAATGTTGGTTGGGAAGATTGGTTTGGAAATCAAAAAGATTATGTTTTTGATTTTGTGACTCCTTATCCTGATTTTGATATTGAACAGTTGAATAGATATGCACATGATAAAGGAATAAGATTGATGATGCACCATGAAACATCTGGTTCATCTCGTAATTATGAGAGACATCTTGAACAGGCTTATCAGTTAATGAATAAATATGGCTATACAGCTGTAAAAAGTGGGTATGTGGGAAATATCTTGCCTTATGGTGAACACCATTATGGGCAGTGGATGAATAATCATTATTTGTATTGTGTTGTAGAGGCTGCTAAACATAAAATAATGGTGAATGCTCACGAAGCAGTTCGTCCTACAGGACTTTGTCGTACATATCCTAATCTGATTGGAAATGAATCTGCACGTGGAACGGAGTATCAGGCTTTTGGTGGAAGTAAGACATTCCATACAACTGTTCTGCCTTTTACAAGACTTCAGGGAGGACCGATGGACTATACTCCTGGTATTTTTGAAATGAATATCTCCAAATTAAATCCAAATAATAGCTCACACGTAAATGCTACATTGGCAAACCAATTAGCATTGTATGTAACGATGTATAGCCCTCTTCAGATGGCTGCGGATCTTCCTGAAAATTATGAACGCTTTATGGATGCTTTCCAATTTATAAAAGATGTGCCGGTTGATTGGGATAATAGTATTTATCTTGAAGCAGAACCAGGGAAATATGTAACTGTGGCTCGAAAAGAAAAAGGAACGAATAATTGGTTTATTGGTAGTGCTACAGGTGATGCTAATCATCAATCAGTTATTTCGCTTGATTTTTTGGAAAAAGGGAAGAGCTATGTAGCTACTGTATATGCTGATACAAAAGATACGGATTATAAGGACAATCCTCAGGCTTATCAGATTGTGAAAGGAATTGTTGATTTTAAGAGTAAGTTGAAAATAAATACGGTAGAAGCAGGTGGATATGCTGTGAGTCTATTTGAGGTTACAAATTCAGACGAAATGAAGGGGTTGAAAAAGCTATCTGTATCGCCTATAAAGTAACATTTTATTATAAAGATTGATATAACTAATTAGAATTTTGATGTTAGCACCTCTGTGAGGTTAGATTTACAGAGGTGCTTATTCTTTTTTTAGGATGAAGAACTTTACTCTATATGATATAAATTAATTGAGTCTTGAATAGATTGTAAGGTTAGAGGATTATAACTATAAATCATAAGCCTATGTTTAGATATATTGTTGGATGGTTGTTTCTAGCTGTGTCAGTCGTAGTGCAAGCTGCAGTGCCTGTTTGTAAGTCATTTTCGCAACAAGGGCGTGAAGTAACATTTCATTTGGATAATGGTGCAGCTTTTCAATTGAAATTGTGTGGGCAATCCGTAGTTCGGATATGGTACTCTCCAGACGGGAAATTACAACGGTTAAATTCTTCGTTTGCTGTTATTAATGAAGAACTGGAAGATGTGGGAGTAGTCAATGTGAATGAGGAAGCGTCTTGTTATGAGATTTTTACACCTACGTTGAGAATAAGAGTTAATAAATCACCTTTGAAGTTCCAGATTTTTGATAAATATCAAAAGCTTATTTTTAGTGATTATGGTGATGGCCGGACTTGTGAAGGTGAAAAGAAGGTAGAATATAAAATGATGAGGCGTGATGAGCATTTTTTTGGATTGGGAGAAAAAACCGGTAAATTAGATCGACGAGGGGAAACATATAAAATGTGGAATAGTGATCGGCCTTGCTATGGTGTAGCTGACGATCCTTTATATAAGAGTATTCCGTTTTTTATGAGTAATTATCGTTATGGTATATTTTTAGATAATACTTATAAAACAGAGTTTAAGTTTGGAACAGAGAGTCGAGATTATTATAGTTTTGAAGCTCCAGGTGGTGAAATGATATATTATTTCATGTTTGGCAAGGACTATAAGGAAATTATGGGACATTATATAGGACTGACAGGAAAGCCAATTATGCCGCCCAAATGGGCTTTGGGATTTGCTCAATGTCGTGGAATGCTCACTCGTGAGGATTTAACACGGGAGATTGCGACTGGATATAGAAAGCGTGGTATTCCTTGCGATATTATTTATCAAGATATTGGTTGGACTCAGAACTTGCAAGATTTTGAATGGCGTAAAGGTAATTATGAGAATCCTAAACAGATGCTGGCAGATTTGAAATCACAAGGTTTTAAGGTTGTAGTTTCACAAGATCCTGTTATTTCTCAATCTAATAAAAAACAGTGGCAGGAGGCTGATAGTCTTGGTTATTTTGTAACTGATTCAACAACAGGCAAAACTTATGATATGCCTTGGCCATGGGGTGGAAACTGTGGTGTGGTAGATTTTACAAAGCCTGAGGTAGCAGATTGGTGGGGAGCATATCAGCAAAAGCCTATAAATGACGGTATCAGTGGATTTTGGACGGATATGGGTGAGCCTGCTTGGAGTAATGAAGAGGATGTGGATCGTTTGGTGATGAAACATCATTTGGGAATGCATAGTGAGATTCACAATGTGTATGGGTTAACTTGGGACAAAGTTGTGAAAGAGCAGTTTGAAAAACGTAATCCCAATCGTCGTGTATTTCAAATGACTCGTGCTGCTTATGCAGGATTGCAGCGTTATACTTTTGGTTGGACTGGTGATAGTGGAAACTGTGACGATGTAACGCAGGGATGGGCGCAGATGGCTAATCAGATTCCTGTATTACTTTCTGCAGGATTAGGCTTGATACCTTTTACTACAACTGATATATCAGGATATTGTGGAGATATTAAAGATTATTCAGCAATGGCTGAACTTTATACACGTTGGGTACAGATGGGGGCTTTTAATCCGTTAAGTCGTATTCATCATGAAGGTAACAATGCAGTTGAACCATGGCTTTTTGGGGAAGAAGCAGAACAGAATGTGAAAAAAGCTATAGAATTGAAATATTCATTGATTCCTTATATCTATACGTATGCTCGCGAAGCTCATGATGCAGGATTGCCAATTATGCGTCCAATGTTTCTTGAATATCCTTATGATGTGGAAACATTTGATACAGATGCACAGTTTATGTTTGGTAAAGAATTGCTTATAGCTCCAGTCGTAAAGAAAAATGCGAAAACCAAGAACTTGTATTTACCAGAGGGTAACTGGTTGAACTATAATGATAAAAGGACGCTTTACTCGGGAGAACAGTGGTTGACAGTGGATGCACCATTGTCATGTATCCCAATGTTTGTAAAGCAAGGATCAATCATTCCTACTATGCCAGTGATGAATTATATTGGTGAACATCCCGAATATCCTGTTATATTTGAAGTCTTTCCAGCAGTAGAAGGTCAGAGTGCTTCTTTCCTTTTGTATGAAGATGAAGGGACCGACTTGGGATATTTAAAAGACGAGTTCTTGAAGACTCCGATTAATGTGAAAACAACGGTCGAAGGGTTTGAAATTGCTATTTCTCCACGTGAGGGTAGTAACTACCAGTTACCATCTAAGCGGAATATGATTTTCCGATTTTATGTAGAAAAATCTCCTCAGAAAGTTGTGATTGCTGGGAAAAAACAAAAAAAAGTAAAGCCTGAAAAATTACATGACCAGGAAAATATATTTGCTGATGCTGTAATATGGAGTTATGACAAGGAAATGCAAATTTTAAATGTGCTTGTTCCTGATAGTGGGGAAGCGTTGGAGATGAGTATTATACAATAATATGTTGGTCGTAGATATGTATGTTTTGAGATTAGGAGTTATATAATAAAAATAGAAGAGGCTGTCTCAAAATGAGACGGCCTTTTTTGTGTCTGCAAAAAAATCGGGC
>ERZ1027254.993-NODE-993-length-13066-cov-5.646991_pt1 | contig 13066 bp, 7 predicted proteins | sample MGYA00519473_ERZ1027254 | MGnify/ENA primary metagenome ERZ1027254 (study PRJEB26926, sample SAMN06164781) | human gut metagenome | biome: ENVO:00009003; feature: ENVO:2100002; material: ENVO:00002003 | host: Homo sapiens | place: USA | collected 2012 ...
GTGTGCGACATCGTCGACATTGCCGGACTGGTGAAAGGCGCCAGCAAAGGTGAAGGACTCGGCAACCAGTTCTTGGGCAACATCCGCGAGTGCGACGCCATCATTCACGTGCTGCGCTGCTTCGACAACGGCAACATCGTCCACGTGGACGGTTCGGTGAACCCCGTGCGCGACAAGGAAATCATCGACACAGAGCTGCAACTGAAGGACCTCGACACGGTGGAAAACCGCATCAAGCGTGTAGAGAAGATTGCCAAAGTGGGTGGCGACAAGGCGGCAAAGATAGAGTACGAACTCCTGCTCCGCTACAAGGATGCCCTGGAACAAGGACAAAGCGCCCGCACCGTCATCCCACAGAACGACGACGAGGAACAATGTGCCAAGCAGATGTTCCTGCTCACCACCAAACCTGTGCTCTACGTCTGCAACGTGGATGACGTCAGTGCCGCCAGCGGCAACCAGTACGTAGAGCAGGTGCGCGAAGCCATTAAGGGCGAGGATGCGGAACTCATCATCATCTCCGCCCAGACCGAAGCGACATCGCCGAACTGGAGACATACGAAGAAAAGCAGATGTTCCTCGAAGACCTGGGACTGAAAGAGAGCGGCTGCAACCGTTTGATTAAAGCTATCTACAGCCTGCTGAACCTCGAAACCTTCATCACTGCCGGAGAGATGGAAGTAAAGGCATGGACCTATCGCAAGGGATGGAAAGCGCCGCAATGCGCCGGCGTTATCCATACGGATTTCGAGAAAGGGTTTATCCGGGCAGAGGTCATCAAGTATGAGGATTATATCAAGTATGGCAGCGAAACAGCCGTGCGCGAAGCCGGAAAGTTGGGTGTGGAAGGTAAGGAATACGTGGTGCAGGATGGGGACATCATGCACTTCAGGTTCAATGTGTAATGATATTCATTCCAGATGGCAATGTACTTTCTTTGTACATTGCCATTTTCTAATAAACTCCATACAATAACAATATGAAACAGATTATCTTCCTTTTATTCTTATTGTCCTGTACTGCCGTTTATGCACAACAGCAAGACTCAGTAACCATTCACGGACGGGTGACTGATTACAACGGACAGCCGATAGACAGTGCCAGCGTCTGGTGGCAAAACCCGCAGTTCAATGACATCATAGAAGCCATAACCGACAAAGACGGGCATTACACGGCCCGTATACCCAAAGGGAAATATCAAAGTGCAGCCTCTATTTATCTGCCCTCCTATGCGCACATTGCCATGAAAAGCGGGCTGCCCGAGACTGAACACCGCCTGGAGTTCTGGGCCTGGGATTTCATCGCCGACCGCGACACTACACTCGACATACGTTATCATCGTATGGAAGCTTATGGCCTGCGTGCTTTCTGCATCCCCGGAGCCATGCCTACTTATCAGATATACGTCCGTCCCATGAGCTTGACACGTACCTACCAATGGATGAAAGAAACAAAGCCCGAGTCATTGGTACACGGTGAAAACCTGAGTGACATTGAGCAACAAGAACAAAACAAAGAAGCCAGAGAATGCCAGATGGCTCCCCGCCCCGGGCAACTGAAAGTCACCGTCTGGATAGACGGCGAGAAAGTCCCCGTGCTGATGAAGCAGGAAATAAAAGAATATTTCGACAGCAACGAATATGGCAACGCCTATCTATTGACAGTAGACATGCCCAAGCATCCCAAAAAAGACCTTCCCTACCGTATCTTCAAAGTAGAGCTGGAAGACATGGAAAACGGTGACCGGGGCGAAGGACTTTACTATATGGAAAAGGAAAACTACGTTCAATAAACCATACACAACAAATGGCAAACAGTAATCTGAAATACCTCATAGCAGGTACCGGCGGCGTAGGCGGAAGCATCGCCGCCTTTCTTTCATTATCCGGCAAAGACGTCACTTGCATTGCACGTGGCGAACACCTTGCCGCCATACGCGGGAACGGTCTGCAACTGCACTCCGATTTGAAAGGTGAACATTGTCTGAAAGTGGCGGCATTTACCGCAGAAGAATTCCAAGGCAAAGCGGATGTTATCTTCGTCTGCGTCAAAGGTTATTCCGTAGACTCCATTACGGAACTCATCAAACGTGCCTCACACGAGCGTACAGTGGTAATCCCCATCCTGAATGTTTACGGAACCGGTCCCCGTATCCAGCGGTTGGTCCCCGGCGTCACGGTGCTCAACGGCTGCATCTACATCGTAGGATTCGTATCCGGACGGGGAGAAATCACGCAGATGGGAAAGATTTTCCGGCTCGTCTACGGAGCACACCGCAGCACGATTGTTTCCCGTGAAACATTGGAAGCCGTGCAACGCGATTTGCAGGAAAGCGGCATCAAAGCCGACATCTCCGACGACATCGATCGGGACACATTCGTCAAGTGGTCGTTCATCTCCGCTATGGCAGTCACCGGAGCCTACTATGACGTGCCTATGGGCGAAGTACAGAAACCGGGGAAGGTGCGCGATACCTTCATCGGACTGTCACAAGAGAGCGCAGCTTTGGGCCGAAAATTGGGTATAGAATTCAAGGAAGACATCGTGGAGTACAACCTCAAAGTAATAGACAAACTCGCCCCTGAAAGTACCGCCTCCATGCAGAAAGATATGGCCAAAGGACATCAGAGCGAAGTACAAGGCTTGTTGTTCGACATGATTACGGCTGCAGAGGAACAAGGGATTGAGGTGCTGACGTATAGGATGGTGGCGGAGAAATTCAAATAAACTGCCACGATGAACTGCCAAACGAGATAATTTCATACCTTTGTCCCGAACAACCCCGTAATTCAGTAATTTAATTCTTCATAAATATGTTATCATTACTCACCATCAACTGGAATCCCGACCCCGAACTGTTCAAGTTCTTCGGCATATCCATCCGCTACTACGGACTGTTATGGATTATCGGTCTTGCTCTTGCCTACTTCATCGTGCAACGCCAGTATAGCGACCGCAGAATAGACGAAAAGAAATTCGAACCTCTCTTCTTCTATTGCTTCTTCGGCATACTGATAGGCGCACGACTGGGCCACTGCATATTCTACGACTGGGCCTACTACCAGGACCATTTCCTCGAGATGATTCTCCCCATAAAAATCCTGCCGGACGGCAGTTGGAAGATGACGGGCTACACCGGCCTTGCCAGCCACGGCGGCACGCTGGGCCTGATTATCGCCCTTTGGATGTACTGCCGCAAGACGAAGATGCACTACATGGACGTGCTCGACATGATAGCTGTTGCCACTCCCATCACCGCCTGCTGCATCCGCCTTGCCAACCTGATGAACTCCGAAATCATCGGCAAACCGACCGACATGCCCTGGGCATTCATCTTTGAACGCGAAGACATGCTGCCCCGCCATCCGGCACAGCTCTACGAAGCCATCGCCTACTTCATCTTCTTCTTAGGGATGGTCTGGCTATACAAACGCGGACAGAAAAAACAAGAAACCAAACTTGAAACAGACTTCAGCACCACCAAGCGGAAATCAACCGCCGTGCAAGCCGAGGCTTCCCTACCCTATCACCGCGGTTTCTTCTTCGGCCTCTGCCTGACGGAAATCTTCCTCTTCCGTTTCTTCATCGAGTTCCTGAAAGAAAACCAGGTGAACTTTGAAGACAGCATGTCGCTGAACATGGGCCAATGGCTCAGCATCCCATTTGTCATTATCGGGGTGTATTTTATGTGTTTCTACGGAAAGAAAGCTTCCAAATAAACATTTAGGCCCTACATAAGCAACATACCTACCCCTTTCATCTGTGTAGATTTCTCTACTTTTACGGCATCGAAACAACAACCGTAAATCATATATTTATCATGAAAGAGAAACAACTGATGAAAGGGGCAGCTTTTATGCTGCTAGCAGCAACTGCCATCCCGCCCGCACATGCCCAACTGAAAACAAATGCCGGCGTGCAATACCTGCTTTCCCAGTCGAAAGACATGAGCCAGGATTTTCTGGACCTCAGCAACACCTATTTCTTTGCCGACAGCCTGGTATCGTTCGACACCTCCACCGGCAAGGGGACTGTCCAGTGGAAACGCCAGCAACTGATGCCCCGCCAGGCATTCAATGCAAACACCTACCTGCACCAGCCCCTCCAGTCGCTGGACTTCCCGGAGACGGCCTACGACAACAATCCACAACTGACGTTCACCGTCGAACCGGTCAGCGAACGTACCCTCCGCATCCGTATGCTTACCTCGCCCATCGTACCGAAAGAAGATGCCGATGACCCCATGCTCATAGGAAAGCCTGCCGACGGACGCTCCTTCTGGAAAGCCGAGAAGACGGATAAAGGTACCCTGTACACCTCCCGATACGGCAGCCTGCTCATCGAGAATTACCCCTGGCGCCTGGTGCTGAAAGATGCCGACGGACGCCTGCTGACACAGACTCGTTGCTGGAGCGACAACGACTCCACACAGGTCAAGGTACCTCCATTCAGCTTTATCAAGCGCGGCTCGGACAACTCACGCAGCATCAATCCTGTATTCAGCCTCGCGCCGAACGAGAAAATCTACGGTTGCGGCGAGTCTGCCACCGCACTGAACAAGGCCGGACAGAAAGTCAACCTCTTTGTCACCGACCCACAAGGGCCCGAAACCCCGGATATGTACAAGCCCATACCCTTCTTCTTCAGCAACCGCGGCTACGGCATGTTCATGCACACTTCCGCCCCCGTGACCTGCGACTTCGGCTGTTCCTACATCGGAGCCACCAAACTCTTCATGGCAGACGAAGCGATGGACATCTTCATCTTCCTGGGTTCGCCGAAGGAGATGCTGAGCGAATACACCGCACTGGTAGGACGGCCCGAAATGCCCCCCTTGTGGAGCTTCGGCACCTGGATGAGCCGCATCACCTACTTCAGCGAAGCAGAGGGCCGCGATGTAGCCCGGAAACTGCGTGAGAACAAGATACCGAGCGACGTCATCCACTTCGATACCGGTTGGTTCGGCGTGGACTGGCAGTGCGACTACGCCTTTGCCGCCGACCGCTTCGACAATCCCCGGCAGATGCTCACCGACCTAAGGTCACAAGGCTTCCGCACCTGCCTCTGGCAACTCCCCTACTTCACTCCGAAAAACAAGTTCTTCCCCGAGCTGGTGGAACGCGGTCTGTACGTACGCAACGGTAAGGGGCAGCTCCCCTACGAGGACGTGGTGCTGGACTTCACCAACCCCGAAACCGTACAGTGGTATCAAGAGAAGCTCGGCAACCTGATTGAAATGGGTGTAGGCGCCATCAAAGTAGACTTCGGTGAAGGTGCTCCGCTGGATGCCATCTATGCCAACGGCCGTAGCGGACTATACGAACACAACCTCTATCCCCTGCGCTACAACAAGACCGTGGCCGAGGTAATCAAGAAGATACACGGTGAAAACATTATCTGGGCACGTTCCGCATGGGCAGGCTCACAACGCTATCCATTGCACTGGGGCGGTGACGCCGCAACCACCGAAACCGGTTTCGAGGGAACCATCCGCAGCGGCCTCTCCATCGGACTGAGCGGATTCTGCTTCTGGAGCAATGACATAGGCGGCTTCGTGACCCAAAGCCCCGAAAGCCTCTACCGCCGCTGGCTGCCCTTCGGCTTCCTCACCAGCCACAGCCGCGTGCACGGAGCACCTCCCACTGAGCCGTGGTACTACGGGAAAGAGTTCACAGACTATTTCCGCCGTTGCGCCGAGCTGAAGTACAAACTGATGCCCTATGTATACGCACAATCCAAAGAGTGCACCGAGAACGGCTGGCCGATGCTCCGCGCCCTGCTGCTGGAGTATCCCGACGACCCGGGTGCATGGCTGGTAGAGGACGAGTACATGTTCGGCTCCAATCTCCTCGTGGCCCCCATGCTCGAAGAGGGCAGCGGACGGGATGTCTACCTCCCCGGACGGCAGAAATGGATAGACTACCAGACCGGAAAGGTGTATGCTCCGGGATGGAACCATATTGAATGCGGCACCCTGCCCATCGTCATTCTTGTAAAGGACGGTTCGGCCATCCCCCATATCCCCGTGGCACAATGCACAGACCAGATGAAGTGGGACAAGATTACGTGGAAGAAGTATCTGGCAGACGAAAAGAAAGCTGAAGGATTGCTCTGCCTGCCGCAGGACGGACAGTTACAACGGATATCAATCCCATAACCGATATATCAAACACATTAAACCCTAATACCCCATGCGAAACAAGTTATTGTTCCTCGCCTTGCCCCTGCTATTCGGCTTACAGGCAAGCGCACAACACACACAAGCCTTTCAAGATACCACGCTCACCGACGAACAGCGCGTGGAACATCTTCTTTCCATCCTGACATTGGATGAAAAGATAAACCTTCTTTCCACCGACCTCGGTGTCCCCCGCCTCAACATTCCCCGTTGCGGACACTACGAAGGACTGCACGGGCTGACCCTCGGCGGGCCTGCCATGTGGGGCGGACGCCAAAGAACGGAAGACGGGAAAGTAGTCCCTACCGACTGCCCCACCACCATATTCCCCCAGTCCTACGGTCTGGGCTCCACATGGGACACCGATTTGGTGCAGAAAGTAGCGGAACAAGCCGCTGAAGAAGCCCGCTACTACATGCAGACCACCGGTAACAAGCGTCATGCCCTCGTGATGCGCGCTCCGAATGCCGACCTTGCCCGCGACCCGCGCTGGGGACGTACCGAGGAGAGTTTCGGAGAAGATGCTTTCCTCACCGCCCAACTCACCATTGCCAGCGTACGCGGCCTGCAAGGCAATCATCCCCGCTACTGGAAAACTGCCTCTCTGATGAAACACTTCCTTGCTAATAGTAACGAGGACGGACGGGACAGCACTTCCTCCGACTTCGACACGCGGCTGTTCCATGAATACTACGCTTATCCTTTCTATAAAGGCATCACCGAGGGAGGCAGCCGTGCCTTCATGGCCGCCTACAACAGTTGGAACGGCATCCCCATGTCCATCCATCCCTGCCTCGAAGAGATTACCCGCAAGCAGTGGGGCAACAACGGTATCATCTGTACGGACGGCGGTGCCCTGAAACTGCTGATTGAAGCGCACAAGAGTTTTCCGAGCTTTGCGGAGGGTGCTGCTGCCGTAGTAAAAGCCACCACAGGACAATTTCTCGACGCATACGTTCCTTACGTCAAGGAAGCTCTGGAAAAGGGATTACTGACCGAAGTCGACATCGACAAGGCTATCCGCGGGAACATCTTCGTCGCCCTCAAGCTCGGCTTGCTGGACGGGGACAACTCCCGTAACCCTTATCTCTCTATCGGAAAGAACAGTACGGAGACACCGCCTTTCATGACAGCAGAAGCCCGCAGGCTGGCACGGGAAGTCACCGCCAAGTCCGTGGTGTTATTGAAAAACAAAAAACTCCTGCCACTCGATGCCGGAAAGCTGCGTAAAATAGCCGTTATAGGCCCGTATTCGGACAAAATCGTGAAAGACTGGTATACTGGTACCCCGCCTTACGAAACAACGATTCTGAGTGGCATACGCAATGCTGTGAAAGAAGGAACCGAAATCATCCACGCCGAAGACAACCGCATGGGCCAGGCAGAAAAGGCTGCTGCAGCCGCCGACGTTGCCATCGTGTGTGTAGGAAACCATCCTTACGGCACGCGTGCGGACTGGAAGTTCTCTCCCGTCCCCAGTGACGGCCGCGAAGCCGTGGACCGCAAATCGCTGATGCTGCCCGATGAAGACTTGGTGAAGCTGGTGCTCAAGGCCAATCCCAATACCATACTGGTGCTCGTCAGCAGCTTCCCCTACACCATCAACTGGAGCCAGGAGCACGTGCCTGCCATCGTCCACATCACCCACTGCAGTCAGGAGCAGGGCAACGGACTGGCCGACGTACTCTTCGGCAAGGTGAATCCAGCCGGACGTACCGTACAGACGTGGGTGAAAGACATCACTGACCTACCCGACATAATGGACTACGACATCCGCAACGGACGTACGTATATGTACCACCAAGGCCCTGTGCTCTATCCTTTCGGCTATGGTCTGAGCTATTCCGACTTTACGTACGAGAAGATTGAATCCGTCAAGCAAGACAAGAAGAACATCCGCGTGACGGTATCAGTGAAGAATACCAGCGGACGCGACGGAGAAGAAGTCGTACAGCTCTATGCCAGCTATCCGGACTCCAAAGTGGAACGTCCTTCCAAGCAGTTGCGCGCCTTCAGGCGTATCCCCATCAAGGCCGGCGAAACCCGGAAAGTGACGCTTACCGTGCCCAAAGAAGAGCTCGGCTATTGGAACGAAGGAAAGCAGATGTTCGTTGTAGAACCCGGAACGGTGAAGCTGCTGATAGGGGCTTCATCGGAAGATATACGGTTGGAGGGAAAGATCAGGCTATAAGAATGAAAAAGCCATCCCTTAACATACCGACTATAAAAATTAGCGAGTTATGCCACAACAACGTGGCAAACCCGCTAATTACATATTTGCAAGCATAAATGAAGTACAAGGTCACTTTACAATAAACTCATATCTTCCTGCCGCCAGTTCCACCACCCGTACATTCTCGGCCTTGTCAGGTAAAGTGAGTGTAGCTGTACTGTTAGCGGGCACTGTAACTTCATAATGCACACATTTCCCTTTCCATTCCCAGCGAGAAACAATTTCACCGTAAGGCGACCGATGACGAGCTTCAAACCGTTTCAATCCCTTTATGAAATGGGGACGGAGCAGAATGTTTTGAAAACCAGGTTGCACGGGATCAGGGAAAATACCTCCCAGCCCCTTGTAGAACCAAGCACCTATTTCACCGAACATCATATGATTGTCCGAGATGTCACGAGTAGCCTGCAAATCCCAGTTCTCGAGCAGCGTAGTGGCACCGTTCACCATCCACCAACCCCATGAAGGATAAGTGTCCTGTACAGCCACCTTATAAGCTGTTTCAGCATAACCATTTTCGCTGAGTGCATTCAGAATAGCTTTAGCTCCTAATACACCCACATCCAAGTGAAAACCGTCCTCCTCTACCTTATGTGCCAAGTTAGCTGCCACTTTTCCTATCAACTCTTCGGGCACAATCTTCCATTGCAAGGGAACACTCAATTCGGTTTGTGAACCTTCGGCATAGATGCCTGTTTCTCGATTCAGGAACTTATCATTGACAGCTTGCTTTATCTCCTCCGACAAGGCATTATAATATTCGTAATCGGCCTGTTTGCCGAAGAGTTTGGCAGCAGCGGCCAAAATCTTGGTATCTACATAAAAGTAGACCGAGGAAGTCAGCTCTTTATTGGATTTTGACTTCACCGGCACCCAGTCTCCGCGCCCCCACGTAGTGAGATGATTGTTAGAGATACGCTCCACATAATCCACATAACGTTTGATGCTCTCGTAACAATCGCTCAAGGGCTTGCTATCACCGTAGAAGAGGTAGATATTCCAAGGGATGATGGCAATAGTACTAGTCCAGTCCAGCCCGTTGTCTGTACCATATCCCCATCCACCAGTTGGAATAATATCGGGCAGCACTCCGTTGGGCTGCTGTTCGTCACGATGGTCGGCCAACCATTTTTCGTAAACGGTAATTCCATCAAAGTTATAAAATGCTGCCTCAATGGCAAAATGACCGTCACCAGTCCAACCGTTCTTCTCGCGCTGAGGGCAATCGGTGGGGTAGCCCATCAGATTGGAAAGGTAAGAGTGATTGGCAGCATGGAGCAGCTTGCCTATCAGTGGGCTCGAAGATTCCAAGCTACCTACTGCCGGCACATCACTGTGCATGAAGTAAGCAATCAAGCTGTTTTGGTCAAGCTCAATAGGCTTATCTGCCACTACCTCCACATAACGAAATCCCTTGTAATTAAATCGGGGCATGAACTCATCCTCTTCTCCACTCAGAATGAGAATGTCCGTCTGAAAAGGGTCTTTCTCCTTATCGCCTCGAAAGTAGACATCAATGTTCGAGAGATCGAGGCGGCCATTTGGATGTAAGCGTTCGCCATGTTTGATTCTGACCTCCGTTCCCCGTTCACCCGAAACATGAATACAAGTCACACCGGACATATTTTGCCCGAAATCATAGATGTATGTTTTCTCGTCCACTTTGCGGAAAGAGACGGCGGGGAAAATCTTTACATTACGGATGGGATGTACTTGCTGGGCAGTGACATTGGAAGAAGGTACACTCCGATAGGCTACTCCGCGCCACTTGGAATCATCGAATTCCGGAGTGCTCCATCCTTTCTGCTCCAGACGTGCATCGTAGTGCTCGCCAGTATAGATACTATTAAAAGTGATTGCACCCGACGCTGTCCGCCAACTGAGATCGGTGGGAATAGTCTCCACGCTTCCATCGGTGTAAGTAATGCGCAAGTCCAGACAGAAAGCGGGACGGTTGCGCCAAGGGGCACGGTCGAAGTCCCACACTGCTTTGGATTGATGGTTATACCAGCCGTTACCCAAAAGTACGCCAATAGCGTTGTCACCATTCTGTAATTGTGAAGTCACATCATAAGCCACATACAAGTTGCGGCGATCAAAGCGGGTATAAAGAGGGGCAAGGCAGTGGTCTCCTACCTTCTCGCCATTGATGTAAAGCTCATATAGTCCAGCAGCGGCAATATAAGCACGCGCTGACTTTACCTTTTTGCCGGTCTTGAACTCTTTTCGGAAGTAAGGGGCAGGCCCATAATGAATATCCTTGCCATCGCCAATCCAAGCACCTTGCCAATGTTGCATCCCCATCATGCCCGTTTCAAAGTAAGAGACAGGAGAAGCAGTCTCCTTATATTTCATGTCACTGCAGATTACTTTCCAATAATATCTAGTGAAAGGCTGCAGTTTTTTGCCCGCATAGGCCACAAGCAGATTACGGGAATCGTTCTTTCCACTATCCCACATCCTGCCACAGCCATTGGCCACATTCAACGAGTCTTCGTCTACCACAATCCGCCAGGAAGTCTGCACAGCTCCCTGCCTACCATCTTCCATCCGCCAAGAAAGGCGTGGAACGGGATTATCCAAACCTATAGGTCTGTCAAGATGTTCGCTCCTCAGATCAACCAAACGAACCGGAGTCTGCCCTTGTACAGTAATGCAAGCAAAGAATGTGAATAGAAGCAGTATATTTCTTTTCATAACTCCATTGTTTATCTATTCCGTAGTAATCACCAGTTCCTTGCCCTCCCTCAGTTGGTCATGGGTGATAAAGTAACCGTCAATCTTTTTACCGTCATAAGTAATGTCAATAATCTTCTTGCCGCTTCCTTTCTTCACAATCGTAAAGGGACGGCCATTCAGATTGAACGTCACTTTATCGAACAAGGGAACAGTAACAATATATTCAGGATCGGCAGGCGAATAAGTGTAAAGTCCAATAGCATTGAGCACATACCACGAAGACATCTCGCCGGCATCATCCATCCCTGCATAAGCCAGCTTGTCGGCACCCATGTCATAGTAGTGGTTCATCAGGCTGTCGAGAATGCATTGGGCTTTCTCTTGTTTGTCTATGAAATAATAGGTGTAAGGAATGCTGTGTCCCGGCTGGTTTCCGTGGCAATAGTTTCCGATGAATCCGGTCAGGTTGTGGGCCTCGTAACCTCTCCACGGTTCGCTGAATAAGGAATCCAGTTTAGCCTCCACCGCCTCTTTACTGGGATAGAGCTTAATCATGCCTTCGGGGTCGTGGGGGGCGAAGAAGAGGGCGTTCCATGCATTGGCCTCACGGTACATGTACTGGTAATAGGGATAATACGGATCGAAATCCTGAATCCAGCTACCATCGTCAATCTTACCTCTCCAAAAGCCGGTAGAGGGGTCGAATAGCGTCTTGTAGTTGTTGGAGCGTTCCATCATCAGCTTGTAGTTGGCTTCATCTCCCAGCTCCTTGGCTACCAAGGCTACGGCATAGTCATCGTAAGCATATTCCTGGGTCTTGGTCACAGCCCCTTTGTATTCGTCCCATGTGGGTACATTCACTGTGTCTTTTTCAGCAATCCAACCTCGCTCCATATACTCATCCAAATAGCGACGTCCTCCTTTACCGGGCACCGTAGCATTTTTCAGAATCAACTTATAAGCACGCTCCAGATCGAAATCATGCAAACCACGCAACCAAGAACCAGAAATAAAAGTGGAAGCGTGATCACCATGGAAGAAGGTGGGCATGTAGCCGTCACGCTTCTCACCTTTGTCAATAATAGACCTAATGATGTCAGTAGTCACATCGGGAGAAATCATACCTATGAGTACCAGTTTGTTGCGATAATCGTCCCAAAAAGAAGGGTCAGTGTAATAGTGGAAGCCGTTATTCACTACTTCGCCACGGACATCAGTATATTCATGATTCACATCACTACGCAAAGCCGGCCATTTAAAAGCATGGAAGAAAGTAGAATAAAACAATCTCTTTTCACGTTCCGTGCCACCTGCAACTTGAATCTTGGAGAGGAGTGCTTCCCAAGCCGCATCAGCTTCTTCTGCCACTTGTGCAAAACTTTTGTTCAACATTTCGGCCTTCAAATTCATTTGAGCATTCTCTATACTCACAAACGAGAAACCAGCCTTCACTTCCAAAGGTTCAACACCTTTGCTGTCGATAAAACGCAGCACAGCCACCTCATGTTTGTCGTCTTTTACCATTTCCACTTGGCCTATTTTATAGTTGGTCTTAGCGTAAAAGTAGATTTTACCGTCGCCATCCTGATAACCCGTGAACGTATTATCGTCAACCTTCTCAATCTTCCAATCACGGACATCATTATTAGAACGGCGGATGTCTACCAATAACGACTTATCGTCGCCCTTGGCGAAAGTATATTTATGGTAGGCACAACGCAAGGTACTGGTCAACTCGGCGTTCACTTTATAGCGTTCCAGATAAACTTGGTAATACCCCGGATGCGCAGATTCCTTCTCGTGACTAAACCCGGAGCAATAATTACCCGGAGCGATAGTTCCCACCACTGGCAACATGGGGACATGCAACAAGTTCCAATGCCCTTTAGCAGTATGTGAAAAACCATAAATCACAGTGTCCTCATATTGCTGTCTCTTATACACATCTCCGAGCCCACGAGACGGACTCCTATCTC
>ERZ1027254.996-NODE-996-length-13016-cov-56.825245_pt1 | contig 13016 bp, 15 predicted proteins | sample MGYA00519473_ERZ1027254 | MGnify/ENA primary metagenome ERZ1027254 (study PRJEB26926, sample SAMN06164781) | human gut metagenome | biome: ENVO:00009003; feature: ENVO:2100002; material: ENVO:00002003 | host: Homo sapiens | place: USA | collected 2012 ...
TTGTCAAACCCTCAAAACAGCCATAAAATGCAGAAATGGTGCTTGGGCTGTAATTTTATAGTTGCAAATACGCAATTATCTCTTTTTTATTTGGAAATTTTTGTTGCACGTTTGTTACGTGGAGGTGTTTTACAAAATAACAGTATTGATAATCAGCGTGTTACACAGCGAAATAATCCCACGAAGTATAGCATCGCTCCATAGAAATGCACGGTCAGATACCTTGTCAGCCACTTCGCCCAACTGCTTTCCCATTTCGGCAGTAGCGAGAACGCCCATTGTATCGGTCCAAATATCGTCAGCATTCCCAACAGTATCTGTTGACAATAGATGGTGCTCCACCAACCGATACGGAAGACGATCAATGCTATCAGCATTACTATCTTGTCGATGTTCACTACGGCTCCTGCAGTCAGTGAGGTAAACCACAGCTTGGCTGCGTCCTTTTCCATGTTGGTCACTTCATCCACACCTGTCTGCTCCATGGTCGATTCCACCAGATTCGGGTCTGTTGTTCCCTTATGGGCAATGTCTGCCTGGGCTTGCACGTTGGTGTACATCGTGTCTCTGGTGTAGATGAGCTGCTGAACTTCCGTAAACTTGTCCTCTATCTGTGTGGCTTCAGCCTCATATAGGTCATGGGTATAACTTCCAATGGAGTTTGGTATGTAACTCAGAAAGTCCAGTACGCACCAATTGCTGCCACTGTTCGTCATGCCTGTATCGGCAGGTGGGTACCACCAACAGAGGATGATGCTTATCACCAATGGCTTGAATAGTTTCATCACATCCAGTGGCTCATGCTTCACCATCATCTTGTAGGCCATGTTCGCTGCCACCACGATAGAGAAGAGGGCTGCGAGTGCCATACACATTTGAACGACCCACCAAAAAGGCCCATTCGAGCCTGTAAAAGTAGCGTCGCACAGGAACTCGTTGGTCTGGAAAATCACGTCATCAATCTCTTCTTCCAAGATATTGATGCCGAAGTCGGATAATATGCTGCTGTTGTCTGCCATAACTCTTTATCTGTTTACTTTCAATTCATTGTCATCATCATCTGAACCATTATTGCCACCGCCTGATGATGTATCGTTTCTCACTGCCATTCCTGCCTCTCGCCATTTGTTGGATGCACTGCTGATGACGCTTCGTTTGTTGGCGGTCTGGTAGTTGCCGTTTACTGCTAACAGTTCCTTAATCTTGCTGGCATTCGACATCTGTACCAGTTGCTTCACAAGTGTCTCGTTCTGTTTTGCCACATCTGCATAAATCTGTAGGTACATCTTCTTACGCTTGGCATTGGGCATATAGGCATCCTTGGTGGCTTTGATGGCTGTCTCATAGACATGATAGTATTCTGTCCAGCGTTGCTTGTCACCGATGGATCCGCCTACAGGCAGGATGCGGTCGATGTTCTTCTTGAAGGCATCCATCTTGCTGTTTATCTTGCTTCCTTCCACCTTCCATGCCAGATCCACCTGTCGGTCTGCCATATTCAACGCCTCAATCTCTGCTCTCTTGGTTAAGGTTGAGTCGATGGCTTCGGCATGTTCCACTTGATTGTAAGCACCGATTCCAACCGTGGTACGAAAACTGAGTTTGTTCTTACTCGCAGCCGACTTCTTGTAACTGCTGTGCAGTAACTGATAGTACAATTCTGGTGACAGACTACCACTACCGATTTCCATTACCGTTATTTGGTTCTTTTTCGAACTGTCATGATTGTATGTCACATAACTCTGGGCATTGCCTGTCATGGCTATGCCCAACAATAGTAATATAGCTCCTGCCTTTGTTTTCTTTCTATCCATGTCTATACATTATTATATATAAGGGTTACTAACTCTCACTATTTGCTAACAAATGAATTCTTCATACTTCACTCTTCACTTAACTAATATCCAAGTTTCCCTGCCACTCGCCACCGTCCAAAGGCATCTTCCAATATTTGCTGTTTGGTTTTGGTTCGGTAAACCTTTTCTTTCCAATAGCCGATACGCACTTGGATGTATCGCCACGACTCAAAGTAGCTTTTGTTCAGATGCTTCTCTATATTGTCAAGCGAGGTGTTGATGCTTTCCAATACCACAAGAAGGTCGGCCGTGGAACACGCTGCCGCTCCTGTGGCATACAGCACCAAGTCGCTCACGCTTTTGTAGAGGTATTCGCCTTCTTTTGCGATATTCTCTATGGCTCGCTTGTTGATTCCTATCAATATGGTATCGGCAAGCGAAATGCGCTTTCGTTTGATGACTTTTTTGTTGTAGTCATCGAGTAGCTTCTTGTAGTCAGATATTCTGTCGCTCACACCCTCGTAGGTGGAATACACATTCAGACTGGTTCTGAGACTCTGATACAGCACATCTATCACATCAAATGCCCTGGTGTACTTGTCAAGGTCAACGTTCAGTTCCTTGTATGCCTTGGTCTCGTCCTTACTGTAACTGTGCAATAGTTTATTGCTGTATTCCAACGTGCTTCGTGCAAGCAACAGACTCCGCTGTTTCTTGTGGTCATTGATGTAGGCTTCTACGCTGGCAACATCAAATCCCCATTGGGCGAATGTTTTAGAGGGGAGGGCGAGGAGCAAGATTGCTATCAGCAATGTTCTCACAATGCCCATTCGTCGCTTCTTGCTCACTGGCCCTGCAACCCTCTCCGCTGCATCAGCCTTGTATTCTTTTCTATTTCTCATTTTCATTGTCTTCATCATTAAACTTGCCGTGATAGTCATCTGAGTGTTTGGTGTCGGCAGCTTTTCTCAACCAACGTTTCTTGCATTTCTCCACCAGTGTCAACCGTCGTCCTTCGTCAGCATTGATATGTGGAGCGATGTCCATCAGCACGTCGATGATATTGCGCTTGTAGTGCATCATCTTCTCCAACGATACCAAGTCTGCGTATATCTTGGTGATTCTGCTGTCCACCTCTCTGGCTATCTCTAACCTATCGCTCGACCATAGCAGGTGATAGGTGTCATCGGTATTGTTGTCATCGGTAGGTGCGCTTTTAGCATACTCGGTGGTTATCTTGCACGATGGATATTCTTGTGCGATTTCCGAGATGCGCTTGTTCACTTCGTCCGCCTTTTCCTGCTCGGTCTTGCTTGGGTCAAGCGTTATCACATCCACTACTGAGGTGTTGGTGTATTCCGATGTCAGCTCCCAACTGATTTGCAGGATGGCTCTATGTATCTTGATGCCCAAGAAATATTTCGGCTTTCGGGCAATCTTCGATGTTGCCTTGAAGGTGATGATGCCGTTGATGTTGGGCATGGTGGCTTTTCGGATGTAAGTATAGCCGCTCCATGTTCCTTCCCCTTGCCAAGTCAGGTTGTAGGCACTCTTGCAGTCGTTCATAATGGCAGGTATGCGATAGTAGTCATCCGTCGCCACGTCATTGTCCTTTCCTGCCTCTGCCTTGGCTTCCTCTATTTCCCTTTGTTTCTGTTGCCATGTGGCAAGTTCTTTGTTCAGTTGTTCGATGGAAGCCTTGTTCTTGTTGTATTGCTCCCGATACTTGGCTGCATCTTCCACACTTGCATTGGCGATTTGCTTGACAAGTGATTTGTTCTCCGCTTCCAACTGATTGATTTGCGATTGCAGAGAGGTTATCTTGGCCTTGGCTTCCTGCTCCTGCTTATACAAATCTGAGAGGTCAAGGTTGTTTTCTGTCACAGATGTTGTCATGGCGCATTTCTTGCTGTGGTCATTCAGCGAACCGCCACAACTCTTGCATTTGTATTGTGTGGTGCCTTGCCCCAACTGCACACCGTCGCTGCATGTCACACTAATGGTCACGCTCTCGCATCCCTTCAGTTTGGCGGCATCGGTTGCCTGATAGTAGTTGCGTGCATCACTGCCTATATAATAGGTATAGCCTTCCTCATTGTCATTCCATTCGCTCAACCGGGCTTGCAGTTGTGCCTTGAAGGTGTTCAAGTCCATCGAGTAGGAGTCGAAGACTGCCTCATACACTTCTTCTGTTCTGTTCCAACTCTTGTACACCTGTATCTCGTAGGCGTATGCCTTCTGTTTCTGTCCTTTTTTCTTGCTACTGATGATGTAGCTGTTCAACCAATAGCTGATACTGTAGGTAAAGCCATCATTCTGGTTGTTGAGCTGTTGCACCCTTGTTCTTGACCATCCTGCATGATTCTCCGAGTTTTGCAGGATGGCTTCCTTTTGGCTATTGTTGGGATAGAAGTTGGCATCCTTGGTGTTGATTCTGTACCAATGGTCGCCTTTCAAGATGCTGTTGTCATCGGTGGGCGGTACATAGTCGCACAGTTTTTCTCGTCCTTGGTCTCGTCGGGCGATATACCATCTTTGCGTGTAGTAGTTTCCTGCGGTCTCGTCCAGATAGTCCGTCATCCATGAGGTTAGGTTATAGTTGGCAAGAGAGAATAGTCCTGCCACGTTATCCTTGCCTCCAATCATGCCCAAGAGTGTGTTGCCTACGCTCTTATCGAGACTTTTGAACAGCGAGGAATAGTTATCCACAATATCGATGGCTGCACTGAGTTTGCCTTGGAAGAGTTCGTTGAACTGGCTGCTCTGCAACAGGGTATTGCCTACATTACTCATTCCTGCTCCTGCAAGGTTGGCTCCTGCCTTATACAGATTGTCGATGTCTGCTTTCAGATTGTCCACAGTGAAGCTGCCAGGAACTTTTGACAGGTCATCTAGCATCTTTTTCCAATCCACGTTGCCGATCTCTGAAAGTTTCAAGATGGCTGCTATCTCCTGATTGATTTGCAGAAAGGCAATGTCCGAGAATGTGAGGGTGCTGTTTGTTACCACACTCTCAAACTGCATACACAGGTTCTTGGTGTCATCACATATCTTCATCAGATAGGTTCCCCAATACAGGGCAGTCTGTGGACTTTTCAGCATCATTCCTGCCACCGTCCATATCTTCGGCATGATTTTGTTGCTCACCATGTTGTAGATACGGCGATAATAGTAGTTCTCTGTGCTACTGTTCCAGATGCCCAACTCCGTCATTGCCTTACACTCCAGAAACTTGGAGGCGTAGATACCGGCACTCGCCACTTCCGCAGCATTATAGTGTTTCAATATGTTCTGCACCTGCTCGTTATAGTATGCCTCTGCCACGGCTTCTGTTCCGTAGGCAGCAGCCATAGCAGCCACAGTCTGCTTGTCATAGTTCACGCTGTAGTACTGTGCGTCAGCCTTTGCCAACACACAGACTATCAGTGTTATGATGGATAGAAGTCGTTTCATTTTCCTTACACGTCTTTCTTTTGTTATTACCCAATCCTCACACTAACATGTTAGTGTTTCTAGTGCAATTTTGTTGATTATGCTTCAAGCTCTTTAATTGTTCCGTCATACTCCAGATGCTGATAGACAGTGGAACGTAGTCCCATGTCATGTCTGTACTCTTGCATGATATAGTTCGCTTTCCGCATTGCCGCTTTCAAACGATAGGGGAATGAACAGAATGTTTTCATCAGCCAACTCTGCTGCTCCAATACCGACATCACCAACTGGTGTCGCATAAACTCCAAATCGTCGCCTCTCAGCATTTGGCATGGATCACGCAGTATTCTTGCTATCGCATGATTATAGGCTTTTTGTGCATCAAATTCCTTCTTATGCTTTGCCTCCGTTTCATGCAACGGTTCTGTCTTTTGTAACTGCTCTGTCTCTTTCTTCTGCTCAGTCTCTTGCAACAGTTCGTTCCATTTTTTCTGTATACCATCCGTATCGGCAAAAGCAGCATCTTCTTTTGCTTCATCTTTCGCTATCTCTTCCTCGAATGTTCCTACAAATTGTTCTGTAGCAGCATCCTCTGTTATGAGCATTCCATCTTTTTCCAAGACTTCTGGTGTCGCTTTCTTGCGCAAGACCTCCAATATTTTGGCATTATCCAACATTGCCAGAACATCGTCATGTTTATTTGTTCCTTTATGCTCTACACTTGAATGTCTTTCATCATATTCTGCATCATGGTAGGCATCCAACTCTTTTTCAGTCATGCCAAGATGCAGTCCTGCACTTTCAAGAGTTTCTTTTATATGCTCAACCAACTCTGGTGTTACATGTCGTATTTTCAACAGTTGTTTCTCTGTCAAAGCACACAGGTCTTTATATGTCCACACTTCTGAATCATATAAAGCCTGACGTGTCTTCTCCACCATACTAGGACGTATATCCCAATCTTCACGATGGAAATTGATAAATCCAACGATATTAATTCTTTTCATCTTCTTCTATCTTTCATTAATTGATTCTATTCTGCTTTCACTACTCAATCCCAACACTTTTCCTGCCTGATTTACCTTTTGAGCAAAAGCGAGGCTCTTGCTGATACCACTCGCATCCCAATCTCTGCAATAGGCTTCGATGGCTTGCTGATGATTGCATTTCAACTCTCGCTTGTAGAGCTTCAAGGCTTCCTTCTCCGCTCGTTCCGTGGTGTAGGTCATATAGCACTCATGCGGTTCTTCCACACCATACACATTACTTGTCTGTCCTCGTCTAATAAAGACTTCACGGAAGAAACTGCGTCCTTCCTTGTTCTCCAAACGATTGATGGTGAATATCTTCTTGCAGTCCACATCGGTCAAACCGAGTATTGCCTTGATAGTATCGAAGCGTTCCTTAAACTTACTCTGGTCGAGCAGCATCACCACATCCGAGTTGTTGATGATGGCTTCCTTAACTATCTCACTTCCGATGATGTCCTGTATCTCCTGTGTCACCACCCCCACGCTTGCCCAGAATTTTCTGGCGGTTTTATACAGATATTTTATGTATTCCGCCATCATAGGCGAGGCGATGGCCTTCCATGCCTCCTCGATGATGAGCATCTTTCGGTTCTTCTTGATGCGCATCTTCTGCAGGAACACGTCCATGATGATGAGTGTCACCAATGGAAAGAGCAGTGGATCATCCTTGATACTGTCGATTTCGAAGACGATGAAAGTTTCATCAAACAGACTGCTGTCCATATTCTCATTCAGCGTCACATCATGGCTGCCTCCTTTATAGAAGTCCTTCAACAGATAGTTGTAGGATGACAGGTCTATGCCATGCAGACCGTTCTCCTCGCATATCTTCGGCAGTCGCTCAGTACTGAACTCATAGAAAGTGTTGAAACAGAGGTTGCTCACTCTCTTGGTGGTGAAATAGGCATCGTAATACTCGTTGATGACTTGTTCTATCAGTCTGTCTTCGGTCTTGCTCACTGTGCCTTGACTTCCTTTCCATATCAGCATCACCAGGTTCTTCAGGAATCCCAACTTCTCGATGTTCCATTCCTCTCGCTTGATTTTGAAAGGGTTCATCGTGATAGGATGCTCCTCGGTATAGGAAATGTATTTTCCGCCGAAGTATTCACACAGTCCCTCATACGAGTTACCTGTATCTACCAGCACGATGTCGGTGTCCTGCTCATGAGCTTGGCGCACCATGGAGTTTACATAAAAACTCTTGCCGCTTCCCGAAGGACCGAGGACAAAGAAGTTGCTGTTGTCGGTCAGCTTGTTTCGTCCCTCTTTTCCTGATATGTCGATGGCTACTGGCACTCCTTGGCGGTCGGTATAATAGACCTTGAAGGGTGTGTCCTCGCTATGCACAATCTTTTCCTTGTACATCAGGCAGGTGGCGGCATCGCCCAAGGTCAAGAATCGGTCGTAGTCGGCATTCATCCCATAGCAGTTGCCGGGGAATGAATTGACGAACAGTTCCAACTGGTTGTAGGCTCGCTTCGAGATATGTATGCCCATCCTGCCAAAGGCATTCTCCAGATGGTTGGTACACTTTTGTATATCCGTGTTTGGCTTCACCGTCACTATCAGATTATAGTGGGTATATACTAACTGCTTGTTTTCTCTCGCTATCACCTCCTGCACTCGCTTGATGTCCTCCACGGCAATCAGATTGCTTGGGTTTGGCATACTGGCATGGCGGTTCTTCTTTTTGTCTAGTAGAGCAAGCTCACGCTTCTGATTCGGTACAAAGATGATTTGGTTATACACCACACTCTCCACACCTGGTATGCTGTCCACCAATGACACCAGATCCACTGGCATGCTGGTGTTGTTCACCTCGATGTTGGTAAACGGACGGATTTGTGTCGGCAGATTAGCGCAATCCACATCCACAAGACTATATACCTTACAGCGTCTGTCACCCATACCTATCATCTCGTCATCCACCTTGAATCCTGTCATGCTCAACATCTTGTCCCGGAAGTTCATGGCAAAGAAACGGTCAACATACAGACTTGCCTCTTGTTTGTTCAGAAACTCCGACTTGATACCAGCATCCTTCAGCTGGTCTTGCACCTTTCTGATTTTCACTAAGAAATCTCGCCATTTTTTGTTGTCGAAAGACATCAGACGACTCTTCTTGTTCTCCTGCGTAATGGTCAGATAGGTCATGCTGTCCGTATATTCTCTTCCGTTGAAATAGCGGAAGTAGGATTCTGATAGAAACTCATGCCCCTTGCCACTCTCATCCTTGAACTGCCTTCGGGTAAAGATGTCCTGCTTGTGCAGGGCATAGCCTTCACCCAGAGTCTGTGCGATGGCAGCAAACAGGTTGGTGAACTCATAATAGCTGTCTATATTGGCAGAATACTTCTGCACAGGGTTCTCCATTCTCAGAATGGCAGAATATTCTCCAGTCTTGGTATAGAGCACACCGATACCGTCCGTGTCTTCCACGGAGAAATAGATGTCCTGAAAGATTTTCTTCCGCTTGCCACCAGTGCCAAAGGCATAGACCGATATGGCCATGCCGATACATGTAGCTACGAAAAATAAGATTACATATAGTACCATACTCGTTTATTCTTCTGTTTCTTCGATGGATGAATGATGTTCATTTGGATTTCTTCCAATGGTATTGCTGTTTGTAGATGTACTGTCCACAGCAATGGAATCTGCATTGTTCGATTGTATCTCCAAGGTTGCAGAATGTTCTTCTGTTTCTCTCGCCCAAGCTGCTCTTGCCTTGTCTGCACTCCTCAAGGCATCCAATGTTGGTGGCGTGTAGGTCTTATCCTTGCAAGAAATTAGCAATATGCCAGCCAATGCCATCATGATGGTGTTTTTTGCTTTCATGCTCATAACTATTCTTTTATGTCGAAGATGTAATGTTTCTTGGCATAAACAAATAAAGGTAGACCCACACCCTTGGGGGAGAATGAGCCTACCAGTCGTTCACTTTCTACTTGTCATCCACATCTTGGTCATGTCGATACTTTTTTTTGTTTCACATTTTTATATGCGCTTGCTGTAGGCATAGATAAACACTCCTTGGTCGTTCTTCTTGGTATGCAGTCCCTTCCGTTGTTTGAACATGATGAGACCTGCACCCGTAGTGATTGCCACGACCAACACTATCAGTCCTGCAATGATACCCATCAGACAGTAGGTGACAATGAAGCCGATGATGGCTCCTCCTGCCGTGGCTGCTGCCCAATAGATATACCGCCCTTGTATTCCCATAAATTCAAGGGGCTTCTGGAGTCCCTTGAACAGTGGGTAGTCTGGGTAGCGGATTTCCTGCTCTTCTCTTGCCATTCTTCACGTCGTTTCTCAATTACTGAATATGCACTGAATAACTCTCACTCGTTAGTTGGTCACACCGAAGAACAATGGCAATGCCTGTGCTGCTGCCACGAGGAAGATACATGCTCCTACAATCATCATGATCTTCTTCTTGAAATCTTACTGATTGCTCGTAATGTACTGATAACCAATACTAAATGAGGTAACTAAATGACGAAAGAAACAAATTAGGAACAACAAAATCAAGAAACCCCAAAATGAAAGCATGAGAAAACATAAATTAACACTGAAAACAATGATAAATTTCCGATTTTGACATTTTAAGAACATGGCAAAGAGAACAAATATTTATGAACGCATATATGTATCTTGCCATGTTGGGAAACCAATTGCTTAGTCCCATTTTTGTAGATTATATTTCTATTTTGTCTAAATTACGACGGAATACAGATATTCAAGGGATTTGGATGGATTATCACGATAAAATATTATTTTTGTAGCGTAAAAACGATAAAAACATGAAGTTAAATCGCATAAGAGCAGTCTTAGAGGACAAAGGGATAAGCCAAACATGGCTCGCAAAGAAGTTGGGAAGGAGTTTCAGTACGGTCAATGCTTATGTATGCAACCGCTCTCAACCCAATCTTACCACACTCCTTGAAATTGCGCAGTTGTTGTCTGTGGATATGAAAGAACTTATTACAGATGAGAAAGAACGTAATGATTAAAATGATTATAGTTGCAAAATAACTATGGTATGAGAATAAACAAATGGATTCCTGTCGCCTTGGCGATAAACATTATCTTGTTGCTTTTATATAGCATGAGAAGTCAAGCTGCCACTTTGGAAAAAGATATAAATAGTTATGTCGGAGAGGTGAAACTTTCCGACACAAGAATGTCTATAAGACTTACATTTGATGATGCCAACATTGGCACATTGAAAATTTCCAAATGGAACAAAAGGCTTGGCAAAAACAAAATTGAAGAATCTTATTTTGCCTCATTAGAGGCTGATACGCTAACTTTGGCTGGAGAAATCTTTTATGACATCAAATACTTGTTTAAACGAGAAAAGGAAAGAAGTTATATTTATGCGATAAACGATTCTCCAGATGGAGTCCTTTTCTGTGATAAAAGTATAAGAAGAATAGAGTTAAAAGGCAAAAAAGAGACGAATGCAGACAGCCTATTTTTTAGCCGAATCATTGATGGGGATTTCTTTGACCAAGAACATTCCGAAAAGCAGGACTACAATTTGGTGATAAGGCATTGCTTGTCGCATACCGATGAGACGTATGATGAGACCCTTTCTGAAGGATTAAGCCGAATGTTGCGGAAATATCCCCAAAAGATAGAAGGGTTTTGGAAGGCATTGAAACGATTGTCTCCACGGCAGAAAGAAAAGGCGAACTACGAAATGATGGTCTTAATCGTTTCGGCATGGATGATGGAGCAAGATTCTGACTCCATTGACCCGAAGGATTTTTATCATACATATCCCTTTTTCAAGAAAAGTTCTATGATAGACAAAATCCTAATGGAATAGAAGCTATAATTCACTTTCTTCGGATTTGTAAAATCCGCAGGCTCAAAATGAAAATAAAAAATGAAACATCCGTATAAAGAATATGAAACATCCAAACTTTGGAAAATTGTAAAATCTTCAATAGAAGAATTAGTTGAAAACAATGATATTGATTTTTACTCCGATAGAGTATGTTGTGGGTTATATTTGCAAAAATATACCTTCAGCTAATATAGATGAAGAACGAATGAAAAGCGAATAGTATGAAATCATCAGAATTAAGCAAACTCATGAAAAAGCTGACGCTCCCAGAAAAGTTTGAGAAAAAGGGAAGGTTGGCGTATTATACATTGTCCCATAAGACGGGGGCAATGGTGTTGGTTGGATTCTATCTGGATAATGCCATAGACCCAAATTCGTTCTTCGTCAACTATTTCGCTCAATGTCTTTATGTGCCTTTTAGTACCTATAACTTTAGCTTAGGAAACAGAGTTGGCTCATATTGGGACTCCAATAGGATTTCAGAACTTCAAGACTGTTTGAATGAATTTGATGTGTTTGACAAACTGAATTCTTTTGACGATTTCTTGTTGTTCCTTGACAAGCATCCGTACTATGGTTCAAAAAATAATCAAGATGAATATTTTGCTTTAACCTATTATCTATTGGAATACTATCGCAAATCAGTACACTTCTTGGATAAAATAATCTCATTAAATAAAAGGGATGACAGCAATCTTTTCTTGCATCAAATAGAGAATGCTCAATTACTGAAAGGCTACATCGAAACAGGAGAGTATGATAAAGGTGTTAGCCAAATCTTACAATGGCAAGAGCAAACGATTAATGGAATAGGATTAAAGATAAATGACCAAAGATTATGAAATATATATGCTTCATTTTTTGTGTTCTTTTTGTTGGAGCATGTTCCAACAAAAGCTACAAAGACACTGTGTTCTGTGAACTGGACGAAGAAGTACAAGACACATTGCTATCTATAAGCCAAAAAGTTTTCGAACATGACTACGAGGCACCAGACATGATAGACTTTTCGGGCAACTGCAAATTGAGCGTAAAGTTTTTGAGTTCTTGGGTGATTAGTAAGCAAATTGTAGATACTGTTAACAAGAAAAGTGTGTCATTGCCAACAAATGCCCCAATGCCATATATCGTGCATAGCAACACTATTTATTATCCCTATGAATACAACTTGTTGGTATTTGGATTTAAGAATAAGACGAAATTCAGAACTATAAAAATGAAGTAATGAATACTGGACAAAAGATAAAGGAGGGTGATTGGTTTTGTGCCATCGAGGGCTTAGCCATAGCTGATAAAATTTATGATTTCTATTTTGAGGAATTTGACAAAATTCCCCAAGGCAACAAAGTGGGAGATTACAAGATGTCAGTTGTTCAATATCGGTTGTTCTGTGATTTTGACGGAAATCCGGTAAAACGCAATCGGGTCAAAATCTACAACGCAGAATACGTCAGTCCCATAACTCCCAAGTATGACAGAATTTTAAAGAAGAGTATCAAAGAAAATCCCAAAGAGTATGCTTCTTTTGTTAAACTTTCAAAGACTCCAAAGGAAGTGAAAGGTCATGTGGTCGTAAACTATGCTTTGGCTGAGAACGATAAGGGAGAAGTCGCCCAAAATCTAAATGCAATTCGGGAAAATTTGCATCCTAAGTTTACTTTTATGGACTTTGTGAATGTCGCCCAAGAAGGTCAATGTGTAATCAATATGAACAATGTCTTGGATGACACCGTTAATGCTCAACGATATGTCCGCATCTATCTTGTTTATAAATTCGGGGACAGTCTTGGAAAAAGGATACTCTTCAATGATTTGGATTTTGAAATTAAAGGAGGTAGGCTCTAAATAGAAGCAATTATGAAGTTGTATCAATATCTATTTTGGAAAGAATACTTT
>ERZ1027254.1008-NODE-1008-length-12930-cov-4.964039_pt1 | contig 12930 bp, 8 predicted proteins | sample MGYA00519473_ERZ1027254 | MGnify/ENA primary metagenome ERZ1027254 (study PRJEB26926, sample SAMN06164781) | human gut metagenome | biome: ENVO:00009003; feature: ENVO:2100002; material: ENVO:00002003 | host: Homo sapiens | place: USA | collected 2012 ...
CGGCAGCGTCAGATGTGTATAAGAGACAGGGGCAGGCGCAGCCTTATCAGCCCCACCGCCCGGCAAGCTATCTGCGCAAAACGTTCACCGCCCCGGCGGGAGAAGGCAAGCGGCTGTACATTACTGCCAGGGGGCTGTATGCGGCATGGCTGAACGGCAAGCGGGTCGGCGACATGGTGCTTGCCCCCGGCAGCTTTACTGCGGATAAGCACCTTGGGGCACAGACCTACGATGTGACCGCGCTTGTCCGTGACGGTGAAAATGAACTGCTTATCGCATTGGGCGACGGCTGGTACCGCAGCACCTCCGGTGTGGATGGTGACCGTGACCTGTTCGGCAGCGAACTGGCTGTCCTGTTCCAGCTGGAAGTGGACGGCAAGGCGGTCTGTGTTTCGGACAGCAGTATGGAGGCCACCCAGCAGGGTCCCATCTGCCAGAACGATCTGCAGCAGGGCGAAGTGTACGATGCCCGGCTGGAAGGGGAACTTTCCGGCTGGCATGGCGTCAAGACCGAGCCGAACACCCTGCCCATCACCGGTATGAACACCGTGCCCATCCGGGAGCAGGAGGCCTTTGCGGGCAGGCTGCTGCGCACCCCCAATGGTGAAACGGTGCTGGACTTTGGCCAGAACGTGGCTGGCTATGTGGAGATGAAGCTGACCGCCCACGCCGGGCAGAAAATCAAGCTGCTGTGCGGCGAAGCACTGGACGAGAACGGCAACTTTACGCAGGAGAACTTTCAGGACCGGAACCGCCACAAGGAGGGCGGCACGGCGCAGCTGCTGGAACTTATCTGCAAAGAGGGGGAGAATCACTACAAGCCCAGCTTTACCATCATGGGCTTCCGGTACGCAAAGGTGGAAACGGACATCGACCTGACCGGCGCAGAGTTTACTGCCCACGCCGTCTATTCGGAGATGCCGGTCACCGGCAGCTTTGCGTGCGGCAATGCCGATGTGGATCAGCTGGTGAAAAACAGTGTGTGGAGCCAGAAGGGCAACTTCTGCGATATCCCCACCGACTGCCCCACCCGCGAGCGCGCTGGCTGGACTGGCGATATGGGGGTGTTCATCGAGACCGGCCTGACCCTGATGGACTGCTACCCGGTGGTGGAAAAATGGCTGGCAGAATGCCGCCTGAACCAGTACCCGGATGGACGCATGGCGAACATTGCGCCGCCCACCAGCCGCCCCGGCTACATGACCCCCATGCTCTGTATGTCGGCGGGCTGGGGCGATGCCGCCATTCTGGTGCCCTACGTCCTTTATAAGCGCACCGGCGACCGCAAGATCCTTGCGGACAACTACGAGATGATGCAGAAGTGGTATGCGTTCCTGCTTGGCCGTGCACAGCAGACCACCGAGGAACAGCAGACCGGGGCATACGCCAAGTACACGGTGCTGAACGGTCTGGACTACGGCGAGTGGTGTGAGCCTGGCATTACTCCCATGCAGGCGATGATGAACCCGCGCAAAAGCGTGGGTACGGCGTATCTGGCTTATTCCGGGCGGCTTCTGGCAGAAATTGCACAGGCGCTGGGCAAGGCAGAGGACGCAGCGCAGTACCGCGACACGGCAGAAAAGGCGGTAAAGGCGTACCGCGCCGCCTTTACTGACAATGGGAAAATCACTTCTGACCGCCAGTGCGAATACGTCCGCGCCATTGCCTTTGCACTGCTGGGCGAGGAGGAGAGCCAAGCCGCTGCGGATACCCTGAACCGGATGGTGGCGGAAAACGGCTATCACCTGAACACCGGCTTCCTTTCTACACCCTTCCTCTGCGAGGTGCTGGCAAAGTACGGCTATGCCGACACCGCCTATAAGCTGCTGTTACAGGACACCGCTCCCAGCTGGCTCTATGAGGTCAAGCAGGGCGCTACCACCGTCTGGGAGACATGGACGGGCATTGACGCAAACGGCCACCCCAGCGAATCCCTGAACCATTACTCCTACGGTGCCATCTGCGGCTGGCTGTTCGGTGGCGTGTGCGGCATCCATCTGGCAGGGGAGACCCTGACCATCGCCCCCACCCCGAACCCGGCTCTGGGCTGGGCAAAAGCAGTGTACGATTCCCCGGTGGGGCGCATTGAAAGCGGCTGGCAGTATGCAGGCGATGCCGTGACCTACACCATCACCGTGCCCTGCAACAGAACCGCAGAAGTCACCCTCCCGGATGGCAGAAGCCTGACCTTGCAGCCGGGCACCCACACCCTGTAACGCAAAAAGATTCCCCGCAAAACACAACGCCCCGCACCGGAAGGAGTAACCGGTGCGGGGCATTGCTTTTATGGGGATAATGAAGAAGAAAATAATGAGAGAATGGCAGGTCAGAATTTTTGCGCAAGGTATTTTGCACTGAGCTGGAAGCTCTTGATGGGGGAATTGTCCACCCAATTGCGGTGGCTTTCCAGAATAACGGCATCCACCTCCACGGCAAGGGCCTGCGCCATCAGGCTGTCCAAGTCCATGTTGCCGGTGCCCAGCTCCATGCTGTCGGTTTTCAGGATAGGCGTGATGGCACTGCCGGTGATGCGGGTGCCCCGGTCGTTGATGTGCCACAGCTTCATGCGGGGACCAAGCCGCTGCATCCATGCCAGCGCATTTGCACCGCCCTCGGTGAACCAGTAGCTGTCAAACTCAAAGTTGACAAAGGCAGGGTCGGTCTCTTCTAAGAGGATGTCGTAGGCGCGCTTTTCTGCGTTCACATGCCGCAGCTCGCAGTTGTGGTTGTGGTAGAGCAGGTGGATGCCCTCGGCTGTCAGAGTCTCGCCGGCTTTGTTCAGCCGCTGCGCAAGCTGGTGCATGGCGGCTTCATCGCCGTAATCAAACCGGTACATCCCGGTGATGACCACATGCTGTGTGCCGAAGCTCTTAGCTTCCTCGGCCACTGCGTGGGCATCCCGCTCCAGAGAGCCAAGGTCGGTGTGCAGGCTGACCACCTGAAGGCCTGCCTCCTGCACCAGCGTGTGCCAGTCCAGATTGCCGCCCTTGCCCACCGGCATACCGGCGGCCTTGGTCAGCAGCTTTACCACAAAACCAATGGGGTGGATCATAAATCCACACAGTTCAATGCCGTCGTACCCGGCGGCTTTCATGGCAGCAAGGGTCTCTTTGGCCTGCTGCTCGTTGCTTAGTACAGTGCCCAGCATAAATTGCTGCACGGCTTTGATGGGCATGGTTTACCCCTCCAGTTTGAAAATCTTACCCGGCGTGATGCCGTTTTCGTTAAAGCTGTCCACGCAGACATAGTATTCCTGCCCGGCGGTCAGGGTGGAAAGGGTCACTTCGTCTGCGTCATACACCAGCCAGCTCAGATAGAGTTTATCGGGCGCAGCGCCGTAGCGGACATTGCAGCCCTGCGCGTTTTCGATGTGCTTCCAAGTAATCGTTGCATCCAGTGCATCTGTACGGGTCCCGGCGGCTTCGGCCTGTGCGGGCTTCGGGCCTTCGCCGTTGCCGAACACCCGCAGACCGCTGATGCGCAGCGGCTGTCCATAGGGCAGTTCGCCGCCGGTCACCCGGACGTACCGGGCGCGGATGCCGCCGGCATATTCGTAGTAGCCGTTGGAGCATTCCCGGGCAACCGTTTCGCGGGTCGTCCAGTCTGCGCCGTTCACACTGGTCTCCACCGTGTAATGGGAAATCTGCGGGCGGGTCTCGATGTGGCGGGTCTTGCGGTCGTCGCCGTAGCTGTCCGCCGGGAAATCCACCACCAGCTTTTCATCCGCCATGTTTACCTGAATGGCACGGACATCACTCTCTTTGCCAAGGTCCACGCAGAGCCATTCGCCCGGCTCTGCACCGGCGGCGCTCCACCAGCTGCGGCAGTCCTCGTTGACTGCCAACTCCGGGCTGCTGTTTTCTGCGGTGCTGGAAGCCGTGACCGACTTTTTGTAGCTCAGCAGCATCCATTCCGGCTGCTGGCTGGCGGCATCGAATTTGCCAGCCGGGATGCGGTGGGGGTAATCGGAAAAGTTCTGGTTGCAGTAAAGCACGCCGTCCTTGTCGAACCCGGCAGGGAACAGCCCCACCCGGCGCTCAAAGTCATAGTTGACGGAAATGCGCATGGTGGAGGCGTGCCACCAGTTGCCGTAGATGTCGGCAATGGTGCTGCCGTGGCCTGCACCGGTGATGAATCCACCGGGCTTTGCGGAAAACGGATTGGATGCCTGTCGCACAAAGGGACCCAGCGGAGAACGGGAGGTGTATACACCGTCGGCGTACGTGTTGTACTGGGTGCCGGGGCAGGCGTACTGCAGATAGTAGGTGTCGCCGTGCTTTGTCATGAACGCACCCTCAATGTAGGGCTTGCCGATGGCGTTGAACATGGCAGTCAGGCTTTCGGCACTCAGGCCGGGGATGCTTGCCATCTGCGGCGGCAGATTCAGCTTGCCGGTCTTGGGGTCATAGAACTGCTTCATGGACTGGTACAGCACGCTGGCTTCCCGGTCCACAATGCCGTTGTTGCCGGGGCGTTCGTAGCCAAGTATGGTTTCATTGCCGAAGATCAGCTCCTGCTTTTCACCGATGGGGGTCATGGTGTCCGGGTCCAGCTCCACGCCGTAGATGGGGGCAATATTGGAACAGCCCCAGTAGAAGTACACCCGGCCATCGTCATCGCAGAACAGATCCGGGTCCCAGAAAGCAAAGGGCGCAGAAACCTCGGTAAACGGCTCGATCAGGGGGTCAGCGGTGCGCAGAATGGGGCAGTTGCGCCCCTTGCGGCTGGCGCAGAAGTAGAGGTAATTGCCCACCTGCCGCACATCCGGTGCGTAGTCATAGATCAGCAGGCCGGGGTCTGCATGGAAGTCCCAGTTCAGCAGATCCTCCGAATACCAGAACCCTGCCGACATGGAAACGAACAGATAATATCTGCCTTTGAAGTACACCAGCGTCGGGTCTGCGCCCTCCCGGAAACCCGCTGTGCGGGGGCCTTCCTTCATGTGCTGGTAGCGGTAGCCCAGATCAAGGGGGTTGCAATAGGTCTGTTTCATCGAAGCTTACTCCTTGGCAATGCCCTGCAATACACGGTTCAGCTGCTTGATGTCCTCTTCCGAAGTGCCCGCCTGCATCAGCATGGATTGAATGGTCATCCGCTGCATGGCACGCTCCATCATGGCCACCAGAGCCGGATTGTCCTTCACGGCGGCAGCAACGTCTCCGCGGGAAGCAGCGGCCTTTTCCCGGATCTGCTTCAGGATGGGACCGGCTTTCGGGTCTGCCATGGCGGCAGCCATGTTGTCCTTCACCGACCAGCAGCTTTCGTCCAGCTCGCCGTCAAACCAGTTGGTCACGTTCTTGCGGTTGTCCATGGCGTAATCCGGGTTGGGGGCGTCTACCTTGTTCACAAGGATCACGCTGCTGTGCTCGCCGGAGCGTGCCTCAATGCTGTGCTTGCCGGTAATGGGCAGCTGGAAGGTGAACACCTTGTCGCCCTGCTTGGTCTCCACCAGCTGACCGTCCTTGTACAGCGAGACCTCCGGCAGATTGGAGTAGACCTTGATCTCGGTCACATCCTCGGCGCGGTCCACATAGCGGCTGCCGCACAGGTGCACGAACGGCTCCTTGCTCCAATAGGCCTTGTAGAGATAGAAGGGGTCTTTTTTCAACTTGCGGTCAAAGGTGACAAGGCCCTTCTGGTTTTCGCCGTGCTTGCCGCCCTCATCGCGGCCATCGGCGGCAAAATCAAACATATTCCACACATAGGTTGCCCATAGCCAAGGACGGTCGGCGATCATCTTTGCGATATGCTCATGGTAAATGCACTGGTAGCTCTCGGTATAGTCGCCCTTTTCCGGGTGGCTGCTCTGGTACTGGGGGTTGGCGTCTGCGCCATACTCCGAAAAGCCGATGCAGCGGTCAGGGTAATCGGCGTGGTACTTGTCAAAGAACTCATCGTTTTGATCCAATTCGCCCAGATACCAGCCGAAGTAGAGGTTGTAGCTGTTCACATCCGGGATCTCCAGAATGGGGCTGGTGGTCTCCAGCATGAACACGTTTGCCATGGTGGTCTTGCGGGTGGGGTCCAGCTTGTGTGCCAGCTCGTTCAGCAGACGGTGGTTTTCCAGCAGATCCTCGTTGACCGCAGAGGCGGCGGTGATCTCGTTGGACAGGCCCCACACGGCAATGCAGGGGTGGTTGTAGTTCTGGACGATCAGCTCTTCCATCTGGGTCAGGGTGTTGGCACGGCCGTTGGTCATGTGCATGGTGATGTAGGGAATCTCTGCCCAGATGACAAGGCCCTTTTCATCACACAGGTCGTAGAAATACTGTGCGTGCTGATAGTGAGCCAGACGGATGGTGTTGGCCCCGATCTCCAGAATGATGGAAATATCCTCCTCCATCATTTCGTTTGTCAGGGCATTGCCCGCACCCTTGCGGTCCTGATGGCGGGAAACGCCACGCAGCGGATAGCTGCGGCCATTCAGGATAAAGCCCTTCTGGGGGTCAAACTCAAATTTCCGGCAGCCGAACCGGGCGGAAGCTTCCTCGCCGTTGTCCAGCTTGGCGGAAACGGTGTAAAGGAAGGGGTCCTCCACGCCATCCCACAGATGGGCATCGTGCAGGGTGAAAACAGCCTTTGCGGTGCCGTCTTCCACCGGGGCAGCGATGTTCTGCCCTTCCAGTGCAAAGGTTACGCTCTGTGCGCCCACCACGGCAGCTTCCACAGTAACTTCAACGGTCTTGGCGGCAAGGTCGGTGACGATAGGGGTCACCTTCAGTGCCGGGGCACCATTAGCGGGCAGGGCGAAGTGCTCTGCCGGGACGATGTGCAGGGTCACATCCCGGTAAATGCCGCCGTAGAAGGTGAAGTCCGCCTTCTGGGGGTACACGGTGTCGTTGTCGCGGTTGTCCACGCTGATGGCCAGCAGGTTCTCGTCTTTCAGGTGGTCGGTCAGGTCCACCCGGAAGGTGGAGTAGCCGCCCTTGTGCTGGGCCAGTTTTTCCCCGTTCAGGTAGATGACGGCGGTCATAGCTGCGCCGTCCAGCTGCAGAACAGCCTTGCCGCCTGCCGGGATGGCGGGCTTTGTCAGGGCCAGTGTATACCAGCAGGTGCCGCGGTAGTAATCGTTGCCGCCGTCCTGACCGTCCACCGCGTTCCATGTGTGGGGCAGGGCAACGGTCTCGCCCATAACGGCGGCGGGGATGCCGGTGTTCTCCTTGGTAAAATGCCAGTTGCTATGATTCAGCAGGATGGTCTTGCTCATGGTAAAAACTCCTTTGTGAAAGATAGATCAAATCAGCAAAAACCGAAAGAGCGTATGAGCCCTTTCGGTCTTTGCAGGATGTTACTGCATATGTTCTGCAATTACTTCATGACGAAGGGCGTCTTTTTTATCTGCGATGCGCTTCTGGACGTTGACCATTTCTTCCTTGGTCAGCGGGCAGCCCGGCATGGCGATCAGGGTGATGACCCAGCCCAGCATCGGCAGACCGTACTTGATGGCAAGGGTCATCCAGAAGATGCCGCTGGTGTAGGCATCCGTGGGCTGGGGCATGGTGGTGGTGTAACCCAGAAGGGCGACCGCACAGGTGGCGATGACAGCAGCCACCGAGGTGATGAGCTTATCGATCAGGCTGTAAGTGCCGGAGACAACCGCCGGGATGTAACGGCCGCTGCGGTCTAGCTCGTAGTCGATGGTATCAGCCATGTAAGAGTTGTTGGAGGTGGTGATGCACATGTTGGAGCCGTTCTGCAGCAGGGTCAGCAGGACGTAAACGATCATGTTCCAGCTGCCGATCACACCGATCTGACGAGTGTCGGTAAAGATGAAGAACAGGATCAGCACAGAGGTGATGGCCATGCTGACGCAGGTTCAGGTCACGATGCCCTTCTTGCTGCCTTTTTTGCCTACATACTTTGCACAGAAGGCCGCAAAGAAGATGGAAGGCACCATGCTGATCATGCTAAGGGCGGTAGCAAGACCCATGTTGCCGATGAGGATGCCGTTCAGCATCGTGTTGATGATGGCCTGGCTGCCTACCTGCTGTGCCAGCTTATCGGAAGCGTGGGAGGCAACATAGCACTGCAGGGGCTTGTTGTGTTTGAACACCTCAAGAATATCCGCAACCTTCAGCGGTTCGTGATTTTTGCTGATGCCCTCAAAGTTTTCGGGCTTATCGTAGGCGGAGATGCCGGCACAGACAATCAGGGTGCCGATGCCGGCAATGATCAGGACGATGGTGCAGACCGTGCTGAGGAAGCCCTGATTGAAGGTGCCGCCGCACTTGGGCAGGATGACGGTGTAGACCAGCATGCTCATGCCCATGGGCACGAAGTAGTTCAGCGCAGTGGTCCAGACACCGATGGTGGGACGCTGGCGGGGATCGTTGGTCATAATAGCCGGCAGGGTCTGGGCGGTCATGTTGGTGACGGTATAGCCGATAATATAAATAATGTAGGTCAAAACGAACACCGGCAGGCCGAAGCCCTTGCTGGAACACAGGTTGAACATACACAGCAGGCCCACCGCTTCGATCAGGTAGCCGCTGATCAGCAGAACGCGCAGCTTGCCGAAACGGGTGTTGACGCGGTCGTAGACGAATGCCAGCATCGGATCGGTGAAGGCGTCCAGAATGCGGGCCAGCATCAGGATGATGCCGACGGTTGCAGTGGTGATGCCGTAGCCGATGCTGGCAGAATAACTTGCCATACCGATCAGGGAGTAGACGCTCATGCCCACAAAGGCGTTGCAGGCATAACAGATGATCTGCCATGTTTTGGCGCGGCGGTACTGGACGTCGTCTACCTCACTGGCACTGGGTTTCTTTTGGAACATAATGTTTTTCCTCCTTTTTGTGTGAACTGAGTTCTGCTTTTTCTGACACCAGAATAACAGAATGCAATAGGTACTGCCAGACAAAAAATTGGAATTAAGGATAAAAATTCGTGTAGTTCTGACCGCTCAACGAAAAATTTACCAATAACGTGAAAAATTATCCTTTTTGCTCCGCACAGACCTGTTACAATAGGCACAGAGAAAACACGGCTTCTGATAAAAAGGAGAATCATCATGCTGCCATGGAGAATGCACAGGTGTTCGGCATACCCCAGCCGCAGATCTTTGTCAGCGAGCGCACCCCGGAGGGCGCAGAACTGACCCAGATGGATTACGAGGTCTATCCGCAGGCACTGGAACACGTCCTCCGCAAGGTGGCAGAAGCATTCAAGGGCGACCTCATGGTCACCGAAAACGGCATTGCCACCGCTGAGGACACCCGCCGTGTGGCGTTTATCCGACAGGCACTGGAGGGCGTACAGCATTGCATCGCCGACGGCATCCCGGTGAAGGGCTACTTCCATTGGAGCCTGATGGATAATTTTGAGTGGCAGAAGGGCTATGCCATGCAGTTCGGCCTGATCGCCGTGAACCGTGAAACTATGGAACGGACCGCAAAGCCCAGCCTTGCGATGCTGGGGGAGTATTGCGGAGCTTGAGAGGGGGTTCCGGGCATCGGTAGAAAAAACGGCGGAAGTATGATATACTGGCTCTATCAATGAGCCAATGAGCCGGAGGGGTTACACATGAATGTTCTCCAGAATATGATGCTGTTTTCCGAGCTTGTCCAGTGCGGCGGAAATGTATATACATGGTGCTATGATGCACAGGGGAAGCTCTTGCGGAGCAACTGCCCGGACGAGGCATTTCTTTCCAGTGCATTTGAACTGTTCGGTTGCAAACAGCGGATGCTGGAGCATGGGAACCGGGACGATGTGCCCGTTACCTTGGGGACGGCATTGGGTCTTTTGTGGGGCACAGCCTTTGAAAAGGAAGAGGGAAAACTGAAGCGTGTCTGGGTCATCGGGCCGGTGTTCCATCGGGATGTGACAATGCGCGGGATCGAGGAAGGGCTGAAATATTACAGCAAGCTGGAGATCAGTGTGGCATGGACGATCCAACTTTACAAAGCCCTTGAAAAAGTTCCTACCCTGCAAAACACCATTATGAACCGCTATCTGCTGATGATGCACTACTGCCTGACCGGGCAGCGGCTGGAGTTGAGCGATGTGAACAGCAGTGCAGCACAGGACGAACGGCTGAAAAGCTCTGCCATCCCCCACGACCGGCATAAGATCTGGATGGCGGAGCAGGGAATGCTGCAAATGGTCCGCACCGGAGATATGAATTACAAGCAGGCGCTTTCCAACAGTATGAGCATGAGCGCAGGCGTGCCGGTGCAGAGCAGCGATGTTCTGCGCCAGAGTAAGACTTCCGTCATCGTGTTCACCTCTCTGGTCTGCCGTGCCGCCATTGAGGGCGGTCTTTCCCCGGAGGAGGCGTACTCCCTGGGGGACAGCTACATTCAGACGGCAGAAGCGGCAAAATCGTTGGATGAGCTGCACCCGCTTGCAATGATGATGTACGATGATTTCATCCGGCGTGTCCACAAACACCGGACGAACCCCAACCTCAGTATGCAGATCCAGAAATGTGTGGATTACATCGAGATGAATCTGGACAAAAAGATCGTAGCGGAAGATCTTGCCGCGCTGGTGGGCTACACGGAATATTACCTCACCCACAAATTCAAGGAAGAAACCGGTCTGAGTGTGACGAACTATGTAAAGTTTGCAAAGGTCGAACGTGCGAAAGTTCTGCTGAAAAGTACACCGCTCAGCGTCCGGGAAATTTCCGAGCAGCTTGGCTTTGCCACCCGCAATTATTTCAGCGCAGTCTTTCAGCAAGTCACCGGAAAAACGCCCATGGAGTTCCGGGAAACATAAAGAAGAACAGGCATCCTGCGTTACCGTTTGGCGGTATCGGACGGGATGCCTGTTCTGCTATGATGAAGAAGAATGGAGAAAGATGGCTTAGTTGAGGAACTTCTCGTTCAGGGTCACGCCAAAGTCGCGGGCAATGGCACGGAGGTCGTCGTCGGTGATGGTCTGCCGGATGATGCCTCCGCCCATGGAGAGCACCTTGACGTAGATTTCTGCGCTCTTTTCAATGGTGTGGGCCAGACCAAAGGTGATGTCAAAGTCCGGACCGGAAGCAAACAGACCGTGCTGTGCCCAGATGGCAGCCTGATAAGTCTTCATCAGCTCACTGGTGGCCATGGCAATGTCTGCCCCGCCGGGCACCATCCACGGGCAGACGCCTACGCCCTCCGGGAACACCACCGGGCACTCGGTGGCGCTCTGCCACAGGGCACGGGTGAAGTCCCGGTCGGTCAGGGGCAGAATGTAGGTCAGGGCAATGACGTTGGTGGCGTGGCAGTGGTAGATAACGCGGTTTGCGCCATTGGTGGCGGCTTTGCGGACGCTGTGATTCATAAAGTGGCTGGGGAACTCACTGGTGGGCTTTGCGCTGCCCTCCAAGCCCCAGACGATGCGCCAGCTGTCGCCCTTCTCGTTGATTTCCACGATGCCGATGCTGTGGACAGGGTCCGGCTCCACGTTGCGGAAAAACTTGCCGGAACCTGTGGTGATGAAATACTCCCCGGCCAGATTATCGGCCTGCACGCCCATGTTCACCCACTCCCGGGGCTGCTCGTCAAAGAAGGGGCGGCACTGTGCCACTTCCTCTTCCTTCATGCGGTAGGTCAGGTTGCCGCCGTTGCGCTCGTGCCAGCCCTGCAGCCAGCCATCGTTGCACATCCGCATAAAGCCTTTTACGATTTCAATATCCAGAATACCCATGATAAATACCTCTCTTTTCCTCTTCAAACTTAATTATCGAGTGATGATGTCCACAGGAACATCGAAGATCTTTGCCACTTTCAGAATGGTGTCGATGTGACGGCCGGTAGCCGCAGCCATGTGGTGGGTGGGGCCAGCCTCGCTCCAGCGGTTGCAGAACTCCCGTGCGCCGCAGGTAAAGCGGGTGCGCATATTGGTGTCGCCAAAGGTGAAGATGGGGCCGGGTTCGTTGACACCCTCGGCCACCACGAACTTGAAGTGACCGTCCTTGTCCTGCGTAATGCCCAGATAGGTCACAGGGCCAAGATGGGGGTAGAACTGGGTCAGGTAGCCGCCGCCGGTCTTGCCGTGGAACACAGGCACGATCTTCATGGTGGGCTTCTTCTCGGAAATGTCAGCATCACCGGAACCGGAGTGGCCGATAATGCAGATATCCTCGTCAAAGTCGATGGAGTACATCTCGCTCAGCTGGCCGCAGCCTGCAATGGTCTTGAGGATGCTCATGGCCATGGACACCTTGATGTCGCCCTCCACCGCGCAGGCCACGCCCTGCTTGATGAGCATGGAGAAGGCCGGGATCAGCATACTGTCCAGAACACCAGCCTTGCCCTGTGCAAAACCATCGTAGTGGGATGCGATGAACGCGATCTTCTCGTCCTTGACCCACTGCTCAAAGGCCACAACATACTTTGCCATGTCCCAGACCTTTTCGATCGTGCCGCCGCCCTCAATGTCGAAGGTATCCAGAATATCCTGTGCCTTGGCACGGATGGCAGCTTCATCGGTGATGTTGTCGGCGATGGCCCACATCTTCTCCCAGTCGAACTGCTTGGTGTAGAGGAACATCCGGTTGTAGAGGTTGGTTTCGTCGATGTACAAGTCCATCATGCCGGGGTACGGACGACCGATCTGTGCCAGATTGGTGTCACGGAAGCGGCGGCGCACCTGAGCGGCACGGCACCAATCTTCAATCTCAGCCTGCACGGTGGGGTCACCGCCCTCTACCACGCCGGTGATGACGGCATGGCGCTTGCCGGCGCGCTCCAGATCCGCGAAGGAATACACATCCCCGTGATCCTCAATCACGTCGTGCAGCAGCGCCACGCACGTTGATGCTTCGTCGTCCATCTGCGTGGCGAGATAAAACGGGTGGAACACGTAGGGGTAGCCGCCCTTGTCGAGATCGTCCTTATGCGCCTGAAACAGGATGGTGCACGCTGTTTTTACGAGCTGCGAGTAGTACATATGCCAAGCCTCCGTATGACGAATATCGGCGGTGCACGTCGTATA
>ERZ1027254.1015-NODE-1015-length-12862-cov-5.315140_pt1 | contig 12862 bp, 10 predicted proteins | sample MGYA00519473_ERZ1027254 | MGnify/ENA primary metagenome ERZ1027254 (study PRJEB26926, sample SAMN06164781) | human gut metagenome | biome: ENVO:00009003; feature: ENVO:2100002; material: ENVO:00002003 | host: Homo sapiens | place: USA | collected 2012 ...
CCCCCCCCGATTTTTATTTGTTAATGATCCTACCAACAAGCATCCACTCACTAGAAAAAATGTCGGATTATGCGTTGTTGCAAATAAAATGTATCTTATATCAGTAAAGGCCCAGATGTGTGATGCAACAACCAAAATCATTGCAATTCCACGTGCACAATCAAAGTATTGAATACGTTGATTATTACATGCATTTTCCATGAAAACTTCCTCCTTTGCCAGAGTTTTGTATTCTATTTATCCCATAATACATTTTTCTTTAAGACTCTGTTATTTCCACCTAGAAGAATATTTTCTTCATCAAAATGTTTCGTTAAAATGCTTCCAGCTGCTACAATAGAATTTTCAGAAACATCTGCTCCGCCTAGAATAGTTGATCTGCAACCAATCCAAACATGGTCGCGTAAATATATTACTTTGCTATTATTAACTGGTTTTCCTTGATATATTACTTTATGAAAATCGGTGTCCATTAAAAGGCAGTCCCACGATATCAAAGAATCTTTTCCTATTGTTATCCTGTTGTCGCTTACAACAGCTGTCCGACCTGTTATATTAACCCCATCCTCAAATATAATGTTACCCTTTTCGTTGCAGCATATCCTACAAGCTGAGCCGATTTTTACTTTTCCATTAAAACATACTGTCCCCCCCCCAACAGACCATATTCCTTTTTCAGTTTTATCGTCAATAATTCCTACCATTTGCTGACCCAAGCGTACTGAGCCGAAGCTCCAGTCCCGAAGTTCGACCTTTCCGCACAGCTTATTCAACCTGAAATTCTTGAAAATCAGGACTGGAAATTTAAGACCACGCAAGCCAAAATAGTGCAGGTTAAACTGCAATGTTTTTAAAATTGAAATTCTCAAAATGTTACTTTCCGCCATTCTCTGTATTCCTCGCTTCACTTAAAGAATTTAGATTTTGCAATGGTATTTTTCATCACTTTTAATAAATCCATACAAGTCTTATTGCGCATGAGCAAAAGGATAAAGATATATATAAGCAGGCAACAGATCACCATAATAAAAACACGAGCCATTCCCGCCACTCCCGCAATGACACATATGCTATACACTCCGCCGAAGGGCAAAACCGCAAGGATGCACTGAACTATATTCTTTATAATCGCCCTAAACGGGACTAAATCGTAGCACGAAGCAACGTTGACAACGCAAACACATACTTCTGCTATCAGTGTGGCATATGCTGCACCTGCCACCCCATTCAAAGGAATCAGGAATGTATTTAATACTGCATCTGTTATCATTCCAAGAATTGTCGCGGCCAGAAGGTTCTTCTCCCTGTTCAAGGGCACGAGTATCTGCCACGCAAGAAAACCATCTAGTGCGGAAAAGAACAAATTGAGTGTAAGGATTCTCATCGGCACAACAGCTGCCTCAAATCCATTTCCTGAAAAAAAGGCAATGGCCTCCTCTGCCAAAATGAACATTCCTACTGCACACGGAACTGTAACCGCAAGAAGTGCGTTGATAACCTTACTTGAAAGGGCATGGAATTCCTTTCTGTCTTTTCCCGCATAGTAAGACAGTCTTGGAAGAAACACGACGCAGGATGCATTTATAAGTGATAAAACCGATTTTGTAAGCCTACTTGCCACAGTATAGATTCCAACTGCTTCTGAATCAAGGATATACCCTAGCATCGTCGAATCCAAAGAAGTATAAATCGTTGAGGCAACGCCCACACCAAATATATAAACAATCGGTTTAATGTGTTTTTTGATTGAAAACGTTTGGGCATTATATTTCCAACGTATCTTTTTTATCCCGTATATCCAATTGAGGAGGCAGGTCGCAACTGTCGGCATTGTCAGAACAACCGCATATGCAGCCATATCACCGCTTTTTTTTACCAAAACAAACAATAGAACAACAGAAAGCAGTTGAAATGCTATCGACCTTTTTGAGATATAATCATAGTCTTCAAATACTGTGCATATCCATTCCGTATTCAGTCCTGTTGCTCCAATAAGTAAGCTGAACACTAAAAAAAGACTAGGTTGTGCACCTGTAGTCTTAAAGAAGCACAAAAATATTGCAAAAGAGAGATACGCCACGGTTGTCGACAAAAAACTGATTGTGACAATTTCAACACTGAACTCACCCAGTTTTTGAGGTTCATCGCGCCTTTGGGCACCTTCTCTTACAGCATAAGATGATATTCCAAGACCTGCGATCAGCGAAAAATAGGAAACCCATGACTGAGTATACTGAACGTCCCCTAGCCCAGAAGGGCCAAGAATTCGCGATACATACGGAATCGTTATAAGTGGTACTATGATTGAAACCATATTCTTCAGCATATAAACGCTAAAGTTTCTTGTCAATGATTTCTTCACGTTTTTTCCTCTTTTTCTGCCATTCCCAAAATACAAAAAACCACGAACTGTGCCCCGCCCCAGAAAAAGCCATGGATAACAGCCATAGAAACTGCCATTGAGGCAACCATTCCGATACACAGACGCTTTTCATATCTCAAGATATTAAGTTTCATATAGCGATGAATCATCGTCAAATAATAGCCAATAGTTAAAGCCATCCCGCAAATGCCGCCCTTGATTAATGTGGTGTAATAACCATTATGCAAATACGGCAAGGCGGCTTCCGAGGTCACAAGGTATGCATAGCCTCCGACATCAACCGTTGATCCGAATCCTTTCCCAAATACTTGGGCAAAAATCGAGTACTGCGAAAATACTTTTTTTGCGCTGTATACTTCAAATCCACGCCAGTTGTTCACGATGTTATAATCCGACCAGCTATTTGATGCCGAAATCTCAGTTACTGAGTTCATGATTTTATCCATAAACGATGTCCACACATTCGGCAGAAGATAGGAAACAGCGATCAATCCAACAATACCCAGTAATATACATTTAATAATTGCCGACATCCGGTCATACTGGCTCGTGATGACAAGGCAAAGAAAAATCATTACAGTCGTTCTTGAAAAAGACAGCGCAAACGTTCCAAGTAGAACGATATCTGCTAACAAATCAAGAAATCTGCTAAAATAATATTTTTCTATGACCGAAGGCTTGAATAGACTCAAATAAAGCCCGATTGCAAGCGTAAATTGGGATACACCACCGGATGCAACAAAAGAGCTGAAATCCTCAGATGCTCCCTGATATCCGGAAACACGCTGCAACAATCCCCCTGCGGAAAGTATGACGGAATATAAGACTATTATTTTATAAACTGTTTTCGTATCATACTGGTTTGTTCGGATAATTTCTGACGCAGCAAACCAGTACAAAAAGAGGCTTGTAAAATCTATGATATCCCGCAGGTATGGCCAATAACCTCTTTCTGCTGAATTAAAGTATCCGGCTCCGACCGCAACAAGTATTAAAAAAAGCACCCAATAACAAATTCCACCCGGCATTTTCGGAAGCGAGAAATGCCGAAGATTCTTCAACGTATAAAAGCCGAACATCACTGCCAAGCATGCCCAAGCAATATAGCTTGGCAGTGCCGAAATAAGCAGCAGTGTCAGCAGGAGTCCGTATCCCTTTCTTTGAGCATATTTGCCGTTTTCCACGGTTGTTTTCACCTCCTGAAAAGACGTTTGATCTCTTTTATTACCATCAGCTCCAATGTGCCGAATTTATATAGCACGCTTGCCATATGAATTTCGAATTTTGACGCATCACAATATTTTTTTAGATATGTCAATGTACTCTTCAAAAGCTGTTCTCGCTGACCTTTCACATTGTAGCTTTTGGAAATCGTAACACTGTGGTTATGAAGATAGCTTTCTGAAACATAGAGTGCCGTTTTCTTTCCCAACGTCATCATTTTTCTCCCCAAAGTAGATTCCTCGCAATAGAGAAACATTTCCGAGTCGTATCCACCTACTGAAAGGAACACGTCTGCATCGACCATCAGCAGAGAACCCGCAACACAATCCACAAATTTCCATCCACTTTGGGGCGTTGCTCCAAGCTTCCGCTCGCCGATCTTATCAAGGAGTATCGCACACAGCACCTCTCCATGAAGTATGGTCTCAACCTTTTCGGGAAGTAGCCAGCCAGACTTTTTCAGTTGCCCATCAACACCTCTTTGATTGGCAGATACCACTGCTACACTCCGGTCTTGTTGCATTTTATTTTGCAGCACAGAAACCAGCGATTCTTCAAATTCAACATCTGGGTTGGCAATCAAAACGTACTTTGCCCCATAGTGCTCTTTTGCATACTGCACACCAATGTTGTTTCCAAAGCCGTATCCACCATTTCGGGGCGATTGGCAAACTACGACCTTTTCGTTCGATATTTTTTCTAATTTCTCCAAAGAATGATCGGCGGAGCAGTTGTCAACCACTACGATATGCTCAATATTTTTATAATCTTCGATTTTTTTCACCAGAGAAATCGTCGTGTCGGCGTCGTTATAGTTCAAAATAACACAAGCCGTGCTTTCAATGTTTTTCATACGATACTATCAATCACTGTTTGTATATAATTTTTTACACCGGCTGCCGAATGCACTGTCTCCAGCCTTTTTCGTGCCGCCAGTCCCATCCTGTTCTTTTCTGTCTGGCTCATGCAGAGTAGTTTTTGCATTCCCACCCAAAATGCGTCCTTGGCCTCAGAAGGGGTTTTGCCATCAATATTGACAAGGATCGCACTTTCCGGTGACAGTGTGTCGTGCATTCCATTCAAATCGTATGCGACGATCGGCTTTTCAAAGGCCATTGCCTCAAGCAGTGACCATGGTGCGCCTTCTCTTAATGACGGAAATACAAAGGCGTCACATTCCTGTACAGCTTTCAGCAGATTCGCTCTTGGAACATTGCCATAGAACACCACATTGTTCTGAATTCCATACTTTTTTACCAGATCTTCAGACTCTGCACGTTCGTCACCATCGCCCAGAATATGCAGTCTGCAATCAGGATAGTCCTTTTTTATATCCTTCATAATAGAAACCAGCATCGGTATGTTTTTTATATCGATGATTCTTCCAGTGTAAAGGAGATTTATCCCATTGCTCTTTTTTAACTGCGCCGCCAGAGCTAGGTCAAAACAAAAATCTTTCTCCATATCAACACAGGCTTCCAGATGGACCTGCACTTTATCCTGCATATCCTGTGGGAACAGTTCTTTTGTCGCCTGTGTTCTCGCAATGATGAGCGCAGCCTCCTTTGCAGGCTTCCATATCCACGGGAGAAGTTTTATGTGCTGTCCCATCCAATATTTCAGCATATGAACACACCGTTTCTTGAACGGGAACTCTTTCCAATATTGTTTTGGGACCTGTTCGGCACCACCGACCGGCCCCCAGATGAACGGAAGGCCAAGCTTATACATATATGTAGGAAGGAACATATTTCCGAATGTAATGCTCCAAACGTAGTCGAACTGCATTTCTCGGCAATACTTTTTTGCATACCGGAATGCGGTGTGCTGCCACGCAAGATATTCAAGATAAATCGTGAGTTTTCTTAACTTTTTTGATGACGGTGCATAAAGAAAGTGCAGAGAATCTTTCAGTTCTTCTGGAATGGCTGGCTCTACATACTTTTTCATTTTGCTTCTTGTCAAGACCCACACGTCCTGAGTCTTTGCTGCCTGTACAGCCCAATTCCATCCGACACCAGGTTCGCTGCCTTTGCCGGGCTGGCAGGAAAAGGCGACCAATAATATTTTTTTCATATTCTGTAAATATCCTCTGCTATTGCCTTGCTGTGCTTCTTCATCGAGACAGCGTCCTCACATATTTTTACATTGTAGTTATAATTCTGGATCGCGTTGGCCAACGATTCTGCATCATTGTGCCTGAAGATGTTTTCCTGCGGCAGGTACAGTTGCGCACCTACCAGATCGGAGCAAACCACGGAGGCACCATTCGTCAGCCCTTCCTGCACAACAAAAGAAAATGTTTCCATGCATTTACTGGGGACAACAAGCAGATGGTTGGGGTGCTTCCAGACCTCTGCTTCATTTTCTTTTGTAAATCGTCCCATGCTATGGTATCTTTTGTCCTTGCACAGCCCGGTAAAATCTGCGCCGTACAGCCACAGGTTCCAATCTGAAAAACCCTGTGCGTCAAGGATCTCCAGCGCATGAAAAAGCACATCTACTCCCTTGAAGGCATCCATACCTCCAAGAAAACTGATGTCCAACGGTTTTTCCCTGTCGTTCTTTAGAGCTTTGCATTTCAGTCCTGCATGGGTGATGGGAACCATCTTATATCTGAATTCCGGATAGACCTTTTTGTATGTAGTAAGCGATATCTCACTATTGGCATGGATCAGATTGATGCATCGCATCATTTCAGCGTAATAATCAAGCAGTTGTTGATAGGCATCTGCCGTTGCCTGCGGAGCCGGAGTACACTGTGCCCTTTTAGCATTATGCTTTCTCTGGCTTGACCGGAGACGCTTAAAAAGAGTAGAATATTTTAGCCTTGCATAAACAGAGGACTGCATCAGATACTCCTGCTTTTGGGTCAGTCCTCGTCCCGCGTTACAGACGACACATTTTTCAGGGCAGCTTCCCGTACACTGCTCGCCGTTGCTATCAAGCAGGATGCACAGCGGGCAGAACGGATAATAGTCATGTGTCGTGTAAACCATCCGTAGGTTCAGCTCTTTTGCGGCTTCAAACAATTCCTTATGAAAGCCCTGAAGGGTGTGGACATGGATAACATCTGGTTTTACATCTTTAAGAAAAGACCTGTAAACCTCCTTGTCGCACGGTTTCATGTACCGTTCCGGTGCAGAAATGCCATTTGTAAGCGGTAGTGGAAGGGGATTGATGATTTTGTATAGCGAAAAACGGGCGTCCTTCTGCCTGACGATTTTGACCTGCGTAAAAAACGAGAATTCCCCCGGATATAATAACAAAACATCCTGTCCATCCTCGACTTGCTGCTGCATCAGATCTGCACAGTAGCGATTCAGTCCCCCTGTGCGAAACGGCGGAAGTCCAAGTGAAAGGTGCAAAACACGCATAAAATTTTAACTCTCCTAATTTAAAAAGAAAAATCATCTCAAAAAGACGCTTTCGTATTCCTGCACGATTTTTTTCCAGCTATAGGCATTCTGCACCCGAGCAGTGCTCTTTTTGTCCAACTGTTCAATGGTGTCAGCATCCAATGTATCTGCCTTTTCCAGCAAAGTTGCCAGATTTCCCGGCTCTTTACTCCAATACAGAGCACTGTCTTCGCCAACTTCTTTGTTAAAGCCAACGCCCAAAAGCAAATTCAACCGAGTACTGGCAAGTGCCTCCAGCAGACTGGGATTAGTGCCACCGACTTCGTGACCGTGTAGATAACCGTAAGCTTCTTCACGGATTTTTTTCAGCAGGTCCTGATCATAGACCGTGCCAACAAATTTGATACGCTTATCTTTCTCAAAACCGGTTTTCTCACGAAGCTGCTCATAGAACTTGTTATGCTCTACGTTTGTGATAATAACGAGGTCTTTTTCAGTCTTGCTACGCATAAACTCTGTGATCATAGTCTCATAGTTGTTCTCCGGAACAAAACGGCCAACAATCAAATAATAATCACCGCGGTTGACATTGAACTGCGCATACCACTCGTTCAGCTTTTCCTCATCGCACTGAGAGCGGTCGGTATATGCGCCGTACGCAATAAACGTGGTATCCTTCACCCGACTGCCATAAGTATCTTTGATGTATTTCTCAATATTGACAGAATCGCAGATTGCCAAATCGCTGTTCTCGACCAGACACTTTTCGCAATACCGCAGAAAAGCTTTGGCCGGAGCGCTCCACTTACTGCGCTTCCACTCCAACCCATCTGGGTTGCAGTAAACCTTTGCGCCAAGTTTGTGCAACTTTTTGGCATGCGGAATCAGCAAAGGTCCAATTCTGCATCCCAGAATACAGACGATTACTTTCTCCTGCGGATGCTGTTTTGCCCATTCTTCCACCTGATTCAGAACCAGACCCACATGGAAAATGCGTCCGGGAGCGCCGGGTAGCGGAACGCGAACATTAAAGCAGTCTGCATCATTGTGCTCGAAATGTTTTTCATCATTATTCATGCAGGAGACATGATACTTTAGCTCCTTAGACTGTTTACCTGCTGTCAAATTCTCGACAAAGGTTTCAAATCCGCCATACTGTGCCGGAATACCTTTGCTGCCTACAATAAAAACATGTGTCATAGATTACACCTTTACCATTCCAATTTTATTCACTTGCTGTTATCTTCTTTGAAATACTCAATCAGTACCACTAAACTTCCAGAAATGAACGCGCCCACATCAAAGAACAGTGCCATCACGACCGAAAAGACTGCCATTTCTCTATACCCTGTATATTCTTTCTCAAAATAATTGATGGCTCGTTCCACATCTGTCAGCTCGGCAAAAAGGAGCTTCTGCAACCGGATTGCTTCGCTCGGAATCTCTGTGATTTTGTTGTCTACTGTGCTCTCTTCCGCTTCTGTACCGACTGGCTCATTTGGCAGAAGACTCACGCCGCTTTCCAGCGCATAAAACGCATCATTTCGTGCCGCTATCCATTTGTCCTCTTTGACATACGAAACATTGCCAACACTCTTTTCCTCGTCTTCATCCGAAATCACGACGTAAATGGTTCCAACAGCTTCGTTGTTGAATTGCTCAAGTCCCTGTTCAAGCTCAATGTATTTACGATATTCCTTCAGATTCTCACAGAAATTCTGGACGCTCTCTAATACTTCCGACGGAAGTCCCTGTGCAGATGCCCAGTTGTTAATCTCCGTCAGTAGAGTCTCAACCTCCTTCTTCGCATCGTTCTGTGTACCGCTGGACTCCGCTTTGATTTTAATTTCATTAATTCTTCTCAAAATTGCATCTGCTGACTGAATCGTTGCTGCACTTGAGTTGCTCTGAGATGTTTGCATCATTGCCATATTGTTCTGCTCAATATAGGCGTATGCATTTTCCAGCTTACTCTCTAACTTTCTGAATTTATCTCTCAGTCTATTCCATGAGGTCTCTGTTTTCAAAATATGATCTTTTAGTGCCTGATTCTTAACAGAAAGCCCCTCTATTGTATTGAACACTTCATTCAATGTTCCTTCTGCGTTGGTACTTACTTTTCCATATAAATCGATGTAACAATCCCTTATTACAATGTAGTCTACCTTCGACCATGTCTGACTGTCTTTATTCAAAATCAAATCTAATTTTGATAATACATCGTCTAAATCGTCCGCTTTTCCTTGAAGAATAGCGTTGTTATCCAGAAGTGTATCCATATTTCTTTGATCCCCGGACGATAAATTCGTTACATCTACAAAATCTGTCATTGTTTCAAACGTTATTTTATCCGTTATATTCCGCACGTCTGTCAGGAAGAGTAGCAAATCTGAATTTTTTTGTATTGTATCTGTATCCTGTTGAAGTTGAACTGCCGCTGATAAACCATTGGGATCATTGATTGCAGCTTTCATTGCCGAATAAAGTGCTGTGCCTCTACGTCTGTTTTCACTTTCCAACAGATTTGCGGTCTCTGTAAAATACGTCCGGGCAATCGCTTCATTATTTTCAGTCCGAGTCTTTTCGTACGCCTTTGTAACAATAAACGAGTAACTAAACAGAGATGACATTGTCAAATATCCCGTAGTAATCAGGACCAAAAGACAACTTGTGATTCTTTTGGCTAAGCTTGGCCACTGCAATTCCTTTACTGCAAAAATAAATCGCAAAAGAAAGAAGCTGAGAAACGCCAAAGTCACCTGTACGGCTATGGAGGCCGGATATGCAAGCCACCCACCAAACACGACATCTTTCATACCATTGGCTGTCGTGTAGCAAGAGATTACTGAAAGGATTCCAGCCCCATTTGTCAGTGCTTTTTTGGCATTTTTTAGTATTGCACTGACTTTCTGCTCATCCACTATGCCGACTACACACAGAATGCTCCAAATTGCGGCAAAAACAAGCATTGATGCCAGTAGAACAAACGCATCTATTGTTTTTTGGGAGCCTATGTAAAAGATTAGCCCAATGTCAGCAAAGCACAAAACTGCTCTGAGAACAGCCGTAAAAGATTGTTTTCCCAGTATACTGTTTTGAATTTTTTCATTGCAAAGTGATAGGAGTTTTCCACTAAATAACAGGGCTAGAAATATAACGATACTTAGACATTTAAAAAATACATACACTCTCCTTCACCCCTTTTCAAAATCTCTTTTTTAAAACAAGTTATTTTTTGTCGAGATTATCTGTTTTTTTCTCTTCAATTCCAAACACACCTAAAATCGCCTCAATGTAATCGGTTGTTGCAAATCGGATAAGGCCTATTCCCGATTTTAGCAGTCCAAGTGCTATTTTTTGTATATCCGAAAAAAGTGTTTTACACTCTTCTCTTATCTCATTTTCGAGATTATTCGTTTTTTCCGTATCAGACGGAACAGACAACATTATCAGGAACAGCCAGATTACAATAAAAAATATTGCTAGTGCGACCAAGGTATTACTGAAGCCACCCTCAACCATTGTTTCCAAAAGAGAATCGAATGGATTGATTTCTTTCAGCCTTGGTAATGCAATAAAAAATATGATTTCTATTATTACCGCAAGTAATGCTTGCGGATGACCAAATTTCTTACTATTGAGGTATTTACAAATTTTCTGGATAATAATGGCTGCTCCTGCTGCAACAAAAATCACTGTGCTAGCCATCGCAAGCGGTGTGCACTTTTCAACAATTAGTTGGATGGAAGTACTTTCCCGAAACACTTCCTTATAGCCTTTAAAAATCTCAAAGTCCGACAACCAATTACTCTGTAATATTGCAAATATAAATACTGTAAAGATAGGCAATAGCAAAATAAATATTGCTACTCCTATAAGCTTTTCCTGCGAATTTGTTTCCGTTTCCTGTGACTTTTGTGAGTCACTTAGTTCATTGATATTTTCACCGGACGGCGTTCTATCCACCCTCCGATCTATATCGTCAGCGGCGGATACAACCTTTTTCGCATATTTTTCTTCTTGCGCCTGTGAATCTGGATATCTTTTTTCAGTCGGTTTACTTATCGAACGCAAGCCACGATTTTTTGATCTTGTCGGCTGAAAAGTCTTATATATTTTTTGAATAAATGCTGTAGCTACTGCTGCGGCTACGAAGATAAGTCCAACTCCAGCAAGAACTCCAAAGTCCGTTTTTGCAATAGTTTCCAAGGCCCATTGCACTACGCTTGTCAAATCGTCAATATGCTTTTTTATTACATCCATGCTATATATGCCAGAGAGCATAACTAACATGCAGCACACACTCAAGCTTCGTATTTCTCTTACTTGTTTATCTACTTCACTTGATTCATTTTTCAGTAAATAAACGAGATAGGCTACTAAGGCCACCGAACCGATTAGCCAAATGCTTTCTAAGAAATCGTACAGTCCTGCAAAAATGACAGTCAGTACATGCAGTATTCCAAGTTGATTTGTAAGGTAAGACAAGCCATGATATCCCAAAATGGTGACAATTTCAAAAAAGCCCCAGCAACAAAAAGCATCGTTTTCTTGTCGTATTTGAATTTCATCCTCGCTCAGCCGCCCCTCACAAGTGTAATGTCCCACTACACGTTCTGAAATTCTTTTATCTCTACATCGCAGTTTAATTCTTCCTGTGAAATTAGTTGACTTTCTCTCAACAAAACAATACTCTCTCGCCGGAACTCCGGGTCGATTTTTCCATCTACCACGCCTTTGCGTCCCAGCACGACCTGAATGCTCTTCCAAATGACCTTCAAATCAAATTTCAGGCTAACATTCTGGACGTATTCCCGGTCATAGTAGACTTTGTCGTACACATCCACCGTGTCACGGCCGTTGATCTGTGCCCAACCAGTAATGCCCGGTGTTACCTGATACACCCCGTACCAGCGACGCAGAAAACGAATCTCACGTTCCGTATACACCAGCGGACGAGGGCCAATCAGGCTCATTTCGCCACGAACTACGTTTGCCAGCTGCGGCAGCTCATCAATGCTGGTGTCGCGTAAAAAACGTCCCACTTTGGAAATGTACATCTGCGGATTTTCCAAGTCTCCGGTTGCCACATTTTTAGGTGCAGAACTCTTCATCGTCCGGAACTTGATGATATTGAAGCAATGAGCCCCCTTGCCCACGCGCTTCTGTAAAAAGAAGATAGGCTCATCCGGTGCACTGACTTTTTGTGCAATACTTACCGCCAAAAACAAGGGTGAAAGTAAAATCAGCGCCAGCGCTGCCAGAACACGGTCGATTACAGACCTTACCGCAAGGTATTTCTTTTGCTTTCGATTCAAATGGACATAATACGGTCCAAAATCAACGTGATAGCTCAATTCTTCCATGTTTTCCTCACACTATCATCCTGCTTTTGCAGGTTCTACCTTTTCTTTTAATTTGAGACATGATTTTTGAGATTTCGGGATTCTAGATTCCCACCGCATCCCAATCTCATCCAGCTTTGAGATACGCTCCTCTGTCAGCACAGCACCGCTTTTTTCAGGATTCTGGCGGGTATACCGCTGCCGCTTGACCCATTTCCCGAGAGCATATCCATCCGGCGAAACATAATTGATTGGGACATTCAAGTCTCCTTGGGCTTCAAAATAGCGCTTTGCTTCCTGATATCCTTCGTTCCACTTGCGGTCATTGCGATTGCCCCAGTACATCCCGATCCGGCTGAGCCGCTCGACCTGTTCCTCCGTCAGTTTTCCTTTCGGGTACGCCCATTGCTGGCTTTCGACCCATTGCCCCAGCCGTTCGCCAGCCGCTGTCACATAGGAACGTGGGATATTCAGGTTGCCGTTTTCCTCATAATAAGCCGCAGCCAGCGCATAAGCCTTTTCCCACTTGGCATCGAAAATGTTCCACACCA
>ERZ1027254.1019-NODE-1019-length-12825-cov-36.695850_pt1 | contig 12825 bp, 17 predicted proteins | sample MGYA00519473_ERZ1027254 | MGnify/ENA primary metagenome ERZ1027254 (study PRJEB26926, sample SAMN06164781) | human gut metagenome | biome: ENVO:00009003; feature: ENVO:2100002; material: ENVO:00002003 | host: Homo sapiens | place: USA | collected 2012 ...
GGCAAACGCCCAACTTCTTGATTTTCAATCAAAGTCCAATTTAGAGCGAGTTAGTCTTTTAAACCTTCTTACCAAAATCAATCATAACAATAATCCTTTTATAACATTTAACAATAATTGATCATCACCAAGCAGCCCTTACAGCCCCAGTCTCCTGCCATACTCCGCTATCAGCAGCGCATCGCACGTGTCAAGCGTCACCTTTCTGCCGAGCCTCGGAAACAGCTGCTGAGCCTTAGCCTTCAGCAGATTCTTCCATTCTCTCTTCGTGAACTTCCCCGAGCTGCCCATCTGGAACGCCTTCTCCCACTTGTTAGGGGTAACGTCCTCAGTAGGAATCTCCAACGCCAGAAGCGCCATCTGAAGATGACCGAAACCCTTACCGAAGTTAAACATCGCATGAGCGCCGTTACCCGGCACACCGCCGACCCTCTCTAACACGCAGACACTATCGTCCTTATAACGACGAAGAAAGTCCAGCAAGTCACGAGCTGTCCCCGGCATCTTCACCACCTCTACAACCGACCCGTCAGCCGAAAGCACCGCAATGCCCCCATGCTTCCCAGGGTCAATCCCAATATATCTCTTCTCCATAATAATAGTCTCCTTTCCTTATCTTTATTTTTTTACGTTAGCGGTCGGTAGCGGTCGCTTCCTCCCAGAACTCGCAAGCCTCATCATCACCTCTCGCAAACTCCTCCTTCTCGCCCCGCCAGCAGGCAGGAGGACTGTCAGCGTCCTCCTCCCGAAACATAACACAGTCCCTGCACTTCATCAGCTTCCCTTCTCCTCTCCGCATTCCTCTTTCGCCTTCTGTGCAGCCCCTACCAACAGGTCAAAAAAAGCGAACAGCACCCTATCCTGGTCAAGCCCCACCGCCCGTGACACATACGCCACAGTAACACCCGCAAAGTCCGCAATAGCCGACAATATCTCGTCGCCAGGCATCGCCCCGTCCGTCTCGTTAAACACATCCACGAACTTGTCATAAAGAGCCATACGCTCCTTGCTATAGTCCTTTTTTCTTGCCATATCTCTGTTCTTTTTTAATTATGTCTATAATATCCTGCTCTTTGAGACAGAGAAACTGATAGAAACTGAACCTCTTTCCGCCTTTAACGACACAAAACCTGCACCAATTAGCCTTGAAGTCTATTGCTATGGTTATTCCTGGATCGACGTAGTTGTTGTCTGGAACTTTGAACGTCGCCCAAACATAACCGCGCTTAGAGTCAATCTTGTCGACAATTCCGCAAACCAGATTATCATATTGAAAGACTCTGTTTTTGAAAATTTCCTTTTCTTGCTCTTCGAGTTCTTCGATAAAATATGACGCAGGTGCAATAAACATAGTTCCTATGTTAGTTTCTTCATAATTCATAAGCTATTCCTCCTTATCTTTTAGCTCAACGAAATCCCCAATACCCAAACGAGCCTTGTTGATGCAAGACGCAATCCAGCCCATTAGGTAAGCGGAAGGCTCGTCACCGTGCTTCATGCCAATGGCATCCTCGATGGCATCGCAGACGTGGGATGCCTCATGGCAGCAGTAGTTCATCGACATATCCTTCCGGCAATGAAACGAAACAAGAACGCCTCTTCTGTTGTCGCTCTTCCTGAAAACTTCGTCATACGTAATGCCGCAGTAATCCCTATCAGGAGCCTTGCACCCGTCAAAGCAGGAATCTATCAGTTCTTCCAAGTCCTCACCGACGTGTACCCAAAGTCTCAAAGGGTAGATTTCGTTTCCGTATTCGTAATATCCTTTCTTCTTCATATCTCAACTATTTATTATGTAATCTACCTATATGCCACTTAGAGCACAGTTCGCAGAAATACGGACGTTCTCCCATAGCTTTCAGCCCCGGGTTCTGCTCAAGAAACTCCCAAGCCTCATCCTCCGTATCATACCCCACCTTCTGCTTCCAAGAGCTGCCCTTGCGAGTCCAATGGCGAGGATCAGGACGAAAAGAGGAATAGGGTGCTTTATTGTGGTATCTGTTCTTACTCATAAAAACTAAACTACTACTCAGTCGGTATCGAACTCAATTTTGAGCTGTTGGAACTTCTCTGCATACCATTGTTTGTATGATTTGCCCGAAATCCACCATTCATATATATTCTCCGCTATTTCGTTTTCTTGCTCCTCTGTCAAGCGGTCAGAAGAGGAGCTGGATGACCCCCCTGCGAGATTCCATACACCTCTGTTTCGTCTCCCAGTTGTCGTTGGTTCGCATCCATTGTTTGCAGATGCGGAATGTCGGCATTGCTGCTCCTCGTATTCTCTCCTCTTTAAGCCCCCTCCGTTTCGGATAGCTTTAATCGCCTTAATCCAGTTTCGTTTTACATGTGGATAGCGAGCGTTTTCTATCATCTTTTGCTTGTGTGAACTCATGGGACAGCCTATGCAGCCTATGCGATGCCAACCCTCATCGTAGAGCGAGCAATGCGGCACTCTCACCACATCGTTAAGAAATTCCCATACGTCTTGCTCTGTCCAGTAGATGATGGGCGATATGAGCAGACTCTCTTTGCCGTGGATGCAGCCTAACGTTTGTTCTTCATCAGCATTAGTGATATTCACACCTTGCTCCTTGGATTTACGGCGAGCACGTTTTGCCTTCTGCTCCTGTCGGTATTCGTCCAGACCTTCAAGATTGCCACTAAACTTTCGGTTATTTATTTCCACCTCATTGCGTTTTGCTCGGCGTGTGCTCTCTGCTTTGCGGATGCCGATTAGCGTCACTTTGCCAGCACCTGCCGTTTCCTTATATTCAGCACAACACCAACGCACACGCATAGTGGGCAGAATCTGCTTTTCTACGGCAATCTGAAAGATGGATTTGCCCGGCTTTAGCAGTTCCACCTCTGGATAGTTCTTCTTAACGAAACGTATCACTTCGGGAGGATCAACGCTCGTAAGATTCATGTGACCGCGAAATTTCACCCCAGCCAACTGAGCCATGTGAAAAAGAGCCTGAGAGTCCTTTCCTCCACTAAACGCCAAGTAATAGCTTTGCTCGGCATCATAGTTCAGAGCTATCCTCTCTGCTTTTTGCAGCAGCTCCACCGAGTGAAGCATCTTCTTTCGTAGTCCTTGCGAAGCTCGCTCTAATGCTTCGGCAAGCGTAATTTTTAACTTCATATTTCTCGATTGAGCTAATTCCTATAGTTATTACCTACAATCCTGCTCAGTCCCACATTCATAATTGATTAATGATTAAAATAAACTACCTTCAGCCTCCACATATCCGAGACGCTTCAGCATCTTGCGGATATAGTCCAAGCCACGCTGATACACGAGAGTCTTGATGTTGATCCTCGTCTCACCGCTCGGAACCGTATACTTCTGCTCGATGGTCCTGAAATAACCGCAGTCTATGTATCTCTGGTAAGGCACGTTGCCACTGTTAAGAATGCCCTGCTCACGCAAGATGCAGAACAGCTTGTTCCTGCCGACATTCTTGAAGTGCAGAGTGTTCGCGATAAGCTTCATCTCAATCGCAGTCTTGCTCTCAGCGACAGCATCAAAGAACTCCACCTTAGGCTGCTGCACCTCAAGCTGCTTCTGCTGAGCCTCTATCATCTCCTGCTGCTTGGCAGCAAGCATAAGAGCCTGAGCGAACGACTGAGGGACTCCGCTGCTCTGGCGTATCTGCTGTTCCATGGCGTTAAAGGCATTAATATACTCCAGCTTGAAAGCCAAAGCCTTCGCCCCAGTAAAGCCCATAGCCAACAGAGTAAAGCCGTCCCTGTTCATCACGTAGAGAGGCTGCTTCTTCACACCGCCACCAACAGGCATCGGCTGTTCCACCTCCGTAAGGGCAAACATCTTCGCAAGTTGCTGGTTCTCAACGAAAAGGGATTTTTCCCCTGTCGTAAATAAACTTTTTATGGCTTTAAGAACGTCGCTATGCTCCTTGCCAAACTTCTCCGCAACAATCGCACTCGTTGTCAGCGCCTGATTGTCGCTACTCCTAAATACTATTCCTTCCATTAATCTAAGGTTTAAATAATTCCACAATAAACCCCATCTCTTCACAACCGCATAGCAGCCATGCCACAAAATGCAAAAGTTAAAAACTTTAACATTAAAACCGCACCAGACTATCCAGCAAGACTATTGCACAGCAAAAGACAAATCGCTAACTTTGTCCCCGCAATAAGACCTATCACCATACGTCATAAGACCTACTGGCAAGCCTTTTTACATTGTTCACGCAAAGCCGTTCCAAGCTATGCAGTTCCCAACAAGACTTATGCAGCATCCGATGCAGCTTTTTCTCCCTATACGTCGGGTAGGTGCAGCTATTCTGCTTAAATCCCTATACCATACATACACGCACACACAAAGATACGTAATAATAATCCTTCAATACTGCACTATACCGATAAAACAACATAATTTGCTGCATAATTCCCTCCATACGATGCAAGATAAGCTGCATCATTACAAAACGCATCATAACAATGTTCCCGACACCCGGCTATACGACCCCAAAAAAACCCAGAAACCCAATATGTATATATATGCAGGTTAACAGTCGTTCACAGTCATTCACAATGAATTAACATGTAGTATTAATATTCACTATTTATGCACTACCAAAAGACCAAAAAGGCAAATATAAGGTATTAATTGTCAGTAAGTTAGAAAAAAAAGAAAAAATTTTTAGGTGAAGTGACTATAAAGCGCCGGGCACCTGCTTGAGGGGGTGGGTGGGGTTATTTTGTCCATATTATATGGTATAATATTTGTTAAAACGTCAATTTGTAATAATTTCAATGTTTCACGCTCCGTCATATTATTATTTTTGTAACTCATTGATTTACAACACATTACATTATTATATTATTTTCTCTGACTGAATATTTATTCATATTACAATGTTTCACGCTATGTTAAATATTACTAACAAATTGACCTATATCAATACTAAATACATTTATTAACACTATTTTTACAAATATAGTCTTATATCTTGCAATTTAACTATGGTTAAAATATATAACTTATTGATTTTCAGTTAGTTACAACAAAGTCAAAGACTGTAAAACCCTTGCTTTGCGTCAAAATTATTGCTACCTTTGCAATAGAGAAAAGGGAATAAGAGACCTTATCTGAAGCCACGCTGAAGGTAATAGGCGTGTAACTTCTTAGTTCTTTGATTTTATGTAACACAAACAGGGGTGAGCCTAAAAGACCCACCCCACGGAATGAAAGCTAAACGAATAGCCTTGCAGACCACATTAAACACTGCAAAGGTAGTCGTTTTCTTTCGTTCATACAAAGAACTTTACAAATCTTAGTATTAAATAACCACATTAAACAATTCGATTATGAAAGCTAACGAAGTAAAGAACACAGTAAAAGAGAACGTGAACACAGTAGAGAACGCCCAAAAGTTGGCAAAGGCACAGGAAGAACCGTCTTATACTGAGATGTTCCGCCCGTGGGTCGTTGAGGTCTGCGAAGACCTTGCAAAAGACCTTGCAAAGGCTATCAACGAGACAACAACGGACGCTAACGAGACGGACGAACGCTATAAGCAACTCTCAACGGACTATGAAAAGGCAAAGGCCCGTTTTGAGGCTTACCAACTCAAGACCGTGAACGGAGACCGCCAAACGCTTAAGGCTTTTAAAAAGGCTGTAGCGGTTGCAGTTCAGGAAGTTGCAGAACGCACAAATACAGGCAAGTGGTTTACTTACCGCAAATTGTATAAGTTAGGACTATTAAATGGGATGCCCAAACTTATCAATACCCCTAATAAGGTTAACAGCTTTGTCTCTAAGGCGTTCGTGTTCATGCAGCAATACGCTAAACGTTCTTCCGAACTTGCACGCAAAGAGCGTGCACTCAATGCAGCTATACAGGATTTTGGCATAACAAGAGAACAGGCAGAAAATATGTATCTTGCCGGACTTCTCAAAATTTAGAAAACATTACAAGTAGGGCGGCAAATAACCGCCCTACTTAAATTTTTCTTGCAATTCATTTTGAGTTGCAAGCGATTTTTTGCGTCCTTATTTTTCCAGAGCATTTTTTCTCCCTTACTGGATTCTCCCCACTACAATTTTTCCCCACACGTTTTTGGTTACCTCATCGTGGTGTGTGGGTGTTCCTCGCTATGTCTTTTCTGACAAAGCGTGCTAAATTCCAAAAGCAGTAGTTCTAAGGTTTTATTTTCATAAATGGTGACACGTGCCGGACGTGCCACGCCCTTTGTTATGGGATTTCGCAAGCAGGATTTTTCTATAAGGAAATATACGGAAAGGTCTTGAACTACGAAATTTGAAACAAAGGGAGAGTTTCATAATTCATATTCTAACGTGTCACGAGCGCGCGAGTTGGTTACTCGCTAAATCGTCTGCAACGTGGTGGTTGCAGTGAGCTATACGCAAAAGGGCATACCAAATTGAGAAAAAGCAGTTCCCTGTCAGCTGTTAGGAAACAGGGCGCACCTCAGCGTTACAGGTAGGGCGTGAGCCGTGAGAGAAGACAATAACGACAAACACGGTGCCAAGATGCACGTCCTAAGGCAAATTAGGGCAGTCCTTGTGGCTGCTCTACCAATATTCACCAACAAAATCAAAGAATTATGAGCAAATATTACAAAGAGAGCTATTGTGTCACATACGGTGAGCATCCGCACGTACATTACATGGGTTTTGACAATTTCCATGACGCTTGGAATTATTTCACAGATGCCAGGGACATGGGATGTGTGGAAGTACGATTATTCGACACGTCAGAGCGTACGCCTTCGCATCCTGCGTTTGATGTATGCAGAACGTACGCGAAACCTCTCCGTATAGCCTAAAAATTCCCCACTATTGTGGGGTCTACAAACCAAACCTAAAAGAATTATGGAAACAACGAATGTAAATTTATGGGCTATGTACTCAGAGATTGAGCACGCCATTGAAGTCTACAACATGGGATTTTTGACACGTGCGGATTTTGCTAACCATTGTTTTGCAGCCCGTGACCCATATATAAGTAGATTCAAGAACTATGTGTTATACCTGCGTGACAGGTATTTCTAACCGCCTAAAAGGGTAGCCGTTTGGCTACCTTCCAGTTAACCATTAAAATTCAGAATTATGACAAAGAGACAGATTTTACGTAGCAGTACGATAATTGTGCTTGGAAACCTTCAGCTTGTTCCGTGTCTGCTTATTTTAAGCAGTACGATAATCAGTGTGCTTGGAATCCTTTACATATTGTTTCTGCTCTATTTCTGGAGCAGTACGAAAATTGGCAACGGATTCTTCAAGAATTTCGTGCGTGAGAATGAGCGCTTGGAAAAGATCCTCCTCAAGCCGAGTTCAGAATCCTGAGCAGTACGAAAATTGTGCTTGGAAAGTGTTGAGCCTTAATTGCTACCCTGTTTTGGGGTAGTACGATAATTAATCCTTAAAAGAAGAATGAGTATGAAAGAATTAAGCGCACCTCAGATTGCCGAGGTCATCCAAGCGATTGGCGCTGACAAAGTAAACAGTAGTGACGTACGCTTTTTAAATGTGACAGAAGCCACTCAATTAAGCGGTATAGTTGCAACAGACACAGAAGCTGACATGTTGTTGAAGCCAGGCAGATACCTCATGATAGTCTCTGGCGACTACGATTTTGGCAACATTCCCAATCTGTTCAAATATTGCCACAATAATCTTGGCACAGATAGCAGATGTTCCATCTCAATATGTGGTGGTGTAGCCACTATTCTCTGCTTGGAGGAATTCGGGTTCTAAACAGCTGCCCTCATTTGGGCAGTACGAATATTAACAACTAAAATTTCGGAATTATGACAAACGGAGACAGAATGTTTCTTGCTGCGATTGTGGCAAGCTACAAGAGAGTCATTTCAGCTGAGTGTGAGAGAAGACACCTTGACGAGCGCGAGTATTCACGGAGAGCTGCGAAAGCAGACAGAAAGGCGAAAGAGATAGAGCGTCATTTCTTACGTCCGCGTTGTTTCTAAGCCTAAAAGGGACGTATCGCAAATGATGCGTCCGCACATCATTAACAACTAAAATTAGAATTATGGAATACTTTAAGACGCAAGAAAACCACACACGCATCGACGTGTATTTTGATGGTGAGAAATACGTTTTTATCAACGCTTTTCACGGAATTGTCGCAGTAGCGAGAAGACAGGGACTTGTTGATTTTTCACAGGACGGATATATGGCTCACGCCAGTTTTGAGGTGGAAAAATCTTCCACTATAAGCAGAAGTACAATTACCCGTCTTATTCACAAGCAGGAGAGCAAGTATGTGAGTGCCGTTGTTAACTGCGAATGGAACGAGGTAAAATGTGAGAGTCTTCCTTATTTCGTCAGTGTAGCCCTCGAAAAACGAGGTTAGTCTAAAAAGGGTAGCCGTTTGGCTACCTTCCAGTTAACCAATTTAACTCGCTCTAAATTGGACTTTGATTGAAAATCAAGAAGTTGGGCGTTTGCCTATATTATATAGGTAACAATATGGAAACGAGCGGACTTCTGCTCGTTTCTGTATTTTGCAATATGCAAAGAACGCCTTAATTCGGGGACAAAGATACGATATTTTTCTAAATATCCCATAACTCGCTAGGAGAAATTCAAGGAATTTAGAACTTTTGCATAAAATCTGATGCTTACCAACACAATATGCATCCAAAAACAAACAGCAGGTATTCGGGTATAGTTTATCCGAATACCTGTTGCCATAACGTTTTATTACTGACGATGATTCTGACATCGGCTTTCATGTACTGTTGCAACATTGGGGTATTTTGTCCCTGTGTGCTCACTGTGGCTGTAGCCATAAAATTCATGTTGACGTATCATAGGAAAAATCATATCATTTATATTAAAAATTAACTTTCTATGTTTTCATTTTAAGAAACTTTCTGTTTGCAACAAGTTGATTTTTATTCTTTTCCGAAGCTTTAGTTTTATGACTTTACATTCTGTTCTTTTGAGATTGACCAGCACCAGTTCCTTTATACTTGCTGTTCGTTGCGTTAAAGCGATAGCGGATGCTAAAGGTAATGGTACTTGTGGAATTCAGGTCATATAACATTGTTCTTTGCACACCTGAATAGAATGTGCGATGTTGATTCCCCGTTCCAAATACATCTGAAACGTCAAGTGTCAACGTAAGGCGATTCTTGAGCAACGACTTGTAGAGTGACAGGTCTGTATTGAAATAGCCTTGGCGGATAAATTTGTTACCCATATTACCTTCGGTCTGTGCGGTCATTACAAGTGAAGCCGTCAGCAACTTGAAGTCAAACGCATTGGTAAGTTGGAAAACTGCCACAGGATTGTCAAGCTTATTGCCCACATGCGTATTCATCTTGAGCCATTGCTTAAAGAGCATTGTTTCCAATGTTGGATGCCAAATGCCAAAGGTAGGGTTCAGCGTCAGGCCTGCTTGGAAAGAGTTGTAGCTATTGATGTTCTCTGGGCGAGCGAGTGACTTCATCGGATCTCCACGATAAGTCTGCGTCATCGTACAAACCTCATCTGAGATATGCGAATAAACCAATTGCAGATTGAGCCATTCCCAAGAGAGTCCGTAGGTAAGATTGTGTGTAATTGAAGGAACGAGGAATGGATTGCCCGACTCGTATGTGTATTGGTTGTCATACTGCACACCGCTTCTAAGCTCGTTGTAGCTTGGACGATAGATGTCAGTGGCATACGTCAGTTGCATCTGTGTCTTGCCAACAGGAAGCGAGAGAGCCAAAGACGGAAACCAATTGCCGTAAGTCTTGCTCTGTTCTGCTATATACAATTCATTGTTATAATAGTCAAAGTCGATGTATTCATAGCGAAGCCCTGCTTGCATCGTCAGTTGCCCGAAACTACGGCTATAGTCAACGAACGCAGAAGTCATTGACTCCTTGACTTTTTCTTTCTCGTTATCAACCACTTCTGGCTCCACCTGGTAGTGACTTCTTCGATTCACATGACTGTATTCACCGCCCAACGAAAAAGTGCCATTCAACAAAGGAATACTAAGGACAAGCTTGGATGCCAACAAATAGTTGCGATTGTTGCGATAAGAGCAGACATCTGACTTTTCCGTCTCTGTCTGGTGATATTCGTCAAGCACCATTTCGTGTAAGTCCATCCACTGCTTCTTGCCATACCAATAATAGTCTGTATTGAAATCCACATTCAGTCCTCCTATCTTGCCAACATAATAAGCATTGGCGGAATAAGTCGTTGATTGACCTGGACTCAGATAATCAGCGATTGACGATTCCTTCTTTACATTGTTCTGCATTATATTGAACGTCTGAGTTCCTTCGCCCTTATCCTTTGCGAAACGATTGTAGCTGAAGCTGGCACCCAAATTGCTTTCTTCGCCAAGCATATAGCTAACCCCCAAGCGTGCGTATGGGTTGATGTTCGTGAATTCCTGATTGACGTTCATATTCTGCTGCCAAGTATCTGTGATGTATGAATATTGCGTCACCTGTTTGTTTTCTGGAGTGTGAGCATATGCACCATACAAGAACCCATTGACATCCAATCCTCCTCTTCGATAATTTCCTTGGAACGATTCGTATGAGCTCAAGCGTTTTTCCTCATTGACCGAAAACGTAGTTTTGTTGTCAAAGCTGAAGCCTTCGCCCTGCGTCTTCTTTGTGGTAATGCGTATGACACTCTTCACACTGGCATCATATCGTGCACCAGGGTTGTTGATTACTTCAATTTTCTTTATGTTGCTTGGTTGCAAACGTTGCAAATCCATTTGGTCTTGCATCTTCCGACCATTGATAAATATTACAGGTGTGCCACGACCAAACACTTCTATTTGTCCATCTTTGGCAGACACATTAGGAATGCGTGAAAGCAACTGTTCCATATTGGAAGTTTTCTCCAATACACTGCCTTCTATATTTGTTATCATTCCCTCTCCTCGCAGCACGGTCTTTGGCAACGAACTTTTGACAACAACCTCGCCAAGCATGTTGGTGCTTTCCTGAAGTTTTAAGGTGACGGTAGTTTGCCCCGTATAATTTATATATTGTGTTTCATAACCGATGAGAGAAACTCGAATGACATTGCCACTCTTTACGCCTTCAAGCATGAAAGAACCATCTTCCTTACTAACCGTTCCTTTAATGAAAGAAGAGTCTGCTTGTAACAGTTCCACAACATTGGCAAATGAAATCGGCATACCTTTTGTGTCTGTCACAACACCTTGAATGTTCTGTGCCATCAGCATTGGGCATAACCCTAAGAACATTATTAGTAATTCAAAATACTTTCTCATATTATTCTACTTTAAACATTATTACTTTAGAAAGAAGTTCTTTTTCTTTGTCCCTAATTTTCTGTTTTAAAATTAAACAAGCTGTTAACTTCCTAGGAATCTACGTGTCTTGGAAGTTATGCCTTTTTACCCAGACGGGACTGTATCAACCTTGCGCAAAGGTTATTGGAACAATTGCACCAAAAGGAAAGCAAAATGCAATTATTTACCTCTTTTTGTATTCCGAGTGCAAAGGTATGAAGATTTTTTGAAACAAAGTAAATTTCAGAGAATATTTAAACTACATTAAAAAACTATGTTGTACGTGATTATACTTTGCATAATAACGCTAAAACAACATTTTCACTTACTTTTTTTACGGTTTACCTGCATCTTTATTCTATTTGATTCATTAATAAGTTGTCTTGCTACACTATCTTTATAGAATGCAATCTCAATCATTTTGTGGTAGTGATAGACGGAATCTTCATACACATCAACTTGGGTTCTTAATTTATCAATTATGTCTTCGTCTCGTTGGACATTGAAATGTTTTTCGATGTAGCGAATGTTCGGGTCGTCAGATGGAAGCACCATCTTCAATGCCCGATACTTCAAGTCTGCCTCCTCCCAATTTTGGTGCTCTCGCCATTGGGTGAGATTGCCCCAAATGGAGAGGACAAGGGATAGAGCCAAGCCTCCAATGAAAAGAAGAACTTTCTTTGAGGTTGGCTCGAAGCGATGGGTTACAACCTTCTTTTGAGGTGAATTGTTCAACACTTCAAGTTTGTCCTGCAATACCTTCGAGAAAACATTATTTTCTTGTCTCATCTGCTTGACTGCATCAACCAAGAACTTGCTTTGCTGCTCATTTTTGCCAAGTTCAACCTTAATAAGGTCTGCAAAAACGACAATGGCATCTCTTAATTTGGATATTTTACCTCTGACTTCCTCTTCTTTGATAAACATCGCATTGATTGACTTATCCAACTTGGTTATGTCATTACTTGCAGGAACGGTTTCCGCTCCTGCGTTCTTTGTGGAGACAGAAAGTTCATCGACTTTCTGCTCCAATCTCTCAACTGTGCCGTAGATGGCTTCCAATAGTTCTTCTTTCATGTTCGATTCTATTTTTAAGTCTGTAACTTGCATCAAAGGCTGAAGCCCTTTCTGCGTTTTCTCTTTTTCTTCTTGGCGGATTCATCCTCTGGGAATGGCTCATAAGTTTGGGCATTAGACGGAGCGAACAAGCCGATGGAAGAAATACCACTCCAAGGGTCTTGGGTATGTTCTGCCGTTGGTTGAGTCTGTTCTACTTGGTGACAACTTAGTTGTCCTCCCTGCATAGATTCGGCTCTTGGCGATACACGATTATACTCAGTGCCAAGTCTTGCATCCAACTTGACAAAGCTGTATTCTCGGCTAATCTGCGTACCCTTAAAACTATATCCATCCTTGCTAAAACGGATGCCTTGAATCTTGGCTTGCTCCTTGTCCTTATAGACAAATTCCAAGAGAACACCTCGTTTTGCAAGTTCGCTTCTGAGCTTTTCCCAACTATCTGCCATTTT
>ERZ1027254.1027-NODE-1027-length-12716-cov-4.895901_pt1 | contig 12716 bp, 6 predicted proteins | sample MGYA00519473_ERZ1027254 | MGnify/ENA primary metagenome ERZ1027254 (study PRJEB26926, sample SAMN06164781) | human gut metagenome | biome: ENVO:00009003; feature: ENVO:2100002; material: ENVO:00002003 | host: Homo sapiens | place: USA | collected 2012 ...
ATTTGCCGATGTATGCATGATCCCAAGACCGTGCCATCTGGATAAGCCGGCGATTGTGATTGAACTGAAATGGGACAAAAGTGCAGTTGGCGCGATAGAACAGATCAAAGAAAAACAGTATGGAAACGCGTTGAAAGATTATCAGGGGAATTTGCTGCTTGCTGGAATTAACTATAATAGGAAAACGAAGAAACACGAATGTGTTATTGAGACAATGCAAAAATAAAAAACGGAAGTCTCATATCTGCGCAGTAAGGGTGGCGGATATGGGACTTTTTGGTAAAGACAATTAAAATTTATGGGAGAAAACAGAATGATTATTGATTCTTATGATATCACCAGTGAGCCTATTGTAAAATCGGAGAATTTTTGTCACCTGTTCTGCATGAAACCAGAATAACGGCGGAGCAGGACAGGGAAAGCATAGTTTGTGACATCTGTCAAACCATAATATCCAATGGAAAATAATTGCTTCGGACAGGGAATGATCTTTGTTCTGCCAGAGAAATATGATAAAATAAGAAACAGAAATAAATTTTTTTGCAAGCCCGTCGGTGGTAAAGGATTTAGGAGGGAGCAGACCCATGAAATCAGTAATTTCCATTGGAAACCAGGATTTTGTATCCATTAGAAAGAATAACTGTTTTTATGAATCAGGTAGCACTTCAGACCTTCAGCAGTTTCGACACGGGTGGAAAACCGTCAGAGGAACTCGAACCAGAAAGATTTTACCATGGATTTGTCCTTGGGCTGATTGTCGATCTGGCCGGAAAATACAGAATCACATCCAACAGAGAAAGTGGATTTGGACGGTATGACGTAGTAATGGAGCCATTGAAAGAAAACTTGGATGCGATCGTGATGGAATTCAAGGTTCAGAATACATCAAAAGAAAAGTCGCTGGAAGAGACGGTGGAACATGCACTTCGTCAGATTCAGAAAAAACAGTATGACACAGAATTGCTTGCCAGAGGAATCACAAAGGAGCGGATCAGGCATTATGGATTTGCGTTTCGGGGGAAGAAAGTGTTGATGGGAAATTGACGCAGACCATCTATGGGCATTGGAGAAAAACACGCGTGCCATTGCGTTTTACAACCGCCACGGATTTCAGTGGACAGGAACGAAACAGCTGGAAGCGGATTGCGAATATCCGCTTTACTGAAGCAAAAATAGCCGAAAAGCCTGTTCTACCGTATCGGTCATATTTTCTGCCGCATTTTTCACATCCATAGCTTCTTCGAGTGAAACGACGCTTCGCAGAATCGGGAAAAATGCATCAATTCCGGCGGCGTTGCATGCAGATGCATCCTTTGTGACACAGCCGGAGAACGCAAGGACAGGTTTGCCGTATTCTTTTGAAAGTTTTGCAACTCCGATCGGCGCTTTTCCCATCACGGTTTGTCCGTCGAGCCGTCCTTCGCCGGTGATAACAAGATCAGCATCTTTTACATCATCACGAAGCCGGGTTTCGTCCAGTACGATCTGAATGCCGGGTTCCAGCGAAGCAGAAAGAAACGTCTGAAAAGCAAATCCAAGTCCGCCCGCAGCACCTGTTCCGGGAATTTCCGCGTCGACGTTCGGGAATGTTTTCCGGCAGAGCGCGGCGTAGGAGGCAAGCGATGTGTCCATACGTTTGATCATGACAGCATCCGCGCCCTTCTGCGGTCCGAAAACGGCGCTGCAGCCGTTGGAACCACAGAGCGGATTCGTTACATCGCAGGCAATACGGAAGGTGCATTCCGAAAGTTCCGGCAGAACGTGATCTGTCGTAATCGCGGTAAGAGATTCCAGCCCGACGGCACCAAAAGGAACCTGTTTTCCTTCTGCATCGAGCAGTCCGAAACCGAGTGCCTGCAGCATACCAATACCGCCGTCATTCGTGGCACTTCCGCCGATTCCGATAATAAAATGGCGGCAGCCACGCAGAACCGCATCCTGGATTACTTCACCGACACCGTATGTCGTTGTATACAACGGATTTCGCTCCGTATCCGAAACAAGCGTAATTCCAGCTGCACCGGACATCTCAATAACAGCTGTCTGTGCCTGTTCTATTACGCCATACGTACACGAAACTGTCTTTTGTGCCGGTCCCGTCACAGGAACGGACACAAACTGTCCGCCGAGTCCTTCCGTCAGAGCCTGTACCGTCCCTTCTCCTCCGTCCGCCAGTGTCCGCACAACCGTTTTAACATCTGGATCCACCCTGTGAATCCCTTGCGCAGCAGCATTCCCGGCCTGAAGAGATGAGAGACTTCCTTTAAATGAATCAATTGCAATTGCAACTTTCAAACTTTCACTTCCGTTTCCTTATAAGATACCATGATTTTACCATCCCCATGTCCAAATAGCAACGCACATCCCCGAAAATCCCGTAAAATCGCGGAAAAGAACCGATAAAATATGCTTTCCACTCTTGACAACGCTTACAGCCCCTAGTTATAATAAGGCATGAAAAACGATGACGAAGACAGTAGTCTGCGCGTGAACGGTCTGTGGAAAGCGAGCCGGGGATGGTGGGAGTCCGGTACAAGTAGCGGCAGGTGAACATCACTTCCAAGTTGCAGTTCTGAATCTGCGTACCCGGCGCATAAAATATAGAAAACCGGAGAGCAGTGGTAAGAAGTTGCCGGTTGTTCCCCGTTACAGGAAATGCATATGATAGTATGTAACAGGTGGTTACGATAAGTACAGCTTTCGTCCTATTACAGGGCGGGAGCTTTTTCTTATTTTACGCGAGCAAATCAAACGAGAAACTTAAGTTTCAGGAGGTACAAGCATGTACAAGAAAGTTTCAACCGACATGAACTTTGTCGAGAGAGAAAAACAGGTTGAGAAGTTCTGGGAAGACAATCAGATCTTCGAAAAAAGTATGAAAGTGCGTGAAGGAAATCCGTCCTACGTGTTCTATGACGGACCGCCGACCGCAAACGGAAAACCGCACATCGGCCACGTAGAGACCCGTGTTATCAAGGATATGATCCCGAGATACCGTACCATGAAGGGTTATCAGGTGCCGAGAAAAGCAGGCTGGGATACCCACGGACTGCCGGTAGAGCTGGAAGTTGAGAAAAAACTCGGTCTGGACGGAAAAGATCAGATCGAAAAATACGGCGTAGAGCCATTCATCGAGCAGTGTAAAGAGAGCGTATGGAAATACGAGGGAATGTGGGAAGACTTCTCCCATACCGTTGGCTTCTGGGCTGATATGAAAAACCCATACGTTACGTATCATAACGATTACATCGAGTCCGAGTGGTGGGCATTAAAAGAGATCTGGAAGAAAGGTCTTCTGTACGAAGGACACAAAATCGTTCCTTACTGCCCGCGCTGCGGTACCCCGCTTTCTTCTCACGAAGTAGCGCAGGGATACAAAGATGTCAAAGAACGTTCTGCCGTTGTCCGCTTTAAAGTAAAAGGCGAGGACGCTTACATCCTGGCATGGACCACCACACCGTGGACCCTTCCGTCCAACGTTGCGCTCTGCGTCAACCCGGATGAGGATTATGTAAAAGTAACAAGCAAAGGATATACCTATTATATGGCAGCCGCTCTGGTAGACACCGTTCTCGGTGAGGGCGCTGAAATCCTGGAGCATTATCAGGGTAAAGATCTCGAGTTTAAAGAGTACGAGCCGCTGTTCCCGTACGCTGAGAAGAGAATCGGAAACAAAAAAGCATACTATGTAGTCTGCGATACCTACGTAACACTGACCGATGGTACCGGTGTTGTTCATATCGCTCCTGCATTCGGTGAGGACGACTCCAAAGTCGGTCACAGATACGATCTTCCTTTCGTACAGTTAGTAAACGAAAAAGGTGAGATGACCGAGGAAACTCCGTGGGCAGGCACTTTCTGCAAGAAAGCAGATATGGCCGTTCTGCAGGCACTCGAGGATAAAGACCTTCTGTTTGATGCGCCGCTGTTCGAGCACAGCTACCCGCACTGCTGGAGATGCGATACTCCGCTGATCTACTATGCACGTGAAACCTGGTTCATCCGCATGACTGCAGTAAAAGAGGATCTGATCCGCAACAACAACACCATTAACTGGATTCCGGAAAGCATCGGAAAAGGCCGCTTTGGCGACTGGCTGGAAAATGTTCAGGACTGGGGACTTTCCAGAAACCGTTACTGGGGAACTCCGCTTCCGGTATGGCAGTGTGAATGTGGCCATCAGGACTGCATCGGCAGTATCGAAGAGCTGAAAGAAAAAGCCGACAACTGCCCGGATGACATCGAGCTTCACCGCCCATACATCGACGCAGTGACCATCAAGTGCCCGAAATGCGGTAAAGAGATGCACCGTGTACCGGAGGTTATCGACTGCTGGTTCGATTCCGGCTCCATGCCGTTCGCACAGCATCACTATCCATTCGAGAACAAAGAAACCTTCGAGAAACAGTTCCCGGCACAGTTTATTTCCGAGGCTGTAGACCAGACACGTGGATGGTTCTACTCCCTGCTTGCAATTTCCACCCTGCTGTTCAACAAAGCACCGTACGAGAACGTTATCGTTCTTGGTCTGGTACAGGATGAGAACGGACAGAAGATGAGTAAGTCCAAAGGAAATGCCGTAGATCCGTTCGACGCACTGCAGACTTATGGCGCAGATGCAATCCGCTGGTACTTCTACACCAGCAGTGCTCCGTGGCTGCCGAGCCGTTTCGCAGGAAAGACCGTAGTCGAAGGACAGAGAAAGTTCATGGGAACCCTGTGGAACACCTACGCGTTCTTTGTTCTGTATGCAAACATCGACAACTTCGATGCAACAAAATACAGTCTGGAGTATGACAAGCTGGCTGTTATGGATAAATGGCTGCTGTCCCGTCTGGAATCCACTGTAAAAGCTGTAGACGACAACCTGGCAAATTACCGGATTCCGGAAGCAGCAAAAGCACTGCAGTCCTTCGTGGACGATATGAGTAACTGGTATGTACGCCGCTCCCGTGAGCGTTTCTGGGCAAAAGGCATGGAGCAGGATAAGATCAATGCTTACATGACTCTGTACACCGCACTGGTGACCGTTGCAAAAGCAGCAGCTCCGATGATTCCGTTCATGACAGAGGATATTTATCAGAACCTCGTAAAGAGCATCGATGCAAGTGCACCGGAAAGTATCCACCTGTGTGACTTCCCGGAGGTACATGAGAACTGGATCGATCCGAAGATGGAAGAGGATATGGCCGACCTGCTGGAGATCGTCGTTATGGGACGTGCCGCAAGAAACACCGCCAATATCAAGAACCGTCAGCCGATCGGAACGATGTATGTTAAGAGCGAGTTCCAGCTTTCCGAATTCTACAAAGAGATCATCGAGGACGAGCTGAATGTCAAAGAAGTTGTATTCAAAGATGACATCGCAGATTTCATCAGCTACAGCTTCAAACCGCAGATGCGTACCGTAGGACCAAAATACGGAAAACTCCTGAACAAGATCAAAACCGTACTGTCCGAGCTCGATGGAAACAAGGCAATGGCAGAGCTGAAGAGCACCGGCGAACTTAAACTTGACATCGATGGACAGGAAATTGTATTATTAGAGGAGGATTTGCTGATCGACATGGCACAGATGGAAGGCTATGTTTCCGAATCCGACCATACAGTCACTGTTGTTCTGGATACCAATCTGACTCCGGAACTGATCGAAGAAGGCTTCGTACGTGAGCTGGTAAGCAAAATCCAGACTATGCGTAAAGAGGCAGGCTTTGAGGTTATGGACAAGATCCGTGTATACGCAAAAGACAACGATAAGATTGTAGACATCATGAAAAACCATGGTGATGAAATTAAATCTGAAGTTCTGGCAGAAGATATCGTGACCGGAGAGACAAAGGGCTATGAGAAGGAGTGGAATATCAACTCCGAAAAGGTTACCATGGCAGTAGAACGTATCTAAGATTATTTTTGGATGTGTTTTCACGACGATCATTAATATGAAATTGGCCTGCGAGCGGGGAGAAAAACAAGCTCTCCGCTCGCAGACTGCTATTAAGGAGGACGCAGATGTTAAACGCCGAGTTCAAAAAAGAAACTTTTAAGAACAGTGTGAAAGAAAATGTAAAAATGCTGTACAGAAAGAACCTGGAAGATGCTTCCCAGCAGGAAATTTATCAGGCAGTCTGCTATGCAGTAAAAGATGTTATTATTGATAACTGGCTGAAAACCCAGAAGGCAATGGAAGAACAGGATCCGAAGATTCTGTACTATATGTCCATGGAATTCCTGATGGGCCGTGCACTTGGAAATAACCTGATCAACCTGACTGCATATAAACAGGTACAGGAAGCTCTCGAGGAAATGGGACTGAACCTGAACCTTCTGGAGGATCAGGAGAGAGATCCGGCTCTTGGAAACGGCGGTCTTGGCCGTTTGGCAGCATGCTTTCTGGATTCTCTGGCTACTCTTGGATATCCGGCGTACGGCTGCGGTATCCGTTACAAGTACGGTATGTTCAAACAGCAGATCCGCGACGGTTATCAGGTAGAAGTACCGGATAACTGGCTGAAAAACGGCTATCCATTCGAGCTGAAACGTCCGGAGTATGCAAAAGAGGTAAAATTCGGCGGATATGTGGCGCAGGAGTACGATGAGGCTACCGGACGCGTAAACTTTGTGCAGAAGGATTACCAGTCTGTCAATGCAATTCCTTACGACATGCCGATCGTAGGATATGACAACGACGTTGTAAATACTCTGACTATCTGGGATGCAGAGGCTATTCAGGACTTCTCATTGGATTCCTTCGACAAGGGTGATTACCACAAAGCTGTTGAGCAGGAAAACCTTGCAAAGACCATCGTAGAGGTTCTGTATCCGAACGATAACCATTACGAAGGAAAAGAGCTGCGTCTGAAACAGCAGTATTTCTTTATTTCTGCAAGCGTACAGAGAGCAGTTGCAAAATATAAAAAACAGCACGATGATATTACGAAGCTGTATGAGAAGGTTACCTTCCAGCTGAATGATACCCACCCGACCGTAGCTGTTCCGGAGCTGATGCGAATTCTGATGGATGTGGAAGGCCTTGGCTGGGATGAGGCATGGGAGATTACGACAAAGACCTGCGCATACACCAACCATACGATTATGGCAGAGGCACTTGAAAAATGGCCGGTTGACCTGTTCTCCAGACTTCTTCCGCGTATCTATCAGATCGTAGAAGAGATCAACCGCCGCTTCCTGATCCAGGTAAGAGAGCAGTACCCGGGTGATGAAGAGAAAGTCCGCCAGATGGCAGTGATCTACGACGGACAGGTTCATATGGCTCGCCTGGCTATCGTAGGCGGATATTCTGTCAACGGTGTTGCAAAGCTTCATACCGAGATCCTGAAAAAACAGACCTTAAAAGACTTCTACGAAATGACTCCGGAGAAGTTCAACAATAAGACGAACGGTATTACACAGCGTCGTTTCCTGCTTCACGGAAATCCGCTTCTGGCTGACTGGGTAACTGAGTATGCCGGAAATGGCTGGATTACCGATCTTCCGAAGATCAAAAAGATCGCTGAGCTTGCAGATGATACACAGGCACAGAAGGAATTTATGGAGATTAAATACAAAAATAAAGTTCGCCTGGCAAAATACATCAAAGAGCATAACGGCATTGATGTAGATCCGAACTCCATTTTTGATGTTCAGGTAAAACGTCTGCATGAGTACAAACGTCAGTTTATGAACATTCTTCATATCATGTATCTGTATGACCGTCTGAAAAAGAACCCGGATATGCCGTTCTACCCAAGAACCTTCATCTTTGGAGCAAAAGCTTCCGCAGGCTATGAGCGTGCAAAAGCGATCATCAAACTGATCAATTCCGTTGGGGATGTTGTAAACAACGATCCGACCATCAAAGGAAAGATCAAAGTCGTATTTATCGAGGATTATCGTGTCAGCAACGCAGAGCTGATCTTTGCAGCTGCCGATGTTTCCGAGCAGATTTCTACCGCAAGTAAAGAGGCTTCCGGTACCGGTAACATGAAGTTCATGCTGAACGGTGCCCTGACTCTTGGAACCATGGACGGTGCAAACGTAGAGATCGTTGAGGAAGTTGGAAAAGAGAACGCCTTCATCTTCGGGCTTTCCGCAGATCAGGTTATCGAATATGAGAACAACTACACCTACGATCCGATGAGCTACTTCATCCACGATCAGGACATCCACAACGTAGTGATGGATCTGATCAGCGGAAGATACTCAAACGGCGACACCATGATGTTCCGTGATCTGTATGACTCCCTGCTCACACCGAAGAATGCTCCGCGCCCGGATATGTACTTTACCCTGGCAGACTTCAAGTCCTATGCGGCAGCACAGGAGCGTGTTGAGGATAAATACAGAAATACTTCTGCATGGGCAAGAAGCGCGATCCTGAATACCGCACACAGCGGCAAATTCACATCCGACCGTACCATCCAGCAGTATGTAGATGATATCTGGCATCTGGACAAGATTACTGTCAGAAAGTAATCGGAATCAAATATAAGTAGTTAGGGGACACCTGCTTTTCCGGGAAAAACCGGAGGGGCGGGTGTTCTTTTTTTAATGCCCGCTGGAAGGATCTGCATCCCGAAAAATGCCTGCAAAACAGGCATTCTTTTGACATTCTACGGGGAGTGTGGTACACTGTTCGTGTCTATGAACTAAAACAATCTGAAATGTATTGAGGTGAAAAGATTGGATAAAGCTGAATATCAAAGCCGGCTGGAAGAGCTGAACAGTCTGGTAAAAAAAGAGGACTATGAGGGGGCACTTGCAGTTGTAGAAGCCGTTGACTGGCGGCGTGTCAAGAGTCTGCGCACGCTCGGCATGGTAGCGGATGTCTATGAGGCGAACAAACGATATCCGGAGGCGAAGAAGATTCTGCTGATGGCGTATGACCGTTCCTCCATCGGAAAGGGCATTCTGTACCGCCTGGTAGAGGTCTCCGTAAAAATGAAAGACTTTGATGAGGCGATTGACTTTTACAACGAGTTTGAAGCAGTCGCACGTCACGATAATTCCCGGTATCTGCTGAAATACAAGATTTTAAGAGGACAGAAAGCGCCGCTTGAGGAGCAGATTTCCCTTCTGGAGGAATACAAAGAGCGGGAATTTACCGAGAGATGGGCATATGAACTGGCAAACCTTTACAGCAAAGCCGGAGAGACGCAGAAATGCATCGATGCCTGTGATGAGCTGATCCTGTGGTTCAGCGAGGGCAAATATGTGACAAAGGCAATGGATCTGAAAATGAAGTACGAGCCGCTGTCACCGTCCCAGCAGATCAAATACGAGCATCGTTTTGACTACAAAAAGAATGAAGATCCGTCCGAGGATCCGGAAGCACTTGAAGTGCGGTTAGCCGGAGAGAGCGGAGCCGGTGAAATGGCTGCGACGAAAGAGCCGGCAGAGACGCCGGAAGTAAAACCGGTAAACGGCGGTGTGATGAGCCAGTATGTGGCCGGTGAAGAAGAAAAAGAAGCCGGTTCGCCGTACGAAGCATATGAGAAAACACAGCAGGCCGAGGCAGATGCAGAGCAGGTGCAGGAGTACGAAGCACTGCAGCAGACAGAGGAGCCGATCGAGGAGATTCCGGAAGAGCAGGCGTATGCAGACAGCACGCCGACGTACCTTGGAAATACGATCGATCTTCACGCAGAGCTTGCAAAGAGCATCCGCGATGTCTTCTCCTTCCGCGGAAAGAAACAGGAAGAGACGGCAGTCGAGGAAGAGACAAGCGAAGAGCCGGTACAGTACGAAGTAAAAGATCTGGAGCCGGAGCAGCTTGATGTAAACGTAGAGGTATCCCCGGATGCCAACACGACAATCAAGACAAGACCGCAGCCAAAACCGAAGGAAAAAGCCGAGCCGGTAATGCCGAAAGCACCGAAGCCGGAGAAGAAATACGAAGAGCCGGACCTCGAAGCACTGTTCCAGGAGACCGCAGCAAACCTGTCGGAGGAAGTTGCGGAGGAAGAAGCAGAAGAGCCAGTGGAACCGGCAGCAGAAGCCGAAACCGCAGAGCAGCCGATGGATCCGGAGTCCGAGACAGAGGCACGGGAAACGGCAGAGGAGCCGCAGGCGGAAGCTGAGCCGGAAGAAGATGCAGAACCGGCAGATGAAGCGGAAACCGAAGAGATCACAGAACCGGCGGATGAGGCTGAAACCGAAGAAGCTGCAGAGCCGATGGATGAAGCTGAGATCGAAGAGATTATAGAACCGGCAGCCGAGGCTGAAATCGAAGAAGCAGAAGTTACAGAACCAGCAGTGGAAGCTGAAACAGAAGCAGCCGAGAAGGCTCAGGCGGAAGCCGAAATTGAGGAAACCGTAGAACCGGCGGAGACGCCGTCCATGGATGCAACGGTTGTCATCCCGGACCTGAAACCGGCAGAGGAGACACGGCCGACCATCGATTTTAGTGAGCTTCAGGCAGCGCTGAACGCAGAAGTGCAGGAAGCTGAAAAAGCATCGGAAATCGAACTGCCGGACGAGCCGGAAAGCGAAACAGAGCCGGAGACCCCGGCCGAGACTGAGCCAGCCGATCCGTTTGAGCCGGCAGGAACCCAGTCGATCGAGATTACCCCGGAGGAAATCGAAATCGAAGTTCCGACCGAGCCAAAGCGTGAGCGCGTATCCGATGCGACGATCAACATGAGCATCGAAAAAACAACGGATGCCACCGTTCAGCTGATCCGCGACAACATTCCGGAAGGAACTGTTGCGAAATCGATTGAAGAGGTGCTCCGCGAGGAGACGCCGGAGGAGGCAAGACTCCGCATCCTGAACGACACCCAGCCGGATAAGCTGAGTGATGAGCAGAAAGCGCTGTTTACTTACTTTGCGAAAGTTCCAGGCATGGATATCCAGATTCTGGATGCAATGCATGGTGTTTATCATTACGCAGGCGACCGTACTTCCCGTCATGGAAACATTGCCATTATGGGCGGATACGGTACTGGAAAAACGAAGCTGTCGGAGGATCTCGTCCGTGCAATCTGTGCTGACTTAAAACTTCCGGCAACGAAGATGGCCCGTCTGGATGCATCTGTTCTGAACAAAAAGGACTGTGCGCAGATTGTTTCAAAGCTGGCGGGAGGTTTCCTCCTGATCGAGCGTGCCGGTCTGATGTATCCGGAGACGATCGAGAAGCTGTCGCAGGCAATGGATTTCCGTACCGACAGTCTGGTTCTGATCATTGAGGATGAGAAGGTCAGCATGAGAGGTCTTCTGCGGAATTACCCTGATTTTGCGAAGAAGTTTGAGACGGTCATTTCGATTCCTGTTTTCACGAACGACGAGCTGGTTACGTTTGCCCGCACGTATGCGCGTGAGAATGGATACAAGATGGACGAGATGGGTGTGCTTGCTCTGTATACACAGATTGGCAACAATCAGAAGGAGGGCGAGCCGATGACGATTTCACAGGTCAAAGATATGGTGGATCGTGCCATCGCCCATGCAGAAAAGGGAACCCGTAAATTCGGAAGACGCATGTCCAGAAAGCATACCGATGCGGACGACCGCGTGATTCTTTACGAGAAAGACTTTGAGTTCTAAATACATGGAGAATTTATGGAGAAAGTAAAACCGTGGCTCGGGGAGCCGCAGAATACAATAGCCGTACTGCAGAAGTACGGCTTTGTATTTCAGAAAAAGTATGGTCAGAATTTTCTGATCGATCCACATGTGCTGGATAAGATTGTAGCCGCTGCAGGTATCGGACCGGACGATTTTGTTGTGGAAATCGGACCTGGTATCGGTACACTGACGCAGTATCTTGCGTATGCTGCGCGGAGTGTGTGTGCGGTGGAAATTGACAAGAATCTGATCCCGATTCTGGAGGATACGCTGTCGGATTATGATAATGTTGAGGTTATCAACAATGATGTTTTGAAGGTGGATCTGGCGGCGCTGGCGAAGGAGAAGAACAACGGACGGCCGATCAAGGTTGTGGCGAATCTTCCGTATTATATTACGACGCCGATTATTATGGGATTATTTGAGAATCATGTGCCGGTGGATTCGATTACGGTTATGGTTCAGAAGGAGGTTGCGGACCGGATGCAGACGGGGCCGGGATCGAAGGATTACGGGGCGCTGTCGCTGGCGGTGCAGTATTATGCGGAGCCGTATATTGTGGCGAATGTGCCGCCGAACTGTTTTATGCCGCGGCCGAAGGTTGGAAGTGCGGTGATCCGGCTGACGCGTCATGAGGTGATGCCGGTGGAGACGAAGGATGAGAAGTTGATGTTCTCCATTATTCGGGCGTCGTTTAATCAGAGACGGAAGACGCTGGCGAACGGACTGAAAAATTCGGAGCTGCTGCATTTTTCGAAAGAGGAGATTGAGGCTGCAATCACAGCCTGCGGCTGGCCGCTTACGATTCGTGGGGAGGCATTGAATTTACAGGAGTTTGCGCGGTTGACGGATGAATTGTGTAAATAGAGGGGACGCCTCGCCGCCGCCCGTCCGCCCTTGCGTGATGCGCATGGCAGCGGTGGAAAAGCGGGGGAAAAACGTAGAAAAAATGGAGGTCTTTCGACAGACACCGGCATTATTCGCCAGGAAAGCCTGATGCTTTCCCAGCTCAGAATGCCTTGAAATCTGGTGTTGAGCACCAGATTTCAGTCTCTCGAAAGGCCTCCATTTTTTCTGGTTTTTCCTGCCCGCTTTTCCAATGCTGCCATGCCGCATCACGCAAGGACGGACGGGCGGCCTGTCTCTTATACACA
>ERZ1027254.1037-NODE-1037-length-12628-cov-6.160025_pt1 | contig 12628 bp, 9 predicted proteins | sample MGYA00519473_ERZ1027254 | MGnify/ENA primary metagenome ERZ1027254 (study PRJEB26926, sample SAMN06164781) | human gut metagenome | biome: ENVO:00009003; feature: ENVO:2100002; material: ENVO:00002003 | host: Homo sapiens | place: USA | collected 2012 ...
TCTCTTTCCTGCAGCAGGATCACTTCAAATATGATGCATATACAGTTCTGGATACTGTTATCATGGGTAACAAGAGACTGTATGAGATCATGAAAGAAAAAGATGCTATCTATGCAAAAGCGGACTTCACTGATGAAGACGGTATCCGTGCCAGTGAACTGGAAGGTGAATTTGCAGAGATGAACGGATGGGAAGCAGAATCTGATGCTGCTACTCTTCTGAATGGTCTTGGAATTGAAACCGATCTCCACTATTCCCAGATGGCTGACCTTACAGGAAGCCAGAAGGTCAAAGTTCTTCTGGCGCAGGCACTGTTTGGTAATCCGGACATTCTTCTTCTGGATGAGCCTACCAACCACCTTGACCTGCCTGCTATTGAATGGCTCGAAGAATTCCTGATCAACTTTGACAACACTGTCATCGTTGTATCCCATGACCGTTACTTCTTAAATAAAGTATGTACTCATACAGCAGACATCGACTACGGCAAGATTCAGCTCTATGCCGGAAACTATGACTTCTGGTTTGAGTCCAGCCAGCTCCTCATCAAACAGATGAAGGAAGCCAACAAGAAGAAAGAAGAAAAGATCAAAGAACTTCAGGAGTTTATTTCCCGATTCAGTGCCAACGCTTCCAAGTCCAAACAGGCGACTTCCCGTAAGCGTGCCCTGGAAAAGATCCAGCTTGACGATATGCGTCCGTCCAGCCGTAAATACCCATACATCGACTTCCGTCCAAACCGCGAGATTGGTAATGAGGTCCTTATGGTAGAGAACCTTTCCAAGACCATCGACGGTGTAAAAGTTCTGGATAACATTTCTTTCACACTCGGACATGATGACAAGGTAGCTTTCGTCGGTGCCAACGAACAGGCAATCACTACTCTGTTCAAGATCTTAGTTGGTGAAATGGAACCGGATGAAGGAAATTATAAATGGGGTGTTACCACTTCCCAGGCATATTTCCCTAAGGACAACACTGCAGAGTTTGATAATGACCTTACCATTACAGACTGGCTGACACAGTATTCCGAGATCAAGGATGCTACTTATGTTCGTGGATTCCTCGGACGTATGCTCTTCCCCGGTGAAGACGGCATCAAACGTGTACGCGTTCTTTCCGGTGGTGAGAAAGTCCGCTGTCTTCTTTCCAAGATGATGATCTCCGGTGCAAACATTCTCATCCTTGATGAGCCAACCAACCACCTCGACATGGAGAGCATCACAGCACTGAACAACGGTCTGATCAAATTCCCGGGTGTTATCCTTTTCACCTCACATGACCATCAGTTCGTACAGACAACAGCCAACCGTATCATGGAAATCCTTCCAAACGGAACCATGATCGACAAGATCACTACTTACGATGAATATCTGGCAAGTGATGAGATGGCTAAGAAACGTCACGTATTCGAGATCAACGAAGAGGACGCTTCCGATAACTAAAGAATAAAATACAGGGTACGGCTTAACCGTACCCTGTTATTTTATTCTGTCTTCATGATAATATCCGCCAGCTTTCCGCCTGTCACTTTAAGCAGATCAGCAAGGGGAACCTTCAGTGTCAGTCCGATACGGCCGCCACTCACATAAATCTCTTCAAATTCTCCTGCAGATGCATCAAACACAACAGGATAAGGTTTCTTCATTCCCAGCGGACTGCAGCCGCCTCTCACATATCCGGTAATCTTTGTGATATCCTTCACATGGATCATGTCCACTGTCTTCTCACCGACAGCCTTTGCAGCCGCCTTACGGTCAACTTCCTTTTCAATCGGAACTACAAAAACGAAATAACCGCCGCTCTTTCCTTCCATTACCAAAGTCTTAAAAGACTGGTCATAGGGTGCACCGATCTTATCCGCACTGTGGATCCCGTCAATAAATTCATCACATTCATAGGAGAACGCCTCATATTTAACCTTCTGTCTGTCCAGCATTCTCATTGCATTTGTCTTAGCTTCTTTTGCCATTTTTTCTCGCCTGTCCTTTCTGTCCTCTGGCATATATTGATTCCTCCATGCCTCTGTCCTGAGACTGCTCAAAACTCTGGTCTTGTCTCAGGTCCTGATTTCGCCTGTAAATCTGCTCAGTGCTTTCTTCATCAACCGTTTCTTCATCCTCTTCATCAGAAACCGGTTTGTTGATAGCAAACTGAATCAGCATACCCAGAACTGCAAATCCCACACTCATTCCCAGTCCATAGGGAATATCTGCCAGATTTCCAAGCTGTGCAAGGGAAACCCCTGCCATAATACCACCGATCAGACTTGTAGCCACGATCAGCACTTCCCTGCAGTATTTCACCGCCATGGAACCAAGAGCTACGCCGATCAGAATACATGCAAAAAATACTGCGGAGCTGGTAGGATGCAGGAAATAAATACTGGCCGCCCAGCCGATACCTGCTGCCAGGATAAACACACCTGCCTTATAGATCAGAAATGCAATCACTGCGAACACAACTCCTGCCGCCAGTGCTGCGATCAGCATTGTTGATTTCTCCTGTATTCCCATTGTATGTACAACCACCAGCGCAAGACCGCCGCCTACCAGAAAACCTCCCAGCATCATCCAGAAACGCAGAAGCCTGTATCCCAGAATACAGTTCAGCACTCCAAACACAAGGATCACTGCAAATATTACCATCATAAAACGATTCACCAGATCTGAATCCATAAAACTTCCGGCAATACTCAGCGCATTTCCAAATATATCTGTCATATTAACCATAATTTTCAGTCACTCCTTTTAGTTATATATTTATAGCATTCCTTATCATCAACTGACACATCTGAACTAAACCCGTCAGAACATGAAGTATAAGGTCTTCATATTGTCGATCACGCCGTAATGATAGGAAATCTGTGACAGCCCATGGACTTCCATATAATATTTTGCGATATCCTGGATATGATTACTGTCGATCAGATCCATATATGCCTCATCATAAGCCCCCTGGCTGCCAAACTTAAAGCGTACCACCGCAGCATCACTGTCAATGCGCAGTCTGCACAGGTCATATACACTGCTCCAGTCATAGGTATCAAAACAGGCGCCGTTTCTCACATAGAAATTCATGTCAGTCGCTGTACACGCAGGAACAGGAAATTCATCAGAGGCCGTATAATTCTCCTCGTACTCCTGTGGGAACGGACACAGATAATCATAGATCGTTGTCTTATGCTCTGCCAGCAGCGTGGCATCACCCTCCAGAAAGTCCGGCTGGTCCCCATTGGTGGCATCCACATAATAATACTGTCCATTCAGCTCTACAATATTCCAGGCATGTCCCTGGGTACTGTTTGCAGCATCACCCTCCACATAAATACAGGGGATATCCAGACGCTCCAGCAGATACTGCACAGCTCCCGCATAGCCCGCACATACCGCCTGTTTCTTCCAGAAAGCTCCTGCTATACTCTGGTCATCATCAGAGATCACATATTCTGTATTGTCTATGACATAAGTATAAACAGTCATTACCTTCGTGTAATCATCAGCACCATCCGGAATCTGCGATAACACCTCCTGATACGCATTCTCCATAGCCTGCGTGATCTCCTGTCTCTGCTCCTCTGTATAAGTATATCCCGGAGAAAACTGACAGTAATCTCTGCCCGAATAAGTCGTCTTATAAACTTTCTCCCGGTTATGTACCCAGAACAGCTCCGGATGATCCTTCAGCACTGCATGATACACTCTGTCTATCTCATTATCTCCTGAGAGAGACAGATAAAATTTATCCTCAAAGCTTCTGATCCCCTCCAGGATCTCGCGGTAGCCTCTCTGTTCATTCTCATTAAGAAGGCCGAAATAATACTCCTGATGTCCTTCATCCGTCTGCGCTACCTCCTGCTTCTTAAGAGTCCTTACTTCCCCCGGCTCCTGCAAAGCTCTCCCACCGATGATCAGTCCACCGGCCAGAAGCACCACCACAGGCACCATAAGAATCAGACGCAGCCCGGAAAATCTCTTTTTGCTCATTCAATAATCCTTCTTGGTTATTATTCTATAAGTCTAATATTACATTACTATTTCATTCTGTTTTGTCACATTTAGAATTGTTATTCGTTACTGTTCACTCCGTTCACAGTAACTTAGCCAAAATTCATTCCGAATTGCCTGCGGCAATGGAATTTTGGCTTGTATGTCTCGGGATAGTGGTGTGTGAACAGTAACCCTGCATCAGATATCTTTGTCCTGTGTCAAATTATTACAAACATGAAATGGAATATGTTTGAATTGTAGAAAGAAATGCGAAGAATAACAAAAAGATTAATAAATGTTACAAAAATATAAAATTTATGGTAATTAATCCTTGCGTTTTTGAGTGCGGTGTGTTAATATGTATAAGAATTAACTTAGATATTGCAAAAACATTAAGATATAGAAAGAAAATGTTACGAGGGTGAGAATTCATGAAGAAAAGAATTGTATGTCTTACATTAGCACTCCTGATGAGTGCAACACAGGTTGTTAGTGTAAGTGCTTCAAGAGAGGATGAATTGAGAGAAGAGCAGGCGATCACAAGTCAGCAGCTGGATGCTACATATTCCAGAATGGATGAGCTTGCATATGCGAAATCACAGCTTGAGAATGAGATTTCCGAACTGGATTCCAATCTTGTAAGTGTTATGGTTTCTATTGATACTCTTAAAGGAGATATCGATAATAAAGAAGTAGATATTATTAAGACAAAACAGGATCTGGCTAAGGCTCAGAAGGCGAGAGATAAGCAGTATGAGAGCATGAAGCTTCGTATTCAGGCACTGTATGAACAGGGTGGGGATGCAGCGTGGTTTCAGATGATGCTTAATTCAGAAGATTTAAGTGAACTTCTGACACGTGCTGAGAATACACAGCAGATGTATGAGCAGGACAGAAAGAATCTTGATAAATATGTGAATACTATTAATGAGGTGAATAATTTAAAGACTCAGTATGAATCTGACAAAGCAGAACTGGAAGAGATGAAGGCTTCTTATGAACAGCAGTCTTATGATCTTCAGTGCCAGATTGATCAGAAGAAATCTGAATCAGCCGATTATGAGAATGAAATTGCATATGCACAGCAGCAGGCGACAGAATATGCAAATCTGTTAGCGGAACAGACAGCTGAAATTCAGAGATTGGAAGCTGAAAGAATCGCAGCAGAAGAAGAGGCAAGACGACAGGCTGAGGAAGAGGCTGCAAGACAGGCGGCAGAAGAAGAGGCAGCAGCAAAAGCTGCAGAGCAGGAACAGGACTCCGAATCAGAAGAGGAAGAAAATGTAGAGTATGATGAAGACGGAAATGAGATTGAGAATACTGATGATGCGGATGATGAGTCTGAATCAGATGATGGTGTAGAATATGATGAAAATGGTGATCCTGTTGACAATGCAGGAGCTTCTGATGATGTAGAGTACGATGAGTATGGCAATGTGATTGATTCTGATAATACAGTTTCACCAGATGATTATGAGAGTGAACAGTCATCTGATTCAGATAGTTCTTCATCTTCAGGTTCAGGATCAGGATCTTCTGTAGTAGACTTTGCAACACAGTTTGTTGGCAATCCATATGTATGGGGCGGTACAAGCCTTACAGGTGGAGCTGACTGTTCGGGATTTACACAGAGTGTATATGCAAACTTCGGAGTAAGTCTTCCGAGAACTTCTTATGAACAGCAGAATGCCGGAACAGAAGTGTCTTATGCTGATGCACAGCCGGGCGATTTGATCTGCTACGGCGGACACGTTGCAATCTATATGGGTAATGGACGTATCGTTCATGCATCGAACTCTGTAGATGGCATTAAGATTAGCGATAACGCAGCGTACAGAACGATTGTTTCTGTAAGAAGACTGGTGTAATTAAATAAGTATAAATAATTAAATTTATAGGGGTTGAAAAGGAGTATCGCTAAGGGGGCTGATGCTCCTTTTCTTTATGTATAAGTTATTGTTCACACACCACTATTCCGCAAGGTGTTTTGGCATGAATATGCCAAAATCCCGAGACATATCGCGCGAATTTATGTGATTAGCATAAATTCTGTGCATCGTGAAGCGTGTTGCTGTGAACGGAGTGAACCGTAACCATGTATAATATTTTACCGATTTTCAGGTGGATTTTACCTTGACATAAAATTGGATGGATAGTACAGTTTATGTAACTGAAGAGATATATATAAAATTTTAAATCTGTTTTTGGAGACATCAGTGGGAAAGAATATTCTCATGAATTATCCGGATTATAGTTGAATAGTGAAAGCGAGGAATGATAAATGGCAAATGACCATGTAGAACACATAAGAATTGTACAGGAAACAGTTGCTGGCAAGGAGATTACTTTTGCACATGTAATGGGAGGGCCGGCTCCGGTCATATACCAGAAGCTTGGATTGAATCCGCAGGTGGATTACCGTTCATCTGCAATCGGAATTATGAATATGACACCGCCTGAATCTGCAGTGATTGCATCTGATATTGCGGTAAAAAGCGGAAATGTTTATTTGGGATTTGCAGATCGATTTACAGGCACACTGATCATTACGGGAGAGATTTCCGATGTAATGTCAGCGATGACTGAGGTTGTGGATTATTTCAGAGACACTCTGGGTTATGTAGTCTGCAAGATTACCAAAAGATAGGAAGTGTTGGGATGGCAGGGATGACAACCAGAGAATTACTGGAAAAGCTTTATAACCAGGATTATGAGAAACTAAAGGGAAAAAAGCTGCGTATGACCAGGGTAAGGGTTCCGGGAAAGGAAGTGTGCCTGGCGCATGTGATCAATCCTTCACAGAGCTGTATTTATCAGAATCTTGGTTTGCATATTGGAGTCCATGAGGGAGAAGACCACACAGGAGAAGCAATCGGAATGATTCGTTTTACCCCATGGGAAGCAGTGGTTGTAGCTGCTGATATTGCAGTGAAAAGTGCAAATGTGGAGATTGGTTTCATGGATCGCTTCAGCGGATCATTGATCCTTACGGGAGGTCTGACGGAAGTTCAGACTGCAGTGGAAGAAGTGGTGAAATTTTTTAGAGAGGTGCTTGGCTTTAAGACTTGTGCAGTTCACAAAAGTTAAAACATACGAAAAGTCAGTTATTCTGTATCGATGGTGCTTATGTAACTGCCGGAATAGCTGAGAGAAGTGAAAGGGACAGACATTAAATATGAAGAAAATATTTCTGATGGGCAGAAGTGAAGCAGGTAAGACTTCATTAACGCAGGCATTAAAAGGCGAAAAACTTCATTATGTAAAAACGCAGTATACGAATACGGATGATGATACCATTGATTCTCCGGGAGAGTATGCAGAGTCCAAGCATTTCAGCGTAGGGCTGGCCTGTTTTTCTTTTGAAGCAGATGTGGTGGCAATGGTACAGTCAGCAGATGAACCTTTCAGTTTGTTTGGCTATGGCAGTAATGCATTTATTCTGAGACCACTGATAGGAATCATTACGAAAATAGATTCTCCTTATGCGAATGTTCCAATGGTGCGTCAGTGGATGCTGAATGCAGGATGTGAAAGAATTTTTCTGGTAAACAATGTGACCGGAGAGGGGATTGATGAGCTGAGAGCGTTTTTGAATGAGGATGTTCCAAAGCTGAGTCTGGAAGAAGCAAAATTCAGACAGAGTCTTGGTCTGAATGAATGGGATCCGCTGCCGGAAGGTGTGGAATATTGAAAAATATATTGATAAATAGTTGACAAGCTTGTTGCAGGGTGTTATTATAATGACAGTATAATTCCATACAGAACATATTAAGTGCTGATACTGTGAGAAAGAGCAGTACAGAAAGAGGGAATCAGGTGAGAAACCTGAGCGATCCGGTCACTGTAACAGAGGAGCAAATCTCAGAATGTCCATTGTGCCATAGCATGAGAAGGAGAGAGGAGCGATGAGCCTGGAGCCAGGAAACCTGCTTGGTATGGCGAGGTTAAACTTCCGTGTAAAGTGTAACAACCAACTCCGTTGAATCCGCAGCTTCGGAGTGTTGTCTGCTTTTATCTGAAGGCAGACATTTTTTATGGAATGCGCCTGTTCTTTATGAATTATACATGATTAAATGGCAGGCGATACTACTTCGGATTTATTCGTTCCCTCCGCGCACTCATGAACGGATTTTTTTCTACCCCGGGGTAGCATCGCTCCCTCTTATTAATTTTAAATGTATGATCTGTGAAAAATACTGTAATGAATTTTCAATGCTTTGTTATGTGAAGAGAAATTGATAATTTATTAGAGTATTTTTTTTATTTCGTCCTCTGATGGGTGGGATTGATGGAGACTGAGAAAACGGAATTATTCTGGAAAGATAAAAACTTGCAACAGGAGAGGAGAGGTAGCAATGGAGAAACCTTATTGGGAAGGGAAAGAATATTCTTATTTCAGTCATAAGAAATGTGAATTTTTTCCGTGTCATAAGAATGCAGATCCGGATGATTTTAACTGTCTGTTCTGTTATTGCCCGCTATATGCCCTGGGTGAGAAATGCGGTGGGAATTTCCGGTATACGGAAAAGGGAATTAAAGACTGCACAAACTGTATGCTTCCGCATAAGCGAAAAAACTATGGATATGTCACAGGAAAATACCAGGAACTGGCTGATATGATGAAAAGAGCAAAGGAAAGTATCAGCAAATAAGAGGAGAATGCGTCGCTGCTTAGAACGGAGTGAACAGTAACAATGTGTCAGATTAGCACAAATAAGAAAGAACGATTTTCATTGTAATACAATGCTTGTTCTGCTAGAATAAGGATAGCAAAAGAGAAGAGTCTGTAAGATTTTCAAGTCTGTTCTGAGTTAGTATATAAAGCATTTCACACACATTTTCCACACTTTTCACATGCACAGAAGAAAATGCATCACAGGCATTTGACGTCTTTTCCTGGCGACATTTTCTTGTCGGCAGAGCTCTGCATTTCTACATAGAGCCGTCGGAAAACAGGGAAAATTCACTGTTTTCCGACGGTTTTTGTCATTGATCATGGTTGAAAAACAAAAAAGATACTGATATAATGATATTATATTTATGTAAGGGAGTTAACTACTACATGAAAAAAAGAAATACAGCGATACGCGCATTGTCAGTTTTTCTGGCTTATTCAATGGTTTGTACATCGGTACCCGCTGCGGGTCAGGAAATGTTTGGACCCGGAGTCAACAGAGAGACAGAAGAAAATACATCAGATCTGAAAGAATTTCAAAGTTCACAGGCAGATGAATTTGGAACAGATACGGGATCGGATGCAGAATTGTTCGGAAGCGATGATGCAAAACAGGAGTTTCAGGATGGAGAAAACTCAGAAGAGGGTACAGACGGAATCAGGTATATTAAGGGCCGTCCGTTGACGGAAGAGGAAAGAAAGGAAGAACTGGAACCCTTTAAAAATTTAAAACCTTTGGATCCGGGAATTGAAGTGGAGAGTGATCTGACATCAGTTTATGCTGCATATGGAAACAGGGAGGCTGCATTTCCATCTTCCTATGATGCCAGAAAGGAAGGATTAGTTACGCCCGTAAAGAATCAGAATCCATTTGGAACCTGCTGGGCTTTTGGTATGGCAGCAATCATGGAGACTTCGCTTCTGGCACAGAACAAAGGAACCTACGATCTGTCAGAAGAACATTTATCATATTTTTTCTCCAACAGACAGAATGATCCTCTTGGAAATACCCCTGATGATAAGAATTATGTACTGGGAAATTATCACGTGATAGGAGGTAATGATCACCTGGCGGCGATTTATCTCAGTACATGGTCGGGAATGACCACAGAGGCCGATGTACCATTTCCTACGGATTCTTTGCATCAGAATGATCTGACTGTACAGATTCCGGAAAGTAAGGCTTATAATTCTGCAGCATATCTGAAAAATGCATCTGTTTCCAAATACAGTGAGGAACGTATGAAAGAAATGCTACTGAATGACCATGCAGTATCCATTATGCTTTATATGAAGGAAAGTTATGTAAATCCGGACACAGCTGCATATTGTTATCCTGTTGGAAAATCAAATTCGACTGTAATTAATCATATTGTGACAGTGGTCGGATGGGATGATACGTATTCAAAGGATAATTTTCTTCCTGTTTCCAATGTAACATCTGATGGTGCGTGGATCATCAAAAACAGTTGGGGGGAGAAGAAAGGAGACGGAGGATATTACTATCTTTCTTATCAGAATCCCAATATCAGTAAACTTGTAAGTGCAGAGGCAGTGGCTGCTTCGGATCAAAAGTACAAGAATAATTATTTTTATGATGGTTCTTCAGCACTTTCAGTGATTCCGATACAGGCGGGACAGTCAGTAGCAGCAGTTTATGAGACAACTGCAGGAAAGGGAAAAGCAGAAGTCCTGGGGGAGGTTAATCTTGTTACAAACAGTGACAATGCCTGTTACAAAATTCAGATATACACCGATCTGACAGATCCATATGACCCGGAAAGCGGGACCGCTGCATATGCTGCTCCATATGAGTTTGAACAGCCAATCGCAGGTGTACAGACTATCAGTGTACCAGAGGTGGTTTTGAAACAGGGAAGCAGATATTCTGTTGTGATCACAAACAGTGGGATTGACAAAATCAGCTTTGGAGTGGAAGCAAAGTCCAGTTATGGGAACTGGTTTACCTGTACGGCGGGGATAGAAACAGGGCAGACATTCTATAAGAGTGCATCGGAAACGGCCAGGTGGACAGATGGAAAGACGAAAAACTGGACGGCAAGGATCAAGGCACATACAAGGACCCTGAATCAGTCATGGGTGCCGGATACACCGGTATTTCAGGTGAAGGCATATAATTCTGGATATAACCTTATTTCATGGAAAAAAGTTTCCGGAGCTACAGGATATTATGTGTACAGAAAACCTGCAGCAGGTGGGAAGTGGTCCCAAATTGCAGATGTCGGGACATCGGAATTAAAATATAAAGATAGTAAGGTTACGGCTAATGCATCATACCGTTATACAGTAAAAGCATATTATGAAGCATCCGGAAAAAGATATTCAGGTAAATATAAAACCGGCGATGTGATTAAAGCAGCACCTGCAGTGCAGAAGGTTACTTCTGTGAAATCTGAGAAAAATGGAATCCGTATCCGGTGGAAGCCTCAGAAAAAATGTGACGGCTATTATATTTACAGAAAGAAAAAAGGTGGTTCCTATCAATTGATAAAGAAAATTTCCAATGGAAATAGTTCTTCTTATCTGGACAAAAAAGCACAAAAAGGTGTATCATACTATTATGCGGTAAAAGCATATGTTAAAGAGCCATATGGAAATACATACAGCAAATATAAAAGTTCATCTGCTGTAAAAAGAAAATAGGAAATGAAGGAAAGAGATTATGAAGAGAAGGTTTGGAACAGTAATAGCAATGGTACTGTGCTTTATTCTGACAGTGGTTTCTGTTTATGCGGATGACGGAAAGGGTCAGAATCCGGATTATGTAACAGATTATTATATGATCGTACAGAGTACACAGGGCGGGGTAGATATTTATGATGAAGCAGACACTCAGAGTGTTAAACTGAATGACAGCAAGATCCCAAATGGAACTGCCATTCACGTTCTGGGTGAGAAGAATGGAGCAGATAATAAAAAATGGGCATATACACAGTACCATGGAATGAACGGATATGTTCCTATGGATGATCTGGATCCGGCTTCCAGAGAAGAAGCTGCCAATGAGGAATATCGTACTTTCGGAGGCAAAGATGTGGATTTCGAAGTAAAGGTTCATGGAAACGTATCGGTTTATAACGGACCTGGAGAGAAATTTGATCAGGTTTCAGGAACAGAGGGAATCGCAGATGGGACAACTGTACATATTTTTCAGCATGTTCAGGGAGAAGACGGAACAAACTGGGGGAAAACAGACACAGATGGTGTAACACAGGGATGGCTGAATCTTGATCGTGATACAGATTACGTAAATGAAAATGTATCCGCAGATGCACCGGAGGCTACAGGCACATCAGGAAATGTTCCGGTGGCTGCTGTTACACCAACACCGGAAGCAACTCCAACTCCGAAAGCCACACCAACACCAGAGGTAACACCTACAGAAAAAGTGACACCGACACCGGAGGCAACACCTACAGAAGAAGCAACACCGACACCGGAGGCAACACCTACAGAAGAAGCAATGCCAACACCGGAAGAAACAGAGACGCCTGCTTCGACAGAAGACAAGGAATCCGATGATAAGCAGAGTCAGAAAACATCAGGAAAGAATGTAAAAGCAGATTCAGGAATGAAGAATCCTGTAATCTGGATTAGTGGTATCGGGATTATTGTTATCATAATTTTACTTATTTATTTCCTGAAGAAGAAAAAGTAAGAGTTAAAATCATTAAAGAATGCCGTCGACGGCAGAGAACAGTTACAAAATAAACAGTGGAACTAAAAGAGCAGCGCATCGGATGATGCAGCTGCTCTTTTTAGAAAATGTGTGTGTATAATTGAGACGTTATGAGGAAACCTCAAATCAGTCTTAATTAACAAAAACTAATAATGTGTGTGCATATATAGTCTACAATTTTTTTGCAATTTAATCAAGATGGAATTTTATAGAACGTGATATATTTGTTCTGTCTCTTATACACATCTGACGCTGCCGACGAAC
>ERZ1027254.1046-NODE-1046-length-12545-cov-12.490152_pt1 | contig 12545 bp, 13 predicted proteins | sample MGYA00519473_ERZ1027254 | MGnify/ENA primary metagenome ERZ1027254 (study PRJEB26926, sample SAMN06164781) | human gut metagenome | biome: ENVO:00009003; feature: ENVO:2100002; material: ENVO:00002003 | host: Homo sapiens | place: USA | collected 2012 ...
ACGGCAGATGATTTGATTTATTCACCCACTGAATCCGAAGTTATGATGAACGAGACCAACGATGTTTTTACGATGGAAGACGAGCCGATAGCCTCTGTGATGCAGGATATGCGCAAAGGCTCTAAATGGCTGTCCGCATTTCTGGAAAGTTACCGTCCTCCGCTGGACGGGGAGCGTTACCTGACGGACGGCGAGGTGGCGGAACTGCTCCGTGTGAGCCGACGCACCTTGCAGGAATACCGCAACAACCGCGTGTTGCCTTTTATCCTTTTGGGAGGGAAGGTGCTTTACCCGGAAACGGGGCTGCGCGAGGTGCTGGAAGCGAACTACCGCAAGCCGCTGGAGTGAGGCGGTTGCATGAAAAAGTAAACGGGCGACACCTTTTGTGGTGCTGCCCGTTTACTTGTCTTATGGGGAATCTGTTTTTAACAGTACCCGACCTTTCCGTTCTGAATGAACATCACGTATGCCTGCCGGTTATCTTTTGAGAGTGCCTTTCCCACCAGCCATGTGCGGAACAGGTGGGTGTTGTAGGTGTTCAGCCGGAAAGCGACCGGGATGATGATTTCAAGCGCGTACACGTCCGCGTACAGCCCGTTTTCAAGCTGCATGTAGCGACACAACTCGTAGTCGTTAAGCACGTCCGACTTGCGGACTGCTTTGATGGCAGCGTTCACTGCCGGGACGGTCGTATGGAACAGTCCGGCGATTTCGGTGGCGGTCATCCACACTTCGTTACCGGTTACGCTGACCGCCTTGTCCTCTATGATGATTATGTCACGCTTCATGGCTTCTCTTTTTTAGATGGTACAACCTGCAAATTCCTCAATGCCGTTCAACCTTGCCGCAAGGATCTCCATGTCTTGATTGAGTTTTTCTTTGGTTATCTTCGCGTAAATCTGCGTCGTCTTTATGCTCTTGTGTCCGAGCATAGAACTGACCGTTTCGATGGGTACGCCGTTGGAGAGAAATACCGTTGTGGCCGCCGTGTGGCGGCTCTGATGCCACGTGATATGCTTGGTGATGCCGCAACGCTTGGCGACGGCACGGATACCGGCAAGGCACGTGTTGTAATGCGGGACGGGAAATATCCTGCCGTTCTCGCACAGTCCACGGTATTTGCCGATTATGCGGTTGGCGATGTCAAGCAGGCGGATGTTGGACACCACGCCCGTTTTCTGGCGGTTGATGTTTATCCACTCGTGTTCATCGAAATAGGTGCGGATATTCTCTTCCGTGAGGTTGCGCATATCCGAGAATGACAATCCGGTGAAAGCGCAGAACAGGTAGAGGTCACGGTACAGTTCCTGTTTGGCGTTTTTCAGTTTGCCCTCCATCAGCAGGCGGATTTCCTCTTTGGTAAGGAAACTGCGTGTCGTTTCCTCCTTCTTGATTTCATACTCGCGGAACGGGTCGCGCGTCAGCCACTCGTTGTTGATGGCGATGAATACCATCGTCCGTAGCGGGCAGACGTACAACCAGACGGTATTGGTGCAACAGTGCTTGTCCGTGCGCAGGAACATCTCGAAGTCGGAGATGAAAGCCGGGGTAAGCTCTTTCAGGGCGATGTCCTTCACATGGTAGCGGATGTCGAGGAACTCTTGCAGGTGCTTGTAAACGATACGGTACTTTTCCAGTGTGCCTTTGGCTTTCATGCCTGCCTCCACCTGTTTCTCATAGTCCTCGTTGTGCTGGCGGAACACCTGCATCAGCGTGTGATAGCGGTGTTCCAGTCCGAGAAAGGCGTTTTTCACCTTTTCCGCCGTGACGAAGTTGTCACGCTCCATGATTTCCTGATAGTGTCTGTTGATGCGTACCCGCATTTTGTCAAGCATACGGTTCGCTTCGAGTGCCGCCGTGCTTCTGCCCGTGACACGTCCCCCTTTGGTGTCCCACAGTTTCGGATCGACAGTCAGCTTGCAGCTGAACTGCGTCTGGCTGCCGTCCACCGTGATGCGTCCCATGACGGGAACTGTCCCGTCTTTTTTCACTACCTGACGCTTGAGATAGTAGATTACTGAAAATGTACTCTTCATCGTCCTTAATTTTTTTGGTTTCAAAATTAGTTGGTGAAGAGTCCGGTGTCGGTACGCAAAACGGGGAGGAACGGCGCAATCTTTTTCCGTAAGCAAATTTTTCGCGTGAGTTGTCGGTAACTCACTATTCCTTAGCGTCTTGTTTCGTCATCCGTACCCGTTTGTCGCATTTTCGGGCATGGTTACGAACAAGTAACGTTGCGGCGTCAGGATTTGGCTTTGGCAGGGATTGTAATGGCTTCACGAATTTTCGCCACTTCAACTAAAACCCTTGTAACTCAATTCTATCACTATATCTTTCCGCATTTCACTTTTTTGTAGTAACTTTGCATCTGAAATTTTTAGAAAATTGATACGAAAATGAATCCAGCTTTGCCTGCTACAAGAAAGCAGAAAATTTTAAGAGAGACCAGGGATTATTTAATGATTGCGTTGGGTATGATTATGTATGGCATCGGGTGGACCGTATTTCTGTTGCCGAGTGATATTCCTTCAGGAGCGGTACCGGGTATTGCATCTATCATTTACTGGGGAACCGGCTTTCCGGTGCAATATACTTACCTGATCATAAACTTTCTTCTGCTTCTTCTTGCTTTGAAAATCTTGGGCCTGAAGTTTTGCCTGAAGACCATATTTGCTGTCTTTACGTTGACGTTTATATTGAGTGTAATCCAGAATTATGTAACCGGAGAACTGATTCACGACCAGCCTTTCATGTCGTGTGTACTGGGGGCTTCTTTCTGTGGAGCCGGTATTGGAATCGCATTTTCTGCCAACGGAAGTACAGGAGGTACTGATATTATTGCGGCTATTATCAATAAGTATCGTGACATTACATTGGGAAGAGTCATCTTGATTTGTGATGTGATTATCATTTCTTCAAGTTATTTGGTGTTGCATAATTGGGAAAAAGTAGTCTATGGATATGTGGTACTCTTTATTTCCAGTTTTGTGTTAGACCAAGTGGTGAACAGTGCCCGTCAGTCTGTACAGTTCTTTATCATCTCCAGTAAATATGAAGAAATTGGTGCCCGTATCAATAAAGACTTGCATCGTGGAGTTACGTTTATTGACGGGGTAGGCTGTTATACGCATAACGGAGTGAAAATGATGTTTGTCTTGGCCAAGAAAAGAGAATCCAACACTATCTTCCGTTTGATTAAAGACATTGATCCTAAGGCATTCGTCTCTCAGAGCGCGGTTATTGGTGTATTTGGTGAAGGTTTCGATCGTATCAAGGTCAAATAATTAGTAAATGAATAGTATGATGACAAATATAGAAGTGGCCAAGCTAATGGTTTCCAGAATGAAATGTCTTTTAAGCCGGGAACAGATTCATGAATTGGCTGACATATTGGTTTGCCGGAAATTCAAGAAAGGCGAGCGTATCCTCGACGAAGGGGAGGTTTGCCGTTCCATGCTTTACCTGGAAAAAGGACTGACTCGTCAGTTTTATTTTAAATACGATAAGGACCTGACCGAACATATAGCGTATGAAGGAGGGGTCGTGATTTGTCTGGAAAGCTATTTGAAAGAAGAACCTACCCGCCTGATGATTGAAGCATTGGAGCCTACTATTGCATGGGACATTCCTAAAGAAAAAATAGAAGAGTTGGCTTTAAAAGATGCAGAGATAGGAGTGTGGTATCGCAAGCTATTTGAAGCTTCCTTAATTGAATCTCAGGTAAAGGCTGATACGTTGCGTTTTGAGCCGGCGCATGAACGTTATAATAAATTGCTTCAGTTGCATCCTGAAATTCTGAAGCGTGCTCCTTTGGTCTATATCGCTTCTTTGTTGCAAATGACACCGGAAACCCTGAGCCGTGTGCGTTCTGCAAGTCTGAACGGATAAGTAAAATCTTTTGTTCATATAAAAAAGGAATGGTTTTGTTTAGAACAAAACCATTCCTGCTTCAATCACCATTTTCTTATCGAAAGCCTGATTGCCTTTATATGTTCGGGTCCATCCGTATCCACCGGCAAGGAACAGGCCGAATTTCTTTGTCAAGCTATATTCCAGACTTATTCGTGGTTCGATAGCATATAAACGGGCTGGATAACCGTGGTGCTTGTTTTCCAAAGATTCTATGTGATAATATCCAAGGTCGGCACTGAGGTCTAATTTGTCAGTCAGGCTGTGATATACGCCTGCACGATAGAATCCTGTGACGGAAAGCTTATTGTCTACGCCCAGATAGTATGCACCTGTACCGATTTGCGTGTAAGTATACTTGTTCTTGAACCGGATAGACAGGCTGGCTTTATTGGCGTTACCTCCGGATATAAGCATTTGCACACGGGTTTGTGGTTTCAGGTTGATGCAGCCAATCTGGTGGGCCGTACTGTCTGTACTGACATTGACAATACCGATCTGATAACCTTTGGAACTGTTTTTAGTATTGACATTTCCTACTCCTAACTGTACCCCTTTATTAGTGACGCTGTAATTGAGCAGGGCAGTTTGTACCCCTTTGTTTTCTACACTCACATTTCCAAGTCCGGCTAATTGCCATCCTTGGTTAGATTTTCCACTTACGTTCAATAGCGAGGTCAGTTGTACACCTCTGGAGGAATTTCCGGAAACGTTCATCAATCCTCCAATAATGAGTCCAGCTTGAATATCCTTGTTTACGTTGGCCAAGCCGGAGATAGCAAGTCCTCTGGTATCTTCACTGACATTGACCAAGCCGGCAATGCCAACACCTTTAATGTCTCCTCCGGAAATATTTCCCAAACCGGCAATGGATAAGCCGTATGCAGAAGTACCTGTGACGTTTGTCAATCCGGAAAGGATAAACCCGCAGGCTCTTTTACCCGTCACATTGGCAATACCGGAGATTTGTACTCCCGTAGATTTCAGTCCGGACACATTGGTAAATCCTGAAATCTGCATGCCATACGAATTATAATGCTGAAGGCTGGAAATCGCGTTGATACCAAGTCCGTTCAGGCAAGAATAATTGCTAAACAAGCCGAGGTTTACGTATGTCCTTGGCGGGAATTTCTTTTTATTGGTGATGTTCAGTGAAACGTTCGGACCTTTTTTCAGGGCTGAGGCCGGTTTTGTTTCCTGTGCAGATAAGTGCGTTCCTGCCAGGATACTTCCTAACAGGAACGCGGATATAAATGTTCGTTTCATGATGCTACTTGACTTCTTGGTATAAGAAACGCTTGATGCTTTTCTTAGGGGTCTTTTCAAATTCTTCCGGATAAATCTTAATGCGCGTAATCTGAGAGTAAGCAGGAAGTTCCGCATTCACCGCTACACGGTTTTCTTCCATGATTCTTTCAATATCGGCATCTGTCAATCCTTGTTTGTAGGCTTCCTCAAAGTCCGGATAAATAAGCGCAGCCAGTTTATGGTCGCTTTGCTGAATCACAATGTTTTCGCATACATACGGCAGGTTGCTTATCTTTTCTTCGATTTCTTCCGGGTAGATATTTTGTCCAGAAGGTCCTAACAGCATATTCTTGCTTCGGCCTTTGATGGTCACGTTTCCTTCTTCATCCATTACTCCCAAGTCGCCTGTGTGCAACCAGCCTTCCGCATCGATTGCCTGTGCCGTTGCTTCCGGATTCTTGTAATATCCTAACATCACGTTTTCACCTCTGGTAAGAATCTCTCCTACAATATTCTGAGGGTCCGGACTGTCTATCTTTATTTCCATGCGTGGTGCGGCTTTACCGCAAGACCCCGGTTTGTAGCGCAACCAGTCCTCGTAGCAGATAATCGGTCCGCATTCGGTCATTCCATATCCTACCGTATACGGGAAATCCAGACTTCTGAGTAGTCTTTCTACGTCCTGATTGAAAGCTGCTCCTCCAATAATGACTTCATAGAAATTTCCACCGAAAGCCTGCACCATGTGTTCACGTACAGCTTCCTTAATCTTATCGTTAATCAGAGGAACCTTCAGCAGAAGTTTCATTTTCAGTGTTTCCAGCTTAGGCAACACGTTCTTTTTGATAATCTTCTCAATGATAAGTGGAACCGAAATCACAATGTGGGGCTTCACTTCCGAGAACGCCTGGAAAATAATCTTGGGGCTTGGCATACGGGTGAGGAAGTACACATGGCAGCCTGCACAGAATTCATAGATAAATTCAAATGCCAGTCCGTACATGTGTGCCATAGGCAAGATGGAGATTACCTTATTGCCAGGTTGCAGGGTCAACACCTCAAATGCGAACTGTGTATTCGACCATAAGCTGCGGTAAGGAAGCATTACCCCCTTAGAGAAGCTGGTCGTTCCAGAGGTATAGTTGATAAGTGCCAGTTCTTCTGGAGTATCTCTTCGGTAGCTGACATGCTCCTTCCGGAAATTACGTGGAAATTTCTTTCCAAACATTTCGTTCAAGTGTTCGCGGGCATATTCCAACTGCTTGCTGCGGCATACTAACAAGGTAAAGTCGGTCATCAGAATGATACCTTCCAGGTTCGGCATTTCAGCCTCGTTCAACGCTTCCCATACCACATCTCCCACAAAGAGAAGACGGGCATCGGAGTGATTGACGATATTATGTACATTGTCTGCCTTGAATTCATGAAGAATAGGAACTGCTACCGCACCGTATGTCAGGATAGCCAGAAAGGCTACTCCCCAGTGCGAACTGTTGCGTCCGCACAAGGCCACCTTATCGCCCGGCTTGATGCCGCTTTCCTCCAGCAGAATATGCAGTTTTTCTATTTTACGTGCTACATCCTTATATTGCAGAGTGGCACCTTTATAGTCTGTCAGGGCATCCAGGTCCCAGTTCTTTTTGATACTGTCCTCAATGAAGGCCAGAAAGCTTTTTTCCATATAATTGTATTTATAGTTTGCACAAAGTTATGCTATTTGTGCAAAGATACCTTTTTGTTTCAAGTTTCCAAACAAAATAAATTAAAACTATTTACGTTTGAAAGCTATCGGTCCTGTTTCGGCTGTTTATTTTACTTTTAGTTTAAAAATCTTTCCACCGTATGCAGGCAGTTCCGTGCAAGTGGGACTTTCGGGCGTGAAGCAGATTTTTTCTGTCTTTCCGGTAAGCAGGTCCTTGGCATTGCATTGGGCCGATGGAGTCATTTTAAAGTATTCAAATGCATGAGCCGGCACGTTAACTGCTACCTGATTTGCCGTGTCGCTGAAGTTTACCATGATAAAGAGTACTTCCTGACCGTATTTACGCAAGAAAGCGTACTGCTTGTGCTCATTCATCTGCCATCCGTTCAGGTTCACATACATCAGGTCGAAGAATTCACCTTTGCTGATGGCCTGTTCTTTCTGGCAGATATGCAGGATGGTTTCGTAAGTTTTACGCAGTTCCTTTTCCTTTTCATTGAGCAGATGCGTATTCCAGCGTCCGCGGTTGCTCCAGCGGTAAATGCTGTCCACGTTCCAGTAGTCGAAGATGGTGGTTCGTCCGTCTTGCCCGCTGAAACCCTCGCAGTCCATTCCCTTTTCACCCAATTCCTGTCCGAAATAAACCATGACCGGATTGCTTCGCAGGCAGGAAGATACGATGAAGGCAGGAACAGCCTTGAATGGATTGCCAGCAAAGAAGTCGGATGCAATGCGCTGCTCATCGTGGTTTTCCAGGAAATTCAGCATGTGGTCCTGAATATCGTCCACGCTTTGCCAGCAGTGGGTGATTCCGGTGGCTGAACCATATCCGCAAGTAATGTTTCTCAGCGTGTCATACAGTCCTACCTTATCATACAAGTAATCGAAATGTCCATTGTAAATATAGTTACGGTATTCATTCGGGTTGTATACCTCGGCAATAAAGATAATCTGCGGGAATGCAGCCTTGATGCGAGGAATGACCCATCCCCAGAATTCGCAAGGCACCATTTCGGCCATGTCGCAACGGAAACCGTCGATACCTTTTCCGGCCCAGTAGCTCAGTATGTCTTCCATTTTCTTCCAGGTGTCTGGTATCGGGTCAAAATGTCCTCCGCTGTGATGCAGGTAGTCCACTCCATAATTCAGCTTGATGGTTTCATACCAGTCGTTCCGGTTGGGCCATGCGTCAAAGCGGTCATTTCCGGTAGCCTTGGCCGGCATTTCCTCGTAATTCCCTTGTTCCGGGTCATAAAGGTCGATTTCGCCTGCCAGCTTCTGTCCCGGTATATAGTAGAAATTGTTTTGTGGATTGAAATCCTGAGAGCAGTCATCATTTTCACCCAAATCCTTTACACCAGCCGGTTTGGCCAGAGAGTGATACTGCCGTGCCACATGGTTCGGAACGAAATCCATGATGACCTTCAGTCCGCATTCATGGCTGCGTGTAACCAAATGCTCGAATTCCTCCATACGCTTGTCTACATGCTCTGCCAAGTCCGGGTCGATGTCATAATAATCGCGGATGGCATACGGAGAGCCTGCTTTCCCTTTCACAATGGAAGGATGGTTCTTGGGAATGCCGTATGCGGTATAATCCGTTTGCGAAGCGTGCGCTATCAGTCCGGTGTACCAGATGTGTGTAGCGCCTAATTTTTTTATTTCGTGTAAGGCCTGTTTGGTAAAATCATTCATCTTTCCACATCCGTTTTCTTCAAGGCTGCCATTCGGACGGCAGGTCTTGTTCTGGTTACCAAACAAGCGGGTAAAAACTTGGTATATGATAATCTTTTCTGTTGTTTCCATAATGTTTGAATAATTTTAAAAACGAAAAAAGCACGAATTATACTTTCGCACGGATAAAAAAGAGAATCCGTCTGCTTTGTATAATTCGTGCCCTTGTCAGACTCATGGCCTGATTATGCTATTCCATGCGCATTGGCGTCTTTGTTGATTTTCTTGATTAATCCCTGCAATACTGCACCCGGACCACATTCTGTGAAGTCATCAGCTCCGTCGGCAATCATCTGTTGTACAGTCTGTGTCCAGCGTACAGAAGCGGTAAGCTGTGCCACCAGGTTCTTCTTGATTTCAGCCGGATCAGTGTGTGGAAGTGCATCCACATTCTGATAAATCGGGCATTTCGGTGTGTGGAATTCAGTAGCGTTGATAGCAGCTTCCAGTTCCACTTTAGCAGGGTCCATCAGCGGGGAGTGGAACGCACCACCAACTTTCAGCGGAAGGGCACGTTTGGCACCTGCAGCTTTCATCAGTTCGCAAGCCTTGTTGATACCTTCGATGCTGCCAGAAATCACAATCTGTCCCGGGCAGTTGTAGTTGGCTGCCACACAAACTTCTCCTTCAGCGGCAACTGAAGCACAGATTTCTTCTACTTTCTCATCAGGCAATGCAATGATGGCAGCCATGGTTGACGGCTGAGCTTCGCATGCTTTCTGCATAGCCATGGCACGTGCATACACCAGTTTCAATCCGTCTTCGAATGACAAAGCGCCGGCAGCTACCAAGGCAGAAAATTCACCCAAAGAGTGTCCGGCAGTCATTTCCGGCTGGAAAGCGTCGCCCATGCACAATGCAGAGATTACAGAGTGCAGGAATACGGCAGGCTGTGTCACCTTAGTCTGACGCAAGTCTTCGTCAGTACCTTCGAACATGATGTCTGTAATGCGGTAACCTAAAATATCATTGGCTTTCTCGAATAATTCTTTAGCGAGCGGAGAGTTTTCGTACAGGTCTTTTCCCATACCTACGAATTGTGCTCCTTGTCCAGGAAATACAAATGCTTTCATAATGATTATCTTTCTTGTTTATAAGTTATTGTCTGCAAAGGTAATGATTCTTTTGAGATATTACTCATTTTTGTCGAAAATGTGCATGGCGACGGGGGAGTGGAAGTGGTTCAACGGTCCGTGTCCGTCTCCAATGCAAACGTCTTTTCCTGATTCGATACCTTTATATACATATTGTTTGGCTTTTTCTACAGCTACTGGCATGGGTTCTCCCAATGCTAGGAACGTGGCGATGGCAGAAGACAAAGTACATCCTGTGCCGTGTGTATTCCGGCTGTCTACTTTCGGGGCTGTAAACAAGTGCGGGGCTTCTTCCGTAGCCGTTTGCAGCACATCGCACATCAGTCCTCCGTCCAGGTGTCCTCCCTTGATGAGCACTCCTTTACATCCTAATTTCAGCATTTCTTGTGCCTGATGCTTCATGTCTTCTACGGTGCAGATTTTTTGTCCGGCCAGGATTTCTGCTTCACTCAGATTGGGAGTGATGAGGCTGGCCAGAGGTATAAGCCGGGTAGTGATGGCTTCGATAGCTTCGTCTTCCATCAGCTTGCATCCGCTGGTCGACACCATAACCGGGTCGAACACCACGTATTCAGGGTGATATTTGAGGATAGATTCAGCTATTACCTTTACGATTTCCGCGTCGTTAATCATCCCGATTTTCACAGCTTTCGGGCGAATGTCGTCCATAACGGCCTCTATTTGTCCTTTCACGTAAGCGGGGGGAACGGGGTGAATGCCCGTTACTCCGAGCGTATTCTGCACGGTAATGGCAGTAATGGCACTGGCTGCGTATGCACCTAACGCAGATATGGCTTTAATATCAGCTTGTATGCCTGCGCCACCGCTGCAGTCGGAACCGGCGATGGTCAGGACGCATGGATATGTTCTCATTTTCAGTTGATAATTTTTTGCAAAGATAGGAAATATTCAAATTAATGAGTTAACTTTGCGATATTACCAAGAAAAGTTTGTTATGAATCCAATGAATAACCATGTGGTCATTATGGCCGGAGGCATAGGCAGTCGCTTTTGGCCGATGAGCAGCCCGGAGATGCCCAAGCAGTTTATTGATGTGCTGGGTTGCGGACGTACGCTCATCCAATTGACCGTCGATCGTTTTAAAGATGTATGTCTGCCGGAAAATTTCTGGGTGGTAACCTCGGCCAAATATGCGGATATAGTAAAAGAACAGCTTCCCGAAGTGCCTGTTGACCATATTTTGTTGGAACCGTGTCGTCGTAACACGGCACCTTGTATTGCGTATGTAAGCTGGAAAATCAAGGCACGTAATCCGAAAGCCAATATTGTGGTGACCCCGAGTGACCATGTGGTAATGAACGTACGTGAGTTTGCCCGTGTAGTTACATCGGCCATGAAGTTTACGGCCGATTCGGATGCCATTGTGACATTGGGAATGAAAGCCAATCGTCCGGAGACAGGCTACGGCTACATTGAAGCGGACTTGTCAATGGCCTGTCCTTCCAATAAGGAAATCTATCGTGTAGATGCGTTCCGTGAAAAACCGGACCTGGCTACGGCAGAACGCTATTTGCAGCGTAACAATTATTTCTGGAATGCAGGAATCTTTGTTTGGAATGTGAATACCATTGTCAATGCCATCCGGGTGTATCAGCCGGCCATGGCAAGAGTGTTCGAACGTCTGCTTCCTTATTATTATACAGACAAGGAACAGGAGATGGTGGATGAGCTTTTTCCGACGTGTGAAAATATCTCGGTGGACTATGCTGTGATGGAAAAAGCAGATGAGATTTATGTATTTCCGGCTTCTTTCGGATGGAGCGACCTGGGTACCTGGGGCTCTCTTCATGAAAATTCCAAGCGTGATGCGCATAACAATGCCTGCATCGGTTCGAATATAAAAATGTATGAATCGCGAAATTGCATCGTACATACCACTCAGGAAAAGAAAGTAGTGGTACAGGGGCTCGACGGGTATATCGTGGCCGAAAAAGACAATACTTTGTTGGTATGCCGCTTGACGGAAGAACAGCGAATCAAGGATTTTTCTGCGGAATAAGAAAATAGACAAAAGATAAAAAGAAAAGGGACAGACGTGAAAAATACGGACTGTCCCTTTTCTTATTTATATACCTTTAAATTTTATTTGAGTGCAGCAAGTGCGGCATCATAATCCGGTTCCTCTACGATTTCCGGAACCAGCTGGGTGTAGATAACCTTTCCTTCCGGATTGAGGATAACCACGGCGCGAGCCAGTAATCCACACAGCGGGCCGTCGGTCATCAGCACTCCGTAGTCTTTCCCGAAAGTAGAGGTATAGCGGAAGTCAGACAGAGGAATAACGTGTTCGATTCCTTCTGCCGTGCAGAAACGTCCTTGTGCAAACGGAAGGTCTTTCGAAATAGCCAGTACCAACGTATTTTCCATTCCGGCTGCCAGTTTGTTGAACTTACGTACAGAAGCAGCGCATACTCCGGTATCCATGCTGGGGAAGATGTTCAACACTACAAATTTTCCTTTGGCATCAGCCAGAGAAAAAGTGCTTAAATCGCCTTTTACCAATGAAAAGTCGGGAGCTTGTACCCCTTTTTGTATAAACTCTCCGGCCAGTGCTACGGGAGTTCCTTGAAATAAAGTTGTTGCCATAATGATTCTATTTTTGAATATTCGTCATAAATATAACAACAAAAACCATAAAATGTTTTTGGAGATAGTGACTCCGAGCATTTTTTTCACTTACTTTGCATTCGCTAATCATTTATGGGAAAATTGATGGAACGAAAACTGAAAGACTATGCAGTTCTGATGCTGAAAGGAATGGGAATGGGAGCCGCGGATGTAGTTCCCGGAGTCTCAGGAGGAACCATTGCCCTGTCTCTTATACACATCTGACGCTG
>ERZ1027254.1050-NODE-1050-length-12457-cov-7.073456_pt1 | contig 12457 bp, 9 predicted proteins | sample MGYA00519473_ERZ1027254 | MGnify/ENA primary metagenome ERZ1027254 (study PRJEB26926, sample SAMN06164781) | human gut metagenome | biome: ENVO:00009003; feature: ENVO:2100002; material: ENVO:00002003 | host: Homo sapiens | place: USA | collected 2012 ...
ACGAGATAGGAGTCCGTCTCGTGGGCTCGGAGATGTGTATAAGAGACAGCCCTGGAGGACGTGATGATATGCGGAGCCTGATCGGGGTATTATTAAATAATGAGATGTACAGACGGCGCTGCAGGCACAGAAGATGCAGACGCTGGTGGTAAAACAAATGTTACAGAAAATGGGCAGGTCATAGGTACACTGCCCGTTTTTTAATTCTCTTTCTTAAAATTTCAAAAAGAATCAGTGATAGGCATTGCGGATTTGAAAAAAAATGCATACAATATATCTGTCGCTTTTTTTCGGGTTTCAGAAGAAATTACAAAGATGGCGGTTTTAACAGGGAAAATGATATTTCATTCACATAGAGTAAGGAGACAATATCGTGCAGAAAGGTGCAATTAAGGCAGTCGTACTGACCGTCATTTTTTTTGTGGCAGTCGGAGTATTTAGTATGATGACAAATCATGTCAATGAAGATCTGACAACAGAAATGAAAAATGCCACATTACCGGTCATCACATTAGAGAGCAGTGAGCAGGAAGTCAATGAATTATATGGATATCATACAAAGATGAATGCTGCGAGTATGCGCGATACGATCACACCGATTGGAAAAGACAGAAAACTTCCGGTTACGATCCAGACATACGAGACAAGCGTGGATGCGATCTCTTATGAAATACGAAGCCTTGATGGGGAGAGACTGATCGCCAATGCAGATGTCAATTCCTATGATGAGAAAAAAGGTACGATCACAGCAGAACTTGAAATCCAGAATCTGCTTCAGGAGGGGGAAGAGTATTTACTTCTTATTAATTTAGAGAGCGGAAATGATGTCATTTATTATTATACAAGGATTGTGGAAATGCCAAATGCGCATGTAGACGAATCCCTGAAATTTGTAAAAGAGTTTCATAATACAACGTTCAACAGTGAGACATCGGGAACACTGTCAACGTATATGGAAAAAACAACCGGCGATAACACAACATTACAGTTTGTTTCATTAAATTCTTCATTAAAACAGCTTGCATGGGCAGATTTTAACGGAGAGCAGTTAACGACGCCGGTGCCATCCATAAAAGAAATTACGGATACCTATAATGTGATCGTGCTGGATTATGTTGTGACGAGTATCGGTGAGGGTGGCGAGAGTGAATATTATAATGTAGAAGAATATTACAGAGTGCGCTATACAAGCAGCCGGATGTATCTGCTCAATTTTGAACGCCGGATGAATCAGATTTTCCGCGGGGAAAATGCAAGCTTTTTTGACAATTATATTGAGCTTGGGATACGCTCCGGAAATGTGGAGTATCAGGCGAATGAGACCGGAACCACGGTCGCTTTTGTACAGGAGGGCGAACTCTGGAGTTACAATGAGACGGAGAATACACTCGCAAAAGTGTTCAGTTTCCGTGGATATGAAGGAATTGACAACCGTGAAAATTACGGGGAACATGATATCAAAATTGTCAGGATCGATGAGGCGGGAAGCCTTGATTATATCGTATATGGCTATATGAACCGCGGAAACCATGAGGGGGAAGTGGGAATTGAGGTCAATCATTATGACAGTCTTTCAAACACAAATGAGGAGCTTGCATTCATATCTTCGGATAAGGCATACGAGGTCATGAAATCCGAACTTGGTCAGATGATGTATGTGACTGAGGGCGGAGAATTATATCTGATGGTCGATGGCAGTGTGTATGGAATCGATCTTAGTACATTGGAAATGAAAGAGCTGATCAAGGGACTGGATAAAGAAATATATGCGGTTTCAGAATCCGACCGTTATTTTGCATGGACGAAAGACAGCCAGAACGGACAGAGTGATACAATTTCGCTCATCAACTTTTCCAGTAAAAAAACATTTACCATAACAGAAGGCAGTGGAAAGTATGTAAAACCGCTTGGATTTATGGGAGACGATTTTGTATATGGCGTAGCGAATGCGGCAGATGTATCAACGGAGGCTGCGGGAAATGTAATCTTCCCGATGTATCAGATTAAAATTTTAGATGTGTCATCCGATACGCCGTCCGTTTTAAAGACATACGAAAAAAATGGATATTATGTTTCCGGGGTTGATATTGAAGATTACACTATGTACTTAAACCGTATTCAGTATAATGGTACGGCATATGTGGACGCAGATCAGGATATGATCATGAACCGGGAGGGAGATGGAAATAAAATAGTTTCCATTGTAAGCAGCAGTTCTGACAGTAAAGAGACCCGGTTTGAAATATACTTGCCGGAAAATGTGGGGGAAAAGGCTCCAAGACTGCTGACTCCGAGAGAAACCATATTAGAGCAGGATCGCACGCTCACACTTGAAGATAAGGGTGGTAACGGAAAATATTATGTTTATGTAAAAGGTGATGTGGTTTATACCACAGATCAGGTGGCAGGTGCGATCACAAAGGCAAATGAAAAGATGGGAGTCGTAGTAGGCGAGGATCAGGAGTATATCTGGAAACGTTCCAGAGATGCAATCAAACCGGCACTCTCTGACATCGCAGTCGGCGCGGAAGATGCTTCTTCCGGCAGCATTGCTCAGTGTATCAATGCAATGCTTGAGAAAGAAGGAATTAATATCAGTGTCAGTGCATTGATTGCAGGCGGTGAGACACCGAAGAATATTTTGAGCAATACAATGAAAGATGCAAGAATTTTAGATCTGACCGGGTGCAGTGTGGAAGAAGTCCTTTACTATGTAAGCTGCGGTAATCCGGTATTTGCAATGACGGGAAGCAATGAAGCGGTTCTGGTGGTAGGATATGATGCCAATAATGTCATTATTTTTGATCCTTCATCCGGAAACAATTTTAAACAGAGTATAACGGAAGCAGAAGAAGTGTTTAAAGGAGCAGGAAATGTTTTCTTCACATATCTGAAATAAAGCAAATGCAGAAAAAGGCAGGTTTTACAGATACATTTCCAATATAAATACATGAAAAAAAAGAGAAAACTGCATAAAAAAACAGTGCTTCCATAGAATAGTTCGTTGAACTTTAACAGATTTAAGTGAGACGTATTGCAAATTAAAGTCGAATGGGTTATATTTTGAGAAGTACTTGAAAAGAGGAAGAGGATGAATATGAGCAGAAAAGAAGTAGTGGTTTCGAATGTTTCAAAAGAACATGATAATCCAATTGCAGAACTGGTTCAGGTGGCTTGCCGCTATGACAGTGAGATTATCCTTGAGAGCAATAACCGCAGGATCAATGCAAAGAGTATCATGGGAATCATGGCATTTAATCCTTCAAAGGGTATGACAGTGAATATTGTCGCTGAAGGAAGCGATGAAGAAGAAGCATTAGACGCAATGGAGAAGTTTTTAGTTTGTGAGTAAGTTTTGTTGAGGAGGGAATTCATTATGGCAAAAGGAACTGTAGCAAAAAATAATGCAATCAAAGCAGAAAAGACAAATCAGGTAAAGGCAGCAGAGCCGAAGACAAATGAGAAGGCCAGTGATGTTTTACAGGCAGCAAAAAATGCAGCACAGGATGTGAAGACAGCAGTCAAAGAGTCTGCATCTGAAGTAAAAGCAGCAGTAACAGAAAAGACAGCAGCAGTCAAAGAAGCTGTAGAAGAAAAAGCAGCAGCAAAGACTGAGACAGTCAAAGATACAGCAGCTGAGACAAAAGAAACAGCAAAACCGGCAAGAGAAAAGAAACCGTCAAGAGCAGCAAAGAAAGCAGCAAAGGCAGCAAAAGAAGAATTAAAACCGGAAGTATTTATCCAGTATCAGGGGAATGAAGCGATTGTTGCAGATGTGATTGAGAAAGCAAAAAATGAGTTTGTTGCAGATGGTCACAGAGCATCATCCATCAAGAGCCTTCAGGTATATTTAAAACCGGAAGAATTTGCAGCGTACTATGTGATCAACCAGAAGTTTGCAGGAAGAGTTGATCTGTTTTAGGAGCGTTTGCCAGACGGACTTACATAGAAATGAGATAAGAAGAAACCGTTATACAAAAGTGTATGATGGTTTCTTTTTTTGATGCCAGAATGTTTATAGACATGCATTCCATTGTATAAGAAAAGCCGGCACGAAAAAGTACCGGCTTTTTTGATATTTCAGAATGAATTATTTCTGCTCTGCCTTGTATTTAGATACCAGACGTTCGATTCTGTCATACGGGTTTAACAGATCGCTGATGGAAGAATCATGGTTTAAGGTATCAATGATATAAGCAATGTATTTGCTCATATCACAGCTGATGTAATATGGTTTGGATAAGAGTTCCGGTGTCTGATAGGTAAGGTTTGTGGTAACGACTTTGTAGATCGTTCCATCTGCAACTGCCTGATCAAATTTCTCTAAACCGTTTGTGAAGAGTCCGAAAGTTGCAACGACGAAGATACGGTTTGCTTTACGTTTCTTTAACTCTGTTGCAACATCGATCATACTTTCACCGGAAGAAATCATATCATCGATGATGATAACATCTTTTCCCTCTACGGAGGAACCTAAAAACTCATGCGCAACGATCGGGTTGCGTCCGTCTACGATACGGCTGTAATCACGTCTCTTATAGAACATACCGACATCTAATCCGAGAACGCTTGCAAGATATACAGCACGGTTGGTACCACCTTCATCCGGGCTGATTACCATCATATGATCGGAATCGATCTTTAAGTCGGTTACTTCGCGTAAGATACCTTTTACGAACTGGTAAGCAGGCTGTACGGTCTCGAAGCCTTTTAACGGGATCGCATTCTGTACACGAGGGTCATGTGCATCAAATGTGATGATGTTATCTACACCCATTGCAGTCAGTTCCTGTAATGCTAAAGCACAATCTAAAGATTCGCGGGAAGTACGTTTGTGCTGACGGCTTTCATATAAGAAAGGAATGATGACGGTGATACGTCTTGCTTTACCGCCAACGGCTGCGATAATACGTTTTAAATCTGCATAGTGGTCATCCGGTGACATGTGGTTCTCATGGCCGCATACGGAGTAGGTAAGGCTGTAATTTGTCACATCGACCATCAGGTACAGATCGTATCCACGGACAGACTCTTTGATCACACCTTTTGCTTCGCCGGTTCCAAAACGCGGAACAGCGGTAGAGATGATGTAGGAATCGCGGCGGTAATCTTTAAAGGCAAGATCAGATGCATGCTGATGCTGTCTTTTTTCTCTCCAGCCGACCAGATACTTGTCTACTTTCAGACCAAGCTCTTTGCAGCTCTCAAGCGGGATCAGACCGAGTGCTCCATCAGGTAAGGTTTCCAGGTTTCTTTCATCGTTTGGCATTGAATGGTTCCTCCATAAAAATTTGTTTACATGTATTTCAATAGATTGCTCTAATTGAAGGCAGAAAATGTATTTTGTGTTTATAGAACATCAGCGTCTTCGTTTCTGCATCCGGATATCTTCCCCGAATAATTTGATCAGAACATAATTGTCCATAATTCTTGATAAGATTCGCTCCGAATACAGATCGGTAAGCTGGGACAATCCGAGGTTTGTGGAAATGATGGTTGATTTCCGGTGCAGGATCCTTTCGTTTAAGCACAAAAACAACTGGGAAGTCGTAAAAGAATTTGTAAACTCTGTGCCGAGATCATCGATGATCAGAAGATCGCAGGTAAAAATATTTTCATTTGCGGCAATCGCTTCCTCATCTTTTGCAAATACACCCTTGCTTAATATATCAAATAATTGGAACGCCGTAAAGTAAATTACAGAATGACCGTGATCCATCAGCTCTTTTGCAACACAGTTTGACAGAAACGTTTTGCCGATGCCGGTATCTCCGTAAAAGTACAGATTGGAAAATGTATCATCAAAGTGATCAATAAAATCATGACATTTCGCAACGGCATCTTTTGCTGTTGCCAAAGATGATAACCCGGTTGCAGGATTTATGTCTTTATCAGAATAATAGTCAAAAGAAAATGTGGAAAAATTCTCACGGAGCAGGATGCTTTTTAAATTCGACTGGGTATAGACTAAATCGATCGCAGCCTGTGTAAAACAGTGGCAGCGTTTCCCGTCGATAAAACCGGTGTCCTTACAATCTGGGCATTCATAAGAAGTCTCCAGATAATCAGCAGAAAGCCCTGCTTTTTTCAGAAGATCCTTTTTTTCACTGCGGTAGGAGGCAATCTGTTCTTTCAGGGTATTAAGAGCCATGGTATCACCGTCTAAGAGCTTTTTTGCCTGTGCAACGGAGCAGGTCGCAATGGCATCATCGATCTCACGGAGACGTGGGATCTTGATGTAGGCATAACGGGTCCGTTCTTCCCTGTCATGTTCATTTTTTAACTGCCGGGCATCATATGCCCGTATAATCTCATCGTATTGTGAATTTGTCAGAGGCATGTTCTTATCCTAATCTCCATTTTTGCCTGTTTTAGTATGAAGACAATGTTTTCACACTACTCTATGGTATCAATGTTTTGAATTGGTTGTCAGTAACATTTTTTCAAGCTCATCATATTCATAGGAGCGCTGCCCGATGCTTGTAAACTTGTTTTTCGGACCGGCAGCCTCCTGTGCCGATGCTTTGGTGCGTTCTTTATGTTCAAGATTTAAACGTTTTACATCTTCCATGGTATGTACGTTTAATTTACGCCAGTTCGAGAGCATTTTGTCAGTGTAAGGAAAACTCGGCTGGTGGATGCTCTGGATGGTCTGCTGACATGCCGCACAGATGATATCGATCGAAAAACCATATTCGGAACGCCATTTTTCAATATAGTCTGTCTCGGATGGAACCAGATTTCTTCCTGTAATGCCAAAGGAGCGCATCACTGCATAGTAAGCCGGACTGTGGATCTTTGCCTCCTGTTTGGCAGCGGTTACCGTCCGGATGCCGCTTTCTGCCCATTTTAGCGCCGTGGCTTCGATGTAGCGGATAGCGGTGTGGTTTTTGCTGACACAATATTCCACCAGATATGCGATCAGATCCGATGAAAATGAAAGCTCATCATATAAATAAATAAAAGTATTCATATCCGTCTGGCTGAGAGGGCGTCCAAGATAACGTTCCGCGACAAAAAGAAGTTCCGCAATCTGGTCATTTTCCTGAAACTGTTTTAATTCATCGCGGGTGTAATCCCTTTTTGGCGGGAAGGATTCTGTATTTACCGAAGAAATGCCGTCATCCGGGGAATGATATGTGTCTTCTAAAGAGGAGACACTGTCTGCTTCAGGTGTTTCCGCAGCCGTTTCATTTTCCGGAAAATCATCGCCTGTGCCGGTTTTATCCCTGGATGCAGAGTCAATCAGGCAGATACCGGTCAGGTTGTGCTCAGTATCATATTCTAACCGTAAAAGATGCATACGTTCCCAGTAACTTAGGGCGCGTTTGACATCCTTTTCCGTGTGTTCAAATTTATCTGCAATCGAAGAAATCGAAAAAGCGGAATCCGGGGCATTCATCAGACGCAGCAGGTACAGGTAGATCTTTACAAATTCCCCGTTTGCGTCAGACATATATTCATCAATAAAAATATTCGATACACTCGTGGCAGAAGATGCACTGTCACTGTGGATTAGTATTTTAGCCATGAAGGAAACCCTCTTTCGATAATATTCTAAAAGTATAAGTATAAATATTTGCTGCGCCACAAATTATAGCATAGGAAAAGAAAAAAGAGAAGAACATTTTTGAATACAAACGCTGTAAAATCAAGGGTTGCGGGGAATGTGGATAATGTGGATAAAAAAGTGGATTCATAAAAACGGAAGTTATGGCAACTGTGCCGGAATACAGAAAATAAGGGACATAAAAGAAAACGGAATCCGAAAATGGATATGTGTTATGTTAACAAAAAAAATCCACATTCGATGGTTGAAGTTTTCCCCAATCGAATGTGGATAATGTGGATAACTTATCGACCAAGAAGATGTTCACCCACGTTTACGATATCTCCGGCCCCCATAGTTATCAACAGATCACCGTTTATACAATTTTTCAGTAAAAATTTCTCGATCTCTTCAAAGGAAGGAAAATAATAGCATTCTGTTCCTTTTTCCTTTAATTTTGCAAGGATATCCCTCGAACTGATGCCGTAAGTATTTTTCTCACGGGCAGCATAGATATCAGCAAGAACGACCACGTCTGCCATGGACAGTACATCTGCAAAATCATCTAAAAATGCTTTTGTCCTGGAATAGGTGTGTGGCTGGAAAGCCAAGACCAGGCGCTTGTGTGGATAATTTTTGGCTGCGGTTAATGTTGCACGGATCTCTGTCGGATGATGTGCGTAATCATCAATGATAGTAACCCCGTCCACACATCCTTTGTACTGGAAACGGCGGTCTGCACCTCCGAAAGCGGATAATCCGGCAAGAATCGCATCCGTTGAAATGCCAAGATCAAGCGAGAGTGCGATTGCTGCAAGTGCATTTGATACGTTGTGCATGCCCGGAACGTGAAGTTTTACATCCATGACCGGGGTACCGTGATGCATTGCCGTAAAGGAAGCGCATGCTGTTTTGTCAAAGGTAATATCAGAAGGATAATAGTCACAGGAGTCATTCAGTCCGAAAGTGATTACCTGCGGATCTAAGCCGCTGGTGAGCTCTGTGTAGTTTTCAATCTCTCCGTTTATAATGATCGCACCGTCTTTTTTTGTATTTCCTGCAAATTTTCGGAATGAATTGCGGATGTCCTGAATATCTTTAAAGAAGTCAAGGTGTTCCGCTTCCACGTTTAAAATAACACTGTATCGTGGATAAAAATGGAGAAAACTGTTGGTATATTCACACGCTTCGGATACAAAAATATCGGACTTGCCTACTTTTATATTTCCTTCAATGGCTTTTAAGATTCCGCCGACGGAAATGGTAGGATCAGCCTTTGCTGCGAGAAGAATCTGGCTGATCATGGATGTGGTCGTCGTCTTTCCGTGGGTACCGGCAACGGCGATGGAATTGTTGTAATTGTCCATAATCTGACCAAGCAGTTCTGCGCGGCTTAACATTGGGATGCTGCGCTCCTTTGCGGCCGCGTATTCCGGATTGTCTTCCCGGATGGCAGCGGTGTAGACGATAAGATCAATGCCGTCGGTAAGATTTTCAGCCTTCTGACCGTAAAAAATACGGGCACCCATGTGCTCTAAATGTCTGGTCAGTTCGGATTCTTTTGCGTCGGATCCTGAGATGGCAAAATGTTCTTCTAAAAGTATCTCAGCAAGACCACTCATGCTGATGCCGCCGATTCCGATGAAATGGATGTGCAGCGGCTGGTTGAAATTGATTTTATACATTTATTGATACCTGCCTGTTTTATGAATTATTCTGTTTGTTTCATTATACCCGTATGAAATTAATTTGCAAATTCTTTTGGGGAAAAATCTTTTCGACAGAAAAAACGAATTGTAGATAAAATTTTATCAATTTGTGCAATGTGTCAAAAATATGTAAAATCAGTAAAAAATATTGTGGAAAATGATGTACATGGGATTTGAAGTGTGGTATAATTAAAAATACCAAAAGGAATAGATTGACTAGAAAGTGACGAGAGGTGATTGACGTGATTCGAAAAGAAATGATAGCTATGCTATTGGCTGGAGGACAGGGCAGCCGTCTTGGAGTGCTTACAGCAAAGGTTGCCAAACCGGCAGTTGCGTTTGGAGGGAAGTACCGCATTATCGATTTTCCACTCAGCAACTGTATTAATTCAGGAATTGATACTGTTGGTGTTCTGACACAGTATCAGCCGTTACGTTTAAATACCCATATCGGAATTGGTATTCCGTGGGATCTTGACCGTAACAATGGCGGTGTAACGGTTCTTCCACCTTATGAGAAGAGCAACAACAGTGAGTGGTACAGTGGAACAGCAAATGCAATCTACCAGAATATGAATTATATGGAGAGCTATAATCCGGAATATGTCCTGATCTTATCAGGCGACCATATTTATAAGATGGATTATGAAGTGATGCTCGATTTCCATAAAGAAAATCATGCAGATGTGACGATTGCAACAATGCCGGTACCAATTGAGGAAGCAAGCAGGTTTGGAATCGTGATTGCAGATGAAAATAAAAAAATACAGGATTTTGAGGAGAAACCGGCAGAGCCGAGAAGCAATCTTGCATCCATGGGAATCTATATTTTCAGCTGGAATGTTTTGAAGGAAGCATTACATGCCATGAAAGACCAGAGTGGCTGTGATTTCGGCAAGCATATAATTCCGTATTGTCATGAGAGAGGAAAACGTCTTTTCGCCTATGAATTTAACGGTTACTGGAAAGATGTCGGAACGTTAGGATCCTACTGGGAAGCAAATATGGAGCTCATCGATCTGATCCCGGAGTTCAATCTCTATGAGGAATACTGGAAGATCTACACAAAGAGCGATATCATTGAGCCGCAGTATCTGTCAGAAGATTCTGTGGTTGAGAAGAGTATCATTGGTGAGGGATCCGAGATCTATGGAGAAGTACATAGTTCTGTCATCGGTGCAGGTGTTACGATCGGTAAGGGAAGCGTAGTAAGAAATTCGATAATTATGAAAGGGACACAGATTGGTGAAGGTGTCACGATAGATAAGTCAATCGTTGCAGAAAACTGCCAGATTGGAAACAATGTGGTGCTTGGAGTCGGTGAGGAAGCACCGAACAAGCTGAATGCAAGCATATATTCTTTTGGTCTTGTAACAATAGGTGAAGATTCCGTGGTGCCGGATGGCGTTCAGATAGGAAAGAACACGGCGATTTCCGGAGTTACGGAAAAAGAAGATTATCCGGATGGAATTCTTGAAAGCGGTGAAGTAATTATTAAGGCAGGTGACTCAGAATGAAGGCAATAGGTATTATTTTAGCTGGCGGTAATAACAGCCGTATGCAGGAACTATCCAATAAGAGAGCGATTGCAGCAATGCCTGTTGGGGGCAGCTATCGAAGCATTGATTTTGCACTCAGCAATATGAGCAATTCGCATATACAGACAGTTGCAGTACTGACACAGTACAGCGCCAGATCCTTAAATGAGCATCTGAGTTCCTCAAAATGGTGGGATTTCGGAAGAAAACAGGGCGGTCTGTTCGTATTTAACCCGACAGTTACGGTGGACAACAGCTGGTGGTATCGTGGAACTGCAGATGCCATGTATCAGAATATCAGTTTCTTAAAGAAACGCCACGAACCGTATGTCATCATTACGAGCGGTGACTGTGTTTATAAGATTGATTACAATAAAGTACTGGAATATCACATCGAAAAGAAAGCAGATATCACGGTAGTGTGCAAAGATATGGCACCGGATGTGGATGTAAGCCGCTTTGGTGTGGTACGCATGAACGAGGATTCCAGGATCGTGGAATTCGAGGAGAAACCGATGGTATCCCAGTCGAATACGATCTCTACCGGTATTTATATCGTGCGCAGAAGACAGCTCATTGAGATGTTAGAGCGCAGTGCAGAGGAAGGACGCTGGGATTTCGTTACGGATATTCTGATCCGTTATAAAAATATGAAACGTATCTACGGTTACAAGATGAAAGAATACTGGAGCAATATCGCGACCGTTGAGTCTTATTACCAGACCAATATGGATTTCCTGAAACCGGAAGTGCGCAGATACTTTTTCCATGATGAGCCAAAGATCTACTCTAAGGTTGATGATCTTCCGTCTGCAAAGTACAATGCAGGATCCGACGTGCGCAACAGTCTGATCGCAAGCGGCTGTATCGTGAACAGCAAAGTGGAAAATTCGATCCTGTTCAAAAAAGTATTTGTTGGAAAGAACTGTGTGATCAAAAACTCCATTATTTTAAATGATGTATATATCGGAGATAACACACACATTGAGAACTGTATCGTGGAGAGCAGGGACACATTGAAAGCCAATACATATTACTGTGGGGACAATGGTATCAAGATTGTTTCTGAGAATAATGAGCGCTACGTGTTATAAAAATGCATTTTTAGGACAAGGGTAAAACAACTTAAAGGGGGACATAAGACATGCAGATAACGGACGTGAGGATCAGAAGAGTAGAAAAAGAAGGCAAGATGAAAGCGGTAGTTTCAATCACGATCGATGAAGAGTTCGTGGTACATGATATTAAGATCATTGAAGGGGAAAAAGGTCTTTTTATTGCAATGCCAAGCCGGAAGGCAGCGGATGGAGAATACCGTGATATTGCACATCCGATCAACTCCGGAACGAGAGAGCGGATCCAGAAACTGATCTTGGAAAAGTACGAGGAGACATTAGCTGCTGAGGAGTAAGGAGCTTTTGGCAGCAGGTCTTTGAGGAAGATTGTTGTGTCGGCAGAATAAAAAGAATGAGCGGCTGTAACAGGGGATTGTTGTTACAGCCGCTTTTTGGTGTGTGTTAAACAGTTGATTCGCCAAATGATGGTTTGTGGGTGATATGCGTCGCCCGTCCAAATGGTGTGTCGCAGGCTTGTGAGTGGCATCTTACGCAAAGCCGGAGTTAATTTTGGTTCCGTTGTACGAAAATAAGAAAAGTCTAAGT
>ERZ1027254.1069-NODE-1069-length-12311-cov-10.525620_pt1 | contig 12311 bp, 10 predicted proteins | sample MGYA00519473_ERZ1027254 | MGnify/ENA primary metagenome ERZ1027254 (study PRJEB26926, sample SAMN06164781) | human gut metagenome | biome: ENVO:00009003; feature: ENVO:2100002; material: ENVO:00002003 | host: Homo sapiens | place: USA | collected 2012 ...
ATAATCATTATAGCATTATTTGTAATCGGAATAGCTGCAGCACTGATGCAGTATAAAAGAGAACAGACATATTCGGATGAACAGAAAAATATTCTGGCGTCAGAAAAAGTAGTATTGAGTGCAGATGAGAATTTGTTTGGAATGACAACAACAGATGCACCGGAAAATTATGATATTACCAAGGATTATTATAAGAATTATGATAACGCAGGATTGGAAAAGTATGTTATTCCAATTGCGTTTATGGATGAAGAATCATACATATTTGGAATAAGAGAAACAAAGTATTGCCAGTATGTTTATATAGATGATAGTCAGGATATAGTAGTAGAAATGACTAAGGATCAAAGGGAAAAATGGATAAGTAAGTTAAAAGAAAAAATAGATGATATATTACAGCAACAAAAAGAAAGTAAAGTATACAATTTTAATTTTGAAAAAGATTATAAAACTTTGCAAATTGATGTTACAAAAGAAGTATTAGACCAAGAGAAAATGACTTCTTTTATGTCTTATTTTACGGCATTGTTATATCATTCGGAGATATATCAGGTCCTTAATGGAAATACAGATTGGGCAGTTCAGGTTATTACAGAGGATTGGGACACCGGAAAAGAATTAATTAATATAGAATATCCGGATGAAGGCTTCCGTTTATCGGATGAAAATTGGGAAAATATATAAATTGCTTAGTATGATATTAAGAATGTTTTGATATAAGAGGAGAGAAAAATATGATGAGAGATTTTTCGCCAGGGGCAAAAGAACTGTTAATGCAATATGTTGATGATGTTATTGCCTCCGGTGTATGGGAAACAATTGAGAATGGAAAAGGAGAGTTTAATCAGGCAGGACAGGACTGGTTGAGCAAACTTGGTATTTCAGACTATCTGGATAATATGGAGGGATATTATCAGAATATTATAAGCAAGCATTCTACAACGAAAGAAGAGATTGAGCAAATTTTTTCAGATGTGCAGCAAGTCGATACCAGATATATCGGAACAGTTGCCGGACTGGTAACGGCAGGAAATGCAATAATTACATATTTTACAGACTTAGCAGATAATATTAATCCGAATGGTGGAAATCTTGATATAGAAAAATTAAGAACAACACTGGAGGCTGACAGGGAACGATTAGACCAAATGCAGCAGAGTGTTGTAAGAAATTTAATTAAAGATGGAAAGGCAGAAGAAGCAGCAGAGTATATTATTTCCGTTTCAAGATTAAATCTGACGTATGATGAATTTGAAGCACTTTCAGAAAAGGAACAATTGGAGTATTTAAATCGTGTTGCTGCATGGGTATTATCAATCATTCCGGAAGTAGAATTAGAGGATGGCTTATATGAGGTTACAGTTCCACTAGGGGTAGATATGACGGCAACCTATTGTGTCAGTGTGAAGGGAACAACAAATTTTGGAAACCAGTCAACAGTTGGGTTAACAATTGAACAGCAGAAAATAGTTTTACAATCTTTTAAGGTGTCAAGTGATGCACTATTTGAAAATGATAAGTATTCTGTTTCGGAAAATATGTCAGTACAGCGAGATGGAAAAATCGGATTAGGTGAGACAGTAACAATGGGAGATACGGAAGTATCTTTAGAGCATGGTATATCATTAGAAAAAACAAGTGTAAAGTATGAAGTGGAAACGGCACTTAATGATAACTTAAAAGTGGCATCATCCATTGAAATTGAAAAATCCAATAACACAGATATGCCGGAATGGGAAGCGGTAGATATACCGGTAGAAGAAGCGACTTATTCTTATGAATCATCATATAATGAGTCGTGGATGCCTGATTGGGAAATGGTTAACGAATTTATGGAGGGTGTGACTGTGGTACTTAGAGCTGTGGGAGAAGCACTTATATGCGTAGTTTTGGTAATGATGATGCTTGCGCTTATATAGAGAAGTGGAGAAAATAAAATGAAAAAGAAAAGTATAACAGGAATTATAGTAGTGGCATTATTTATCATAGGGATTATAGCTGCACTGATAGTATATAAAAAGGTGCAGACAATGCCGGAGAAATTACAGATAGAAGAAGAACCGGAGACAGTAATATTAAGTGCAGATGAGAATCCGTTCGGAATAGAGATAAAAAAGATAAATGAAGACTATGATTTGACAAGAAATTATTATAAAAATTATGACAATACAGGATTACAAAAGTATATCATTCCAGTTATTTTTACAGATAAAAGGACGTATATTGCTGAGATGAGAGAATCCGGATATTGCCAATATGGATATGAAAGCAAAGAAGAGGGACTGGTTGCAGAGATAACAGAACAGCAGCGAAAAAATTGGCTGGAGTTAACAGAAAAGGATATAAAAAGAGTAATAGAGCAAAGTCAGGATGAAGAGTTATATCGTTTTAATATTAGTGATGATTGTAAAACACTATATATGGAAGTGTCAAAAGAAATATTAAACCATCAAAATATCGCCACGATACATTCTGGTTTACTTATGACATTAACATATGATTCAGAAATATATCAGGTGCTGAATGGAACCAAAGACTGGTCATTACAGATTATCGTAACTGATATGGAAACAGGAAAGGAACTGGAAAATATAAAGTTCCCAGATGAGGATTATAACTTATCAATTGAAACCTGGGACAACTTGTAAAAACCGGTGGAGCATCAATTGCAACTGCTGCTGTATTACCATAAGAAAATGGAGGAAATAAGAATGAAGAAGAAAAACATAATAGGAATTATAGTGATAGCAATATTAGTGATAGGAATTGTGGCAGCGCTTGTAATGTATAAAAAGGAGCAGGCAATACCGGAGAAAACAGAAACAGGAGAAGAAGAGGATACAATTATATTAAGTGCAGATGAAAATCCGTTTGGAATGGAAATAAAAAAAATAAATGAAAATTATGATTTGACGAAGAATTATTACAAAAATTACGATAACACAGGATTACAGAAATTTGAAATTACAGCTATATATACGAATGCAACTGATTTTATAAAAGAAATACGTGGAGCAACTGAGTATTGCCAATATATATATTTGGATGAAGAAAAGAACATTATTATAGAGTTGAATGAAAAACAAAAGGAAAAATGGATAAAGAAAGCCGAAGAAAATATTAGTAATGAATTAGAAAAAACAGATGAAGATGAATTGTATAAAATATCGGTTTCGGATGATTATACCGAAGTTAATTGTCAGGTAGCTCAGAAGGCAAACGGACTTACATTTACGGCAGAACTAATGATTATATTTTTTAATTCAGAAATGTATCAGATATTAAATGGGAATGCAGAGTGGTCAATTCATGTTGTTGCAAAGGATTTATCTACAGGAGGAGAGTTGGTAAACATTGATTATCCGAAAGAGGTGTTTTCTATAACAGAAGAAACCTGGGACAACCTGTAAAAAATGAAATTGAACGGGAGAGAAAAATATGATGAGAGATTTTTCACCTGGGGCAAAAGAACTGTTAATGCAATATGTTGATGATGTTATTGCTTCCGGTGTATGGGAAACAATTGAGAATGGAAAAGGAGAGTTTAATCAGACGGGACAGGACTGGTTGAGCAAACTTGGTATTTCAGACTATTTGGATAATATGGAAGGATATTATCAGAATATTATAAGCAAGCATTCTACAACAAAAGAAGAGATTGAGCAAATTTTTTCAGATGTACAGCAAGTTGATACCAGACATATCGGAACAGTTGCCGGACTGGTAACGGCAGGAAATGCAATAATTACATATTTTACAGACTTAGCAGATAATATTAATCCGAATGGTGGAAATCTTGATATAGAAAAATTAAGAACAACACTGGAGGCTGACAGGGAACGATTAGACCAAATGCAGCAGAGTGTTGTAAGAAATTTAATTAAAGATGGAAAGGCAGAAGAAGCAGCAGAGTATATTATTTCCGTTTCAAGATTAAATCTGACGTATGATGAATTTGAAGCACTTTCAGAAAAGGAACAATTGGAGTATTTAAATCGTGTTGCTGCATGGGTATTATCAATCATTCCGGAAGTAGAATTAGAGGATGGCTTATATGAGGTTACAGTTCCACTAGGGGTAGATATGACGGCAACCTATTGTGTCAGTGTGAAGGGAACAACAAATTTTGGAAACCAGTCAACAGTTGGGTTAACAATTGAACAGCAGAAAATAGTTTTACAATCTTTTAAGGTGTCAAGTGATGCACTATTTGAAAATGATAAGTATTCTGTTTCGGAAAATATGTCAGTACAGCGAGATGGAAAAATCGGATTAGGTGAGACAGTAACAATGGGAGATACGGAAGTATCTTTAGAGCATGGTATATCATTAGAAAAAACAAGTGTAAAGTATGAAGTGGAAACGGCACTTAATGATAACTTAAAAGTGGCATCATCCATTGAAATTGAAAAATCCAATAACACAGATATGCCGGAATGGGAAGCGGTAGATATACCGGTAGAAGAAGCGACTTATTCTTATGAATCATCATATAATGAGTCGTGGATGCCTGATTGGGAAATGGTTAACGAATTTATGGAGGGTGTGACTGTGGTACTTAGAGCTGTGGGAGAAGCACTTATATGCGTAGTTTTGGTAATGATGATGCTTGCGCTTATATAGAGAAGTGGAGAAAATAAAATGAAAAAGAAAAGTATAACAGGAATTATAGTAGTGGCATTATTTATCATAGGGATTATAGCTGCACTGATAGTATATAAAAAGGTGCAGACAATGCCGGAGAAATTACAGATAGAAGAAGAACCGGAGACAGTAATATTAAGTGCAGATGAGAATCCGTTCGGAATAGAGATAAAAAAGATAAATGAAGACTATGATTTGACAAGAAATTATTATAAAAATTATGACAATACAGGATTACAAAAGTATATCATTCCAGTTATTTTTACAGATAAAAGGACGTATATTGCTGAGATGAGAGAATCCGGATATTGCCAATATGGATATGAAAGCAAAGAAGAGGGACTGGTTGCAGAGATAACAGAACAGCAGCGAAAAAATTGGCTGGAGTTAACAGAAAAGGATATAAAAAGAGTAATAGAACAAAATAAGGATGAAGAATTATATCATTTTAAAATTAGTGATGATTACAAAATACTTTATCTGGATGTATCAAAAGAAATATTAAACAGTCAAAGTACCTTTACGGCAAAGATGAGCTCACTTATGACTTTGACATATGATTCAGAAATATATCATGTATTGAATGGAACCAAAAACTGGTCATTACAGATTATTGTAACTGATATGGAAACCGGAAAGGAACTGGAAAATATAAAGTTCCCAGAGGAAGATTATAACTTATCTATTGAAACCTGGGACAACCTGTAGATACAGAAGGGAGCACAGAAGATGAAGATATGGGAAGAAAAAGCAGAGATTCAATTACCGGAAGGGTTTGAAGAGGCTACTGTAGGGGAAAAGAGAAAAACATATGGAATGGGAAAAAAGCTGCCGGATAAGATGTACATAGTAAGAGACAAGCATGTTATCATCAGCACATTTTCACAGGAGTTAAAGGAGCAGAAAGAAAGCAATATAGAACTGGTAAAAGTTTTAAATTATCTCTATACCAGAACCGTTCCGGGATATAAGAATATAGGCACTTATAGAAAGAATATAGATGGACAGGAAATATATGTAATCCAGTATACATCTTATGCACAGGAAGATGATATTTATACGATTTTAGCAATTTGGAGAACAGAAGAGAAGATACATTTATTGAGTGGTGTTTGCAGATATGAAGAGATACCACAGTGGCATCCTGTTTTTAGAAGTGTAATAGAAGGCATAAAAGTTGGATAGAGTGGGGAAAGGAAGAGGCAAATGACAAAATCACAGTGTAGTAATGAGATTGTACGGAATCAGGCATTAATCGCACAATATGAGAGTGAGATACGTGGATATCAGGAACAAATAAGTGAATTACAGGAAACAAAAACAAAGCTGGGAGTGTTGCAGGCAAGATTGTCTGACAGCAAGACAGCGAGCAATACAAAATTGGCGGAAACAGAGTCGCTGAACAAAATTAACAGTAAGATAGTAGCCGGTTTTTATGCTGGAATGTCAGATATATTCACCGGGCAGCAATATCAGAATGTATATGGTGGCCTGGATAATGCGAAAGCACGGGTTGATGTGGAAATATCAAATATAGCAAATAAAATAGTGGAATGCCAGAATAAGATTGCAACTTGCAGTAATAACATTCAGGAGATGAACAATAATATTGCAAGACTGGATGCAGAAGAGGCAGCGAGGGCAGAAGCAGCAAGAGCTGCCAGCACAAACACAGCAAAAGGAACGACAACAAAGGGAACAACAACGAAAAAGTGATATAGAGGATACAGAGGAGAAGCAGAATGGCAGGAATAGAATTAAAAATTGATGATGATTATATAAATGGAATGGCAAGTCTTTTTGAAACCCGCAGTCAGGATTTACAGGAAGGCGTAGACAGCTATTTGACAATATTAGCAGGAATCAGAGAAGAGGCAATTCAGGAGGGTGATACAGCGGACGCATTAGATGCCTTTATAGAATATGCTTCCAGTTTAAAAGGGATTATAAGTGAACTTGGAAAAACGGCAAAAGATACCTGCAATAATTTTCTTGCAGAAATAGATGAGAAGGATCAGTATTTATTTTAAGGGGGATTTATCATGGCAGCAACAGTAACAAATACAGAAGCTTTGGGAAATAAAATAAGTGAATTACAGACTTTGCATGATACATGGGCAGATAAGACCTATACGGCAGTAGATATTGGAGAGTGTGGAGGCAGCACGATTATACAGATAGAAGAAATGGGAAATATGTTTCAGCGGATGCAGGTTGCATATGTGACATTACTGGCACAGACAATTTCTTATATGACGAATCGAAAAGAATCATTAGATACCAAAGAAAGCAATGCAACAGCAACAGTAAGTGAATAAACGTACATGGGGGGAAAGAAGAAATGTTAAGAGATTTTTCAGATGAAGCGAAGCAGAAGCTATTACAATATGTAAAAGATGTAACATCAACAACGACCTGGGATACGATAACCGATTTTTTTGGAGATATTGGATTAACGGTACAGGGATGGTTTGGAAAACTTGACATTCAAAATTATGTGAATGATGTAGATGCATATCATAAGAAAATATTAGATAAAAATGATACGACAACACAGCAGATAGAGACTATTTTCACGGATGTACAGGCAGTTGATACAAAATATATCAGTGTAGTAAGTCAGCAGATTTCCTGTGGCAACAATATCATAAAATTGATAAATGATCTTGCGGATACGATAAATCCAAATGGCGGAAATATGGATATGAGCAGGATGAAAGGCGTCTTAGAGGCAGACGTAGAGGATATTCGAAATTCCAAAGCAACGGTAGAGAAGACCATAGAGGAAAAGATGCTTGGAACGGATGCAGAAGGCTGTATGAACAGTGAAGATCCGGTTAATTTAAGCACAGGAAATTTCATTTATGAGCATGAAGATTTAAAGATAGGCGGAGAGATACCGCTTTCTTTTCATCGCTATTATAATTCAAAAGACAGCCGGAGGGGAGTTCTGGGAAATTGCTTTTTACATAATTACCAGATTTCATTGGAGAAAGAAAAGAACGGAACCGTCGGAGTGCGTCTTGCGGATGGACAGATAAATTACTATGATAAAAATGAGCAGGGAGAGTATGTTGGAAGAAATACTGCATTGGAATTTCTGAAAGAAACAGAAGAGGGATATATCCTTATACATCCGGGGCAGGAGAGAATATCTTTTGACCGGGAAGGAAAGATGCTTCGAAAAGAAAATATGAACGGAAGGGGCATTTCTTTTTCCTATCTTGAGGATGGAAAACTGGAAAAAGCAGAAGCAGACAATGGCAGCAGTTTGACATATAATTATAATAAAGAGGAACAGCTTGAAAAAGTAACTGACCACACCGGAAGAACAGTTTTGCTGCAGTATCAGGGGAAAGAACTGAAAAAAGTGATAACGGCATCAGGGGCAGAGTATGCATATCGCTATGGAGAGAACGGAAGAATTACTGAGGTGGAAAATGCTCGTCAGGTTACATCTGTTAAGAATCTCTATGACAGAAGATTCCGAATCATTCATCAGGAATTCCCGGATGGTGGAACAATGACTTTTGCCTATGATGATAAAAATCGTCGTGTGACATTGACAGAACGAAATGGAAGCAAAATTATCCATGTGCATGATGATCGTTACCGGAACATAGAGACAATTTATGAAGATGGCACAAAAGAGAAATATCTTTATAATGATAAAAATCAGTGTATCAGTAAAACTGACCGGTTAGGAAGAACCACCAGGATGGCATATGATAACCGTGGCAATCTTACCCAGACAGTAGATGCCATGAAGCGCAGAGTAAATTATACTTATGATGCAGACTGCCATTTGCTTAGTGTAAGTATCAATGGAAAAGAACGTCTGAAAAATCATTATGATGCAAAAGGAAATCTGACAGGGACGGAAAACCTGTATGGAAACAGAGTTGCAGTCAAAAATGATGAAGCAGGAAGACCACAGGCAGTTACTTATGCGGATGGCAGCTTCTTAGAAATCAGTTACGATGAAAGAGGAAACATTGTAAAGTTAAAGGATGTCAGCGGAAGTGTAACGACTTATGGCTATGATGCATTAAACCGGGTGACAGAAACAGTAGATGCCAACAGCAACGTGACACGTTATGCTTATGATGCGGCAAACCGTATCACAGCAGTAACAGATGCTCTGGGAAATCAGAGGGCATATACCTATAATCCGGGTGGAAAGATTATGGCAATCCGGGACTTTGATGGAAATGAAGCAGGATTTACTTATAATCCACTTGGAAAAGTAGAGACATATACAGACAAAGAAGGACAGACAGTACATTTTACCTATGATAAGATGTGGAATATCAGTAGTGTTACAGCTCCGGATCAGGGCAGACAGGAATATATCTATGACAGCAATAACCGGCTTGTAAAACAGACACTTCCGATGGGCGGAGTGGTGACGTATGCTTATGATGCAGCAGGAAACCGGACAGAAATGACAGATCCTGCGGGAAATACAACCCGTTATTGTTATGATGACGTAAACCGCCTGACAGAGGTTTTAGAGGCAGACGGCGCAAGGACTGCATATGAATATGACAGAGAGGGAAATCTTATCAAAGAAACCAATGCAGCCGGTCAGGTAACAAGCTACACTTATGACGATTTGGGAAGGCGAACCAGCGTCACTAATCCAGCCGGGGCAACTACAAGTGTGTTCTATAACGAACTTGGAAAAGCAGAACGCATCTGTTATCCAAATGGAAGCAGTACTGTTTATGAATATGAAAAGGGTGGCAGATTAAAAAGTGTACGTTATCCGGATGGTGCCGGAGAGCATTATGGCTATGATGCAAAGGGAAATCTTACAGAGCGTACTACCACGGCAGGAGAAAATTATCGTTATAACTATGACAGCCTTGATCGTATGATATCTGTTCAAAATCCGGCAGGAGGTATATCCTATTTTACATATGATGCATTGGGACGAGTAATAAAGGCAGAAAATGAAAGTGGAAATCAGACCTGCTATGAATATACTCCAAACGGTAATCTTGCAAAAGTTACGGATGCCATGGGAAATGAGACTTTCTACCAGTATGATGCAATGGGACATCTGACACAGAGCAGTTGCACCGGAGCAGAGGGGGAAGAACCACAGAACACGGTATATACCTGGGATAAGGAAGGACATGTCACAGCAGTGACAGACCCGCTGGGAGATGTGGAGTGCTATACCTATGATCCGGCTGGAAGAATGAAAGCAAAGATAGATAAAGATGGTTATGAGACATCCTTCCACTACGGAAAAGATGGACAGGTAGAGGAAATCCGTTATGCAGATGGACGAACAGTATCTTTGACTTATAATGCAATCCGCCAGTTAGAAGAAGTAAGAGATTGGCTTGGCACAACTAAGATTGCCATGGATGAGGCAGGACACATTGCTTCTGTTACAGACCCATATGGAAAAAACGTAGGTTATGAATGGGGCAGTATGGGTGAGAGAACGGCAATTTGTTATCCGGATGGAAGAAGGGCGGCATACGAATATAATGAAGCCATGCAGTTGTCGGCATTAAAACTCCTTTCAGATGATGCACAGGAGAAAACAATTCTCTATAGCTACGATGAAGCTGGAAGACTGACTGGAAAGCAATTCCCGGGAGGAAATCGTACAGACTATAGCTACAATGGGGCAGGAAAAATCAAAGAGATTTTACATACCGGAGCAGACTTTACAGAACGTTATCACTATGATTATGATGTTATGGGAAATAAGGTCTTGGCTGAAAAAGAGAGACCGGGACTGCCGGAAGACAGTGGAAACTTTTCCTATGATTATGATGCATTAAATCGACTGACCAGTGTAGCATGTAACGGAAAGACCCTTCGTACCTATGGATATGATGCCTTTGGAAACAGAAATACCAGGACAGAGTACCAGACAGCAGGGAAACTTGTAACAACCTATCATTACAATACAAAGAATCAGTTGACGCAGGAAATAAATGCAAGCGGAACCAGGAATTATAATTATGACCACAGAGGAAACCTGTTATCCGTAACAAGCGGAGAAGAGGTTTTAAAAGCATACGGATTTGATGCGGCGAACCGGATGAGCAGTTCTGTTGACCGGACAGCCGGAGAAATCACGAAGGCATACTATCAGTACAATGGTCTGGGGCATCGTGTGGGTCAAACTATTGCATCAGGAAATGCAGATGTAACTCAGACCATCCGCTATACACTCGATCTTACCCGTCAGTATCATAACCTCTTACAGAAAACCGGAAATGGATTAGATCAGACTTATTTCTGGGATGGTAATGTCGCAGGAATGGAAGAGAATGGAAGAGACCATTTCTATTTCCAGGATGATTTGGGAAGTCCGATGCGTCTTGCAGATGAAGGGGGAAGAAGTGAGGAAGTCTATGGATTTGACGAATTTGGTAATGATATTCGGACTGCAAAAGATATCTTTAAAGATTCTTTACAAAGCTTCGGATTTACCGGTTATCAGATGGACAGCGTTGGTGCACTATACTTTGCACAGGCAAGACGATATGATGCCGGAGTTGGCAGATTTATCAGCGAAGACTTTATAAAGGGGCATATTGCTGCACCATATACAATGAACCATTATAGCTATTGCTGGAACAGACCGTTGGATTTGGTTGATTTGAATGGTATGGACCCGAATGCAGGTGTGATAAAGGCATTGATGGATATGTTAAAATGTGATGAGACGGTATCGTACATTTTTTATACAACTGGAGAGAATTCTGATTTTACAGATCAGGCAAATTGGAAAAAAGAGCAGTTAGAGAGTGAAGGCAAAAATGTCGTAATGATACCAATTGCAAATGCAAATGATTTCGTAGATGGTTGGAATCATATGGGAATGACACCAGATGGAATTGCAAATATTGAGGATGTAGAAATATATACTCATTCAAATGAAACAACATTTATTTTTATAGATAATACAGAGACAGAAGCTTTAAGTATTTCGGGAAAAAATAAATCAGGTAAAGCTATTAAAGGAATATCAGATTTATCATATAAAGAGATAGAAACCTTGAATATATATGGTTGCAATTCAGGAAATTTGAGTACATACTTTATAGCAGGTTCTAATATTGCTTCAGGATTATCTAAGATAGTGAGTGGTGATGTTTATGCATATGACGGAAATGTGGCATTTGGTCCAACATGGACGAGACCATTTAGTAAATATGGTGAATATGAAGATCGATTATCCAATATACAGAAAAGTTATATAAAAATATCGGTAGAAAATAGATGGTTTTTTGAACCGATGGGAAAGCTTAGATATAAGGAGGGTAAATTAGATGGAAAATGTGATGAATAGAAGAAAGGGGAAAAGGAAGATGGTAGTTATAGGTATTATTGTTCTTATTTTTATAGTATTAGTTATATTTCTTAAAATGAAATACGGTACATATGGATTACATGATTTTAATTGTTTTTTTCGTCAAAGCAAACAGGAAATTTTAGAAAAACAAGGTGACCCTGTTAGCAGGGAAAAACTATATGGAAATTGCGAGGATATTAAATTTGAAGATATAGAATATACCTTTATTGGAAATTATCCGGAAAGTGTTAGAATTACGGATCCTGATATTCGATTTGGAATACTGCAAATTGGGGTAGGCTCATCAAAAAAAGAAGTTATGCTGGCATATGGATTAAAG
>ERZ1027254.1077-NODE-1077-length-12236-cov-7.519333_pt1 | contig 12236 bp, 9 predicted proteins | sample MGYA00519473_ERZ1027254 | MGnify/ENA primary metagenome ERZ1027254 (study PRJEB26926, sample SAMN06164781) | human gut metagenome | biome: ENVO:00009003; feature: ENVO:2100002; material: ENVO:00002003 | host: Homo sapiens | place: USA | collected 2012 ...
CTATATAAAATCCACTATTTATCTGTGTTTTTTAGTTAATGAGCAGGCGCTAATTATGGCAGTGATCAGTTTTAAATGTCCAAATTGTGATGGAGAACTGATTTTTGATCCTTCCACACAAAAGTATAAATGTGAATATTGTTTCAGTCTGTTTTCACAGGAAGAGTTAGATGCAATGAAGCCGGCACAGACGACAGAACCTCAAAATGCAGATGCTGCGGGCGCAGGAAAAACGTCAGGTAAACCGGAGAATAAGAAGCGGGGCCAGCCGGGAGATAAAGCAGGTAGTGGAACAGAAAAAGATAACACGGAAAATAAAGAGTCAGATAAAGAAGCAGGGAAGGAAGCTGATGCAGTGACCTATACCTGTCCGAGCTGTGGTGCACAGATTGTGACGGATGCCACTACAGCGGCGACTTTCTGTTATTATTGCCATAATCCGGTCGTGCTTGGCGGACGGCTGGAAGGTAAATTCCTGCCGGATCAGGTGATTCCGTTTGCTGTGTCGAGGGAAGATGCAGAAAAAGGATTCAAAGATTATGTCTGCAAGAAAAAATTTGTCCCGCGTGCCTTTTACAACAAAAAGCAGGTCGAGAGCATCACAGGTGTATATTTTCCATACTGGCATTACAATACCAGCCTGGAGGGAAAAATGCAGGGCGAGGCGAGAAATGTCCGCGTGTGGCGAACCGGAAACACGGAATATACGGAGACAAAGTATTATCAGGTATCAAGAGAAGGTGATGTAAAACTTGAAAACCTGACGGAAAATGCACTTGGGAAGGCAAATCAGGAGCTGATCTGCGGTGTAATGCCTTATGATTTTAAGGATGTGAAAAAGTTTCAGCTTGGATTTCTGTCTGGATTTCTGGCAGAAAAGCGTGATATTGAGAAAAAACAGATAGAAAAGAAAGTGCAGCAGGAAGCGCGTGAGAGTGCAGAGAAACTGATGCGGGAACAAATAAATGGATACAGTTCCGTGTCGGTAAAAAATGCCGATTTCCGGGCATTAAAAGAAAAGTGGTCGTATATGCTTCTGCCGGTATGGACAATTACATACAAGGCGAAAAACGGAAAAATCTATTATTTTTCCATGAACGGACAGACTGGAAAGGTGTACGGCGAACTCCCGATCGACTATAAAAAAATCTCACTTGTCAGTGGAATCGTCAGTCTGGTAACACTGGTCATTTTATTACTGGGAGGGCTAGCATGAGACAGAAAAGATTTTTATGTTTAAAGGGTATTGTATTTGCCTGGCTGTTTACGATTTTACTTGCAGCGGGCGGACAGCATGTATGCTTTGCAGCAGAAGAAAATGTTCCACAACAGACGGTATATGATGATGCTGCGCTTCTGACACCGGAAGAGATCGAGACGCTTGAGAGTGAACTGGACGCTGCGGGAGAGAAGACCGGATGGAATATGCTGATGTTGACGACGGATGACACAAATGGAAAAACCACGCAGGAATATGCGGATGATTTCTTTGATGCGATTGCAGAAAACGGTGATGGTGTTGCACTCCTGATCGATATGCAGAACCGTGAAATCTGTATTTCTACCGGTGGCATTGCGATCAGGTATCTTACGGATGCGCGTATTGAAGATATTTTAAATGACGGATATGAACCGATCTCAGATGGAGAATATGAACAGTGTCTGTCTGTAATGTTAAAAGATGTGCTGGTTTATTATGATGAAGGAATCCCGTCAAATCAGTATGAGTATGAGGAGGCGGATATTGAGATCACGCCGGCAGAATATGTCATCACATCCGTTGTTTTAGCTCTGATCCCAGGCGCTATTGTATTCCTGGTGCTTGTACTATTTTGTAAATTAAGGAATGGCAAATATAAATATGACGCTCATGAGTCCGGAACAGTGAATATAAAGAAACACAGCGATGTGCTTGTGAACACTGTTGTGACACACCGTCATATAGAAGAGAAGAAAGCAGAAGACAGCGGCAGGAGTACGGTACATACGAGCAGCAGCGGCGTAAAACATGGTGGAGGCAGTAAAAAATTTTAACAGCATAATAAAAAAATGTTCCTGACATGATAAAAAAGAGGTTGCGTATGCAGCCTCTTTATGTTATTATCTTCCTCATGAGGACAAGTGTCAGCGTGCAACAAACACAACAGATGAATTTCTAAAGAGAGGGATAGAGTCACATGAAAGAAAAAGGTCAGTATTATGTGCTGAAAGAAAAAGCAGTTCCGGAAGTCCTCTTAAAGGTGGTCGAGGCAAAGCGGCTGATTGAATCCGGTAAGATTGCATCCGTGCAGGAGGCAACAGAAAAAGTTGGCATCAGCAGGAGTTCTTTTTATAAATATAAAGATGATATTTTTCCATTTCATGACACGGCAAAAGGAAGGACGATCACATTAGTCATCCAGTTGGATGATGAACCGGGGCTGTTATCCGTTGTATTAAAGACCGTAGCAGAGTTTCATGCTAATATTCTTACGATACATCAGAGTATACCGATCAACGGTATCGCTTCTCTTACACTCAGTGTGGATGTCCTGCCACAGACTGGTGATGTGGCTGAAATGTTAGAGCACATTGAGGAACAGGAAGGTATTCATTATGTGAAGATTCTTGCAAGAGAATAAGACATGGCAGATGCGTCATATATTGTAGTTCATAAAATATGCATGTAATATGTGTAAAATGATAGAAAGATAATAAAGTCTGTCTGAGAGGATGGAAGCGATAGTCTGGCAGACGAACTTGGAGGATGAAAAATGAAAGCAGCAGTAATGGGATATGGAACAATCGGTTCTGGTGTTGTGGAAGTACTTGACATCAACGGAAGCAGCATAGCAAAACGTGTCGGAGAGCCGGTAGAGATCAAATATGTATTGGATTTAAGAGATTTTCCGGGAGATCCGATCCAGGATAAGATCGTACACAACTATAAGACGATTGTAGAAGATCCTGAGGTAAAGATCGTCGTTGAGACCATGGGAGGTGTGGAACCGGCTTATACCTTTGTAAAAGCAATGTTAGAGGCCGGAAAACATGTTACTACTTCAAACAAAGCGTTAGTAGCAGCAAAAGGAGCAGAGCTGATCGCACTTGCAAAAGAAAAAAATGTTAACTTTATGTTCGAAGCAAGCGTCGGTGGCGGTATCCCGATCATCCGTCCGTTAAATTCCTGTCTGACTGCTGATGAGATTGAGGAAATCACAGGAATCGTCAATGGAACAACGAACTATATGATGACAGAAATGTCAGAAAAAGGTGCTGATTTTGATGAGGTATTAAAAGATGCACAGGCAAAAGGATATGCGGAGAAAGATCCGACAGCCGATATTGAAGGGTATGATGCCTGTAGAAAGATTGCAATTCTGACATCACTTGTCTGTGGACAGCAGGTAGATTTTGAGGATATCCACACAGAAGGAATTACACATATCTCTGCGACCGATATTAAATATGCAAAAGCCATGGGAAGAGCCATTAAACTTCTTGCAACAAGCAAAAAGACAGACGGCGGGTATGTTGCAATGGTTGCCCCATTCTTATTACCGAAAGAGCATCCGTTATATAATGTAAACGGTGTGTTCAATGCAATCTTTGTCCGTGGAAATGTACTTGGAGATGCAATGTTCTATGGAAGCGGTGCAGGAAAACTCCCGACAGCCAGTGCAGTTGTTGCGGATGTTGTGGAAATGGCAAAGAATCTTGATAAGAATATACCGGTGGAGTGGAGTTCAAAGAAATTAGAGCTGGTAGATTACCGCAGCGCAAAGAACCGTTTCTTTGTCAGAGTGTCAGGCACAGATAAAACTTTTGTGGAAAAAGTATTTGGAAATGTAGAATATATTGATGCACAGGGTGTTACAGGAGAGCTTGGTTTTGTGACCGAAGTGATGACAGAAGAAGCTTTGGAGAACAAAAAAGCAGCATATGGGGAAGTGTTGAATGTCATTCGTGTAGCATAGAAAAAAGAGCAGATCGTGGATCACATGGAAGGCGGTTCACGGGTCTGCTCTTTTTATGAAAACGGAAGAGTGTGAAAAGTAAGATTGTTTGCACATAGATTTGTGCTTACACACGAATTTGAGATACGCAAAAGCAGCGTGGAAATGGAGAGGAATATGACGTTAAGTGAATGTTACGAAGAAATGGGCGCGGATCTGCACGAAGTGCTGCGGCGGCTAAAGACGGAGGAGAGGATCGGGAAATTTTTAAAACTGATTCTGACGGATACGAATTATGAGTCGCTGTGTAAGGCGCTGGAAGAAAAGAATTATGAGCAGGCGTTTACACATATACATAATTTAAAGGGGCTGGCAATGAATCTGGGACTGACACCGCTTTTGGTTCCGGCACAGGAGTTATGCGAAGAACTTAGGGATGGCGAACCGGAAAGGGAGCTTAAACCGCTTTTGGATGAGGTGGCGGCGGCATATCAGAAAGTCCTTGGTATTGTCGAAAGACTTGACTGAGATAACAGTGTGAAAAGCTGGAATTTTGGCTGATTCTTTGTAATGAGTTATTCGGAAATGGAGAACAGTATCAAAGGTAAAGATGCATTTTTGAATCTCTGACATATGATAAAACAGAAGGTTTTATGTCTGAGGTAGAAAAAAGTGCAGGTAATTCTTTTGATCATAGCAGTCAGTGTGGATGTCTTTGTGGCATGTGTGGCGTGTGGGAGTGAGCAGATAAAGATCGGATCTGCGGCAGCGTTATGCATCAGCACGGTCTGCAGTGGAATATTAGGGATATCACTTTATGCGGGGATGGCGTTACAGGGGGTACTTTTAAAAAAATATGCATTATACTTAAGTTTTTTCGGACTGCTTGCAGTGGGAATTTTTAAGCTGACAGAGTATGCGATCAGAAAATATATTGAGCGTCATAAGTTCCTTTGCAAGAAAGTCAAAATCTCTTTTTCACAGCTCAGTTTTATTCTGAGTATCTACAACAATCCGGTAATGGCAGACCGCGATCACTCGGCGACGATGTCGTGTGTGGAGGCTGTATTTTTTGCACTTGCAATGTCATTGGACGGGATGTTTGGAGGACTTGGTGCAGGATTTGGCGGAAAGTATATTTTTCTTACGGTGCTTGGAAGTTTTGTCGTCAGTTTCTGTGCAGTACTTTGCGGATGCAGGATTGGCATGCAGGCATCTAAGCGGTGGAAAGCCGATGTATCGTGGCTTGGAGGCGTGTTGTTTGTAATCCTTGCGTTTCAGAAGATGATATAAGACGCCGGCTGCCCATTGCTGCGGGAAAATCAGGAAAGTCTGTTACTATGTATGTCTTGCATGACATTTTGGTAATAAAATTTTCCTGCGTGTGGGCAGCACATACTGCCGCTTTCTGTGGATTTGGAAATAATGTATAAATATACATAAAATCTTGGTACTATTTGTTTTTGGAAAAAGGTTGAAAAAAGTCTTATGATATGATACACTTTTTACAATTTAAGAAAAAGACTATAGGTACTAATAAGGGAAAGTTCAGTCAGGGGACTGTCTGGATGGAAAAAGAAGAAAAACGGCGACGTTTTTTTTTTTGGAAAAAAAGTGAAAGGACAGGGAAACGAATGAAAGCTCATTTAATACTCGAAGATGGGAATGTATTTACCGGAACAAGTATAGGTTCTACTAGGGAAGTCATCAGTGAGATCGTATTTAATACGTCGATGACAGGTTATCTGGAGGTTCTGACTGATCCGTCATATGCGGGACAGGCGGTTGTTATGACTTATCCGCTGATTGGAAATTATGGAATCACACCGGATATGGAGTCAGGCAGACCGTGGCCGGATGGATATATCGTAAGGGAGTTATCAAGAATGCCGAGTAACTTCCGTGAGGAGGGAACAATTCAGGATTTCCTCACGAAATATGACATTCCGGGTATAGCAGGGATCGACACCCGTGCACTGACCAAGATCCTTCGCGAGAAGGGAACCATGAATGGTATGATCACCACGAATAATAACTATAATATAGAAGAAATTATTCCCAGATTAAAAGCATACACGACAGGTAATGTTGTGGACAAAGTTACCTGCAGTGAAAAACGAGTATTAAAAGGAAATGGCAAGCGAGTTGCTTTGCTTGACCTTGGAGCAAAAAATAATATTGCCCAGTCTTTAAATAAACGTGGCTGTGAAGTGACGATCTATCCGGCACATACGACTGCAGAAGAGATCCTTGCAACAAATCCGGATGGAATCATGCTTAGCAACGGACCTGGAGATCCGAAGGAGTGCAAGGAGATCATTGCTGAGATCAAAAAATTATATGACTCCGATACACCAATCTTTGCAATCTGCTTAGGACATCAGCTGATGGCACTTGCAACCGGCGCTGACACACATAAGATGAAATACGGACACCGTGGCGGCAACCATCCGGTAAAAGATTTAGAAACCGGAAGAGTATATATTTCCTCCCAGAATCACGGTTATGTGGTAGATACGGATACACTTGATCCGGTGATCGCGAAACCGGCATTTGTGAATGTAAACGATGGAACCAATGAGGGACTTTCCTATGTAGGCAAAAACATTTTTACCGTACAGTTCCATCCGGAAGCATGTCCGGGACCGCAGGATTCTGCATACCTGTTTGATCGTTTTATTTCGATGATGTAGAAAAATTCTTATGTTATTGTTTAACAAATTTTAGGAGGAAGAATTAATGCCAAGAAATCATGACATAAAAAAAGTTTTAGTAATTGGTTCCGGCCCGATCGTAATCGGACAGGCTGCAGAGTTTGACTATGCAGGTACACAGGCATGCCGCTCATTAAAAGAAGAAGGCGTTGAGGTTGTGCTGGTAAACTCAAACCCGGCGACGATCATGACAGATAAAGATATTGCAGATCAGGTTTACATTGAGCCGCTTACGGTATCTGTCTTAGAGAAGATTATCGCAAAAGAAAAACCGGACAGCGTACTGCCGACATTAGGTGGACAGGCTGGATTAAATCTCGGTATGGAATTAGAGGAAAAAGGCATCCTTGAAAAATATAATGTCAGACTGATCGGTACAACAGCAGAAACGATTTTTAAGGCAGAGGACCGTCAGGCATTCAAAGATACCATGGAAAAGATCGGTGAGCCTTGTGCAGCATCCCAGGTTGTACACAACGTAGAGGATGGTATCAGGTTTACCAATACGATCGGTTATCCGGTTGTACTCCGTCCGGCATATACCCTTGGCGGAAGCGGCGGTGGTATTGCGCATGACGAGAATGAGCTGGTAGAGATCTTAACAAATGGTCTGCGTCTTTCCCGTGTCGGCGAGGTATTGGTAGAGCGCTGTATCGCAGGATGGAAAGAGATCGAATACGAGGTAATGCGTGATGCCAACGGCAACTGTATCACCGTATGTAATATGGAAAATATCGATCCGGTCGGCGTGCATACCGGTGACTCCATCGTTGTCGCACCTTCCCAGACGCTTGGCGATAAAGAGTATCAGATGCTCCGTACATCTGCATTAAATATTATTTCTGAGTTAAATATCACCGGAGGATGTAACGTACAGTACGCATTAAATCCGGACAGCTTCGAGTACTGTGTCATCGAGGTTAACCCGCGTGTATCCCGTTCTTCTGCACTTGCATCCAAGGCAACCGGATATCCGATTGCAAAAGTTGCCGCAAAGATCGCATTGGGCTATACCTTAGACGAAATTAAAAATGCAATTACCGGAAAAACTTACGCAAGTTTCGAGCCGATGCTTGACTATTGTGTTGTAAAGATTCCGAGACTTCCATTTGATAAATTCATCACGGCAAAGAGAACCCTGACCACACAGATGAAGGCAACCGGAGAGGTTATGAGTATCTGCAATAACTTTGAGGGTGCATTGATGAAAGCAATCCGTTCCTTAGAGCAGCATGTGGACAGTTTAATGTCTTACGACTTTACCGGACTTTCCGATAAAGAGTTAGATGAGCAGCTGCATGTAGTGGATGACCGCCGTATCTGGGTGATCGCAGAGGCACTGCGCAGAGGCGTAAGCTATGACAAGATCCATGAGATCACGAAGATCGACCGCTGGTTTATCGACAAACTTGCCATCCTGGTTGAGATGGAAAACCAGTTAAAGAATGAGCCTTTGACTGTAGAATTATTAAAAGAAGCAAAACGCATCGAGTTCCCGGACAGCGTTATTGCAAAACTGACCGGAAAGACCGAAAAAGAGATCCATGACATGCGTTATGAAAATGGTATCGTGGCAGCATTCAAGATGGTAGATACCTGTGCCGCAGAGTTTGAGGCATCCACACCGTACTACTATTCCGTATTCGGAAGCGAGAACGAAGCCATCGAAACCAATCCAAAGAAAAAGGTACTGGTACTTGGTTCCGGTCCGATCCGTATCGGACAGGGTATCGAGTTTGATTACTGCTCCGTACACTGTACCTGGGCATTTGCAAAAGAGGGATGGGAGACCGTCATCATCAACAACAACCCGGAGACCGTTTCCACTGACTTTGATATCGCAGACAAACTTTATTTTGAACCTTTAACACCGGAAGATGTAGAGAGCATCGTAAAACTGGAAAAACCGGATGGTGCTGTCGTACAGTTTGGTGGACAGACCGCGATCAAGTTAACCGAGAGCCTGATGAAGATGGGTGTTAAGATCCTTGGAACAAAAGCAGAGGATGTCGATGCGGCAGAGGACCGTGAGCTTTTCGATGAGATCCTGGAAAAAACACAGATTCCGAGAGCTGCAGGTGGAACTGTATTTACCGCAGAGGAGGCAAAAGAAGTTGCAAACCGTCTCGGCTATCCGGTACTGGTAAGACCTTCCTATGTACTCGGTGGACAGGGTATGAAGATCGCATTCAACGATGATGAGATCGAGGAATTTATCGGTATCATCAATCGTATCGCACAGGATCACCCGATTCTCGTAGATAAATATTTACAGGGAAAAGAAATCGAGGTCGATGCTGTATGTGACGGAACCGATATCTTAATTCCTGGTATCATGGAGCATATCGAACGTACCGGTGTACACTCCGGAGACAGTATTTCCGTATACCCGGCACCGACGATCAGTGACCATGTAAAAGAGACAATCGTTGAGTATACGAAACGTCTGGCGCAGGCACTGCATGTCATCGGACTGATCAATATCCAGTTCATCGCTATGGACGAGCAGGTATATGTCATTGAGGTAAACCCGCGTTCTTCGAGAACCGTGCCATACATCAGCAAAGTAACCGGTATTCCGATCGTTGACCTTGCAACGAAAGTAATTATCGGTGATACTATCCGCGGACTTGGCTATGAGCCGGGACTTGCACCGACCGCAGATTACATTGCAATCAAGATGCCGGTATTCTCCTTCGAGAAACTGCGTGGCGCTGAGATCTCCTTAGGACCGGAGATGAAATCAACCGGTGAGTGCCTTGGTATTGCAAAGACCTTCAACGAGGCTCTCTACAAAGCATTCCTCGGCGCAGGCGTGACTTTACCGAAATACAAACAGATGATCATGACCGTCAAAGATGCAGATAAGCCGGAAGCAGTCGGCGTTGCAAAACGTTTTGAGGCACTTGGCTACAAGATTTACGCAACCAGAAGTACCGCAAAATATTTACAGGAGCACGGCGTCAATGCACTTCGTGTCAACAAGATCTCTCAGGAGTCACCGAACGTTATGGACTTAATCTTAGGACATAAGATCGACCTTGTCATCGACACACCGACACAGGGAAATGGTGATAAGACCAGAGACGGATTCCTGATCCGGAGAAATGCAATCGAGACGGGTGTTTACTGTATCACAGCAATGGATACGGCAAATGCGTTGGCACGCAGCTTAGAGACTGCGACCGATGATCTGACACCGGTAGATATTGCGACCGTAAAGAACTTGTAGTTTTTTGAATTTTATAATATAGAAAAAACAGCACAAATCCAAAAGGAGGCGTGCTGTTTTTGCTTTTGCGGAATATGGATATTGGCGACAACATGAAAAAACGACATGAAAGCAGTTAAGAAATTGCTTTCATGTCGTTTTTTATATCGCCGGAATATCCACTCCAACATATAGAAAAAAGTCACGCGGATTAACGGAGTTTCATTTTTTTGCGCGGTTTCTTTTGGGCCAGTGGTTTTTCTGTGCCCAAAGCATCCTGCGGGATCACAGATGCACTACTCATTAAGGCGCTTGCCGCTTTTTGTTCCAGTTTACTTTGATTGTGCTGTGCAATCTGAAGCTTGACCTTGCGGAAACGGTCTGCCGTTTCTTTGATGTAGGCATCGGAAACAAAATGCTTTACAGAATCTTTATCCAATGCGATACGGTTGTCCATGGTTTTCATGATATCTGTGATCTTTAAAGATTTGTTGATCACCGGGTCACTTAAATCGTATATCATGTTTGTGGAAAACTTCAGTACCATCGGATGAAGAAAATCAGCCGGATTCTCTGCAAGCACAAGTGCTTTTTCGCCATCGGAAAGATCTACACATGCACCGGTCGGAAGAATATGGATACATTCTGCTAAAGCGGAAAGTACGAGCGGATTGTAGGTGGCTTTATCCTTTTTCAGACGTCCCATGGCAGCAATTTCTGAAATTGGCGGTTTGTTAATGTTCATTGCGGTCAGATGGTCAAATTCGTCCGCTACTGCTAAAATATCGACGAGAAGACGGATATTGTCTGCCGGTTCTTTGACTTTTAAAGTACGGCTGTTTTTAAAAATGATCTGCTGGATAATATCAAGCGTATGTACCGGGAATTTATAATCACCACGGTCCGGGCGGAGTGTTTCATAACCGCGCTCTAAGTTGAGCTGGATAAAATCCTTATCTGCTGTTGTAAGGTCATCCCCTTTGTCTAACACTGTCTGTGGTACATACAGATAACCAAAATCGTAGAGAAGCGCAGCTGTGATAAGGGCTGTCTGTTCTGCAGCAGGCAGATGCATCTGATTTGTGATCATCGCACAGAGAATGCCGACACTGATGGAATGTTTGTAAACAAAATCTGCAGAACTTCGCAGGTTTTGTGCAAAATTTAATTTGTGATCAAGACTGCCGTAATGTGTCTGGATGTCTCTGACGAGATCGCTCAGCGAAACAGGTGCCTGATTGGCCTGCAGACGATCCATATTTTCTTTTAATTTAAAAACATATATAGTCTGGAACTGTTCGAATTCAAGATCCTCTCTGGAAAGAGGCGGTACCGGCTCTGCCGGCTCAAGAATAAAAATACCGATCAGACCAAAATTTTCGATACTGTTAATACCCTGCATGGTTAAAAGTGTGTCTCTTTCATAAAGAAGAACACCCATCTTATTGTAGATTGGTTTTGCAAGTCTCATGCCGGGTTTTAAATCTGCTGTTTTTACAAATTGCATAGGTAAATCCTCCCCCTGTGATGATTATCAGGCTCTTTTTATACCATATCCAGACATCAGATGCCTGAATATTCCCCCAATAATGGTATGTGAAAAAATTAATATTCATATTGTGCTTTACATGCTATAATACCATATTAATAGAAGAAATACAATGAACGAAAAATACAACAGTAGCAGAAAGCTTACTGTTCAGCCGAAAGGAACAGCATGAGACACAATTTTTTGAGAAGAATCCTGGGAGGAATACTGACCGGCTGCATACTTGTTACGGCAACTGTCCATGCAGGAACGACACAGAAAGATATTGATAAGGCAAAAGACCAGATCACAGACCTTAAGAAACAGAAAGAAGATGCGAAAGATCAGGTGGACAGCCTGACCAATGAAAAACAGGGATTGGAGAGCGACCTTAGCGGACTGAACGGACAGTTAAATACGATCACTTCCGATATGAACCAGTTAGAGCAGCAGGCAGCGCAGAAAGAGGACGAGATCAATACGGCGGCGGAAGATCTGAAACGTTCCGAGGAACGATCTGCAGAACAGTATGAAGATATGAAAGTGCGCATTCAGTATATTTATGAAAATGGCAATCAGTCTGTATGGGACATGCTTATTCATGTGTCCTCCATCGCAGAATTTTTAAATCAGGCGGAATATACAAGTGCAATCAATCAGTATGACAGAAATATGCTTACGGCATATCAGGAGCTCACGGAGCAGATCACAAAACAGAAAAAGGAACTCGAGGAGCAGAAGGAAGAACTGACTGTATTACAGCAGGAAAAACAGAAAGAGCAGGAAAAAGTCAACAGCCCTGTCTCTTATACACATCTGACGCTGCCGACGAACTCTAGGGTGTAGAT
>ERZ1027254.1110-NODE-1110-length-11919-cov-3.992667_pt1 | contig 11919 bp, 10 predicted proteins | sample MGYA00519473_ERZ1027254 | MGnify/ENA primary metagenome ERZ1027254 (study PRJEB26926, sample SAMN06164781) | human gut metagenome | biome: ENVO:00009003; feature: ENVO:2100002; material: ENVO:00002003 | host: Homo sapiens | place: USA | collected 2012 ...
TTATATGGTAAGCCTTATTCTAAGTTTGTGGGGATGTCAATCTCCACAGCAAACTCAAGACGTAGCCATCATACCACAACCTTTATCCATGGAAAAAGGAAGTGGTACCTTCTCTTTCAGTAAAGAAACCACCATCGCTGTAGGCAATGAGGAGCAGCGAATCATTGCGGAGAACTTTGCCTCTCTATTTACCCTGCCAGCAGGATTTACCCCTCAAGTGAAAACCGGTCAAGAAGGAGACATCGTATTCCTTACAGACAACACTATGAAAAGTGATGCCTATGAACTGACCGTCCTTCCCGAACGAATTACAATTAAGGCAGCCGATGTCAAAGGCTTTTTCTATGCACTGCAAAACCTTCGACTGATGTTACCTCCTACTATCGAAGGTAAAGAAAAGACAACCGACACATGGAGCATTCCTTCTCTCACCATTAAAGATGCACCCCGATTCAACTATCGTGGATTCATGCTGGATGTTTCACGCTTCTTCTTACCAAAGGAAGACTTGTTACGCATGATCGACTGTATAGCAATGCTCAAGATAAATCGTCTACACTTGCATTTGACAGACGATAACGGATGGCGGTTGGAAATCAAAAAGTACCCTAAACTGACAGAGGTTGGAGCATGGAAAGTAGACAGACAAAACATCCCATTCCCCGACCGGAGAAATCCGAAAAAAGAAGAACCTGCCACCATCGGAGGTTTCTATACCCAAGAAGACATGAAAGAAATTATCCGTTATGCAGCAGAAAGACAAGTAGAAATTATCCCGGAAATTGACGTCCCAGCTCACTCCAATGCTGCTTTGGCATCCTATCCGGAATTTGCCTGCCCCGTAGTTAAAGATTTTATAGGAGTTCTGCCGGGACTTGGTGCAAAAAATGCAGAAATCATTTTCTGTGCCGGAAATGAGGGTACATTTGATTTTCTACAAAATGTACTGGACGAAGTGATGGCCTTATTCCCTTCACGATACATTAATTTAGGAGGTGACGAAGCCCGCAAAACTAACTGGAAAAAATGTCCTCTCTGCCAGTCACGCATACATAAAGAGCATTTGGAAAATGAAGAAGAACTACAAGGCTATTTTATGGCAAGACTGTCCGACTACGTACGCAGTAAAGGGAAGGAGGTCATGGGATGGGATGAACTGACCAACAGTAAACTCCCGGAAGAATCCATCATCCTAGGATGGCAAGGATATGGCAATGCCGCATTAAAAGCTGCCGCACAAGGCCATCGCTTCATCATGACTCCGGCACGCGTTGCATACCTGATAAGATACCAGGGACCTCAATGGTTTGAACCCATGACTTATTTTGGAAATAACACCTTAAAAGGACTGTTCGATTATGAACCGGTACAAAAGGATTGGAAACCAGAATATGAGCCTTTACTCATGGGGGTACAAGCATGTATGTGGACTGAATTCTGCAACACCCCGGAGGACGTATTCTATCTAACTTTTCCCCGACTGGGAGCCTTGGCAGAGATTGCCTGGGTCAGCAAAGGAACCAAAAACTGGAATTCATTCCTGAAAGGATTGGATAACTACAATGCACATTTGGCATGTAAAGGCATCCGATATGCCCATTCTATGTTCAATATCCAACATAAAATTACTACAGAAACTACCGGAAAACTGAAAGTAAAATTAGAATGTGAGCGACCTGATGTAGAAATACGCTATACCACAGATGGTACAGAGCCCACTGCAACCTCTACACTATACGAAAAAGAACTCATTATAGAAAAAGATACTGACATTAAAGCAGCTACCTTCTCCCAAAACAAGCAAATGGGAGAACTACTGGTACTCCCAATTCATTGGAACAAGGCTACCAGCAAACCATTTATCCATGCAGATGCAGGAATGGATATATTAGTCAACGGATTAAGAGGTAGCCTAAAATATACAGATTTTGAATGGTATACAGGTCAGCTTTCAAAACCTGTTTCATTTACAATTGATTTACAGAAACCTGAAAGCATGAAACAATTTACGGTGGGTTGTATCACAAATTATGGGATGGGAGTACACAAGCCACGCAGCCTCAAAGTGGAAGTTTCAACTGACAATGTGACTTTCACCGAAATTGGCAAACTGACCTTCACTGACAAAGAAATTTTTAAAGAAGGAAATTTCATTGAAAATGTATCTATTGAAACCGATGAAACAACCGGACAATTCGTTAAATTTACATTAGAATCAGCTGGAAATTGTCCTGATGATCATGTACGGCCAGGACAGCCTTCCAAGATTTACATCGATGAAGTAATTATTGAATAAAAACTTATGCATAATGAATCTATGAAAAAGATCAATCAATTTCTTGCAACCTGTGCGCTTGCATGTCTGGCAACAAGCATACAAGCCCAGCAGGACACATCCTATTTCATAAAGCACCTGACTTTTTCCGGAGAAGAAACCATGGAAGAAAAAGTATCCATGGCAGCACGCCTTGTACCCTCTCCCCAGCAATTAGCCTGGCAACAAATGGAACTGACGGCTTTCCTGCATTTTGGTATCAATACATTCACTGGCAGAGAATGGGGAGACGGTTCCGAAGATCCGGCTTTATTTAACCCGACCGAGCTAAATGCAGAACAATGGGTAAAGACCTTGAAGGAAACAGGCTTTAAAATGGTCTTGCTCACCGCCAAGCATCATGATGGCTTCTGTTTGTGGCCTACTAAAACGACCAAACATTCCGTAGCCTCTTCACCCTGGAAAAACGGTAAAGGAGATGTTGTCAAGGAATTACGTGATGCATGTACCAAATATAACATGAAATTTGGTGTCTACTTGTCGCCTTGGGACAGAAACGCCAGCTGTTATGGAAACTCACCCGAGTATAATAAATTCTTCATTGAACAGCTGACCGAATTGCTGACTAATTACGGAGAAGTGCACGAAGTATGGTTTGACGGCGCCAATGGAGAAGGCCCCAATGGAAAGAAACAGGAATACGACTGGGACGCATTTTATAAAACAATCCAACGATTGCAGTCCAAAGCCGTAATGGCCATTATGGGAGATGATGTACGCTGGGTTGGAAATGAAAAAGGAATCGGCCGGGAAACAGAATGGAGTGCTACAGTGCTTACCCCAGGAATTTATGCCCGTTCCGCATCCAATAATGCACGATTAGGAGTTTATCCCAAAGCAGCAGACCTGGGCGGTCGTGACATCCTGAAGAATGCGACAGAATTATTTTGGTATCCTTCAGAAGTAGACGTATCCATTCGTCCGGGATGGTTCTGGCACGAAGAAGAAAATCAAAAAGTAAAAAGTCTGAAACACTTGTCGGATATTTATTTCCAGTCTGTAGGATACAACTCTGTATTATTGCTGAACATTCCTCCAGACCGTCGCGGACTTATTCATGAAGCAGATGTGGCCCGATTAAAAGAATTCGCAGAATACAGACAAAAAACGTTCCAAGACAATAGAATACTCCACGGAACAGCTCTCTGGAAAGCATCACAAGGCGACAAGCGTACTTATTCAGTAAAAGCGAATGCCCCGATTAATGTGGTCATGCTACAGGAAGATATATCTAAAGGACAGCGAGTGGAAAACTTTTCTATTGAAATCTGGAAAGATGGACAATGGGCAACTGTTGGAAACGGAACGACCATCGGCTACAAAAGAATGGTCCGCATCCCGGAAACCATTACAGACTCGTTGAGAATTTCAATCAATCAGACCCGTTTAGATGCAAATATACAGCATGTGGCAGCATACTACGCAGCACCTTTGGAGGAAAAGGCAATTACCTCGGCCTGGAATAACTTACGCAGAAACACATGGAAAAAATTATCGTCTTCTCCTCTAAGTATTGACCTTGGAAAGACTGTCACATTAAAGGCATTTACCTATGCTCCTTTAAATGAGGAAGCAAAACCCACAATGGCTTATCACTATCAGTTCTTTGTCAGTCAGGACGGTAAAGAATGGAAAAAAGTAATTGCAGATGGAGAATTCAGCAATATCATGCATAATCCTCTTCCACAGACCGTTGCACTGCCCCACCCAGAATCTGCACGTTTCATTAAAATTGAAGCGACCACCCCAGATGCATCTCCTGCCCTCATTGAGACGGAAGAAATAGGGGTAACCATTCTTCCCTGATACACAAGACTAGCCAAAGCATAAAAAAACGGACGGCCTCACAATAACAATGAAGTCGTCCGTTATACTTTTTCTCCTTATCAGAACGGTACATCGGGCACAGGCGCACCAAACGGATTGTCGGGCATAGGAGGCATATCTGCGGGTGGAGGTGGTACAAAGTCCTGTCCGCCGCCGTTGTTCATCTTCGAACGGAGCACCGGAGCCTTCTTCTCTTCGCCCGGCATCGGCACAATCATGTCGTCGTCGGGGTTCTGGAAACGGGCATATTCGCCACGGAAACGAAGCAGCACATCACCTACGGCACCGTTACGGTGCTTGGCGATAATGATTTCGGCCATGCCGTGCAGGTCGTTACCTTTCTCATCGGTGTAAATCTTATAATATTCCGGACGGTGGATGAAGCACACCATATCGGCATCCTGCTCGATGGCTCCCGATTCACGAAGATCGCTCAATTGCGGACGTTTTCCGTCGATACCTTCACGGTTCTCTACTCCACGGTTCAACTGGCTCAGCGCAATAATCGGGATGTTCAGCTCCTTGGCCAATCCCTTCAATGAACGCGAAATGGTGCTGACCTCTTCCTGGCGGCTTCCGAACGACATACCACTGGCATTCATCAGCTGAAGGTAGTCGATGATGATGATTTTCACCCCATGCTCACGTACCAGACGGCGTGCCTTGGTTCGCAATTCGAACACGGACAAAGAAGGCGTGTCGTCCACGTAAAGCGGGGCGTCATAAAGTTCTTTTATCTTATAGTCGAGCTGTCCCCACTCGTAGGGTGCCAGCTGACCGCTCTTGATTTTCTCGCCCGGAATTTCGCAGACGTTCACAATCAGACGGTTTACCAACTGAACGTTGCTCATTTCAAGCGAAAACAAGGCTACGGGCACTTTGCTGTTCACCGCCATATTCTTGGCCATGGAAAGCACGAAGGCCGTCTTACCCATAGCCGGACGAGCCGCAATGATAATCAGGTCGGAGTTCTGCCAGCCGGAGGTCATCTTGTCCAGCTGATGAAAGCCGCTCGAAAGCCCACTCAAACCATCGGTACGTGCCGCCGCCTTCTGAAGCATTTCATAGGCCTCCTGAATGACCGGATTAATCTGCGTGTAGTCCTTCTTCATGTTCTGCTGGGAGATTTCGAAGAGCTTTCCTTCGGCCTCCTGCATCAGGTCGTCCACGTCCTGCGTCTCATCGAACGCCTTAGTCTGTATGTTGCTCGTAAAAGAAATCAGCTCACGTGCCAGAAACTTCTGAGCAATGATGCGGGCATGATACTCAATGTGAGCCGACGAGGCCACCTTACCACTCAGCTGAGTGATATAGAACGGTCCGCCCGCCTCTTCCAGGTTACCGCGCGAGCGCAACTGCTCGGCCACGGTCAAGATGTCAATCGGTTTCTGTTGAATAGCCAAGTCAGTAATGGCCGCATAAATCAGCTGGTGCCGGTGTTCGTAGAACGACTCCGGACGAAGAATCTCGCTCACCAGTGAATACGCATCCTTCTCAATCATCAGCGCACCCAGCACGGCTTCTTCCAGTTCGGGAGCCTGAGGCTGTAGGTGGCCGTACTCATCCATCGGCTTGGTCTTAGCCGTCTTTGCCACACGTGTATTTCTTCTCGGTTCTGCCATTTTGTTTTTGTTTAAGTGGGGCAAAGATACGATTTTTTCCGTGAATCCCGATTTTCTCGAAACTTTCTGCTATATTTGAGCAACGAAAAAACAAACGACCTTATGATTACATTTCCCAATGCCAAAATAAACCTTGGCCTGAATATTATTGAAAAACGTCCCGACGATTACCACAACCTGGAAACCATTTTCTACCCCATCCACCTGCAAGATGCACTGGAAGTGACACGAAGAGAAAATAACGATGCTCCTTATACGCTTCACGTGAAAGGTACGGCCATCGAAGGAAAGCCGGAAGACAACCTCGTGGTCAGAGCCTACGAATTGCTGAAAAAGGATCATGACATACCGCCCGTTGACATCCACTTGTTCAAGCACATCCCCACGGGTGCCGGACTAGGAGGCGGTTCGTCCGATTGCGCGTTCATGATTAAGTTGCTAAATGAGAAATTCCGTCTGGCACTGAGTCTAGAGGAGATGGAAGACTATGCCGCCCGCTTAGGAGCCGATTGTGCTTTCTTCATCCGCAACCAGCCGGTTTTTGCCACGGGCATCGGTAATATATTTGAACCTGTCCGTCTTTCGCTTTCGGGTTATTACCTGGTACTGGTGAAACCGGACATCTTCGTATCCACGCGCGATGCTTTCGCACACATCACTCCCCGTCGGCCGGAAGTTTCGTTGAAAGACATCATCTGCCAGCCGGTAGAAACGTGGAAGGACAGCATGAAGAATGATTTTGAGGACAGCGTGTTCCTGAAATATCCGGAGATTGCAGCCATCAAAGACGAGTTGTATGATTTGGGCGCGGTGTATGCCAGCATGAGCGGTTCCGGCTCATCGGTTTATGGCATCTTCCGCCGGCCGGTAGAACATGTGGACGAGAAATTCGGCGGATGCTTCTGCCGTCAGAGAGAACTGGACTAATTGGAGTCCGGTTCTTTTTCTTACCTGACAATTTCAAATGCCGAATCAGCTTTTGATGTAGCCGAATAAAAAGGCAAGAGAAACTTGATAAATCCTTCCTCCACTTCCCGATTAGGGAAGCCCAAGGTATATGTACGAAAACGCTTGTCGTATCCCTTTATGGTGAGATAGCCACTCTGATATAGAATAGGCACAGGATTCGTCTCCATCGTATCAATACCGCTTAAAGAGTCAGCGGTAGCAAGTTCTTCCGTCAGACGATGCAAATCATAGTGACTACGTAAAAGTAGTTCCACTAAGAAAGTCGGTGTGCCCGTTTGGCTCAGAAAGTAGTACTTACCCGTCTTTACCAACTGATAAATCTGTGCGGTCTTATCGACATAGCAATAGTCTCCTTTCCGTATCTCTTCAAAACTCTGTATGCCTACCGGATAAATCATGCTCCTCATCTGATATGAAATTTACTGTTTCTGTAAACTTACGGAAAATCTATGGAATATCCGACGAATTTCGGCAGAAATGCGAATTTGAAATTGGGAATTAAGCAGTTAGAAGAAAATCGCAGAAGTTGGGCAGAGGGCTGAAAAGTGTTTCAAAACGGATTGAGGAAGAAGAACGATTTCCTATTTGTTACCCGTCAGAAATGCAGACTTAACAGTCTCCGTTTTATTTGCACTGTTCTGCGCAGGTTTGCTTGTCAAGGTTTAACTCGTTGATTTATAGTTTTACAACCAAAAAATGGTTTCCGCTGTTCCAAGAATTGGTGTACATGGAGAAATTCTGCCTCAAGGTCGGCTTCAACGAAAGGCAGACCGCCACGCTCATCTGCGGCAGGAGGAACACAGGCGGAAGTTCACGACCGAAAGGGCGGGCTTCCAAGTGGTGAAAGACCCAAAAGATAAAGCAAAACTTGCACTTGCCGTCGCTATACTGTTATAGGTGATATGTCTATTTCCGATGGAGGGCATGAATCAAGGAGGATACCAACAATAATATGCCGAGCTTGTAATGCAACAATCCGATGGGCGTGTGTGCTCCCTTTACACACGCAATTAACCAGATACCCGTAATTGCTACTATTGGAAAAAGCACCGACAAAAGAATAGTTACCCAGCGATGGCTGGTAATTCCTTTTGAAACAAGTGTTTTGTACCAAAGCCTGTGACGTTTTACATGAATCGCTGTTGACAACAACCAAAGGAAAGATGCTAATGTATGGGTAGCTCCCCAGTTATGCCATACTTCATGACTTGTACCATGTCCGGCGATATGCAGACCGATTCCGGTAATGGCTGAAGCTAAAAACGCAATCGGCAATAGCCGTTCTATGCGAAACGATGTCCGTCTATTTATTTTGCGGTCAAAAACGGTTTTATCCAGTTTGAAAAACACACCGTTAGGACAGGTTTTTATACATTTGAGACACCCGATGCAAGCATCGGCATTCTCAAATACCACATGTTTATGCAAAAAGAAACCTGTTTTGCCTATTACTTGTTTCGGACATTTTTCCACACATTCCCAACATGCCATGCATAAGTGTGAGTTCATTGCGACATACGCAGTTGTTATTCTTTTCATTGCCTTTACTTTTTTCTGCAAAGTTAAGTGGTTTGTCACGAAAAGGATATGGGCAGAACGAGGCTATACTTGGATTATTCAAGGTTTCTTGCCCTGAATGCACTTGGGCTTATACCTGTTGTTTGTGTAAATACACGTGAGAAATAGGCATAGTCATCTATACCAAGGCTGTTGGACACTTCTTTTATGGCATAATTCGTATGGACAAGCAAACGTTTGGCTTGCAATATCAGTTCATTTCTTATATAGGAGGTAGCACTGATTCCTGTGACCTCCTTGACCACTTCATTCAGGTAAACAGGTGAAATGTGCAGCAGGGAGGCATAATAGGACGGGGAGCGGCTAATGGTAATATGCTCGGTCAGCAAATGAAAAAACGACAAAACGATTTCAATATGCCGATGGCTGTACCTTACCTGTTTCAATCCGATTTCCCGTACTGATTCAGCCACAATATTTATATAAGCTTCCGCCAGCCTTCTTACCGTTACCTTTGTCAGCACGTCCGTCATATCATTTATCCGGGCTGCAAGTATCAACGCCATCTGCGTCAGCTCGTTCATTTTTCGTTCATCTGCCTTAACCGATGAAGCAAGCAACCGGAACTCGTCAAAAATCCGTTTCGCTTCACAACCGACAAAACTACTGTCAACGAAAAGCACCCATCCGACTGCATCTTTTGAACTGATGAAACGATGTACTTGCTTTGGCTGAATAAGAAACAAATCTCCTTGGGTAACGGCAATTTCTTTGAAATCTATGACACAATGTCCTACCCCTTTCTCAACTACCCCAATGATATAATAGTCATCTTGATGAGTATATGCTTTTGGGGCATCATTGTCTTGCGAGGAAGTGAATTTATGAAGGCGTATGCCAAATTCGGAAAGTGTAAAAGCCCTATGTTGCGGAAGTTGCTGCATATCTTTCTATAATAAATCTTTATACAAACTTATGGAAAATCTCTGGAACAACCTTGAGAAACAAAGAATAACATCAATAATAACCATATAATAGGAAGAAAACTTGTCGCACATATTGCCGTACGCATCATTTCCCGTTCAGTATTTTCATAGCTATATCCATATACCGTGTAATGTCGGTCGTAATCTCGCGATTATATACATCGCAACGCTTACGGCCCAGGCGTACAACGATGGCATCCAAATCGGGAATAGCAATGATATATTGCCCCAGCATACCGCGCATGTAAGGGCAACGCATACCGTGATAATCCATCACCCACGTTTGGAAACCATAATAGCTGAGTGAGTCCTTTCCCCACTGATCTTTCAGGTATGAAGCGGGACGCATCAGTTCGTCCATATAAGCTTCGGAAACCAGCTGGCGGCCGTGCCAATTGCCACGATGTAACAAGAGGCTTCCGAAACGGGCTACATCGCGGGCCGTGGTATGAAAGCAACAGAAAGCTTTTTCGTCACCGTCTTTTTTGTCCAGCAACCAATAGGCATCCCGTTCGGCCTGCATCGGACGCCAGAGCTTCTCTTCGGCATAGTCACTTAGTGTTTGCCCGGTGGCTGCCTCGATGACAAAAGCTAACAATTGCGTCTCACCACTACGGTAGGAATATTGCACACCGGGACGGTCAACTACCTCCAGGCCCGTCACCAAGTCATAAAGATCGTTACCATAATAACCGTGCGTTGTGACAGAAAAGAGCGAAGCATACGCCTCATCCCACGCCATGCCGCCACTCATAGTCAGTAAATGGCGCAGGGTGACATCAGCCTGCATTCCTTTTGTATAGGCAGGTATATAACGCGATACAGGGTCGTCCAGACTATGAATTTTTCCTTCATCAAGGGCAATACCTGCCAGCAGTCCCACAATGGTTTTTGTAGCAGAATAGATATTTGAGGTCAGTGTGTCGTTCCACCCGTCACGGTAACTTTCGAAGACGATGCTGTCACGACGGATAACGAGGAAGGACACGGTGCGCAGGCTGTCCAAATAGTGCGCATCCTTCTCCGTCAGTTGGTAACGGTTATAATCAGCAGAAAGGGGCCAGTGCCACACGTCATCGGGATTATGGTGTACCGTGTGCCGGTGAAAGTTTTCCAGGTCATCGATGACGGGCATCCAGTGAATGAGCGCCTGACGGGCGTAGTAGGGCAACGAAGCATACACCACGCCTATTACCACTGCCAGAGCGATGAGCAGGCGAAGAATAGTTTTCTTTTTTGTTTTCATAAAATATACATTATGCAACAAACCCTGCTACACATCATTTCTTTGCAGATTCTTTTCCATCTTCTTATCGTATGCCTGTCCTCTGGGCACAAGATAGAGGAACATCACACAATCATCCACTATCTGCACATGAAAACTGAAAAAGGCACGGTAACTACCTATCCTCAGGCGGTAAATGAAGTCATAATCCACCAGTTTCTTGCAATCCGTCAGTTCCTCGATATTTTCAGCATCCATCACTTCCTGAACCGCTTCACGTACCGACTCCAGCATCTTTCCGGAAAGTTTACGGACGGCCTTCTCAAACTCCTTTGAAAACTCTACCCTCATTTTTCAACCACTCCCAGCCAGTCCATAAAATCTTTGCGCTCCTTACCATCTAACTTGACCTTCCCGTCCGGATAGTTTTCTGACAGATAACGGTAAGCCTCGCTATCGTCATATTCTTCTGCGGTCTTGTCAAGCAGATTCTCAATCAACTTTTTCAGGTTTGTCCCCTGTCGGGCTGCCATAACCGAAAGTGCCTTAAAGGTATCTTCTTTCAAATCAATAATCTTTCTTCGATGTGTAACTGTTGCTTCCATAATTTCCCTTTTTCGCAAAGATACGAAATATATACGATATATATGGTATATACAAAATCATTTTTATAGAAGCCATTTTATTCGTACCTTTGCCCCCGCAATAAAAACGAACTCAATATTTCACCATGATACATTCCTTCCATACCCCGACTGATGGCATCGCCTTGCCGAAAGCCTTCACCTTTCCTTTCCACTACACCCCTCACCCGCTCACCCGACTGGCGGCCGACGAGGTGCGTCAGTATCTGCTCACACGGGATGACTGGCAGGAGGAACTTCGTCAGGGAAAAATGTTCGGGGTACTGGTAATAAAGGATACCGAAGGGAAACTGGGTTACCTGGCTGCTTTTTCGGGTAACCTGGCCGGAAGCAACCACCATGCGTTTTTCGTTCCGCCGGTGTACGACCTCCTGCAACCCGACGGATTTTTCCGCATTGAGGAAGCGGAGATTTCCGGCATCAACCACCGGATTGCCGCCATGGAAGCCAGCGAAGCATACTGCTTGGCTCGGGAGGAATGGAAGAAGGCGGAAGAAGAGGCACAAGCCACGCTGGCTTCTGAAAAACAGAAGCTGAAAGAGGCGAAAACCCTCCGTGAACAACGTCGGAAGGAAGGTGTTTCACCCGAAGAAGCGGAAGCAATGTCGCGCGAAAGCCAGTTTCAAAAAGCGGAGTTCAAACGGTTGGAACGGAGATTGAAAGAGAAAGTTCAGACGGTCAGAGAGGCTTTTCAGGCATTCGAGCAAGAGATTCAGGCCTTGCGCCACGAACGGAAAACCCGTTCGGCGGCTCTCCAGTTGCGTCTGTTCGCCCAGTTCCGCATGCTCAACGC
>ERZ1027254.1131-NODE-1131-length-11702-cov-5.074268_pt1 | contig 11702 bp, 9 predicted proteins | sample MGYA00519473_ERZ1027254 | MGnify/ENA primary metagenome ERZ1027254 (study PRJEB26926, sample SAMN06164781) | human gut metagenome | biome: ENVO:00009003; feature: ENVO:2100002; material: ENVO:00002003 | host: Homo sapiens | place: USA | collected 2012 ...
ATCTACACCCTAGAGTTCGTCGGCAGCGTCAGATGTGTATAAGAGACAGGAATAAGGAAAGGAAATATAAAGGCAAACAGAACTGCCATCACTCCCATTGAAAGTTCGCCCGTCACCCATACACGGTCGCCGGGCTGGTAGGATGCGGCATTGGCATCGGCCACATCGACAAGTTTCTCTTTCGTATCCGCAGAGGTACAATGTCCCTTGACACTACACGAAGCGCACGCTGAAGTCTGGATGATTCTCACTTGGAGATGAGAACCGTTTATGTTTTCCACAATACCTTGATGTTTTATAGTATTCGCCATTTTGCAAAGTGTGCATTACAAATCGCGGCAAATTTACGCATTATTTGTGAACTGCAAACCTTTCCTATGCATTTTCTGTGTTCGTAAACGTGCTTTTTCTATGTTTTTATGTTTTTTCACCTGCCACAGACTACAAAAAGACAAAAAACAGACGGTCTGTCAAGGAAAAACAGACCGTCTGACTAACCAAAACAGATAATCTGTTCACTCCGAACAGACCATTTGTTTATTTACCATTTATAATTGATACCGAAACTGAGCAATTCTTTTACCTGAAAATAGCTGTCCCCTTCCGTCGGCTTGGCACTGTCGTCATAGCGGGCGTGCACATAAAGCTTGGTGGAAAGATAGCGGTTCAGCACAAAGTTCACCGTGTTTTCCCATTCGATACGTGTCCACTCATAACTGGTCTGGAAGTCTAGGCGGGAATCCAGCGTAATGGAAGGAATGATGGTCCACGAAAGTGTAGGCTGTATCTGCGAACCGAAGTTATGCTTCACGCACTTGCCCTCCTCAAGACCGAAACTCACTTCATTCACACCCTTATTCCCCACATAGCGCAGCATGTACGTCAGCGGAGCTATGAAAACGGACAAGCTGAATTTCTGCTTTTTCAACTTGTAGTCCATACCGATACTGCTCGACCAATCTGCCGGAGCAAAGAAAGCGGAAACCTGCTCTTCACTGTTGGCCTTGTAGCCATTGCAGAACTGGGTCTTAAACTCAGTCGTGATGGTATAATACCACTTGGATGCAGCCTGAATACCCAGTTTACTGTACAGCCGGAGTTGGTCGGTACTTACCAGATAGTTATGAAACTCGTCGGAAGGTGCCGAGCTGAAGCCTAGCTTGGCATCGAGCAGATTTTCCCACTGCACCTTCTCACGGTCATTATAGTTGGCAAACAATTGCAGGTTGGCAAGCACGGCGTTAGTGCTCTCGCCTCCCTTGTACCAGTTGTCGGAGATATAGTTCTGTGTAATCTGCAACGAACCGTTTCCACCGGTCACCCACCAGTTGGGCTTGTGGATAATTACGTCGGCTTCCTCCTTCACTCCCACCATATTCTCTTGTGCAAACAGTTTCACGACGGACGGCTTGGAAGAAACCTCCTTCTCTATATTATCCTTGAATATCTTCCCTTTCATCACCTCCTTCTCGGTCATTACAACCAGATTGGGACAATTCACATACGTGTTCAGCAGCGTACGGTCCACCAGTTTGTTGGCTCGGTCCTTTGAGGTGAAACTCAGTGTGTCGAACGGCAACATCTCGCGCGTCAGGGCAGGCACCGTATCAGGCACCTGGAAATGCCAGTCCACCTTGGAAAGGCGTCTCATGGGGGCATAATAATAGGTAAGGGGAAGGAACAACCTATAGTAGTTCGGATTGGAAGGTATATAACGCTCCGGAGTCGTGGGGTCATTCAAATAATCCAGCACTCCGATATACCTTTCATATAATATGGAAACAGTATCCAGCCTGTACCCCATACCTTCCGGTTTCAATTTCAGAATCATGTATTCTTTCATTATATCCGGCAAGGTGTCGGCTTTGGCAGTTGTTTCCTGTCCACTGTTCTTCGAGGCGGTATCCAGCGTATTCTGTGCCATCACCGACGAAGAAATCATCGTAGCAATTAACCAAAATGCAATGTGTCTATTCTTCATAATGCCCTAAAGTCTATGTTTCGAGCGCAAATTTAGCTTAAAATGTTTAGAAAACATAGAAAAGCCATAAGAAAAAGGCAAGAAGGACTTTCTTCGATGAAATCGTATTTTTTAATAATTGTTTCATCGAAACTTTCTCTACTTCCTCTTTTTTTTATAATTTTGCGCTTTTTAAGTTCTACGTGTACTGACGGGAGCAGTGCGCACCCTGAACGACAAGCCGTATAGGCTCTTGGCATTAGATTAAACAATTAATAAAATAATATAGTTGTGGGAGAAACAAAGTATATTTTCGTCACCGGTGGTGTTGCCTCTTCATTAGGTAAAGGTATCATCTCATCCTCCATCGGTAAATTGCTGCAAGCAAGAGGTTACAAGGTAACCATCCAGAAGTTTGACCCGTACATCAACATCGACCCGGGTACACTGAACCCTTATGAACACGGCGAATGCTACGTTACCGTGGATGGCCACGAAGCCGACCTCGATTTGGGCCATTACGAACGCTTCCTGGGCATCCAGACCACCAAGGCCAACAATATCACGACCGGACGCATCTACAAAAGCGTCATCGACAAAGAGCGCCGGGGTGACTATCTGGGAAAGACCATCCAGGTTATTCCCCATATTACAGACGAAATCAAGCGTAATGTAAAACTGCTGGGAAACAAATACAAATTCGACTTTGTTATTACCGAGATTGGCGGTACAGTGGGTGACATCGAGTCTCTGCCCTATCTGGAAAGCATCCGTCAGCTGAAGTGGGAACTGGGGAAAGACGCCTTGTGCGTACACCTTACTTATGTCCCCTACCTGGCTGCTGCCGGTGAACTGAAGACCAAGCCCACCCAGCACTCCGTAAAGGAACTGCAAAGTGCCGGTATCCAACCTGATGTCCTCGTACTGCGTACGGAACACGAGTTGAGTACCACCCTGCGCAAGAAAGTGGCTCTGTTCTGCAATGTGGACGAAAATGCCGTGGTGCAGAGCATCGACGCGCCTACCATCTACGAGGTGCCCATCTTGATGCAGAGCCAGGGACTGGACGTTACCATTTTGAAGAAAATGGGACTTCCCGTCGGCGACACTCCGGGACTGGGACCGTGGCGCGCTTTCCTCGAACGCCGTCACAAAGCCGAAGAGACTGCCCCGCTGCACATCGCATTGGTGGGCAAATATGACTTGCAGGATGCCTACAAGTCCATCCGCGAGGCCCTTTCACAAGCAGGAACCTACAATGACCGCAAGGTATCGGTAGACTTCGTGAACAGTGAAAAGCTGACTGACGAGAATGTGGCAGAAGCCCTGAAAGGCATGGCAGGCGTACTTATCGGTCCAGGCTTCGGCGAACGCGGCGTTGCCGGCAAGTTCGTAGCCATCAAATATGCGCGTACGCACGACATCCCCACCTTCGGTATCTGTCTGGGTATGCAGTGTATCGCCATCGAATTTGCCCGTAACGTACTGGGTTATGCCGATGCCAACTCACGTGAGATGGACGAAAAGACACCGCACAATGTCATCGACATCATGGAAGAGCAGAAGTCCATCACCAATATGGGTGGAACCATGCGTCTGGGTGCCTATGAATGTGTTCTGCAGAAAGGCAGCAAGGCATACGAGGCATACGGTACCGAGCATATCCAGGAGCGTCACCGTCACCGCTACGAGTTCAACAACAGCTTCAAGGAGGCCTACGAAGCAGCAGGCATGAAGTGTGTGGGTATAAACCCCGAATCGGACCTGGTAGAAATTGTCGAAATACCCGCATTGAAGTGGTTTGTCGGTACCCAGTTCCATCCCGAATACAGCAGTACGGTATTGCATCCGCACCCACTGTTCGTAGCATTCGTGAAGGCCGCCATCGAAAATGAAAACGAAAAGAAATAATTTGTAATAAGTAATTTGTAATCAACAAAGAATGGATAAAAATACCATCACAGGTCTTGTTCTGATAGCGATATTGTTAGTAGGTTTCAGCTTTCTGAGCCGTCCCAGCCAGGAGCAGTTGGAAGCACAGCAACGTTACTACGACTCCATAGCCCAGGTGCAACAGCGCGAAGCCGACTTGAAAGCCAAGGCGGAAGCAGCCCTGGCCAACGAAAGCGGAGCGGAAGCAAGCGTTGACTCCACTGCCCTCTTCTTCGACGCCCGTCAAGGAACCAACTCGCAGGTAACCATCCAGAACAACCTGGCAGAAATAACCGTAGATACAAAAGGCGGGCGCATAGCTTCGGCCACGCTGAAGGAATACATGGGACAAGACAAGACGACCCCCGTCACACTGTTCAGCGGCAATGACGCTTCCATGAATTTCCTCTTTTACAACAAGAAAGAGACTATCCAGACGGAAGACTATTATTTCACCGCAGTAAACCGTACGGACAGTACCGTCACCATGCGTTTGTCGGCAGACAGCAACAGCTATATCGACTTTACATATCGCATGCACAATGACACATACCTGATAGACTTTACTATTCAAGCAGTCAATATGGAAGGTAAGCTGGCGGCTACCAACAATTATGTGGACATCGAGTGGTCTCAGCGTGCCCGTCAGATAGAGAAGGGTTACACCTACGAGAACCGTCTGGCTGAACTGACTTACAAAATCACCGGAGAGGGTACCGATTATCTGTCCGCCAACAAGAACGACGAAAAGGAAGTTCCGGAACGCCTGGACTGGATTGCTTTCAAGAACCAGTTCTTCTCTTCAGTATTTTTGGCAGATGCCGACTTTGAAAAGACCAAACTGAGTTCCAAGATGGAGACTCAAGGCAGCGGCTACATTAAGGACTATTCTGCGGAGATGAGCACGAAGTTCGACCCTGCCGGCAAGGAACCTACCCAGCTGTTCTTCTACTTCGGCCCCAATCACTACAAGACCCTGACCGCACTCGACAAGGGGCGTGACGAGAAGTGGGAGCTGAACCGTCTGGTCTATCTGGGCTGGCCGCTCATCCGCTGGATAAACAAATGGTTCACCATCAACATCTTCGACTGGTTGTCCAGTTGGGGGTTGAGCATGGGTATCGTACTGTTGTTCATGACGTTAATCGTAAAAGCTGTGGTATTCCCGGCTACGTGGAAGACCTACATGTCTTCTGCCAAGATGCGCGTACTGAAACCGAAAATCGACGAGATAAACAAGAAGTACCCCAAGCAGGAAGATGCCATGAAGAAGCAGCAGGAAGTGATGGGCCTCTACAGCCAGTACGGAGTCAGTCCGATGGGTGGATGTCTGCCGATGCTGATACAGTTCCCTATCTTGATGGCCTTGTTCATGTTCGTGCCGAGTGCCATTGAACTCCGCCAGCAGAGCTTCTTGTGGGCAGACGATCTTTCCACTTACGATGCGTTCATCAACTTCCCGTTCCATATCCCGTTCCTGGGAAGCCACCTCAGCTTGTTCTGCCTGCTGATGACGGTTACCAACATATTGAACACGAAGTACATGATGCAGCAACAGGATACGGGTGCCAATCCGCAGATGGCTGCCATGAAGTGGATGTCATACCTGATGCCTATCATGTTCCTCTTCATATTGAACGACTATCCTTCGGGATTGAACTATTACTACTTCATCTCTACGTTAGTCAGTGTGGTAACAACGCTCATCATGCGCAAGACAACCAATGAGGAAGCCCTTCTTGCTCAGTTGGAAGCCAACAAGAAAGACCCGAAGAAGATGAAGAAAACCGGTTTCGCCGCTCGTCTGGAAGCCATGCAGAAACAGCAGGAACAGATGATGAAAGAAAAACAGAACAAAAAGTAGTAAGACTACCGTTCAAGATATTCTTTTGCAGAAAGCCGGACAATGACATTTGCCCGGCTTTCTTATCCTTACGCCAATGAAAAAATCACAGACTCTAAATTATGCAGACTAAATACACCTACAAACAAATCTGGCTTATAGCCTACCCCATCCTAATCAGCCTCCTTATGGAGCAACTGATAGGTATGACGGACACCGCCTTCCTCGGACGTGTGGGCGAAGTCGAGCTGGGAGCATCTGCCATCGCCGGTGTCTTCTACATGGTCATCTTCATGGTTGCCTTCGGTTTCAGCATCGGGGCACAGATACTCATTGCCCGGCGCAACGGCGAACAGCAGTATAAGGAAATCGGTGACTTGTTCTATCAGGGCATCTATTTCCAAGTCGGGATGGCGACAGTCATGTTCCTGCTGTCCTATTGCTTCTCGCCGATTATCCTGAAACGCATCGTAGCCTCGGAACATATCTACGAAGCAGCCACCAGCTACCTGCATTGGCGTGTATTCGGTGCCTTCTTCTCGTTCAGCGCAGTCATGTTCCGTGCCTTTTTCTTGGGAACCACCCAGACCAAGACACTGACACTGAACTCCATCGTCATGGTGTTGAGCAATGTCGTATTCAACTATATCCTGATTTTCGGTAAATTCGGTTTTCCTGCACTCGGCATTGCCGGAGCTGCCATCGGCTCCTCATTGGCCGAGCTGGTTTCGCTGTTATTCTTCATCCTCTATACCCGTAGCCGTATCGACTGCTGCAAGTACGGGCTGGACCGTATTCCGAAGTTCCGGCTGGACGTATTGAAACGGATGCTGAACGTCTCTTTCTGGACCATGATACAGAATTTCTTCTCCCTCTCCACCTGGTTCTTGTTCTTCCTTTATGTGGAGCATCTGGGAGAGCGCTCGCTGGCAGTGACCAACATTGTCCGCAACGTGTCCGGCATACTGTTCATGGTACTCATGGCGTTTGCCTCTACCTGCGGGTCACTGGTCAGCAACCTTATCGGTGCAGGCCACTCCGATTGCGTGGCAGGCACTATCCGGCAGCACGTACGCATAGCCTACGTTTTCGTACTTCCGCTGGCATTGCTTTTCGCGCTGTTCCCCAAGCTGATTCTGGGAATTTATACCGACATACCCGACCTGCAGGACGCTGCCGTGCATTCGCTTTGGGTGATGTGCTCCACCTATCTGTTCCTGGTTCCTGCCAATGTCTATTTCCAGGCAGTTTCCGGAACCGGCAATACGCGTACTGCATTGGGCATGGAGCTGGCAACGCTGGTCATCTACACAGCCTATATCACCTACATTATTCTGATTCTGCAACTCGACGTGGCCATCTGCTGGACCTCGGAAATGGTTTATTCCAGCTTTATTCTCATTTTCTGCTGGCTATATATCAAACGTGGGAATTGGCAAGGAAGGAAAATTTAGTATCTTTGCATTGAAATAACTGAAACAAAAAGCATATATGAAACAAGTAAATCTACTACTTATGTCAGCAGCCATGACATTGGCCTCTTGCGGAGGCACAAAAGATGCCGGACAGCAGCAGGACGCAGCAACGCTCATCCAGCGGTCGGACATCAAGATTGAAGGAAAGCGTATGACACCCGAGGCACTCTGGGCGATGGGACGCATCGGCAGTGTGGCCGTATCCCCCGACGAAAAGCAAATTGCCTACACGGTATCCTATTACAGCGTGCCCCAGAACAAGAGTAACAGCGAAGTCTTCGTCATGAATGCCGACGGTAGTGACAATACCCAGATAACGCATGACGCCTGGCAAGAAGGACAGCCCACGTGGTTTAAGGACGGCAAGAAGCTTGCCTTCCTTTGCAACGAAAGCGGCAGCAGCCAGGTATGGGAAATGAATCCCGACGGCAGCGGACGCAAGCAGCTGACTCAATACGAGGGAGACATCGAAGGGTTCTCTTTCTCGCCCGACGGCAAGAAACTCCTTTTCATTGCCCAGGTAAAGACCGTGAAGAGTACGGCAGACAAACATCCGGACCTTCCTAAAGCCACCGGCATCATCGTTACCGACCTGATGTACAAGCATTGGGACGAATGGGTGACTACTGCTCCCCATCCGTTCGTTGCCGATTTCGACGGCAATGCCATCAGCAATGTCACTGATATTCTTGAGGGAGAGCCATACGAAAGCCCGATGAAGCCCTGGGGCGGTATCGAGCAGCTGGCATGGAGCCCGTCTTCTGATAAGGTGGCCTATACATGCCGTAAGAAAACCGGACTGGCGTATGCCATTTCCACCAACTCCGACATTTATATCTACGACCTTGCCTCCAAGGAAACCAAAAACATCACGGAAGAAAACAAGGGATATGATACGAATCCCCAATACTCTCCCGACGGCAAATACATCGCCTGGCAGAGCATGGAGCGTGACGGCTACGAAGCCGACTTGAACCGCTTGTTTATCATGAACCTCGAGACCGGCGAGAAACGTTTTGTAAGCAAAGCTTTCGAATCGAACGTGGACGCCTTCTTGTGGAACAAAGATTCCCGGAGCATCTACTTCATCGGTGTATGGCATGGCGAGACACAGATTTACAACATCGACCTTGTCGGAAACGACAAGCTTACCCAGCTCACCGACGGCATGCACGACTATGCTTCGCTTGCCCTTTGCGGAAACAAGATTATCGCCAAACGCCATTCCATGAGCATGGGCGACGAAATCTATGCCGTAAACAGTGCACGCAACGGCGACGCTTTTGCAGAAGCAGTGCAACTGACCACAGAGAACAAGCAGATTTACGACCAGCTGGAGATGGGTAAAGTGGAAGCCCGCTGGATGAAGACCACCGACGGCAAGCAGATGCTGACCTGGGTGATTTATCCTCCGCAGTTCGACCCTAACAAGAAGTACCCCACCCTCCTCTTCTGTGAAGGTGGTCCTCAGAGTCCCGTCAGCCAGTTCTGGAGCTACCGTTGGAATTTCCAGATTATGGCAGCAAACGATTATATCATTGTAGCTCCCAACCGTCGTGGTCTTCCGGGCTTCGGTGTAGAGTGGAACGAAGCCATCAGCGGTGATTATGGCGGCCAGTGCATGAAGGACTACTTCACTGCCATTGACGAAATGGCCCAGGAACCTTTCGTTGACAAAGACCGCCTGGGTTGCGTAGGTGCCAGCTTCGGAGGTTTTTCCGTATATTGGCTTGCCGGACACCATGACAAACGCTTCAAGGCATTCATCGCACACGACGGTATCTTCAACATGGAAATGCAATATCTGGAAACGGAAGAGAAATGGTTTGCCAACTGGGATATGGGCGGCGCTTATTGGGAAAAGAACAACGCTACGGCACAACGCACTTTTGCCAACTCCCCGCATCTCTTCGTCGACAAATGGGACACCCCTATCCTCTGCATCCACGGAGAGAAGGACTTCCGCATCCTTGCCAACCAGGCAATGGCCGCCTTCGATGCAGCCGTGATGCGTGGCGTTCCTGCCGAACTGCTTATCTATCCGGACGAAAACCACTGGGTGCTGAAGCCTCAAAACGGCGTGCTGTGGCAACGTACCTTCTTTGAATGGCTGGACAAATGGCTGAAGCCGGCTAAGTAAAGCCCCTCAAAAACAATAAAAACAAATAATCCCGGACTCTTTGTCAAGAATCCGGGATTATTTGTTTTTATCGTACACCGCCCGATTCATTTTTTATGACTATAATTTGGGCAGTTCAAATAAAGTCAATACATTTGCTTTATGCACACTCCAAAGAAGTGTAAACAATATGTCCTAATATAACCCGATAAAAGATGAATGAAAATTGGCCTGAGATTGTGGAAACACTGATACCGTATTTTGAAACAAATTCGGTAGAAGGTGACTACCAGCGGGAAATAGAGAACTGCTTGAAATTTCTTGGATGGAAGAAGACCAATGGAACAATGGTATCCCAATATACATTACCGATAGGCAATAGCAACTCCATACGCCCGGACATTGTACTTTGGCGAAAGAACGAGCATGACACACAATCCCCCGTACTCCCTATTGAAATAAAGCGTCCGTCTAATATACGAAATGAAAGACAAGAAAATCAACTGATGTCGTATATGCGCCAGTTGAAACTTAATGTCGGATTATATATAGGAGAAAAGATACAACTTTACTATGACATTCCCAATGATGGAGAGAATCCCATTTGTGTATTTACAGCGGAAATTAAAAAAGAAGATACAAATGGTTCCATCATCTGTGACTTATTGAGCTACGACAAATTCAATCTGGAAAAAATAGAAACATTCTGTAATGAGCAATATAAAAAAATCCAAGCGCGTAATAATCTGCATAGGAGGGTGTCAGAATTCTTATCCGAAGGCAATGGGGTAAAGAATATGATTTCGTTGCTCAAAGACAAGTTTACAGCTGAAGGATTTGAGGAATCCGCCATTAATGAAGAATTTGCCAATCTTACGCTTACAGTACATTACGAAAATAAGAGCATTCTCCCTTCATTACAACTTAAAACGAGGCAAACATCTAAAAACTCACAAAACGACTATAAAGAAAGTGACTCCAAAGACCATACAAAATTCTCATTGGATGGAATCAACTTCTATGTCAAAAGACGTTTTGTATTGGAAGTAATCAAGCACTATATCAAAGACCATCCCAACATAAACTATGTTGAACTGGAAAAAGTCTTTCCATCCAATTTACACAGTAAAGCATTGGGTGTAATACGTACCTTGATAGAAGTCCAAGAAAAAATCAAATCTCATCCCGATTTAAAGAAACGTTACTTTCTTAAGCCTGATGAAGTTATTTTATTGGCAGACGGAACAAAAATTGTTGTCAACAACCAGTGGGGAACATTATTTCCAAGATTTCTTGAAGCAGCAAAGAAACTGTACCAAGTAACCAATGATACGGAAAGCAATACTCCAATATCCCGATTAAAGATTACTTTTGGTAATGGGAAAGTAATTCAAGAAACACAAGCAGCCGAGACTTTCCGGCAATTTGTGATGACAGTAGGTGTGGAACAAGTGCAATCTTTAAATATCAAGGTATGCAAGATTCCTTTGATATCAAACACACTTCATGAGAAATACCAGCGCGCTCAAAAACCATTAGGCAACGGACGGTTTCTTATGACCTGCAGCAATACAAAAACAAAGAAGCGTGATATTGAGCGTATTGCCAAAGCTTTGGGTATTCAGGTGACTGCAGAAATTGTATAATGGAAGACAGTAATTCAAGAGATATGTCTTGAAAAATACTTTTTCATGAAGAGTACGTATATTACGCTCAATAGTAAGATACACCCTATCAAGAAGATATAGCCATACTGTTGGTAATAAATATATCCTACTATTATAAAAGTCTGTATTGTCATATAGGCCAGAGAGACTATGACATGAGGAATCTTCAGCTCATTCGCCATAATCTGATACAGATGTTTGCGATGCGGCAGCCCGATATTCTCATGAAGCATCAGGCGGTGAATGATAGTCAGTACACTATCCACACCATAAACGGATAAAAGGACTATCCAACTGAAATCTTCCGTTTCAATGATGAGCCTGCCTATCAGGAAAAGAAGGATAAAGGCAATGCTCACCGAACCCACATCACCGGCAAAGCATTTGGCATGCTTGCGGAAATTGAAGAAACAGAAGACAAGAACAGAACAGATAACGGTATATATGAAATCCGCTTCCACAAAAGTAACCACCTCCTTATTGACATAAGCCAACGCAGCAAGAATAACCAGAGAATAACCGCCGGTTATGCCGTTAATGCCATCCATAAAGTTATAGGCATTGATGATGCCCGTACAGACTATCAAGGCTATGACTATCCACCACCAAGACAAGGAGAACAGTCCCCACTGATAAAACATCAAGGCCATGGCAGAGAAATGAAAAAGCAGTCTTGTCATCTGTCCGGTGGATTTTATATCGTCCA
>ERZ1027254.1147-NODE-1147-length-11559-cov-4.704711_pt1 | contig 11559 bp, 8 predicted proteins | sample MGYA00519473_ERZ1027254 | MGnify/ENA primary metagenome ERZ1027254 (study PRJEB26926, sample SAMN06164781) | human gut metagenome | biome: ENVO:00009003; feature: ENVO:2100002; material: ENVO:00002003 | host: Homo sapiens | place: USA | collected 2012 ...
GGCTCGGAGATGTGTATAAGAGACAGGGAACATTCTTAATATTAAGAAGAACAACACCTATTGCAAGAACTATATATATAAGTGCCATAAAAGGTACAAGCTTTTCCTATTTTAACATGCTTTCCAACATAAACATGCGGATAAATTACACTGTCATCACCAATTTCAGCATCTTCCTCAATTACAGCAAACGGCTGTATAGCAACATTTTTACCAATTTTAGCACTTGCGGCAACAAAAGCCAAAGGACTTACGACACGTTCAACATCCTCCCTGGCCCGAAAAAGCTCCAACAAGGCCGCAAAAGCTGCACGCGGATCTTTGACTCTGATTACAGGTCTATCAAGCTTGGGATCTTCCGGTGCTAAAACCATTACCCCAGCTTTACTGAGATGACAGTGTTCCACATGAGGCGGCACAGCAAAAGAAATATCCTGCGGTCCAGCCTCAACTAACCCGTTTACGCCTGTAACAATCAACTTTTGATCTTCATTTTCAAGTGTCCCCTGCAAATATTCTGCCAATTCCCTCAAAGTCTTTTCCATAACTCTGCCTCCCGCTGTTTTAAAAAGGCGGGCAGATCAACCGCCCGCCACATTTATTTCATTTTTTCAATTACCGAATCAGTTACATCCACACCACCCTGAGGGACAGCATCTTTAATCAACACAGCTCCTAAGCCTTTTTCTTTAGCAACTGCATTTAACGCAGAATCCAGGCTTGCTTTTAATTTATTTTGCGCTTCTGATTGTACCAACTGCATTTCAGCCGTTTTATCTTCAACAATTTTTTTCTGTTCTTCCTGAGATTTGCCCTCCATCTCTTTAGTCATTTCTTCCTGCAATGCCTTTCCTTTGGTAGCAACCTCTTCTTTCACCGTTTTTACTATTTCGGCTTTGCTTTCAACAGCTTTCATATCAACCACACCAAATTCAGCATTACGCCCACTGCATCCAAAAGATACCATTGCAACTGCCACCATTAAGCCTGCCACTACTTGTTTTTTCATAATCTATCGCTCCTGTTATTTCATATTCTGCAAAGCCTTCACAACATCATCAGTAATGTCATCCGCTTTGATATTAACTTTAACACTATGAAAGACGATTGTATACTGCCGCTCGTGAGCAAGTTTTATCACATTGCTTTCAATATCGTTACGAATACCTGCTCTAAGCTTTTCATTACTTTCCTGCAGTTTATCAGCCTGCTTATCGATGGCAGCCATTGCCTTAGTCAAAGCTTCCGGAACCTTCGCCAAATCAGACTGGTCTTTTGATAATACCCCAGACATATCTCCCTGCATTTCCTGCTGCAGCTGCTCCGCATGCTGTTTTAATCTGGCCTGCGTTTCAACCACCAAAGGCTCCATTTTAGCACCAATAATTTTATTTTTTGCTGCTAAAATCTGCTGTCTTTGCTGTTCCCGTTCAGACTGAACCTGGTTTAATTCATTTTGAACAACCTCACGTTCTGCAGGACGCATTTTTATAGCTTCCAGCCGCAATCTAAAATTTAAAATTTTTAGCTGGTACGCATCCTCCAGTTCCTTTTCCTGTTCGGCTAAAGCAGCATCAGCTTCTTTTACTGCTGCATCATAAGCATCTAAAAGTTTTTTCCGTTCTTTTGCTTCAGCAGCATACATTTGTGTCTGAAACCCGGCATCCATAAAATTAGCTTTACTGTTTTGTTTCAGCTGCTGCAGTCTGGTTAAACCAGCAATCTGAGTTTTGGCTATTTCTGCCTGCTCCTCACGATAACGCAGTAATTTCTGCAATTCAGCTTCACCCTGTTTAAGAACAGTCTGTTTAGGATGAGCACTGAATGCCTTATCCCAATCAATAACGGCAATTTTATCCTTGCCGCCCGGATCATGACCACAGGCAGCAGTAAGTAATACGACTATCAAAATTATCGGCGTTAACCAGCGCATACTTTACCTCCTGCAGTTAAACAGAAACAAGGCCCTTTTGTAAAAAGGGCCTTGTCCGACATTATTTACCGCTTTGCAAAGCCTTGGATACCTCATCAGTAATATCGAGACCGCCGTATACAACGGTATTTTTGTCAACAACTACGGACAAACCTTTTTTATCAGCAACTTTTTTGATTGTTGTTTCAATCTTTTTCAAAACAGGATCCATTAATTCCTTTTCTTTATTGGATAACCGTTCCTGCAACTGCTGATAATAACGCTGTTTTTCAGTATCATTCATGGTTTTACTTTTTTCATCAAAATCCTTCTGGGCATTATCGATTTCCTGCTTCATACTTGTCTGTACATTCTGCAGATCAGGCACTTGAGAAAGCAGCATCTGATAATTAACAACGCCAATAGCCGATTCACTGGAAGCAGCTGATGCGACGCTGTTAACACCACTTTGGGTAAGTGTTAAAGCAAAACAGCCTAAAACAAAGATAGCTGCTACGAACAAAGATATCATTTTCACATTTTTTGGATCACGTAATTTTTGCATCATAATAAAAATCCCTGCTTTCAGTTGTAATTATACTAAATAATTATATCAGTCAAAATCTTTTCTTTCAACCTTTATCACAAATTTCCAACAATCCTGAAGTATGGTTTATCATTTGAATAAACATATTCCGCGCTCAGGAATTCGTGTATCCGGTATCTGACTCCAATTTCAGTAGTATCGCTGCCAGAAAAATATTCTGCCCGCAAACGCCATTTCGGCGTTATATCCTGTTCCAGGCGATAGACATTTTCTCCCAGCGGACTACGTCGCATATAACTGACTGTCGTTTTTCCGTGATGCAACGCATAACCGGCGGAAAAATCCCAGTCGACATCATCCAAAGTCACTCCGACCTCTCCGAAAATCTCATCCCGTTTTGATATGTATTTGCCAAAATGAGCGCGTCCGGAAATATTGTTCTCATTGCGCCCTATGTCACCGTAGCCTTCAAACCAGATTTTATATTCATCTGATTCCAGACGAATCCTTACCCCTGAATTAACTCCCGGCGTCAAAACTACGCTTGGACGCAGATTATGTCTTTTTACTTCAGGCTCTGCACTGAGTTCTGCCAGCAGTGATCTTTCCAGCTCTTCTTTATGCCTGCTGACATATATTACCGGCAGTCCCCTTAACTCCTGTGTTTTCTGTGCATAACGCTGTTTAATATTTAACAGCAGCAAATTGGGTATAGACTGAGAAACCATCTCATAATCAATACTTTGCACCAGCTGCCCTACAGGATAGACAACTACCTGTATAACGGTTCGCCTGTCTTCACGCACCACATCTACAGCAGCTCTGAATTCAGGCAGTTCAGCTTCAACCTTTTTCCTTACTAACCGGCGTAATACTCCACCGGCCCAGTCGGACGCATCTGCAGAAGAACCCTGCAAAACATCCTCCAGCTGTTTTTGTAATTCCGGCAGTTTCGACTGCAATAAAGCAGCCGTATTTTCTTCGACTCCCGAAAACTGTAAATCAACAAAAACATCATTTATCACTTCATTCCAGGGTGAAACCACCATTGTAACCTGCGTTTGTGTCCCCAGCTGCAACATTACCTGCTCCATCTGATATCCATTCAGGACTCTGTCCCCAACTTCTCCCAGAAGTCTTGTATATTCACTGCGCACAGGTTCTACTTTTTCTGTGTCCTTATCAAGCAGCAGCTGTTCAGCAACAGTCTGCATACTTGCCGACATCCGCTCTAAAAGAACCTTACTGGTAGAACCTCTGTCCAGGACATTAACGCTTACACTTTCAATAATGGCAGCATTTGCTGCCCGTGGCAGCAAACAAGCCAATAAAACTACAGCTAAAATTCTTACAATCTTCACGGCATACTACCGCCTGTTTTAGAATTGACCGCCGAAGCTGAAATGGAAACGTCCGCCCTGATCACCATAACCATAATCAAGCTTTACCGGTCCAAGAGGTGAGTTGATCCTTAAACCAACACCATAACTATATTTCAGCTCGCCCAAATCAAATGCTGTTTCACGGTCTTTGTCCCAGGCATAACCGCTGTCTACAAACAAAACACCCTGCACTTTTTTCACGATCGGCATTCTATATTCAACAGTGCCTTTCAGCATGCTGTTGCCTTTGAACTGGTCATCTTTATAACCGCGCAACGTCTCGCTGCCGCCCATTGAAAATCTCTGGCTAAGCGGCATATTGCCGCTGGCATAACCAGCTCCAAGCTGTACGGCAATGACATTTTCTGCGCCCTGACGATAGTAATAACGATAATCAACAGAGTATTTCGTAAAGTCAAAATCGCCGCCTAAACCAGCATATTCGATCGTATAGGCATTTCTTTTGCCTTCATGCGGATCATAAATATTATCGCGTGAATCATACACTCTGGCGACACCGATACTGCGGGTCAGGCCAAAATTCTTCTTACGTCTATATTCACCGTCATATTTAGGACCATCATATCTAGAGTCATAATCGCTGTTATTTCCCCAAGAATCCTCATAATACTGCGTGCTGTAACCATCAACAGCACCTTTGTAAATGTCGTCACGATTCTTCAACGTCAGATAATTGCTGACATATTCATTATTAGTCTTACGGCTGAACGTCAATTCCTGCCCGCGACGTTTTTTGTCATAACGGGCAATTTCGTCGGCGTTACGGTCATAGTCTGCATATTCGTTGGTAACGTCGTACAAAGTAATTGTTGCGCTTGTTTCTTTACTGTCGATCCAAGGTTTTGTATAAGAGAACTCATAGTTCTTATTATCCGCACCGCCGAATTCCCAGCGAATATTAACTTTATCACCGGTACCACGGAAATTTTTATCACCGACTGATACCATACCGATAAATCCGTCCGCATCACTGTAGCCGGCACCGATACCAAAAGTACCGGTATTCATTTCTACAACGGAAATCTCAATCTCTACAGCATTAGGCTGCTGACCGGGGTTCAATTTGATATTAACATCTTCAAAATAGCCTAGATTATAAATACGCTGCATACTGCGGCGGGCATCTTTGGCATTAAAAGGTTCGCCTTTTTTCAGTTTCATTTCACGGATAATAACATAATCTTTAGTTTTAGTATTGCCCTTAATTTTAAAGTCTTCAACAATACCTTCATTTACGACCAACAGCAGGGTTCCGTCAGGCTGCATTCTGATATCCGCAACACGTGCTAAAATGTAACCCTCTTTATTGTATTCAGCTTCCAAACGCTGTACTTTTGCGTTTACTTCTCTGATATTGATCAGCTGATTTTTGGGAAGATCCAGTAAGCTTTCAATTTTTTCTGTAGAAATCTTTGTATTTCCTTCTACTGCCAGCTGCTGATAAATAGGATTTTCCATAACATGATAGGTAACCTGCACACCTTCCGGAACCTGCTTAAATTCAGGCTGCAGATCATAGAACCATCCCATATTATAAATAGCGTATAAATCCTTACCTAAACCTTCAGACGTCAAAGTCATACCAGGTTTAGTTTTTAAAACATTAATAATCTCTTCAGTTGGAGTCACATTATTACCGCTGACCATAATTTTAGTCACCAGCTGACCAAAATACGGTGCCGCAGCCTTTTCTATTTCTGCGGGAGGACGCATTGGCGGCTCTTCTTCACGGACTGCTGTAGTATTTGTCTGCGGGGCATTGGCAACAGCTTCCTGAGCAGACTTCGCCGCATCTTCTCTGGCAGCCTCTTTTTCAGCTTCCTGTCTGCTTACATGACGTTTAGCCTCTTCCTGCTGTTCAGCATCACCAGCTTCAGCCGGCTGTTCTTCAGTAGTACCTTTATAGCGAGGATCGGAAATATCTTCAGATGGCTTATTATGCATATAATAAACTGTCTTTTTCCCCTTTTTACTCAGTCCGCCTTTATCTTTTCCTTTGCCTTTTTGTGCTTTCTGTGCTTTTTCAAGAGCAGCTTTGGTAACAATCTGCTCTTTCCCACCGATAGTCATGGTTTGGTTTTCAACGACATCGGCCGCACTGTTTTCCTGCGCCCAAACAGGAGTCGTCAGCAAAAGCGCTGCCAGGCTCAAAGATAAGGACCGCAACATATTTTTTCTTCTCATCCAAAAATCCTCCCTAAACTAGTTAGCATCCCGTAAAGTTCTGCGCGCTTCACGCACAAGCTGCCGCATATCTGCAGTAGGCAACTCCACACTACGCTGCTGTTCTTTTACTTGCTCTTTCGGATACTCTGACGGTATCACTACCGTTTTCTGTTCTTGTTCTGGTTTATCTGTAAAAGTCGGCACCATTTTATTGGGAGCCGCCTCTGTTTGAGGCAAATTTTTCTGCAGCTCAGTTGAAGCCATAACTGCAACGGGATTTTGCAACTTCACCCCAGGTTCTTCTACTGTTCCAGCATATAACCAGCCACCATAGCCAGCTAATACTACGATAGCCGCAGCAAGCAAAGCTAAACGCTGTCTGGTCCAAACAGAAACCCAGCCGCGTTTTTCCCGCAAATGCTTAATTTCCGCTTCAGCCAGCATCAAATCCAATTCACCGCGCATGCCGTTGTTTTCACGGAAACTTTTTTCAGCATTTTCTAAGCTGCTCTTAACATTGCGAATATGTTCACAAATGGATTTCGCCACCGTAAAAACCCCCTTCCGCGATTTTAAAATAATAAAAGATATATATATAATCACTAATATAAAAAATTTTTCACATAGCGAATTTTCTTAATATATGCCATATATAACGATTAAAGCTTATATAAGCAATTCTTGTTTTAAATAACGCCTGTTTTCTTTTATTAGCTTTTATTTAATTCGTTCATCAATCGTGAAAGCATACCTCTAACTCTGCGTACACCTTGTTTCTGCAGCCGATAAATGTGCCCCAGGCTCACATCGATTGATGCCGCTAAATCTCCAGCGCTTTTATCTTCCAGATAAATACCTGTCAAAACCTGCTGTTCTTTTTGCGGGAGCCTTTCCATCGCCTGAGTTATCTTATCATTTAAAAAATGCCGCTCTGCCAACTCAAATGGAGTAGCTTCATTTGATACCAAACATTCAGACCAGGCAAGGCCTGCTGAATTTACTCCATCCAAAGACAACATCTGGCTGCCATATTCAGCCTGCAGAAAATCAAGCATTCTTCCTCGGATACGGTGGGAAGCAAAAATGCTGAAAGCAACACCGCGTGTATAATCAAATTTTTCAGCCGCTTCCAATAAACCTACCGTACCTTCCTGAATCAATTCCAGGGTCTGTGTTTCAGTAAGTCGGAAGGCCATTGCTATTTTAAAAACCAATGGCTGATAAGCAGTAATTATTTTCCTGTACGCGCTTTGATCACCATCAGCGCAGGCACGCCATAAATCAAGTTCTTCTTCCCGTTCCAGCAAATTGATTTTTTGTAACTCCGTTAAATATTGCTGCAGCATCTGCTTCCCTCCTTTCATTTCATTTAAAAGGTTAGCCGATATTCCAGGCCATACCAATTCTCATTATTTTCATTTAAAGAATAATTTATATTCAAATGTTTACTGATCTCATACTGACCGAATACACTATGGTGCTCATTATCCATACTGGTAGTATAACCAACCATAAAGTTATCCGTCAAATATTTACTGAATAAAACATTATATTGATTACGTTCATCAGGTGTGAACTCACGGTTACGACGTGTATCCATTTCGATACCAGACCGCAGTTTTCCTGAATAAACCCTGAATTCATCAAGCCCCAGAGCCTCTTTAAAAATTTGTTCAACGTCACCAAATACTGCCATTTCCAAACCGGCAGTCATTAAATTCTGTAAATCATCGCTGTCGACACCTTCACTGCCGGTAGCTTCACGCTGGAGAGTCAGCATCCGCACGATCTGATCTTTGGTCAGCGGCGGCGAGGAATTGAGCTGTAGGTCCATTTCTTCAAGCGGTCCAGAAATACGCATTCCAATATCATAACGCTGGAACTTTGCTGTAGCCTCAAGATTCACCGTAGGCAGAACGCTTCCAGGTATAGGCCAGGCAGCAGAAGCAGAGCGAACTTTAAATTGTGTGCGCAAATAACTGATCGAACCTCGATCCGCACTGATTGTGCCACTTATATTAGTATACAATGTACTGCCCTGGATATGCAATCCTCCGGCAAGCCATAAGTCATATAAATATTTATTATACAAATGGATTTTCGGTCCAAGCGTTATCTGTACATCAAGACCAATATTACTTTCGCCTTCGCCAAACTCCGGTATTGTCGGCATATTGACGAGCACATCATCAAAGCGCACTTCACCTTTAAGCAGCGGCCGATAACTAAAGCGAGGACCTTTTCCAGGAGGAGGTGCGCTTCCTGCTTCTGGTCTCACAATGAACCTCTGCGGCGTTACTGTCAGATTGCCATTGATACGTCCTGTAAAAATATCAGAAGCTATTTCTGCGTTATCAGCAACCAGGTCAAGCTGATAAGCCTCACGTTCATTGGAGCGCAGCGCATAAGTACCGCTGCCTTTAAATGAACCCTTGCCAAGCTTGGCTGAAATATCTTTAAGCGCAACTTTATTACCTTCAAACTCTATATCTGTATGAATATTTTCAATAACAGTCTGTACATGTTTAAATTTCAAAGACCCATCAGGAATTTTTACAGCACCGTAAACCAAAGGTTCCTCAAGCGTACCTGCCAGTTTAACCTGCCCCTGCGTTTCACCTACGCCCCATTCCACCATTGGCGAAATGACCTGCAAAATACCCAGTCGCGCATTGTCCAGATTAAGCTGTACATTCATCTGCGCGTTAGGATCGCGCCGCTGTTCTTTTGATCTGAATAAATCCAGCGGTACATCACCATAGGCACTGGCCTTATAAATATCTTTATTTAACATCGCCTGCTCTATTTTCAGATTATCATTCGCAAGCGAAAGCATCGCTGTAAAGTCATCGAAACCAATGCTGGCCACACTGCCGTTTTTCACTTCCACAGAACCGTTTCCTTCAGGATCCTTTAAGGTTCCATGCAGCTGTACGAACATATTTAGATCACCGGTAACTTCAACAGGATCTGACATAAACGCTGTTACCAACGCAGGATTAGCATCTACAGCACCGGCCTCAAGTTCCAGCTTCCCATTAGCCAGATCAACCTTACCGCCGACAGCAACGATTCCCTTATCTGTAACGTCCTTTGTTTCCATCAGTTTGACATCATCAAAATACCAGACTTTATCCTGCAAATGACCTTTAAACTTCATTTCTTCATATTTAAGATCATTAATAGAAATATCATCCACCCAGACATCAACAAAAATACCTGATCCCGAACCATGCGGATTAATTGCAATTTCGCCCTGAGCCAAACCATCTACATTATAATCAGCTTTAGCCATTTTAAGTATAGACCTGACATTACCATATATAGCCACTATATTGCCCTGCAGCAATTTTTGCTCATGGTTATAATCAAGCTCTGCAGAAAGCACACCTTTAGGAGCCTGCTTAAATGATCCCAGCAAATGATTCTTTATTCCGCCGTCACTATCCAATTTGCATTGGATATCCGTCAATTCTTCACCGTTAATCATAATAGATTTACTGCTGACGTCACCATGGAAAAATGGTTTCGACAAAGTGCCAGTCAAGGTACCATGTGCATTTGCATATCCGTCTAAATCAACAGTATCGTCATTAATCGGTAAAGCACTGAGATCAATGTCTCTTATATCAACTTTAAAATCAAGATTTTTTTCTGCATCCATTCGGCCATTAAGCTTGGCCTCTGTTGATAATGCAACAATATCACAGTCACTGATTACTAAATTATTGGCCTGATAACTGTAGTCGGTTTCAATCTTATCTATAAGATAACCTTCAGCACTGCCGTCGGTCAGCAAAAACTTACCGCTGATATCCGGCATCGTTAAAGTCCCTTTTACAAACATTATATTATTAACGTTACCAGTAAGCTTCACTTCCGGTGCTACAACCTTGATGAAAGGTTCGGCTCTTACTCCTGCTGTCTCAACATCCAAATCAAAAACAGGCTCTTCACCCTGGAGATTGATGCTGCCGTTTAAAACACTTTCACCTTGGGCCATTGTCACCTTGTAATTTTTCAGGACAACAATGTTATCCTGCATACTCAGTCCACCATGAGCTTCTTCAATTTCCAGTCCAGCTATATTGACCTGCTTCAGTTGAGTAACACCTGTAAAATCAACCGCATCCTCAGTTCCTGAAACATCAAATTGCACTGCTGCCAGACCGCTGCCCTGCTGGCCCATAAAATCAAGAACAGGTGCAATTGGGAAATCTGTTACGGATCCCTTCAGTTTAAATTCACCTGCACTGGAAACTGTTCCTTGAGCTAACAATGCTCCTGTTTCTGTAAACGCCGAAAAATTATTAATTTTAAGGCCATTTTGGTCAGCATCAATGTCAAAATCGACTTTTTGCAACAGCAAATTACGCCAACCTAAACGCACCGTATCTGCGGCCAAGTTGACTTCAAACTTATCATCTTTGATTATGCCTTTCATAGCCATGCTGCCATCTACAGTAAAAACATCGTATGGTCTGTCATGCAGCGGCGCAGTTTTGACATTCTCTACGTCAAGTGCTGCCACTACATTTCCACTTCCAAGATCATATTCTGCCAGAAAATCAACTCTGCCTCCGCCAAATTCAGCACGTGCAGTATTTATCTGTGCCTTGTTATCAATGATTCTAAAAGGTACAGAAAGTTTTCGAACTTCTTCATTTTTTATTTTCAGTAAGTCGGCAGTCAGTAACCCGCGCCCCTGAATGTTATCCTTGTCCTTAAAATCAAGATCCCCATTAAGCTGTGCCGTCTGTCCATCTACAGTCAGTAAAAGTTTGTCTGATTTAACAGCTTTGTCATTAAAAGCAACCTTTCCGTCAATACCTACAGGAAATTCCTCATCTCCGTAAACAGCAACGCCTGTCAGTTTTTCCAAAACAACGGTGCCCGACATAGCGATATCTTCACCACTATTAGTCCACAAAAGATTAACATCCGCAACAGCACCCTGGAAATTTTTAACTTTTCCAAACTCTTCTGCTAAAGGAGCAAAAGCAGTTAAAGCAAAATGGTCGCTCTTTACTGTTAAACTGCCTACAGCCTTCATGTCAATCAGGCCCTTGAGTTCCAAATCGTCTTCATCATGTAACAGTTTCGCATCAATAGCAAATTTCGGATTACCGCCACCGTCCACAGAACCATTCAAACCAAAATCCCATTCCCCATATGGAGTTTTGGTTACAATATGTCCATTTGCAATATCTAAGATTCCATAGAATGGTGTCTCATCAGAATCTGACGTTTTCAAAAAATCCTGCACGTTCCATTGCTCTGTTTTATTCAGTGTTAAATAAATAGTCGGCTTTTCCAAATAAACTCTGTCTAAAGCTTTATTTGTATTAAAAAGAGCATGCCAAGGCGAGATATGCAGCTTAACATTTGGCAAATCAGCAATCAACTGCTGCTTCTTGTCCTTCACCTGCACATCAAATACGGACAATTCTAAGGCACCATTCCATTCTACACGGGCAATATCAATAGAACCAGTAATATAATCCTTAGCTAAATTCGACACCAAAGGCGGA
>ERZ1027254.1172-NODE-1172-length-11431-cov-3.433544_pt1 | contig 11431 bp, 9 predicted proteins | sample MGYA00519473_ERZ1027254 | MGnify/ENA primary metagenome ERZ1027254 (study PRJEB26926, sample SAMN06164781) | human gut metagenome | biome: ENVO:00009003; feature: ENVO:2100002; material: ENVO:00002003 | host: Homo sapiens | place: USA | collected 2012 ...
ACATATCAATCTATAAGCCTTTTACGCATCAGCACTTGGCCGAGATCAACCAGAGCTTGAGCCAGTTGCAGAAGAGCTATTCAAGCCGGATCAACTTCATCCCCGTACGCGGTAATTTCTCCCGTGGTATATTCGCCACGACATACATCGATTGCAAGATCGACTTGGTAGAGATCCGACGTATTTATGAGGAATATTATGATGATCACAGCTTCACGTTTATCACTGATAAGAACCCGGATTTGAAACAAGTGGTAAATACGAACAAGTGCCTGATCTATCTGTTGAAACAGGAAGACAAGCTGCTGATCGTTTCGATGATAGACAACCTGCTGAAGGGAGCGAGCGGCCAAGCAGTCCACAACATGAACCTCCTCTTCGGCTTGGAAGAGACGGTAGGGTTGCATCTGAAGCCTTCAGCGTTTTAATTAATATACAAATGATGATTTATCGGTGAGCAAACAGGCTAAGCTGCTCTTTATGTCGCAGATTCTCTTTTGCCGTCTGCTTCAGCAGACGGCAAAAGAGAGAACCGGAGTAGACCGGACGGTTAAGGCTTGATCCAAAAGTAACCGATAAATCATCATTTATAAACATTTTTACATTATGAATCTATTCGACGTATATCCATTATTTAATATAGAGATCGTACAAGGCAAAGGATGCCATGTATGGGATAGCGAGGGAAACGAGTACCTCGACTTATATGGCGGCCATGCCGTGATCTCGGTGGGTCACAGCCACCCTACTTACGTAAAGGCGATTACCGAGCAGGTAAATAAATTAGGCTTTTACTCGAACTCGGTTATCAATAGCTTGCAACAAAAATTAGCGGATAAGCTAGGGAAGGCTTCCGGCTACGATGATTATTCGTTGTTCTTGATCAACTCCGGAGCGGAGGCGAACGAGAACGCTTTAAAGCTCGCCTCTTTCCATAATGGCAAGAAGCGGGTGATCGCATTCAAGCACGCCTTTCATGGGCGTACCTCCGCCGCCGTCCGTGTCACGGATAACCCGAAGATCATCGCTCCGGTAAATGAGGATCTAGCGGTTACTTATCTTCCATTGAACGACGCTTCCGCCGTAGAGGAAGAGTTGAAGAAGGGGGATGTATCGTCCGTGATCATCGAAGGTATCCAAGGTGTAGGTGGTATCCAGTTACCAACGGATGATTTTATGCGTGAGTTACGCAACTTGTGTACGGCTTATGATGCCTGTCTGATCTTGGATGAGATCCAGTCCGGATATGGAAGAAGCGGTAAATTCTTCGCGCATCAATATGCCGGTATCAAGCCGGATTTGATCTCAGTAGCGAAAGGTATCGCCAATGGCTTCCCGATGGGTGGGTTATTGATCAGCCCGAAATTCAAGCCGGTTTATGGTATGCTCGGCACTACTTTCGGCGGTAACCATTTGGCTTGCGCGGCCGCTATCGCCGTTCTCGATATTATGGAAGACGAGCGTTTGATTGATAATGCGGCGAAAGTGGGTGCCTATTTATTGGAAGAGCTTCATAAACTTCCGGGTATCAAGGAAATTCGGGGCCGTGGTTTGATGATCGGTATCGAGTTCGAGGAATCTATCAAGGAAGTACGTAGCAAACTTCTCTTTGAGGAGAAAGTGTTCACGGGTGTAGCCGGAACCCATACGATCCGTCTGCTTCCTCCGCTTTGCTTGACGATGGATGAGGCCAAGGAATTTATCCGTCGCTTCAAGAAAGTCCTAAACGCTTAATTGTTCTTTATTTCATAAAAAGGGAGGATGTCTGAATTAGCGTCCTCCTTTTTTCCATTCCTCCCCAACAGCTACGTAAATTAAGTATCACCCTTTGTCAAAAAAACATCATTCCCTTTTCCGAAAAAACACTAACTTTACGCAGTCTAAACTTTGAGTCTCTAATTACTAATGAACACGATCGATGAAATATCTATTTATAGGAGTATTCACTTTATTGTGCCTATTTGCCTGTCAATCTAACGATTCCAAATACATCATAGAAGGCACCCTACCCACCGCACAGCAGGATGGGGAATGGATTTATCTGGCACCCATGGAAAACGCCTCAATCGAAAATATCGATTCTACGAGAATAGAGAACGCACGGTTTACTTTCCAAGGAACGGGAGAAGAGATGAAAGTCCTCCGTATGCGCATCCTTTTGCGTCTCAAGTTCCAAGAGCTACTGGTCGTAACGGAACCGGGTGTGACCTCAGTACGGATAGACTCCATCAGCTCGGCCTCCGGTACACCGCAAAACGACGCCTTGCAGCATTGGAAAGACTGGAAGCAAAAGACCGATAACGAATCCTATGCCCTATGGACAGCGCTTAAGACTTGCTCGCCGGAAGATTCCATCCGCATCAAGCAGACATGGGATTCCTTGAGAGTAGAGACGCAAGCTTTTAATTATGCGTTCATGAAAGAACATATCAACCAAACGGTCGGGAAATTCCTCTATAAGATGATAAAAACCTCCTTGACCGAAGAGCAACGAAAGGAACTGGATGAAGCGAATCATTAAACAGGATCTGTCGATCACGCTAGCGGTACTGGCGATAGCGATCTTCGCTTTCTTCTTCTGGATGTACCCCTATCATTTGTTCCACAAAGAGCAAATGATGCTGTTCTTGTACAGCGGCGAGTTTCTCCGTGGATATTTTCAGGCGGAAGCGTGGCTGGCTTGTCTCACCGGCGATTTCCTTACGCAATTCTTTTATTATATCGGGGGAGGCCCGTTCATCCTAAGCGTTGTCTTAACTTTATTTGCCCTGCTTACCTATCGGACATTCCGGCAATTCGTCAGCAAGAGATACGCCCTTCCTCTTATGATACTACTTGTATTATGGGAGGCCGGAAGGTCTTGCCGACTCGCCTATCCGTTATCCGCGACTCTCTCCTTGATCGGAGCAGAAAGTGTTTTCCTGTTATATAGCCGGAGCCAAACTGAGGGGCAGCGTCTTCTTACCTGCATTCCCGCCATGCTTCTTTGCTATTGGTGCTTCGGGTACGGGGCATGGCTCTGTCTGGCCCTTATGCTGGCCGCCGGAATCATAGCGCACCATCAAAAGCTAAGTGCCCTGCTCGCGGTTGGTATATTGCTTCTTCCAGCGACCCAATATCCCGCTACCACTTGGTGGAGTAAGCCGGATCTCGACCGGGAGTATGTACTCAGCCTCGATGTGGAACATTATTTCGGAAATATACAAAAGATGAGGAAACATCTCGAGACAGACCGCCAAATCCTTTGGGTGACCTATTACCGGAACCTGTACAATGCCACGCATCCGTCCGAGATCAACTCACCCGTATCTCTCTCCCGGAACCTCCTTGCGTGGAATCAACCGGGTACGAATGGGTTGATCCTTCCCGTGAACCCATCTGCTTCTTTTCTCTCTATCCTATTCGCCAACGAGTTATGGTTCACGTTAGGAGATATGACTATGGCCGAGCATTGCGCCATGCTAAGTATGATCTTCTCTCCTCGCAATTCGGGTAGCCGTATGATCAAACGGCTGGCTGAGATCAATCTGGTCAATGGGGATGATGAAGCAGCTCTTAAATATCTACGTATATTAGACAAGACACTCCTTCATAAAAGCTGGGCCGAAAAGAGAATACCCGGTCAGCAAACCCCGCGAGTAAAGGAGTGGCTGGAGAAGAAACGCAGAGACATCCCGACCCAAGACCAACTACGTTCCGGTAACGATGCCGTGACTTCCTTACGGAACTTAGTCGCCTCGAACGCCGGCAATCTCCGTGCTTACGAATACTTACTCTGCTATCATTTACTCTCCAAAGATCTCCGTTCTTTTGTAGAAGATTATGTACCGGGTAAGGTCTCTAGTCCCATTTTCGCCGAGGCCCTGCTGATCCATCTCGCCCGCCAAGGTAATATCCGTGCGGAAGAGCTTATAAAATACCAAATCCCGGTAGAGATAGCGAAAGAATTCGCCGATTATACCCGGCTTTATGAGGCAAAGGACACGAGTTTGAAAGAGAAATACGGCAAGACCTATTGGTTCTATTATCATTTTGCGACCACAGAGCCCGGAAAGGAGAGTAAGCCATGAAAGAAGCAAGAATCATGAAAGAGAACATAACCTATTACCTCGTCTGGATAATCTGCTTGCTGGCAGGATGTGCCCCTACCCCGAAGCAAATAGAGGATACCACAGACCCAATCCCTATGTATCCCGATTATACGGATATCATGATTCCCACGAATATCGCCCCTCTCAACTTCTTATTGAGAAACGATGCGGACGCTATGCAAGTAACTTTGAAAGGGGAATCAAAAGAGATACAATTATCTTTCGGAAAGAAAGCTATTTTCCCTTTAAACCTATGGGAAAGCCTTTTAGAGCAGGAAGTGGGCAACCGCCTGCAAATAACCGTAGTCGCCCGTATCAAGGGTAAATGGCTCCGTTACCCCTCTTTCTACTGGCAAGTAGTTCCGGAGAAACTGGATAGTTATATAAGCTACCGGCTTATCGAACCGGGTTACGAGGTATGGAACAAAATCCAATTATGCGAACGGGAGATTAATTCTTTTGAAGAACGGATTATCGCCGACAACAAAGATACCGACGGTTCTTGCATGAACTGCCATATTTACGGAAATAAGAAAGGAAGTTTATCCATGTTCCATTTACGGGGAAAGCAAGGAGGCACCCTGCTGAACCGTAACGGACATTTGAGGAAGTTGAAACTGAGCAACGACAGTCTGCCGAATGGGGCTGTCTATGGCGATTTCCATCCATCGGGGCAGTTCGCCGTTTTTTCCACGAATATTATCATCCCTGCTTTTCATTCGTTAGGAAGTAAGCGGTTGGAAGTCTATGATACGACCTCCGACCTAATGGTCGCAGATTTCAGAAAGAAACAACTCATCACCTCCCCATTGACTAGCCGGAAGGATGAGTTAGAGACTTTCCCAACTTTCTCGCCCGATGGGAACTGGATCTATTATTGCTCCGCTCCCATCCAGCCGTTGCCCGATAGTATCCATAACCTAAAATATTCCCTATGCCGCATATCTTTCCATAAAGATACCAAGGAATGGGGCCAACGGATCGAGACCGTATGGGATGCCCAGAAGCATAATGGCTCCGCCTGCCATCCCAAGATATCGCCCGACGGTAAATACCTGCTTTTCACGGTAGCCGATTATGGAACCTTCCCGATCTGGCACCGAGAAACAGACCTGCATATGATGAACCTCCAGACCGGGAAGATAGATACCTTACCTGCCGTCAACTCCGATAAATCGGATACCTACCATAGCTGGTCCTCTAACAGCCATTGGTTTGTCTTTGCCAGTAAGCGGGATGACGGACTATACGGAAAGCCTTATTTCTCTTACGTGGATAGTACGGGAAAAGCCTATAAACCGTTCGTACTCCCGCAAGAGGATCCGGAACATTACGATATCACGTTAAAATCTTATAATATACCTGAATTATCCACTAGCGAGCTTCCTTTCGACGCTGAAGATGTACAAGAGATCTACTACGACGAGGAAGCTGAGACTTTTAAATAATAGAATCATGGAAAATACACGTAAATATAGATACATAAGAGGAATCGCCTCCTTATTATTCGGCTGTGCGATTTGCCTGTTTTGGGGACTTTATTATCCTCATCATTTACATTACCACGAGCAATTCCAGTTATTCCTATTCACGCCGGAATATGGAATCGACAAATGTCTCCATCCCGGAGGCATCGCTGAATATATAGCGGAGTTCCTGACGCAGTTCTATTATTTCGCTTGGGCAGGGGCTACGATCTTGGCGATCGTTCTCGTGCTTATCCAACGGCAAATAAACTGGCTGGCCAAACAAATGGGGGCTTCCGACTTTTGGTATCCGCTCAGCTTTCTCCCTTCCATCCTGCTCTGGGTATTTTTATGTGATGAGAATGCCCTGCTGGCATTCCCCGTCTCCATAACTCTCGCCCTCTTCGCTCTAGTCATCCAGCGAAAAACCGCTCATTCATGGGGACGAATTATCTATACGCTCCTAATGATGCCGGTGCTCTACTGGGTGGTAGGTGGTGGGGCCTATTTCATCTTCGTGATCGGAGTAATAATCGGGCATTGCATCAAATCCGTGCCAGCCACATACAACAAATCCTATATTTGGATTCCTATCTACATCTTGCTTGGAATCCTATGCCCCCTATTGGCACAAAGCCTTACGCAATATCCATTGCTTAGCCTCATGACCGGCATCGATTATTATCGTTTCCCCATGATCGTTCCCAACACCCTGTTAGTTGTTATTGCTACCGTTGCCATAACCCCCGGGGCACTTGCTTTACTTCCCCCACCCGTAAAGAGCACTAAGGCATGGATGGGTATTATCTCCACCCTGCTCCTTATCGGTGGTGGCACATGGATTCACGCCGCCAGCAATTCGGATAAGGAGGAGGCTATGAAATACGACTACCTCACCCGCATGAAACAATGGAACCAGATCATCAAGGCGGCAGAAAACAAAGAGCCTAATTCCCCCTTCTCCGTGACCTGCTTAAATCTGGCTCTCGCCAAGACCGGACAATTAGGGGATCGCATGTTCCATTTCTACCAGAATGGAACGGAAGGATTGATCCCGACCTTCCAAAGAGATTTTACCTCACCGCTCCCAACCAGCGAGATATTCTATCATCTGGGAATGATCAACTCCTCACAGCGCTATATGTTCGAGGCGATGGAGGCTATCCCCGACTATAAGAAAAGCGGACGTGCCTATATGCGTCTGGCCGAGACCAACTTGATCAATGGACAATACGCTGTCGCCGCCAAATACCTGCGGGCTTTGCAGCATACCTTGTTCTATAAGAAATGGGCGACCCATGCCATGAGCTACCTAAATAACGATGAAAAGATAGAGAAGCATCCCGAATGGGGATGGTTGAGAAAAGCCCGATATACGGAAGATTTCTTGTTTAGCGACACGGAAATGGATGTCATGCTAGGCTTATTGCTGCAACATAACAAAAGTAACCGGATGGCTTTCGAGTATATGTTAGCCTATGTCTTGCAAAAGAAGGATCTGGAACGTTTCATGAAATATTATCCGCTGGGAAAAGATCTGGGCTATAACCACATACCCATCTCTTATCAAGAGGCATTGATTTTCATTTGGACACAGCAGCATCCTAATTTCCAAGGCCTTCCTTGGAGCATCTCCCGCAACGTATTGGAAGGGGTAAGCGAGTTCGCCCGTGTCTATATGACGCAGAAAGACTCCGAGCCTATCCTTCGCCCGAAATACGAGAAGACATTTTGGTATTACTTATTATTCAGAAAATAAACGGCCATGAGAAAGCTTATCTTATTATATAGTATATGTATAGCGTTATTTACCGCTTGTGGGGATTCGGTGGTATCCCCCGAACAAATAGAGAAATACCCGTCCATCTATCCGGATTATATCGGGGTAACAGTTCCCGCCACGATAGCTCCAATGAATTTCTCTTATACGGATACCTCCTATGAGCGGATAGATGTTATCGTAAAAGGGCACCAAGGCAAAGAGGTACATATAAACGCGAAGCATGTCAATTTCCCGGAAAAAGAGTGGAAGCAACTGCTCAACTCCAATAAAGGCGATAGTTTACTCTTTACTGTCAGTATCAAGCAAAAGGGTAAATGGAGTACTTACAAACCTTTCCCCATGTACATCAGCCCCCACCCGATCGATTACGGCCTAGTATACCGAAAGATCGCTCCCGGTTATGAAGTCTATAGCCGTATGGGTATTTATGAGCGTGATCTATCGTCTCATAAAGAAAGACCTTTGGTGGAAAACACGCTGGTCAAAGGTATGTGCGTAAACTGCCATGCCTTCAATCGTACGGACCCGAGCCATTTCAGTCTTCACATCCGAGGAACGCATGGAGCCACTTTTATGAGAACCGGCAATAAGGATGAATACCTCAACACGAAAACAGATCAGACAATCGCCGCTTGCGTCTATCCCTACTGGCATCCCGGAGGCGAATATATAGCGTATTCCACGAACAACACCCGGCAATCGTTCCATACGGTTAAGGACGAGCGGGTAGAAGTCTTGGATTTGGAATCTGATGTAGTCGTTTACCATCCGGCAGATCATCGTCTACTTCTTTGCGATTCTTTGCAAAAGAAAGACAGGTTCGAGACCTTCCCCGCATTCTCCCCGGATGGTCGTACGCTTTACTTTTGTTCCGCCGAGGCTAAAAAGATTCCCGAAGAATATAAAGAGATAAGATATAATTTATGTAGTATAGATTTTGATCCCTCTGCCGGTACATTCGGGAGCCGTATCGATACATTGGTGAACGCTGAGGCTTTAGGGAAAAGCGTATCTTTCCCCCGTCCTTCCTATGACGGCAAATATATTATGTTCACCTTATCCGATTACGGAAACTTTTCGATCTGGCATAAAGAGGCGGATCTATGGTTACTGGACTTGACAAGCGGAGACCTCCGCAAGCTATCCGAAGTAAATAGCGATGACACCGAAAGCTTTCACAACTGGAGTAGCAACTCCCGCTGGTTTGTCTTCAGTAGCCGCCGGGGTGACGGCCTTTATACCCGCCTTTATCTGGCTAGCATGGATGAGAATGGCAAGATAAGCAAGCCCTTTCTCCTTCCCCAGGAAGATCCGGAAACCTATTACGATCGCTCTGTTTATTCCTATAATGTCCCGGATTTCACGAGCGAGCCTATCAAGATCGACACAAGGGTATTTGAGAAGAAGATAACCTCGAAAGAACGTATACAGGTACAAGCTAAGAAATAAAAATAATACCACTATCCGATAAAATAATACTAGATTGTCTGCCCGATACCTCTTACATTCGCGTTCATAAAGAAAGACAGTTATCATGAAGAACACGAAATTAATTACCATGTTATGCCTAGGGGCATTAATCGCCTGTTCACCGTCGAAGAAAGGACTAGAACCGACAAGCGAACAGGTTTCGCCGAGAGAACGTTTAATAGAGAACCTACGTGCGATTCCACAAAAAGGAATCATGTTCGGACATCACGATGATACGGTTTATGGGATCGGATGGGAATTTGACGAAGGAGGCTCAGACGTGCAAAAAGTATGCGGCGATTATCCGGCCGTTATCAGCTTTGATCTTGGAGAGATCGAACTCGGGGGAGATAAAAGCCTTGATAAAGTACCTTTCGAGAAAATACGCAAGGAAATCATCAACCAATATAACCGGGGAGGCTTGGTATCTTTAAGTTGGCATCCCCGTAACCCTAAAACCGGAGGGGACGCTTGGGACGTATCAGACCATGCTGTCGTGAAATCGATCCTTCCGGAAGGGGAGAACTATGAGAAATTCCAAAGTTGGCTAGGCAAAGTGAATGATTTCATCCTTTCCTTGAAAACAAGCGATGGCACCAAGATTCCCGTCCTATTCCGTCCTTGGCACGAACACACCGGAAGTTGGTTCTGGTGGGGACAGAATTTATGTACCACGGATGAATACAAAGCGCTATGGCGAATGACCGCCGATTATCTAAACGCTCACGGAGCAACAGACCAGATCGTATACGCTTATTCCACAGGTACAGAGCCGCAGGATCAAGCGTCTTATCTGGAACGTTACCCCGGACATGACTTGATCGACGTCCTAGGCTTCGACGCTTACCAACGGGAAGATAAGGATTTTTTCTTGAAAAGCATGGATACCAGTCTTTCCGTAATAGACAGCATAGGCAAAGCCAACCATAAGATCATAGCGGTCACGGAGACCGGCTACGAAGGGATACCAGACTCCACATGGTGGACGGGAACCCTGCTGCCTGCCATGGAGAAATATCCGGTCGCTTATGTATTGGTATGGAGAAACGCCCGTGAAAAAGTCACTCACTTCTTTGGCCCTTATCCCGGACAAGCCTCTGCCGAGGATTTCAAGAAGTTCTTTGAAAATCCGAAAACATTGTTCGCCTCCGATATCAACCTATATAAATAACATCATACATAACCAGATAAATCACGTCATATCCAGTTGTAGAGACGGGGCGTGCCCCGTCTCCCACCATCTGATAATATCATTTAAAGCAAAAACATCATGGAACAATTTCAAGAAAAAGTAAACGAACTCTTCGCTAAACACGAAACCTTGTTAAGCCGGAAAAATATCCCTTTAGAAGACGGAAACGGAATCTTCACCCGTTATCAACACCCTGTACTGACAGCCGCGCATACCCCGATCTTCTGGAGATATGACTTAAATGAAAAGACAAACCCCTACTTGATGGAACGCATCGGCATGAACGCAACCATGAACTCCGGCGCAATCAAATGGAATGGTAAATATATATTAATGGTACGTGTAGAAGGAAGCGACCGTAAATCCTTCTTCGCCGTAGCCGAAAGCCCGAACGGAGTAGACAATTTCCGTTTTTGGGATTACCCGGTAACCATGCCGGACGATCTTGTCCCGGCCACGAATATTTACGACATGCGCCTAACCGCTCATGAAGACGGCTGGGTTTACGGAATCTTTTGCGCCGAGCGCCATGACCCGAACGCAGCTCCCGGAGATCTATCCTCGGCAACCGCCACGGCAGCTATCGCCCGGACAAAAGACTTGAGAAACTGGGAACGTCTCCCGGATTTAAAGACCAAGAGCCAACAACGTAACGTCGTATTACACCCGGAATTCGTAAATGGTAAATATGCCCTTTACACCCGCCCCCAAGACGGATTTATCGACGCGGGAAGTGGCGGTGGTATCGGATGGGCCTTGATTGATGATATCACGCACGCCGAAGTCAAGGAAGAAACCATCATCGACCAACGTTACTACCATACGATCAAGGAAGTGAAAAATGGCGAAGGCCCCCACCCGATCAAAACACCGAGAGGCTGGTTACATCTCGCCCATGGCGTACGGGGATGCGCCGCCGGATTACGTTACGTGCTTTATATGTATATGACCGCGTTGGAAGATCCCACGAGACCTATCGCCACACCCGCCGGCTATTTCATGGCTCCGGAAAATGAGGAACGGATCGGCGATGTATCCAACGTTTTATTCTCTAACGGATGGATCGCGGATGAGGATGGAACCGTATATATTTACTACGCATCCTCCGATACCCGTATGCACGTGGCTGTATCCACAATCGATAAATTGGTAGATTACTGCATGAACACTCCGGCCGACGGGCTGACTACGACCGCATCTGTCGAGACGCTGAAAAAGCTGATCGATCGAAATCTTCCACTCCTGAAATAACCTACAAAAACCACTCATATGATTAAACTAACAGAGAAGATAGGCTACGGTTTCGGGGACATGGCATCGTCCATGTTCTGGAAACTGTTTGGCGCTTACTTGATGATTTTCTATACGGACGTATTCGGATTACCGGCAGCAGCCGTAGGTACGATGTTCTTGATAACTCGTATATGGG
>ERZ1027254.1203-NODE-1203-length-11196-cov-5.834934_pt1 | contig 11196 bp, 10 predicted proteins | sample MGYA00519473_ERZ1027254 | MGnify/ENA primary metagenome ERZ1027254 (study PRJEB26926, sample SAMN06164781) | human gut metagenome | biome: ENVO:00009003; feature: ENVO:2100002; material: ENVO:00002003 | host: Homo sapiens | place: USA | collected 2012 ...
ATCTACACCCTAGAGTTCGTCGGCAGCGTCAGATGTGTATAAGAGACAGGAAGAACACCTTATATATTTATGTTTTGCATTACGCAGTGTTAAAAATTCTGAATTCTTTGTTGACAAATAAATATTGCTTGCTTTTTATTTGCGTAGTTGTCCCGATAATAATACAATATTTTATAAAAGGAACGCTTATTGATAACTTGCTTTTTAAGCCATATATTGTTTGTCATGAAATGTTAGTGGGTTTAAAAAAGAGTAAATTAAAAGAGGAAGATATATAATGGGAAAATATTTTGGGACTGATGGCTTCCGTGGCGAAGCTGGAATCACGTTGACCGCTGACCACGCATACAAGGTTGGCCGCTTCCTCGGCTGGTACTACAACGCCCTGCGCGAGCGCAATGGCAACAACGAGCCTGCCCGCATCGTCATCGGCAAGGATACCCGCCGCAGCTCCTATATGTTCGAGTATAGTCTGGTTGCTGGCCTGACCGCTTCCGGTGCAGATGCTTACCTGCTTCATGTCACGACCACCCCGTCTGTGGCCTACATCGCCCGTGTGGATGACTTTGATTGCGGCATCATGATCTCTGCCAGCCACAACCCGTACTACGATAACGGCATCAAGCTGATTGACTGCTACGGCGAGAAAATGCCGGAGGAGATCTTGCTGTTAGTCGAGGATTACATTGACGGCAAACTCCATGTATTCGATAAAGACTGGCCGGAGCTGCCTTTTGCTCACCGTGAGCACATCGGCTGCACCGTGGACTATGTGGCTGGCCGCAACCGCTACATGGGCTATCTGATCTCTCTGGGCGTCTATTCCTTCAAGGGCGTGAAGGTCGGTCTGGATTGTGCCAACGGCTCCAGCTGGAATATTGCTAAGTCTGTGTTTGATGCTCTGGGAGCCGATACCTACGTCATCAATGCACAGCCCAACGGTACGAATATCAACAACAATGCTGGATCTACTCACATTGAGGGCTTGCAGAAGTTCGTGGTAGAGAAGGGTCTGGATGTTGGTTTCGCCTATGACGGCGATGCTGATCGTTGCCTGTGTGTGGATGAAAAGGGTAATGTTATCACTGGCGACCACATCCTGTACATCTACGGCTGCTACATGAAGGAGCGTGGCAAGCTGCTGACAAACACTGTTGTTACCACGGTCATGTCCAACTTTGGTCTGTACAAGGCGTTTGACGAGCAGGGCATCGGCTACGCTAAGACCGCAGTGGGTGACAAGTATGTCTACGAGTACATGGCCAAGAACGGCTGCCGTATCGGTGGTGAGCAGAGCGGGCATATCATCTTCTCCAAGTATGCCAGCACCGGTGACGGCATTCTGACCAGCCTGAAAATGATGGAAGTCATGCTTGCAAAGAAAGTTCCCATGAGCAAGCTGGCAGAGCCACTGAAGATCTACCCGCAGGTGCTGGAAAACGTTCGTGTCACTGATAAAAAAGCTGCACAGGATGACGAAGCAGTTCAGGCAGCAGTCAAGGCCGTAGCCGAGGCACTGGGTGACACTGGTCGTATCCTTGTCCGTGAGTCCGGCACGGAGCCGGTTGTGCGTGTGATGGTCGAAGCTCCCGACCACGACACCTGCCAGAAGTATGTGTCTCAGGTCGTGGAGACTATCAAGAGCAGAGGCTACGGGGTTTGAGTGCAAACCTGAAACGAGGATGCGGAATCCTGCTGATTGTAATTGTGGTTCTTCTTTTCATCTTATCATTGCAACCAGATGCTGATGCTGATTGCGATGCAGGATGAATGCGAATCTCTTCTGACAATTTAAAACAATGAGGTAAACATTTTTCGTCGATATGCAATAACAAAGATTGAAAGGATTTTGTAGAATGAGTCCAGTTCGATATTTCATGGATAATAATAATTTTGAAAATCGTCGCAATTGTGTACAGAAAATACGAAATGACTGGACAGCGTTAAGAGAAGCTCTTAAAAGTAAACAGCTGTATTATTATGAAACAGAGAAAGCGTTGCAATATAGTTTTCTAAAAGTGTTTGACTCCCATCTCGAACTGTCGGGATGCCAAAGAGAAGTTAATATGACTTTCATGCAGTTGCGTAATTTCACCTTAGGACGTGCAGCGATTCTTAGAAGCGGAGAAACCGCAACGCTTAATCGGTTTATTCCAGATAGACAATATATAAACTCACCAAATCGTTTTAGCCCTGAAGGCATAGAGTGGCTTTATTTGGCAATAGGCACGGATGAGGCAGCTGTAGTTGAGACAACTAAGGCTGAAATTCGTGCTGCTGCAGGTGACCGCTTTTCGTATTGTCCGTTTAAACTTAGTGATAGTATTAATTACAGAAAGGTAATAGATTTGACGGTTGCAGATAATAGCACGTATGAACAGCTGGATGAACTTGTGGATACTACCACACATGAACTATCCTGCAGAGCAAGGAGCGCTGTAAGAAAAGATTTGGAAAAGCTTTTAATTAATACATATTGTAAACTCTTATCAGACTATATATTTGAGCCAGTCGAATCTGTGGACGGCGATATTATGTATGCACCGTTCCAAGGATTTGTCAAGAGCTTTTTTACAGGCAGGCCCGGATGCAAAAAACGAGATGCAGCACCTTCCAAGACAGAAAAGGTGCTGCATCTCGTTTTTATATGGGGGAAAGGAAAGAATGGCAGGCAGAAAGATCATTCGGCGCACAGGTCGCCAAGGATCTGGATGAAATCCGGATAACTGGAAGCGGAAGCCAGCTGTTCCAATGTTTTGTGGTCGCTGCATACGCGGGGAAGGTAGGAGAAGATGTCGGAAAAATCCGACAGATCGCTCTTGGAAACGCAGATCATGAAAATGATGCGCACGCTGCTGGTGCCCCAGCTCAGCGGTTTGCGCAGCAGGGACACGGCGATGGCCGAGCGGGCAGCGCGGCAATCAGACGGGTGCGGAATGGCGATCATGCCAAAATTGGTGGGGGAGATCTGCTCCCGCTCCAGCGTACTTTCGATAAATTCTTGCGGTACGATGCCGCGGGCGCACATCTGACCGCCGATGGTGCGGATGGCGCTTTCGCGGTCGGCGTAGTCTGCACCGGGGGTGAACAGGTCGGCATCGATCAGAGTTTGCAACAGGCTGATCAGGCGTTCTTTTTCACGTGCTGCCTTCAGGCGGTGGATCACGTCGCTGATGACCTGGCGGTCATTGTTGCTGATAAAATTGGAGATGAGCACCACAGGCGGCGCTGCGGTGAGCGGAAGGGTGGAGAGGATCATATCACACTTCAGCCCGGCCAGTTCGTGCGGGGCGGTAACGACCGATTCGATGGTCAGATCGTCCGAAAAATAGCTCTGCAGCCGGTCGAACTGGCGATGGTCGTAGGAGTAATATTGCGGGCAGAGCAATACCGCACACAGCTTGCCGCGGCGGTTATAGATGTCCTGGATGTGTGCACCGATGTGAAGCGCAATGTAGGCGATCTCATCCTCACACAGCTGCACATGCTCCTGGTGGTTGATCAGGTTGGAGATATAGACCGCAATGTCGTAGATAATGGGCGACATTGCTTTGATGCTGTGCAGCAGGGGGTTGTGGACCGACACATTCTGGCGGATGCGCACAAGCATATTATCAATGTGCAGTGCAAACGGAATGAAGAAATCAATGTCGGTCAGGTCGATGTCATACACCTGCTTCACAGCCTGAACGATGGAGTCTACCAGGCGCATCGTGCTGGGGTGGATGGAAAGCGTGGCACGGCTTGGCAGCGATACATCCTGGTTGCGCACGGCGCGTGTCATGAGCAGGAGGGTGAACTGGTACTTGTTGCTGCGGGTGAAAACGATGCCGTATTCCCGCTCAAGTTCTGTGCAGATGCTGTCGATGATCAACACAAAATGCCGGTTCAGTTCAATGAGGTCGGTGGAGACCTCGTACCGCGGGGCATTGGGGGCGGTGCCAAGCTGATCCATCGTGATGAGCATGTGCAGCAGGAGATTGGTCAGAGAGTATTCGTCGATAAAAAAGTGCTGGCTGTTCAGGCAGGCAAGGATATCGCTGCGGATCTTCTGGATATCGTAGCGGGGGAAGATGGCATGGAGCGTCTCCATGCTCACAAGCGTGTGCTGCGCTTCGTTGTAGATCAGGTGGATCATGAGACGCTTTTTGTCTTTTTCACTTCCGGAAATAAACAGGGTGTTGTTTTTGGTGCGCAGCGAAAGATGATATTCTGCGATCTCATGCCGGATGAGCTTGACCTCGTTCTGCAGCGTTACCTCCGAGATGAACAGCGAAGCGGCCAGCTCGTCCAGATCCATCGGCTCGCTTCGGGAAAGCAGGGCGCGGAGGATATAGCGGGAACGTTCCTGCTGGGAGGACGGCACCTGCGCAGAAGGAGAGCTTTCTTCGGGAATCTGCTTCAAACGTTTCACCTGGCCGCGGCCGACCTGCAGGCAGGCAGGATATGCGTCCTGAACCGAACGCAGATGGTTGCGGATGGTGCGCGGTGTGACGGAAAAAAAGGCGGCCATATCCTCTATGGCCTGCACATTGCCGTGCTGGTTCAGATACTGGATGACATCTTTTGTTGAAAGCATGGGACTGCAGACCTCTTTTTTGTGATCAGGAATCTCTCGGTTCAGAAATCCTTAATATTTTATTCTATTATATAATACCCTTTTCGCAAAAAAAAGACCTGGAATTTCCAAAATAACGGAAAAAACGCAGACTTTTTTTCCGGATCCTGCCGGGCGATAATAGAGCCAAGAAAAGGGCCGCGGCGCAGCGACCCTGCTTCTCAAAACACCTCATGAAAGGAGAAATTATCATGAAAGCGTACAAGATCTTACTTTGCTGCGGCGCAGGTATGAGTTCTGGCTTCCTGGCACAGGCGGCACAAAAGGCGGCCAACACAAAGGCCCCCGGCACCAAGGTAGCTGCCAAGAGCCAGAGCCTGGTAGAAGATGTGATCGAGGATTACGATCTGCTGCTCATCGGCCCGCACTTCGCTTCCCACAAGGATGAGTTTGACGAACTCGCAGGCCAGTACGGCATCCCGGTGGAAGTCATTCCGCAGTCTGTCTATGGCTCGCTGGATGGCAACGGCCTGATCGATTTTGCGTTGGATGTTCTGAATAAGAGCTGACAGGAGGAAGATGTTATGAGTAAAAAACCCATGCAGAAATTCATGGATTGGCTGCAGTATAAAGTGACCCCGGCGGTGCAGAAATTTACCGAGCGGCCCTGGGTGCACGGCTTCTCCGCAGGCATCGTCAAGTGCTTGCCCTTCATCCTTACCGGCTGCCTGATCTTCTTCTACAATGTCGTGCAGCCCTACTTCCCCAACATCCTGCCCAACCTGAGCGCGGTTTCCAACTATACGTTCAGCATGCTTTCGCTGCTGGTGGCGTTTATGATGGTCTACCAGGAAATGGGCTCTCTGAAACATCGGAATTATCAGGTGGTCGGCGGCCTGACCGGCATCTGCGCCTACATCCTAGCGATGAAGGGTACCACCGTGGACGGCGTCTACTCCGTTACCTGGAACCGCTTCGGCCCCACCGGTATCGTGGTTGCGATCTGCATCGGACTGTATGTGTCCATCATCTTCCACCTGATCGCAAAGCTGAACCTGTTCAAGAACAACAACACCATCCCTGAGTTTGTGCAGGAGTGGATCAAGAACATCATCCCCATCTTCCTGTCCATCCTGCTGCTCAAGATCGTGATCATCGATCTGGATGTGGATCTGTATCCCATCGTGCTCAAGCTGTTTGCACCCATCAATGCCATTGCACAGACCTATCCGGGCTTCATCCTGCTCAACCTGTTCTGCTGCTTCTTCTATTCTCTGGGCATCTCTGGCTGGACCTGGTCTGGCCCCCGCAACGCCATCTTCATCCCCGCACAGGCTGCTAATGTGGCTGCTGTGGCAGCCGGCGGCACTGCAATGTACCTGACCACTTCCGAAGTCTGCAACGGTATCGCACTGATCTGCCTGGGCGGCATGGGCTGCACCCTGGCACTGAACATCTGGTGCCTGTTTTCCAAGAGCAAGCGCCTGAAGACGCTGGGCCGTGTCTGCATTGCCCCCGCGATCTTCAACATCAACGAGCCCATCCTGTTCGGCACCCCGATCGTCTTTAACCCCATCCTCATGATGCCCATGTGGATCTGCACCACTGTGAACGCCACCATCGTGTGGATCGTGATGCGCACCGGCCTGCTGGCCATTCCCACCATTGAGCTGGCAATGGTCGCAACCATTCCTGCACCGTTCTCCACCGTGATGTTCACCGGCGATATGCGTGGCGTAATCTGGTGGGCTGTGTGCCTGGCAGTGGATCTGCTGATCTGGTATCCATTCTTCAAGACCTACGAAAAGCAGGAAGTCGAGAAGGAGGCCGCCGAGGCTCTGGCAAAGGCATAAACCGGAAATTCGATAAAATTAAGAGGGAAAATACCACATATGAGCGATAAAATGGTAGAGGTCGCAATGGGCATTATCATCAATGCCGGCGACGCAAGGACTTGTGCTGCCGATGCGATGCAGGCCGAGCTGCGGGGAGACCGCGCTGCAGCCGATGCAAAGCTGAAGGAAGCCGACGAAGCAATCAAAAAGGCGCACAATGCGCAGACCGATGTGATCCAGAACGAGTGCCGGGGCAACCCCACGGAGCTGTCGCTGCTGTTTATGCATGCACAGGACACCGTTATGACCATCATTTCGGAGGTAAGCATGATCCGCCTGATGATACAGATGAACCGTAACCTGGAGGATAAGATCAATGGAAATCGTAACTAGTTTCCCAGAAGGGTTCCTGTGGGGAGCCGCAACCAGCGCCTACCAGTGCGAGGGTGCCGCTGAGGGTTATGGCAAAAAGGATAACCAGCAGGACGTGATCAACCGTGAGATCCACGATGAATACGGCTATGCGGATGCCAGCGTTGCCAGCGACCATTACCATCACTACAAAGAGGACGTTGCCCTGATGGCAGAAATGGGGTTCAGCTCCTATCGCTTCTCCATCAACTGGGCACGCGTCCTGCCCGATGGTGTGGGCGAACCCAACCCGGAAGGCGTGGAATTCTACCACAACCTTCTGCACGAGCTGCACGCCCATAACATCGAGCCGGTGGTCACCATGTGGCACTACGACCTGCCGATGGCACTGGTGAACAAGTACGGCGGCTGGGGCAGCCGCCAGATCGTGGATGACTTTGAGTATTATGCCCGCTTCATCCTCAACGAGTACAAGGACGAGGTCAAGTACTGGCTCACCATCAACGAGCAGAGCATCGTGGTCAACTATATCGACCGTAAGAATAAGCTGACCAACGAGCAGAAATTTGATCCGAAGTTCCGCTACCAGGCAAACCACTACATGAATCTTGCTCACGCAAGAGCGGCCATCGCGGTTCACGAGATCGTGCCCGGCGGCCAGTGCGGTGCGGCACTGGATATGGCACCCTATTACCCCCACACCTGCGACCCCAAGGATATCCTGGCTGCAAAAAATGCATCCAATTTCAAAAACTATTTCTACATGGATGCCTACATCCGCGGCGAGTACACCGAATCGGTTCTGGCATATCTCAAGCGCCAGGGGCTGATGTTCGATATCCAGCCCGGCGATATGGAACTGATCAAAAAAGGCTCCGAGTGCTTCGACTTCCTGGGCATCAACTATTATCAGAGCGCCTGCGTCAAGGTACCTACCCCGGGCGCCGCACGCCGCTCCAAGCAGAACAACAAGATCGGCAAGGGCGGCCATGTGGTGTACGAAGTGCAGCCAGATCTGTTTGAAGGCTGCAAGAACGAGTTCATTGGTGATACGGACTTCTCCATGCCCATCGACCCGGTCGGCCTGGAGTATGTGCTGGAGGACATCAACGATCGCTACCACATCCCGGTAATGATCTGCGAAAACGGCTTTGGTGCTTATGATAAGCTGGAAAAAGACGGTTCTATCCATGATCCTTACCGCATTGAGTACATCCGTGAGCACATCAAGGCCATGAAGGCTGCCATTGCAAACGGCGTGAAGCTGCTGGGCTACAATCCCTGGTCTGCCTTCGACCTGCTCTCCACGAGCAACGGCATCGCCAAACGCTATGGTTTTGTGTATGTGGATCGCACCGATGACGACGTGAAGGAATGTAAGCGCTACCGCAAGGATTCCTTCTACTGGTATAAGAACGTCATTGCAACCAACGGCAAAAACCTTGAGTAAGAGCTTTCTTTCATCTTAGCAGATTCCTCCTTTACGCTAAAAGGGCCGCTGCATCGTGCAGCGGCCCTTTTGCATTGGATAGCTTGAGCGAGCGACAACCACCAGCTATGCTGGTGGAGTAAAAAAGCTTTAGCCCTAGACAAAAAGAAACCTTCCGGTAGAATAGAGTGTGGGTTTGCCAACCACATTCTAGGAACAGGGAGGTTTATCTTTGAAATGAAAGATAACAAAGACGTAGATAGTTTAAGCCATACAGCATGGAGATGTCAATACCATGTGGTGTTTGCACCAAAATACCGGAGAATGGTAATTTACGGCCAGATTAAAAAAGATATCGGTCAGATACTCCGCCAACTGTGTGAACAGAAAGGAATTGAAATTATCGAGGCGGAAGCATGTCCTGACCACATCCATATGTTAATAAGTTTTTTATAGCATTTCTTACGTCATGGGCTATCTCAAAGGAAAAAGTAGCCTGATGATTTTCGACAGACATGCGAATTTGAAGTACAAGTATAAACCGTTATAGCACTTTCCGAGGGATAATCAATATCGGGTTCGTAATATTTCTTATTCGCCTTAGAATACAAGAATGATTCCTGCTACGCAGAAGGAAGAAGTTCGTCTCAGGCTAAAGAAACAAATACTACTAACACTACTAATGGGTTTTGACAGTCGAGGAAGGGAAGCACAATGACTGTGGACGAATTGAGTGTCAAACTGCCTCATCTAAAATGTGATTCGGATGTTCAAGAACTCGGAGTTAAATAAGATGGCGGAAGGATGATATGGTGTGGAGCTGTGGATTTCTGGATTTAGCAAGTGGTAGAGTGAAAAGTTCACATGGGTATGATTGATTCAATCTGTGCGTTGTGGTAATATAAGAAAAAAGAAAGGCGGTGAGTCTGTGGCAGAAAAAGACGCATCTGAAAAGATTCTGGAATCCTACAATGATGTATTCTCTGATATCGTAAACGTGCTGTTATTCAACGGAAAGCAAGTTTTAGGTGCAGATGAATTGGAAGATCAGGCTCCGCGCACCTATTATAAAGCAGATGGCAGGCTCCATGAAATTGAACGTGATGTTGCCAAACGATGGAAGAATGGTAATATCAGGGTGGCGTGTATCGGGTTTGAGAACCAAACAGCCTCTGACCCGGATATGCCGCTCCGAGTGATAGGTTATGATGGTGCAGAGTATCGGGCACAGCTTCTGGGAGATAATGATACAGGAAGCCGTTACCCAGTCGTGACGTTGGTTCTCTATTTTGGTCATGAAAAACCGTGGAGTGGGCCGCTGTCTCTGAAAGAACGGCTGAACGTTCCAAAAGAGTTTGAGCCATACGTCAACGAGTATAAAATCAACCTGTTCCAGATTGCCTATCTGACCCATGAGCAGGTAGAACTTTTCCAGAGCGATTTCAAGGTCGTGGCAGACTATTTCGTACAGAAACGGGAAAGCGGCGACTATATTCCGAGTTCACAGGATTTGACCCATGTGCAGGAAACGCTTCAACTGCTGAGTATTATGACGAATGATAATCGGTTTGAGGAAGCGTACAATACAAATACCGATGGCCAGAAAGGAGGCCCACGCAATATGTGTGATGTGCTTGATAAAGTGGAAAGCAGAGGCATTGAAAAAGGCATCGTGAAAGGCGAGAGCCGCGGAGAAAACAAAATGGCTTTACTGGTAAAGAAGCTCCTTGACCAGAATCGCATTGACGATGTAAAGAGGGCTTCCGAAGATGAAAAGAGCCGTGCAGAGTTGATGAAAGAGCTTGGAATCAACTGAAAAATTGAAAACCGCGATGTGTCGTTATTCCAAACGCCCTGTAATTTTGGCTGCTGCTCAGGCTGCTATCAAGAACCCCCGCAAGTAATTGCGTGAGCGCTTGAAAAAGCACAAATAAAACAAACGAACCGCCCCGGTTTCCGTAACAGGAAGCTGGGGCGGTTTTTGTGTTGCAACGTACAGGAAAAGCAGAAAATATCTTTTACAGAAAGGACATGCAAACTGTCCAACAGGATCGTTATAATAGACAGACAAAAGGGCATAAACGCCATCAAAGGAGAGTGCACAATGAAAAAAATATGGATGTTTCTGCTGGGCGCGGCATTTGCCGCCGAACTGTTTCTGGTTGTCTGCATGGCAAGCAGAAGTGCATCAGCGCGTCAGGTAATGTACACTTTTAAGGATGATGTATGGGATGTGATCTACCGGCTGAACCGCAGATGGAATTTGTGAGAAAAGCACTTGGCTTTTTGGAGGATGGACAGACAAGCTGTCCATCTTTTTTTGTATACTAGGATTGTGCAAAAGAGACAAAAATTTTGTGGCTGTTTCACAAAACAACAAAATTTCACACAAAGAATTGCGGCTGTTGTTGCACTGTGTTACAATGAACAGAGAAGGAGAATGAACTGTGCGTAATAGTAGATTAGACCGTATACTCTATATTCAGCAGATTCTGGTACAGGGCGGTGTGCTGAACAAACAGCAAACGGCGGACCACTTTGGCGTCAGTGAAAAAACCATCCAGCGCGATCTTGATACCCTGCGCAGCTATTTTGCAGACAGCGAGCCGCGCCGGGAGATCTTATACAACTCCGCAAAGGGCGGCTATTTGCTGGATGACACGCTTTCCCGCTTCCTCACCAGCAGCGAGATTCTGGCGGTATGCAAGATTTTGCTGGAAAGCCGTTCCATGGTCAAGGAGGAAATGTTCCCCATTCTGGACAAGCTGGTGCGGGTGTGCACCCCGCTGGATCGGTTGAATCAGGTCAAAGACCTCATCAGCAACGAGCGCTTCCATTACGTTGAGCCGCAGCATGGCCGGAAGTTTATTGAGAGTTTGTGGGACATCGGCACGGCAGTAGAAAATCACAATGTCATGGAAATTACCTACTGCCGCACCCACGATGGCGAGACCCTGTCTCTTATACACATCTCCGAGCCCACGAGACGGACTCCTATCTCG
>ERZ1027254.1207-NODE-1207-length-11169-cov-8.945924_pt1 | contig 11169 bp, 8 predicted proteins | sample MGYA00519473_ERZ1027254 | MGnify/ENA primary metagenome ERZ1027254 (study PRJEB26926, sample SAMN06164781) | human gut metagenome | biome: ENVO:00009003; feature: ENVO:2100002; material: ENVO:00002003 | host: Homo sapiens | place: USA | collected 2012 ...
CGTGGGCTCGGAGATGTGTATAAGAGACAGTAATATGTCAGACTATATCATTGGAATAATTATCTTCCATTTCATTTATAGTCGTTGAAGAGATATAATAAATATCTCCTGCTAATTAGATTTATTATCTTTCTAGCATATTCCTGAAATTGTCATATAAGAATTTCTCCTATATTTCCGACATATAATTTATCGGTGAGGTAGTATTATAAGCTCCTCCGATCAAGTCACCTTTCTCGAATTTTGTCTTACCTACTCCTACCCAATTATTAGGTCTCGGATATTTTAATTCCCCTCCTCTAACTTTTAGGTAAATCCATCTACCTTCTTCTCTAAACTCACATTGTTTTGGTGCTTTCAATAAGCCTTCTAAGTTAAGCACACGTTCCAATTACTCTTATAATATAATTTATAAGTTAGACTATATCATCCAGAAATTCATCTAGTTTCATTTATAGTCGTTGAAGGGATTTTATTTTCCCCTGCTGATTTATTTTATTACAAATATTTCCAGCAATTATTGAAATTATACGCCACAAATATAATCTATGGCCACCATGTTTCAGACCTAATGCTGCAAGATTATTCATCCTTTTAGAATGAATTTAGACTATACCATTCTTAAATTAATAAGATCTTTTTTTATAGTCGTTGAACAAGTTATTAATATATTCCTTGATGCTGATTATTTTTTTTAATTTCCAGCATTTTACAAAGATTTTCTATATAATACTATTTTATATAGCAACCAATTTTAATTGAGTAGTACCTTCAGTTAATGATGTAGCAAATGATACGATTAAACCTATACAAACTTTATATAGATTACTAGACTATATCTTAAGAGTGTTTTAATCTCTCCTTCACACATAGTCGTTAAGAAGATATATTTTCTATATCTTTTGCTGATTATCTCTCGCTATATAATTTTCGCCTTAAGTTTTTTATTTTACAAGGCGAAGAATAAATAGCGATAATACTCCCAGCAATTCTTGAAGTTTAATAAAAGTCTATAACAAACTTTTATGGACAATTCTAAACTTATCCTATTGCTGCTCCATCAGTAAAACTAAATTTCTTTCCAATCAGGTCTGGTGTAATTGTGCTTAAATCTCCAGTTCTTTTTGTAACAATCGAACGTACTGGAACAAGATCATCCTCAGAACCATTTACTATTGGTTTGTCTGGGTATACCTTTCCGTTCGGTGCTGTTCTTCCTAATGCTTTATATCGTGGAATGAGTAATCCTGTGTTTTCTGGATCTTCTCCTTCATGATATATAAAACTATTTAAAAGGAATGAAATTTGTCGTGTTAAATATCCTGAACTAGGCCATTCAAAGAGATTAGATATTATAATTTTTAAAAGACGTCTTCTAATCTCTTATCCTGCTTACGCTTATTCACGTAAGATTAGACTATATCATGATTAAAGAGTTTCCTTAATCTAACAATACATAGTCGTTGATCTTATCTTTGTTTTCTTCTACTATTATACCTTTTTGGTCTTGGTAGATATTTTACATTATTTTTCTTATTCTCTCGATAAGCTTTTGTTTCTTGAATTTTTCTATATTCTTCAATTCCAGAGAGTATAGTTCTTGCTATACTTCCAACAAGCCTTAGAGTTTCTAAGAATTTTTCAAATCTACACATTAAGTTTTAAAAAGTACTAATAATTCATCTTTTTCTCGTTGATAAGTTGCTGATTTTAAAAAACTTTGACTTCGTCTGTCTATTATTATTTCCAGCATTTCTTTGTTATTTATAGTGGGCTACCATAAAGTTCAGGTTTTATTTCTAACTCCACTAACTTTGATACTTTGCAGTGACCTATTCTCACTTTTATAATTAAATTTAACGAATTTAATAGTAGACTGTATCATTTTACCTCTAGTTACAGTCGTTGAACTTCGGAATTTAACCGAAGATGCTGATTCAATTTTTATTATTCCAGCATTTTTTAGAGTTTTAATGCGACCAAGATCAGGTCAAATCAAGAGATCGCATGAAGCTGATAATCTTTTTCTGTATATCCCGAGAGTAAAGTTCCTCGAGTTATAACAGGACGTTCATCTACCCCTGACGTAATAAATTGGGGCATACTCATAGCTACAATTGAGGCTAGTTTTACACGATTTGCGCGTGCTAGTTCATTCTTTAAGTCTGAACTAAAACTTTCAGAAACTTCTTTCTCATATTTTTTAAATTCCTCTGTCATTATAAGAAGTTTCTGTTTATCAGTAAGATCTTTTGAATCCGCAACATTACAAATTCTCTTATAAGTTTCAGTGTCACAATCTGCATATAACGTTTTATAATCAAAAGTTACGACACCTGCTAACGTAACGACTCTAAGCGCAAATTTTGTAAGAGCCTTTCTTTTCTCAACTCCGTCAGGGAATTGATTTAGGTACAGGCTTAATTTTGTTGCGCTCTTTGCTCCGATACGTTCAAACTCGTTAGAGAATATTCCAATCTTATCTATATCTGCATCAATAATCTTCGAAATTCTAAGGCGACCATAAGAAGTAACTTTTGATTGATACTCCACATTGCCTATTTTTCCAGTAAATACAATTGGTGTACCTACTTTTATTTTCTTATCTATTTCTGCATCTTTAAGTAATTGGACATAATCTGTATAAAAATACCTCGGACTCTTTAACTCTTCCTGATCATCAAATACATATTCCGTCGCTACCGCTACAATACTAATCATTATTTCTAATATTTTTAGTATTAGACTATATCTTCTTTAGTTGTTCACATAGTCGTTGGAGAGAAATTTTAGATAATTCCTCTTGCTAATTGGGTATTAATAACCTTTCTAGCAGTTCTAACAATTCTTAAGTTGTATCTCAAACTTCGGACTTTATTAGAAAATCCGTTAAGCGTTTCGTGATTAAATTTATAAATAGGTTCCAGATAAATTTATAACATTATTATAAACTTAGACTATATCATCCATATTATATATATATGGTTCTATATTTAGTCGTTGAGAAATCATTTTTCTTAGATAAATCTAAGTATGATTTTTGCTGATTATCTATTTGAATTCCAGCATTTTAATAGAATTTTTCATAAAGTAATATAAACTTTATGCTTCTTCATTTGAAAAAGCTGACTTGGAGGTCTGCCCGATCGGTTCCGTCCTCAGTCTGTCCATTTTCCGGTTGATGTGTTATTTTTATATATCACTTCAGACTATATCATAAAGAGAACTATGGCTTTCTCTTTCTTTATCCTTAGTCGTTGAGAAATAGATTTTATTATCTATTTTTGCTGATTTATGTTTTACATTTTCCAGCAATTCATAAAGATTCAGATTTTATTATAAAAATCTGGACGAGTGTTCATCAATTGGAGCATCCTGAAGAATACAGTTATAGAAATTAAGAGTACGAACTTTGATACGGCTTGAGTTAGTTAAGATTAATCTAAGGTCGCATACTAAGTCATCCTTTCTGAAAGAATATTTAGTATCACGATCTGCAATTTTCTGGCGATAGTCCTTATGGTTTTTGTTTTAAATCATACTAGACTATATCATAAAGAGGAACTATGGCTTAACCCTCTTTCTTTGTACTTAGTCGTTGAAAAATAGAATCATATCTATTTCTGCTGATTATTTTTTCGTTATATTAGGTTCATCGCTCTTAATCCTAAATCTTAAGCGATGGAGATAACTATAACGAGATATTTCCAGCAGTTCACAAAGATTCATTAAGGAACTTTTAATCTCTTAATGGACAACTTTTAAATTATCAAACCAGTAAGTAATTGCCTGATCTTCCTTATCTACAAAAGCCAACGACAGGGTTCCAGCTGTGTTTTGACCTGTCTTCTGAATGATAGTATAATTACCACGCATTCTCTTTTCAAAACCTGATACACTATAATCAATACCTACCTGAACGGCATTTAATCTAGCATTGAAAATATCAGTACCAGGGAAATAAACTCAAACATTTGTTCTATGTTTAGACTATATCATAAAAGAAATCTATGGCTATTTCTTTTCTTTGCTAATAGTCGTTGAGAAATAGATTTTTTATCTATTTTTGCTGATTTATCTTTACTTGATCTTCCAGCAGTTTACAAAGTTTTACTAAGACAATTATTTATCTTAGGTACATTAATGAATTGAAGTTCCCACATGTCACCACGAAGGAATTCTTTATTATTATCTTTATATGTACTTTGATAGTCAATAAATTTCATGTATCCGTCACTTCCGCGGACTAAACTTGCTACGCTTGCCATAGTTTTTATTATTTTTTATCGTAATTTAAAGTTATATCGATCGTCATATCATTATCTACTAAGTCGCTCATTCTAGATTCCACTTCAAGTCCTAGTCTGTTATTTGGTAAGTCTAGGTAAAATCCAGTAATAACTAATGAATCTATATATGAGTACCCAGCTGATATTCTATTTAAGATCTGTTCTATTCTAGCTCTTATATCTCCGGCTGATTTAGTACTAAGAATTTTCCATTTATTCTTTTCCAATTCTCTAGCCACTTTTCCTATACAGAATCTCATCCACCCTGAAGTATTGAAGTCTTGTCCATTTTGATATTTTTTATAATAATATATCTGGTTATTAAATACTAGATAATTACTTTTGTATTCTTCAAGTTTTTCTTCTGGTGATTCAAAGGTGTAAGGATCTGTTGTAGGTGTTTGATATAAGATCTGATCGCTAGTTATTGAGTAAATATCTTGTAAGAGCCCTCTAATATGTAAATAATATCCAGGTCTATCTTGTCCGAAAATTGTTTGCCCTCGATAAAAATATAAGAGTCGATTATCAGTGTCAGAGGTATAATTAAAGACGTAGTTATTTCCGGCCGTATTAGTTTCCTCAGGATCAGTTGTTTCTATTAAGTTTCCGTTTTCCACTTTATAGAATTTTACTCCTCCAGTGGGTTGTGATACTATATAAATTGTTCCTGAGGTTATATTTTCGGCCGATGGGAGTTCTTGAGTTTCTACGTAGGTCCATCCATTATCAGAATTTTGGAATAATACTTGAAAACCTAAACTCCTTGCATACCCTAAAAATCTCTCGTATTCTGGATAATAACTAGTCTCTGAGCCTGTCTTCATTCCGGCCGAGTATTTATAGATATCAGGGACTAAGAAATAATCAATAATTCCAGCGTTGTCAGATCCAAAAATAGCCTCTGCCGCTTTCCAATATTCCCCATTTATATCTTCGGCCGTTTCTTTCCAGGCTCGTTTAAGATACCATGTTCCAGAAGGTAATTCAGATTCTTTAGTACCTTTTTTATATTCTACCTCTTCACCTGTTTCTCGATTTATGTAAGATGTTGAGAGAATACATCTAACTAACTTAGACTCTGAAGTAATTATAGTATCAAGTCTTTCCTGTCCAATAGTAAATAAACCACCTTCATAAATTTCTTGATATTTATACCTCTCGATTGTTACTCTATACTTATCATCTCCTTTCAGTTTCTCAATATTTACACTAATATCACTATCTAAGTATTCGGGATCTCCACCTTCAGTACCAGTTGTTTTAGATATAAATCTCACTCTAGTACTTCCGCTCGAGATTTTTGATAGTATATTGTGTGTAGTGTTAAAATCTGGTTCGAATAATAGATCAGTAATATTAGTAAAATAAGTAACCTGAACAGAATATGATGTGTATATTTTGTAACCCTCCGAGATATTTCCTTCGACTGTATAACCTAATTGACTTGGAATTATAACTTCTACTAACCTCTTGAAAATTTCCTTATTACTTTCTTTGGCTTTGATTTCGACCTCGACTGCTTCATCATAATACTGACTTGGAATATTAGGGATACTATTAATTTCCTCTTTAAACCAAATCATTATATTTTCATAAGAGTCATTTTTAAGTTTTTTCAGGATTATATATTTAGAAGTTAATCCCTCGTCTATCGGGTGAAAATCTATCTCAGGGTTATATACTAAAGAATAAGCTAAAGTTTCATACCCTTTTGATACTCTTAGCAAGTCAGGAAGATGAGATAATAATATTTCTTCATTAATTTTTTCAGTACAATCAACATCTCCTTCCTCTATATATTTCGGATAACAATATTCAGGTCCAATAAAACCTGGATAATTTATGTTTAATACATCCCTATTTTCTAGAGAACTCGTATTATTAGTGTCAAGATTTTGTGGTAATTCTAGGATTTTCATATATTCTCCTAGATGATATATATAAAGAGTATACCACAAATTTCCCTCTTTATATTCGCCTTCTCCTGTTACTACCTTATACAAAACTTTATCTTCTCCGATTTCTGGAAGTTCTGTTAAGTTATAGTATAATTTTTGATCTATAGAATACTCTTTTAGGTCAACATAGTCAGGAGCATTAGTATTTTGTTCAACCTTAATTGGTCTATATAAGAATAAAGTAACTCCAGATTCTAAAAGTTCATCATAATAATCTTTCCCTGGAAAATCTGATCCAAACCAAATATCAAGTTCATCAGGAGTTCTCACAAGTATTGGTTTCTCATATGACATCTTAGAATCTACAACTTCAGAAAATACTGTAAAATCATCTTGTTCAGTGGAGTACTTTATATTAGTTGTTCCTAATCTTAAATACATAGCTTTATATTATTTAATTAGTTTCATTACTGAATTTACTCCACTTTCTACTATAGAACCGTAATCTGTTTTTGAAGAATTATCGGGAGCTTTATGTTGTATTACCTTAACTTCTGGAATTTTTCCTTCATTTGGATTCTCTCCTACGATACTAAATGATACCGTAAGATCTCCTGCACCGTCTCCAATATCCCCTGTATACTCTTCAGAGAAATCTTTCATTACTAAAAGCAAATCAAATTTTTGAATTGTACTATATTGTGGTGTCATAACATATATTCTACATCTGAAGCATATATTTTTATACATAGCAATACACACATTATTAGTATCTATTGCTGTAAGTGAATATTCATCCGGGGGCAGTATATAATAATCAGATGTATGTCCTTCGCTATTATAAATTGCAGCTTTAGCACATTCTTCAAAGTATCGTCTCCAAGATTTATATTGATCGTCGGCGATAGTTATTCGAAGTTCATTAGTAAATTCCATTGAAACAGGATAACTAATTTCACCATCATACAAGCTCAGTGTTTTTGATGTCATTTTAGATTTTTGAAGATCAAAACTAGTAAATGGAATCCATTTATTATAAGCTGTATTTACTCCATGCATTACGATATTTCTTATATTTATTTCGTGGATTCCAGGAAGATAATTAAGATCTCCATTTTCAGGCCCTGCATAAGGTTCAAGAGCAATTTCCCAGAAAGCATTAGTATCTAATGTTTGAATATTATAATTTGAATACCCTGTTGAGGTAAATTTATCTGGAGTTGTAATAAATGGGCTAGATTTTAATACATTATATAAACCTTCTACAGTATTAGTATCGTCAGTATCGCTAGATATCCCACATAATTCCTCTAGAGTAATTAATATACCTTTACCTGAAATATAATTATTTTTAAAACTGTATGTTCTTTCTCCTCCAGAAGATCCTAAAGCCATATCTTTTAAAGCACTACCTGCTTTTTTCCAAAAGGATGATGATGAATTTTTCTTTGCTCCTTCATTAGTTATTTTACTTAAGAGTTCGATTTCATCATAAGAAAATACAGATTGACTTTTTATAGGATTAGAAGCATTACTACTAGTTGATCGTGTATTCGCTTCTTCAAATCCATTATATTTAAATTTATTTTCATCTGGTCTATTCAAAGGATTAGATATATCTACTGATTTGCTTCCAACGATACTATTAACAGCATCTCCGAGCTTGTCTCCTAGGTTGTCAAGTGCACCAGAAACTCCTCCAGATACTAAATCACCCAATAAACCGCCATCATTTCCAGGGAGTCTATATCGATTTGATTTAGTTACTTTTTCAAGCTCGTCTCTAGCTACTACCAAACCAGCTAGTGTTTCATTAACAAGAAGTTGTCTTGCCTCTCCATGTACTCCAGTCCAGCCCACGGCTTTTTCAGCAGTCCATCTAAGATAATTACTTAAATTAAGAGATTCTAATCCAAATTTAGGTAATTTCATAGGAGGACCTTCTACTTGTTCAGAAGATAGTTCAGGATTTTCTGAATATTTATAAATTTCTTGTCCATCAGGAGCTTGTGCATCTGGAATTTCTTTTTGTTGGTTATAGAAATAAGTAGGATTTTCTATGATTTTTTCTACTTCTTCTGGAGAAAGATAATTTTCATTATCTGTTTCTGGAACTTCTAGAATAGAATCGTAAAAATTTCCAAGATCTCCACCAAGACTATCTAACTCTTCTGGGCCAAGAGGAGTATAATCTCCAGATTGTCTAGGAGCATCAGCTATTTCTGGAACTTCAAGGAGAGAATCATAGAAATTATTGATATTTCCACCAAGACTATCTAATTCTTCCGGACCTAATGGAGTATAACCTTCATATCCATCTCCAGAAGTTTCAGGGAGTTCGAGTTTTTCATCTTCTAACTCAAAATCTCTAGTATCTTCAAGTTTATCTATAAAATCTTCAAGACTTTCAGGTTCAGCTTCCTCTGTACCTTTTAAATCTATCCTTTCATCTTCTAAAGAACTTGATTCATATTCTTTAGTACCCTCTAAGTTTATTCTCTCGTCTTCTAAAGATTTAGGTTCGAATTCTTTAGTTCCGGTTAAATCTATTCTAGTGTCCTCTAACTCAGAAGCCTCATAATCCTTCGTATTTTCTAGATCATCAAGATAATCCTCAAGTTCAGACATCTCAGCTTCTTTAGTTCCAGTTAAGTCTATTCTAGTATCTTCAAGAGAATTATTATCTTCTACACTTAAGTTTTCTCTATAATCCTCTAAAGTAGATATCTCAGACTCTTCAGTATTTTCTAGATCAATTCTTTCATTCTCTAGAGCTTTAGGTTCAGACTCCTTTGTATCTTCTAGGTCTATCCTTTTATCTTCGAGACTTTTAGGTTCGGACTCTTCTGTTCCGGTTAAGTTGATTCTGGCATCTTCTAACTCAGAAGCTTCGTATTCTTCAGTACCTTCCAAATCTATTTTAGTGTTTCCAAGTTCTTCTAATACCTTTACAGTACCTCCAAGAGTTATTTTATCTTCAGGTAAACTCTTTAATTCTTCCCCACTTCTAAGAGACTCTTTATGATTCTCTAATTCATCTAACTCCTCCGGCGTTTTCCTAAGATTTTCCCTATAAGTTTCTAACTCTTTATCTTCTACGGTTCTCTCTAAAGATACTTTGGTTTTAGAAAGTTCAGCATCATCTACTGGATTTCTGAGTTTAACTTTAGTATCTTCAAGTTCTTTTAGATTATCTTTTCCACTATTTAATTTTTCTCTGTGATCTTCTAATTCATCTAACTCCTCCGGCGTTTTCCTAAGATCTTCTCTATAACTAGATAATTCAGAAGTTTCAATTGTTTTTTCTAAAGATATTCGAGTAGTATCTAATTCATTTTTAGAATCTACTTCGAGCTGTTCTTTGTATGATAAATCTTTAAATCCTTCAAGGTCTATTCTTGTTAGATCTAATTCTAGGTTGTGATTATCAATAAGAGATTCTCTTTCTTTTCCTAACTCTAGATCTTTTTCTGGAACCTTAAGATTTTCTTTTGTATTTATATAAAGATTTCTTACATCTCTAACTCCTTCTAGATTTAACTTTTCTGTACCTAGAGATTTTAATTCTTTTGGTTCCTCAGTTAATTCTTCTCGGCGGTCTTCTAGGGTTGGTTCAAGGATATTTTTTTTATTTACTATATCCTCACGATGTTTCTCTAGTTCTGTTTTCCTAGGATCATACAGATTTTCACGTGTCTTTTCTGTATACAACCCATGATTTTCCGCCGAGTCAGAGTTTCTATTATCAGAAAGTGGTTCTCGTGATGATTCTTTATATAGACTTTTAATACCACGAACCCCATCTAATCCCTCTATATAATCTTCGAGAGAATTAATTTCTGGAATCCTCCCTGTTGTTCTTCCAGGGAGTTCTAGATTATCTTTCTCTAGGGAAGTATGATTTTCTTGAGTTGTTCTAATACTTTTAAGATATTTACTAAGAGCTTTTACTTCCTCAGGTCTAGTAAGTTGATCACATCCAGGAATTTTATTTTGCTTCAGAATCTCATTTTCTATATTTCTTTCTCTCATAATTACATATCTAAAGTTTCAATAATACTATTCAATGTATAAACATAGAATACTTCAGCTACTTCAGAGTAACCCATTTTAAGAGATATTTTAAATCTGAATGTATATTTTCCACGAGTATATTGTAATTCATCCCCTACTTCAAGAGATCCATCATCTGTATATACTTCTAGATTATCTCTGTTTCGATTCCATACATCTCTTAGTTCATTCTGATTTAATATCAATATTGTAGTAAATTGATCATAATCGTTCTCTAATGTACTACTTGATGAATATGTACCTCCAAAAACATTTTTCCATTTTGAATTACTCTTTGGTCTGAGTACTACAAATTCAGTCCCAAGAAGTTTTAATTGTAATTTTATATTTTTCATTCCAATAGAATAAAGCCTATTTGCCTTATCTAAGTTTTTTGAAATCATATCCGCCATAATAGTATATATTTAGTTTAAAGATTAATCACAGTCAATAATAGTACAAAATTCTTCTGTATCAATTATCTCACGTATTAATTTATATATCTGTTCAAAAGTAAGAGATCCTGATAGTTTCATTACATATATATCTCTCTCTAGGATCGTAATTGTTCTAATATGAGCTGCCATAGATCTAATGAAATCATCAATTTCGTACTGACTATATTCAAGATCTTTTGGAATATATATTTTAATTGAAGATGGATCAGGATATATACTAATTACATCTTTGGGAATTTTACTAGAAACTTCATAATCCCCGATACGATCTTTATCCAATTTCTCTGTTAATTTCGTTATCATCTTTCTAGCTTGTAAATCTGAAAAATATCGAATTCTAGGTACTATCATTTTTCAAATATATTAGGTTTTACATCAGTTGACATGAATTTTTTTAAGATAAAATCAAATTCATTTCTTGTTTTAATTGTGTAGTTATATACAACTACTTTTCCAGTATCTACCCTA